>Ga0182013_10005795_pt1 | contig 14236 bp, 12 predicted proteins | sample 612S2MmetaG_FD_120487 | JGI IMG/M metagenome (GOLD analysis project Ga0182013, IMG submission 120487) | Permafrost microbial communities from Stordalen Mire, Sweden - 612S2M metaG | ecosystem: Environmental > Terrestrial > Soil > Wetlands > Permafrost | place: Sweden: Stordalen | collected... | reverse complement strand
TCTCGTGCTTTCGTCATCCTCGGGCTCGACCCGAGGATCAGTTGCCTCAGGCATCGTATTTGATGAGGAGAGCCGCGGTGTGGCGGCACGCGATGCTCGGGTCGAGCCCGAGCATGACGGGGTCACTCATGCGTCATTGTCTCCGCCAGTTGGTGTCACACATAATCGAACAGCGCCATGAACCCGAAATCCATATGCAATTGCTGATGGCAATGGAACAGAGTACGCCCAGGATTATCGGCCACGAAATCCACTTCGGCTGTTTGAAAACCACCCAACATTACAACGTCTTTCATGATGCCGGAGGTCGCCTTGCCGCCGATATTGGTCAGTTCGAAGCTGTGCCGATGTAAATGCAGCGGATGGATATCGTCGCTGGCGTTGCGGAATTTAAGCCGGTAGCGGCGTCCCTCATGCACCTGATACATCGGCTTCATGGCATCCATCGAGAATGGCTCGCCATTGATCGTCCACAGATTGAAACCATTCGCCGCGGCGTTCCGCTTCACGAACAGCATCTCGATCGTTTCATCGGGCGCCCCCGCCGGTCCGATTGCCTTACCGAAACGGGAATAATCCCACTTAAATGGTTTCGGCTTCGTCCAACGCGGTTTGCCTTTCTGGCCCGCGTATTCGATCACGATGCCCATGCCATGGCCGCGATCATCGTCCGAGAGATCGCCCAATACCCAAACGCCAGGCTGCTTAAACTCCACGATCGCCGAAATCCGCTCGGCCGTCCCGAGCCACAGGACCGGGACCTCGGCCCGCACCGGCACCGGATTGCCATCCAACGCCACCACGCGGAAGACGTGACCCGGCAGCGCCAGGCTACGGATTTCTCCGGCGCTGGCGTTCAGCACGTGAAACAATATGCGCTCGCCCAGGCGCACCCGGATCGGATCGCCGTGTCCCAACATTCGGCCGTTGATGCTGAACAACTCGTAGCCGACTTCGTATCCCTTCGGCGTGCCCTTGGCCTTTTCATCGGCGGCCGCGCCGGTATCCCGCAGGTCCTTGATCGCCGCGCCGGCGAGGAAATCCATATCCATATCGCCGCCGCGGCTAAACGATGGATTGAACTCCTTCAGCACCAGAAACACCTCGCGGTCGTAAGCGCCGGGGTTGTCTCGGGGTTCGATGTAAACCGGCGCCGACTGCCCGGAATAGGTGCCGCGGCTGAGGTCGGCGCCGGCCGGCACATGCGTGTGAACGAAACGAAATCCCGCCGGTTTCGGCACGAAATCGAACCGCCGCGAACCGTGCGCCGGCACGAAAGGCGTGCCTTCTTCCGATGCGCCATCGACATCGGTCGGGATCGTTTGCCCATGCCAATGCACCAATTCGGGCGTGTCGGTGTCGTTGTGCACGTCGATGACGACACGCTTGCCCTCGGTGAAGCGCAGCAGCGGCCCAGGAAACTGGTCGTTGTAAAGGGTGGTGGAGACGATGTGATCGGGGGCCAGTTCGACGAGCCCGGTGGCGATGCGCAAGGTGACATCGGGCTTTTCATCGGCGGCGGCATCCGCCCCCCAGACTCGGCCGGGTGTGGCGGCGGCCAGCGCGCCGAGCCGCAAGATGGAGCGTCGGTCGAGTGTCATCGCGTTGGTCCTCCGACGACGGTGTCTGGACCAGCTATACCACTTCGGCGCGATCCCCCACAGCGGCCACGCCCAAACCTGGACCCGGCGCCGCGGGAGAACCTCGGACTGCTACCTCATCGCGACGGGCGCCGGGGCGCCATGATGCAACTCCAGGCTGGACGGATCGGCGGCGGCGAGAATGGTCCGGGCCCGCGCGAGATCCGCGGCGGAACCATGCGCCGAGACCAGAAACGCGTCGGCCGTCAGCGCCGTCTCATACTGAAGCACGCTGTCCTTTGGCACGCCGATACTGGCAAGCGCCGCGCCGAGCGCGCTCAATCCGCCAACAACCACCGCGCCCTCAACCGCCGAGGCGACGACCGTCGCCAGATAGCCGAGCACCATCACCTGGCCGACGACGGGAACCATCAGGAACACGCCGCCGAAGAACAAGCCCCAAAGCCCGCCCCAGAACGCACCGCGCTTGCCCCAGAACCTGATACGGTCGCCGGCGTTATAGAAGCCGACCACCTTTTCCTCGGTATGATATCCCTTGCCGATAATACTCAGGTCTTTCATGTCGAATTTCGCGTCGGCGAGGTCCTTTATCGCCCGCTCCGCCTGCTCGTGATTGGCGAAAACAGCGATCAGCGTGTCGTCTGACATTGGTTTTTTCTCTCCATGGATCGCGCTTGCCTGACCGGCGCCGCCCTTACCATGGACCAACGCGGCCATGAACGGCGGACTCGGAATCTACTCAGTACGGGCGCCGTAGGGCGCGGGTAGGTAGTTTCCGATCCTGGCGCCCGGTGCCTCACACGTTAGAGTTCAAGACATACGCACGCCGGCTTCCCCACGATCCCAGTCTGGACGTCCTGCCGCGCCAAGGAGAGTGACATGCCCCTTCACATCGTTTCGGAACCCGGCGATCCCTCCGTCGATGACGTCTACGCCACCCTGTCGTCGGATCAGCGTGTGCCGAAATATCGCATACCGGATCAGACATCTTCCGCGCAGGCGATCTATAACCTGGTGCATGACGAACTCCTGCTCGACGGCAATTCCCGCCAAAATCTCGCGACATTCTGCACCACCTGGGCCGAGCCAGAAGCGCACCAGTTGATGAACGAATCGCTCGACAAAAACATGATCGACAAAGACGAGTATCCGCAAACGGCGGAGATCGAAAAACGTTGCGTACATATGATAGCCGATCTTTGGCACGCGCCACGCTCGTGGAAGACCATCGGTTGCTCGACCACCGGGTCCAGCGAAGCCTGCATGCTGGGAGGCCTCGCGCTGAAGTGGCAATGGCGCAAACGCCGCATCGCCGCGGGCAAGTCCTATGCCAAACCGAATTTCGTGTGCGGGCCGGTTCAGGTGTGCTGGGAAAAGTTCGCCCGGTATTTCGACGTGGAAATCCGTCAGGTGCCGCTGACCGGCGACGCGCTCGGACTGCGTCCGGAAGACCTGCGCGACTATTGCGATGAGAACACGATCGGCGTGATCCCGACCCTGGGCGTCACCTTCACCGGCATTTACGAACCGGTCGCCGCCCTGGCGCGGGCGCTGGACGAGTTGGAACGCGATACCGGCCTGAACATTCCGATCCATGTCGATGCCGCCAGCGGCGGTTTCATCGCGCCATTCATTCAGCAGGAGTTGGAATGGGACTTCCGGATCGAGCGCGTGAAATCGATCAGCGCGTCCGGACATAAATACGGCCTGGCACCGTTGGGCGTGGGCTGGGTGATCTGGCGCGACACCGCGGAACTGCCGAAGGAGTTGATCTTCGACGTCGATTACCTCGGCGGTCACATGCCGACCTTCGCGTTGAACTTCAGCCGGCCCGGGGGCCAGATCATCGCGCAGTACTACAACTTCCTGCGTCTGGGCCGCGAGGGATACACCAAAATCCAGCAGGCCTGCGCCGAGACCGCGGAATGGCTCGCCGGGGAGATCGCCAAACTGGGACCGCTGGAACTGGTCTACGACGGCAAAGGCGCGCTTCCGGCCGTCTGCTACAAACTGAAAGACGGTCAGGATCACGGGTTCACCTTGTACGACCTGTCCGAGCGGGTGCGGCTGCGCGGCTGGCTGATCGCGTCCTACCCACTGCCGGCCAATCGAGGATCGACCATCATCCAGCGCATTCTGATCCGCCACGGCGTCAGCCGCGATCTGGCGCAACTACTGCTGAACGATCTCGGGCTGGCATTGAAACACCTTCAGGACAATCCGGTGCCGCGTTCGGACGCCGGTCCGACGTTCCACCACTGAACGCCCAACAAACAGGAGACACCGATGGCACGGGCGAAGAATGCCGTGGTTTCCACGTTCAGCATGGCGATGATGACGGCCGCCGCCGTCGTCAGCCTGCGCGGCCTGCCGATGATGGCCAAGGAGCAGCTTACGCTGTTCATTTATATCGCCTTCGCGACATTCATCTTCCTGATCCCCGCGGCTTTGGTCTCCGCCGAGTTGGGCGGTGCGTTCGGCGACAAAGGCGGTGGCGTTTACACCTGGGTGAAGGAGGCGTTCGGCTCGCGCTGGGGCTTTGTCGCGATCTGGCTGCAATGGATCCAGAACGTGGTCTGGTACCCGACCGTGCTGGCGTTTTCCGCCGCCGCCATCGCTTATGTCGTGGGCAAACCGGCGTTGGCGAATAACGGCCCCTTCGTCGGCGCGTTCTGCATCGTCGCGTACTGGGCTGCCACCTGGATCACATTGCGAGGCGTCAGCGCGATCGCGAAAGTCACCAGTTGGGCGTTCCTGGCCGGCACCGTTCTGCCTGGCGTGATCATTATGGTCCTTGCTGTGATCTGGATCCTGCAGGGCAACCCGATCGCGATGCTGCACCCTGTCGCGACCGACTCCGGGTCCGTCATGTCGATGGCGGGAGGGCACGCGCATCCACGCTATTTCCCGGCCATCACCGGTCTGGGCGACATTGCCTTCCTCGCGGGCATCATCCTGCTGTTCGCCGGGGTGGAAGTGCACGCCGTGCATGCCAATGAGATGACCAATCCGCAACGGCAGTTCCCGATGGCCATGCTGGTCGCGTCGGTCGTGGTGATCCTGCTGTTCACGCTTGGCTCGTTCGCCGTGGCGACCGTTCTGCCGGACCAACAGATCAATCTCCAGGAAGGCCTCATGAAGGCCTTTCAACAAATCTTCACTCGTTTCGGTATCGATTGGGCCACGCCGGTCGTGTGCCTGTTGCTGGCGTTCGGCGGCATCGGTGGTGTGATGTCGTGGATCAGCGGGCCCAGTAGAGGGTTGCTGTGGACGGCGAGGGAGGGCGAGATTCCGCCGATCCTGGCGAAGACGAATAAGAATGGCGTGCAGGTCAGCATTCTCGTCGTGCAAGGCGTTATCGTCACCGTCCTCGCGTTGGCGTACTTCGTGATGGCCGACGTCAGCGTCGCGTTCTTCCTGCTCAGCGCGGTCACCATCACGCTTTACCTGATCATGTACATGATGATGTATGCCGCCGCGATCCGCCTGCGGTATTCGCAACCCGATCTGAAGCGAGGCTATCGCGTGCCCGGCGGCATGACCGGCATGTGGAGCGTGAGCGGCGTCGGCTTCGCCGGCGTGGCCTTCGCGTTCGTCGTCGGCTTCTTTCCGCCGACGCAACTGCCGGTCGGAAGCCCAACGCTCTATGTCGGACTCGTCGTCGCCGGCACCGTGGTCTTCACCGGACTGCCGTTGCTGATCGGATTGTTGAAGCAAACCTCCTGGCGCGCCACCGCTCCCGCCGCCATTCCCGAGGCGAAAGGCGCTTAGCGCCACGCCGGGTCCGCGACAAACCGTCGGTCTCACACTGATGAGGAACTTCCCATGCAACCCGAACGCTTTCCCCCGATGCCGGCGACGTCCAACGTGGACGTCAAAGCTGAACTGCTCCAGTCGCTGCCTAAACTGCGAGCCTTCGCCATATCGTTGTGCGGCCGAACCGGTGGCAGCGCCGAACGCGCCGACGACCTGGTGCAGGAAACTCTCGTCAAAGCGTTGGCGCACATCGGCTCGTTCGCGCCTGGCACCAACATGATCGCGTGGCTTTACACCATTCTTCGTAATGAATTTTACTCGCAATACCGCAAGCGCCGCCTGGAAGTTCAGGACGAGGACGGCGAGCATGCCGCGCGCCTGCGAACCCACGCCGTTCAGGAAGACCATATCCACTTCCTCGAACTGGGTGATGCGATGGAGCGCCTGCGGCCGGAGCACCGGGAAGCGTTGATCCTTGTCGCAGCCTCCGGACTTTCCTATGACGACGCGGCCACTTTGTGCGCCTGCGCGGTTGGGACAATGAAAAGCCGGGTCAATCGGGCACGCGTCCGGCTCTCGGAAATGCTGCAGGTCGCGGAACACCGCCAGGCCCCGGTAACCGCATGGCCCGACGGGTCCGACGCGGCCAACGACCTCAATCCCGTCGCGCGCATCCCAATCTGGAGCGTGTCGCGATCCGGGGCGCCGGCATCGGGTGAAGGCCGCGCGCGAACGGTGTGACACATGCGACTGGTGCGGACGGGGGGACTCGAACCCCCACGAGCTTTCGCCCTACGGATTTTCTTACCACCACGGCTTTCGCCGCCCTGCTTCGACGTTCGTCACCGTCGAAACGAGTTCGTGGTCTGGACCATCCCTTCGCCATAGCGTCTCGCCGTAGGCGCTGCCCGTCTGGTCTCTACACCTTCCCGTTTCCGGGCTTGGCTCGGGATTGCCATGTGACAGGTTTCCCCGAATTTGAGCAGTTCTGCATCCGCGGTTTCCCGGGGAGCACTCAAGCCTGATTTAAGTCCGTTGCGTCTACCATTCCGCCACGCCCGCGCAGTCGCGGGTTGCATAACCCATCACCGGCCAGGCGCCAAGAGTCACGGAAGCCCGATCCGGGTCCGCGGCGGCTCAGCCGTCGTCCGCCGGATCCTTCGGGGCGATTTTCGAGCCATAGCGAAATGTCGCGATCGGCTTCCCCTCGGGATGCGCCGCGATCATCGCCGCGCGCTCCGCCTCGGCCTCGGGGTCACCACCGGTGCTGATCAATTCCAGCTCCACCATGGCATCCTCGTGCTCGAAACACAGCGTCTTGACCGGCGCGTTGGGGTCCAACCGAGCCGACGCGAAACGCGATAAGGCGTCGCCGCCCAACATCTTCTCGTTCATCCGCCCGCGCATCGAGCGTGGCGCGGTGGCTTCCGCGGGGGACTGTTCCTCAGGAGGCTGTTCCTGAGGGGCGGGTTCAGCGTGATCGTTCGCCGCGTTCACCTGCCGCCAGGGTTTCGGCCGGGTCGCCAGCGCCAGCATGATCGGCGCCTCGCGCGGAATATAGACCGGCTCCGGCGGCGGTTTCGGGACATAGGCGGCGAGGCTCCCTGGCGTCCCGTCCGGCCGGAATTCGATGTCCTCCGGCCGCTCCGGGATGTCATCCAGCGCCAGTTCGGCCGCGGACGCCGCTGCCTCGTCACTCGCGCCCGGCCCACCCAGGCGAGGCCCATCCGCCTGGGGATCGTTCCCCCGGGGCCCTTTCCCCTTGGGAGCATTCCTCCGGGGAGCAATCGGCGGATCCGCCGGCGGCGTTGCCGGCGGACGCTGCGTCAGCGGCTTACTCTGCCGCCGTTCCAGATCGCGCAGGATGACGGAAAACCCCCGGTTCATCTGCGTCGCGCTGGCGCGGAGCTTGACCACCATGGCGAGCGGCGTGTCGGCCCGCATGGCCCGGCCCAGGCTGTCCATGATCGCCATGTGGAATCCGACACCCTGGGCGGCCAGCATGCAATCCAGATGATCTCTGGGATGAAAAGCCTCCAGCATCGTCAGGGCGGCGGCGGCGCGGATTTCGTCCGCGTCCTGGCTTTCATCGTCCCCGGTCAGGACGGCGCCGATCACCGAACGAGAGATTTCCTCAGAAAAGGACGGGCCGAATGAGGTAAGCGGCGCGGCGGGGCAGTCTGGATACTCGGGCGGGTAGAGGGTCGGCATGGGGTAGGGGGAACTCGTCTCGTGCGATAAGGGTGGACAAAATGCCGGTAAGAAGGAATAATGTCAAGGACAATCAGGGTTTGTGATCCGGCGACATGACACTTCAAATCCCGGCGGCGGGACCTGGTACCTTGGCACAGAGGTGTTGACCGTATCGAGCCATGTCTGTCGTCCATCGCCCCCGGAGTTCCGATCCTATCCGGGCGGCAACTTCTGTGACACAGGGGGAACCCAGCGTTCCCCTGGCCGCGCCAATTCCGGATAGGGGCGGGGCGCCTGAAGTCCGGCACCCGGATTGCTGGTAATGGAAGCCCACGCGCTTTCCGCGCGGCGGCGAGGCCACGGCTCGCCACCGGGCGACCGCGTTCCTCGTAATGATCCCGGAGTGCGCGAACCTGCCGCCCCGCGCGTGGCGTGAAGACGATCAACGCCGCCGCGTGACCCGGCCTACCTTACCGTTCGTCTTCCGCGCCTCAAGGCGGGCGATGCTCTCGTAAAGCTCGCGCATGATCTCGTCGCCCGGTACGGTCAGTCCGGCGGCCAGTTCCGCCCGACTCTCCGCGAGGGCTTCAAGCCACCCGGCGGGAACTGGCTGCGTGGAGGGGGTGATCTCGTCCATGACCCGCTCAAGATCGGTCTTTCCAGCGCCGTGCGCAAGGCAGTTTGGCATGACCGGGAATGACGCGTCGCTTCATCCGAAACAATGCCGCCGAATCTGTCCTATGCCAGGTAGCCGACGCACGAGCGTCCGGCCCGCCGGGTCGTCCGGCCGCCAGCCGCCAAGGGAAACCGAGACAACCTGTCCGCCGTCTGCTAATGCGAACGGCATGAGCGTTCCCCTCCGCATCCCCGCCATGACCCGCGACCAGTTCTTCGACTGGGCTGAGGCCCACGGGGGGCGGTATGAATTCGACGGGTTTCAACCGGTGGCGATGACCGGCGGGAATCTCAATCACAATCAGATCGCGATCAACATCCTCGTTGCCCTTCGCGGGCGCCTGGGCGGAACCGGGTGCCGGACTCACGGCATGGACGCGGGCGTTGCCACGGTCGGCGATACCGTCCGCTATCCCGATGTGGTGGTCACCTGTTCCCCGGTCGATGGCTTCAGCCGTCTGGTTCCCAACCCTGCCGTGGTGTTCGAGGTCATCAGTCCGACATCGGGCCACACAGACCGGATCGTGAAGCTGCGCGAATACGCCGCTGTCGATTCGATCCGGCGTTATGTCATCGTCGAATCCACCAGCGCCGGTCTGACGGTCCACGAACGCCAGGCAGCGGGGCAGAGATGGACCGTCGCGCCGGCCACGGTGGACGACCTTCTGCCGCTGCCGGAAATCGGCATCGCGATACCGGTGGCCGAACTGTACGAGAGTGTCGATTTCCCGGCATCGGCCACTGGCGCGGTGTCAGCGTAACAGACGACGCACCTGTAACAGATGACGCACCTGGCGGCTCCATCCGCTCGTGCCGTCAGAGTGGGACTTTACACAAGCGATCCATTTATTCGATCAACCGCCAGCCGCCACGCCCTAAATCAAACACAACGCCCGCAACTCCCGCCGCAGCACAGCGGGCAACGCCTCCTCCCCCAGCGCCATCGCCGCCTCGTCCAGATCCGCCGGCGCGGCCTCCGGCGACAAATACCGCCACCCCTGAAACGGCCGCGTCGGCCGGCCGATCAGCGGCACCACATCCGGGTCGAGGATAAAACTCGCGCAGGGCGTGTCGTCGTCCCGCTTGTCCTCGACGATGTCCACGATGCGTTGCCGCGCCAGCATGGAGCCACTGATCACCCAGTACAGCGAGCCTCCCGCCAGCACCTCGTCCCCCCGCCGCGGGAAATTGCGCGTACGGTGCCGCAACGGCGGATGGGTCCGCAGCCGTTCGGCCTGCAGCGCGCGAATATGGTCGATATCCCGCACGCCCACGGCGAGTTTGGCGATATGCAGCATGCGCGCGACTCGGGGTTTTGGTTCTGGCCGCCAATCATGCCATCGTCGGCCGCCGAACGGGAGTGCCAGACGGCAGCCGTGACGGTGAAAAAAACAACATCAAGGGAAACGTCATGAGCGACGCCGTCATCGGGCCGCTGGAGGAACAGTACCGCCGCTCGAAAGCCTTTCGCGACGCTTCGGACCAAACCCGGGTCACGCCCACGCATTACCACATCGCGATCGCCAACGGCCTCGGCTGGGGGTTCGACGGCATGGACGGCGTGATCTTCGCCCTCGCCACGCCGCTGCTGATCAAGGAGTTCGGCGTCACCTTGTCGCAATGGCGCTCCGGCATGCAGATCGCGCTGTTCATCAGCATCGCGGGGATCTTCTTCTGGCCCTGGCTGGCGGACCGGGTGGGGCGCCGTGGCCTGCTGGCCCTCAACATCGCGCTGTTCTCCCTGATGATGCCGGTCGTCGCGCTCTGCACCACGTTCGCGGCCTTCGTCGCGGCCCGCGCCGTCGTGGGGTTCGCGCTGAACGGCGAGTGGGCGCTCGGCTCCTTGCTGGTGGCGGAGACCTGGCCCGCCCGACTGCGCGGCCGGGTCATCGGCATCAACCGCGGCACCTGGTGCTTCGGCGCGGCGGCGGCGGGAGCGATCGCCACCTTCGTCTTCACCGATTACGGCTGGCGGGTCGCCTGCGTCATCCCGGCCGTGGTCTCCCTGGTGGCGATCTACGTTCGCGCGAAATGCCCGGAATCGCCCTACTGGGTGCGCACCCAGGATCGCAAGCGGCGGATCCGGCTGGCGCGGGAGACCGGCGGCGCGCTCTCCGCCGAAGACCAGACCTGGCTGGACAAATCGGCGAAAATTCCGCTGCGGCAACTGTTCATGCCCGACATGTGGCGCGCCACGGCCAATGCGACGTTCGTCGCCTGTTGCTCCACCATCATCTACGGAACGGTCGGCGGCTGGATGCCACTCTATCTCGCCCGGGAGCGCGGGTGGTCCGCCTCGGCGTATGGAACGTTCTATATCTGGTGGGGTCTCGTTGGATTTCTGGGCCTGCTCGCCTCCGGCCTGATCTCCGATCGCTTCGGCCGCCGGCCGGCGTTTTACGTCATGCTGGCCGAGGGCGCGGTCTTCCTCACCCTCTGGGTGTTCGCTGAAACCAATACCGAGCTTTGGGTGTACGGCCTGCTATGGAGCATCGGCTTCCTCGGCTTCTGGGGTCCCAGCACGATCCTGACCGCCGAAATCTACCCCACCCGCATTCGCGGCGCCGGCAATGGTTTCACCTGGGCCATCGCCTGGTTCGTCGGCTTCGTGCTTTGGCCGTTCGTGACCGTCTGGCTGACGGAGCGCACCGGTTCCTTCGCCGCCTCGTTTCTGATCGTGCCCGCCGCGATGCTGTTGATGGGCGTCGGGATCTGGCGGTTCACCCCCGATCACGCCGGGAAAGACCTGGATTCCATCGCCGTTTGACTTTAGGACCCTTCGCATGAACGGCGGCCTCGAACCGATTTTGACACTCACCTTCGGCAACGGAGGCAATGAGGCCAATCATCTTGGGAACGGCTGGTCCGGGGATGAACCCGGCAGCCGCTGGATGGTGGGGCCGGCCAGCGAACTCTGGATCGAGAACCCCGGCAAGGGCCACGACCTGATCCTGGAACTGGATATCGGTGTCGTCAGCCACTCGGACGGCGCGGCGCGGCGTCTGGTGGTCGGCGCGCGCAACCGGGGCGTCGCGCAGATCTCCGTGACGCGCGGGGGCGCCGTCGGATTTCACATTCCAGCCGCGCTGGTCTCCGATCCCGGCCCGGTGCGGCTGCTGTTCGTGCATCCCGACTTCCGCCGGCCCATGGATTTGCATGGCGGCACCGACGACCGCCAATTGTCGTTCTCGATGCGGACCCTGCGGCTGTCGCGGGTGCTGCCGCGGCCGGCGCCCCCCATCGCGCCGATGCCGCCGCCGGACCAAATGATCACCCGCTTCGAAAGCCTTGGCGACAACTGCGAATTCGGCCTCGTGCAGCGCCGCATGGGCGCCGAGCCCTTGGGCCTGCTGCGGTTTTCCTTCATCGAGTTGCCGCTGCTGCTGCGCGGTCTGCGCACCGGTTTCGACGGCCTCGGCGATCCAGGCAAGACCGAAGTCACCGTCGAAGGCGCGGACCGGGAATTCGTGGTCCGCGAGTCCGTCTACGGCATGACCTACCATACGTTTCAATACGAAATACAAATGACGCTGGAGACTGTGCGCCAGCAGCAGGCCACGCGCCTGAACTTCCTGAAGCGCAAGTTCATGGAAGACGTCGCCGCCGGCGAGAAAATCTTCGTGCTGAAACGCTCCCCGCCGCTCCGGCCGGAGGAGGTGTTGCCGATCTACGCCGCCCTGAATGAAACGGGCCGGACCTGGCTGCTCTGGATGGTCCCCGCCGACGCGGCGCACACGCCTGGCTCCGTTGAAGTCCTGTTGCCGGGGTTGCTGCGCGGCTACATCGACCGCTTCGCGCCCTCGGAAAACGCCCACGAGCTGTCGATGCCGGTGTGGACCTCGGTGTGTGAGGCAGCGTGGCGGGCGGTCGGCGGCGCGTTGGGGTGACGCGCCATTCGCGATTGACGCGACCTGGCATCCCCGAATAGATGCTGGTTCGCCGGACAGCGAACGCCGCGCCGATCCGGCGATCTCTCCGGGTGATGCATTGGAATCGCGCCGAGTGCCCGCACCCCGATGGATCGAGGCCGCCCGCCGGACGCGTTGACCTCAACGGAGGCCCTGATGACCGACCTGAAGACCCCCGGCAGTGGCACAATGACGATCACCGGGTACTTGCCACCGTCTGTCGTACCGGCCGACGAGGGGGCTCGGGGTTGCCTCGGTTATTCCGGCATGATGCCGGAAGGCGACCGGTTATGGACCCTGGGCCCGAGTTCCATGCTGGCTTTCGCCCTGCCGCCCATCTCCGGCCAGTCCGTGCTGATCCGTTTCGATGTCGCGGCATTCGTATGGCAAGACGCTCTGCCAAGCCAACGCGTACGCCTGCGAATGGGCGATACGCTCCTCGGCGAATGGTTGATGACCGATGGGGCAATCCACCGGCGGGCGATCGCCATCCGCGGCCAGGATTTGCCGCCTTCGGGCGTCGTGGCGTTGACCATCGACACGCCGGACAATGCCCGGCCGATCGATCTGGGAGTCAACAACGACGTCAGGCCACTCGGGATCGCGATCACCCGCGTTCAGTGGGCGTATATGGCGGATTTCGCACAGGCTGAAGCTCAGGCGCGGCGCTACGGCCGGCGGGTCGGCAACGAGGCGCGCAAATCGTTCGACGACAAGCTCGATGCCGGCTTTTGGGGCCGTTTCATCACCGGTCCGAACGTGCTCGATATCGGCTTCCGCGGCTATGATGACGATATCGTGCCGATCGTCGAAGGCGCGATCGGCATCGATCTGGACTATCCCGGCTACGACGGGACCAGGTTGCCGTTCGACGACGAGAGCCAGGACACCATCTTCTCGAGTCACTGTCTGGAACACATTCCCAATCATTCGCAGGTGATCCACGACTGGTTTCGCGTGACCAAGGTCGGTGGGCATATTATCACCGTCGTCCCGAACGCGATGCTGTATGAACGCAAGCTGCGGCCGCCATCCCGCCAGGCCGGTTGGAACCATCTGCGCTTCTATACGCCCCAGAGCCTGCTCGCCGAGTTCGAAAGCACGCTGACTCCCAACACCTACCGGGTGCGCCATATGGCGGAAAACGACGCGCGTTATCGCTACGATTTCACCCCGGACCGGCATCCCGACGGCTGCTATGAGATCGAACTGGTGATTCAGAAAATCGTACCACCGCATTGGGGGTTGGATGATTGAGATCGACCATGAGCTGATGTCGCGGCGCCAACTGGGACCCGAGGTGCGCAAGACGGTCCGCGCCCGCCTGGAATCCGGGTTCTTCGAGTGCTATCTGGGCGGCGCCAACGTGCTGGATATCGGGTATCGCGGCAACAGCCCGGACAATCAGCCGATCGTGCCGCATGCCATCGGCGTCGATCTCGGCTATCCCGGCTATGACGGGAAGACGCTTCCGTTCGAGGACATGACCCAGGACGCGGTCCACTCCAGTCATTGCCTGGAGCACATTCCGGATCCCATCGCGGCGCTCGCGGAGTGGTTCCGCGTGCTCCGGCATGGCGGCTACCTCGTGCTGACCGTTCCGCATCAGCAGCTTTACGAGCGCAAGCCGACGCCAACGAGCCGATGGGGCGGCAATGAGCATCTCCGCTTCTATTCGCCCGCCAGTCTGCTGACGGAGCTGGAGACGGCGCTGCCGCTCGGAGAGTTTCGCATCCGCTCGCTCCAGGATAACGATGCCGGCTTCGACTACGGGTTGGCCCCCGAGCAGCCGCCGATCCACTGCTGCTACGAGATCGAGGTGGTCGTCCAACGCATCGCGCCGCCGGCCCATGCGTCGGCTTTGCGTCTGTCGCCCGCCGCGAAGGCCGCGATCGAAGCCTACCGGGTCATGATCGACGCGGTGCTGCGGCTGGACGCGATAGGCGCGCCAATGGATGAGAAGGCGCTCAGATTGTTCGGCGAGGCGCTGGAAATTCCGCCTTACGCGGTGGTGAGCGCCCTGTATCCCGACACGCCCCATACGACCCTGCGGCGATTGCTGGCCCCCCTGGTCGATCCCTCCGTCGTCGATGCGCGATGGTA
>Ga0182013_10005791_pt1 | contig 14238 bp, 13 predicted proteins | sample 612S2MmetaG_FD_120487 | JGI IMG/M metagenome (GOLD analysis project Ga0182013, IMG submission 120487) | Permafrost microbial communities from Stordalen Mire, Sweden - 612S2M metaG | ecosystem: Environmental > Terrestrial > Soil > Wetlands > Permafrost | place: Sweden: Stordalen | collected... | reverse complement strand
GACTGTACGCCATCATCAGTAAGTGAGAAAGTTCGTGATTCGCAATAAATAGCAAGAAAATAGCCATTGTCAGAGTTTTTTTGGCCCGGCTTGAAAATAGCACCAGCCTCCTGTTTGCTTGTATCTTTTACGCGTACACGCAGATTTTGCAAGCACCAGATTCCCGGAGTCGAAAACTTAGCCACGTTATTTACAAAAGGGACATTCTCTTGCGATCCTGCTGCCCATCTGAAATCGACCACCATATCATTATCTGATAGCGTTTATTTTTTTAGATTATTAACCACTTGATAGTCCCAACTTATCAAAGATGTACCTGTTGTTACCGTTAATGCGAAAAGCATGCTTTTCAAAATATTATTTTTCATGATATTTTTCTTTCTTAAAATAAAAAGGGGAAAGATTATCTTTCCCCCTTCAAAGCTATTTAGTCAAGTTCAACTGGTTCTGGTTCAGAAACTTCTGATTCTTCAGCCGCCATATCTGATGCGCGACATACGGCAGCTTTTGCTTGAGGATGCTTAGCCCATTTATCGCCACAGAATGTGCATGCTTGGATACGTTGATCTTTACTTAACACATTAAGTGATCTACCGAATTTACCCAATAATTCACAACCTTTGTTCGGGGACATAACTGCTACATTAAGGGCTTTATCCACAAGCGCTTTTTGTTTTTCGCCTAATGGGCCGTTGCCACAGACTGTTTGAAGTGCCATTGGATGCTTGCCGGTGCTTTTCCACTCATCACCACAGATAACACAAGCAAGCGTTTGATTGTCCGCATTTAATAAAGCAAGACCCCTGCCTGGTGTGCCGACTATGTTACAGCCCGTTTTTGGACTGGTTGCTGCTAAGGTAAGCCCTTTTTCAACAATGCTGTTGACATCAGTGGCCGCTTGTAGCGAAGCCACACCTGCGACAAGAGCGCAGAGTATTAATTTTAAAGAAAGACTATTTTTCATTATTTATCCTTTTTTTATTATTTAACCTTATATCTATCTTTCTACTATTAAGAATGGCAAGGCTGGGGCTGAAAAGTCAATAGTTTTTTTAAAATAACATAAAGTGGTGTGTTAATTTATGTGTCCCTATTAACCAAGTTTTAGCCCTCGATCATGCTTCCAAACATATCTACATGACATTTTGTTTCGCTTGTACCTTGAGTCGCAGTAACCAGGGGGCAATTACCGTAACTTCCAAATTGACGCGACGGATTATCACTAAAGTTGTAAAAAATTCCATCAACGGCTATATGGCCCGTGCCGCGAATTTCGACAGATTTGGTCTGCCCTGGAGCTACATATACTGATTGTTCTTGGCTTCGCTGATTATATTTAATATGCGCAGTGAATCCATTTCTATTATTATTTGTTATATAAAGAGTACCCGCAGAAGGTTTTTTACTATCTTCAACGGCTTGCTCAATGCCAAGAGCTGCCAATTCTATCATTGCATTGATAGATTTCCCACCCATTGCAATTGCGATACATAACATCGTCGTTTTTAATCTTTTTAGACACTTCATACTTAAACTCCTTTTTTTATTTAATGCCCTTATTTTGATAGCAAGATATAACACATATGCAATTTAATGCTATAGCTATAATTTAAGTTTATAAAAATAAAAATGGCAAAGTCAATAATCTTCTCGGTCTACTCAGGGCGGACGCATGAGAAACCCTTGGGGGGCATTGCATATTTGTAAATATTATTGACTTTTGGGAAAGATATTGATTACGATGAGAGTAGATATAATAAAAATAGGTTAAATATTCAAGGGTAAAATATGGAAAATATGAAAAAAATTGTTATGGCTTTGTTTTTTGTCAGTTCTCTTTCCCTGATGGCAGGTGAATTAGCAAATGCGGGAGCGGACATAGCGGGGGAAGGAGCAGCAACATTAAAACAAAAATTTGAAGATGTAACTGGCGCTGGGTTCGCCAAACAACAGGCTGAAGAACGTGAAAAAGATAAACATCCATGGACTGCGTCCTCAAGATCTGGCTATTGCCGTTTTAAAGGAACAACTGATCAATATTTTCCTGATTGTGATGAGTTGAGTCCATCGGAAATGAAAGTATGTTGTTATAATAAGACAAAAAGTGATTTAAGTACGACGGCACAGGCCGCTGCATTTGAAAAACTTATGAAGAGCGACTTTTTTGCAAACTAAAAATATATTAAAACCAAATAATAAGGAGAGAATGATGAAAAATAATAATTTCTTTTACGGATTGGTCATAGCAAGTATCTGTATTTTTAATGCGGATATCTATGCACCAGGAGCTAATACTGCAGTTAACGCAAACTTTGGATGTACCGGTTATTGTCCAGGTGGAACTAAGTTTATCGGATCAAATGCTGCTGGTGATAGAAGGACCATGGATACAAAAAGTTTAGTATTCAAAGATTTAGGAACAGTTTCAGCTGCGAAAAATATTAGTTTGCCAATTCCAGATGGTATGAAACGTTTTGGATATAAAGCAACTTTCCCTCAAGGTGAAATTAATACTCCTATGAAATTTTTAGGGAACTTTGAATCTGAAGGCGATCAATATATGTATAAATTCTTCCGCCAAGTAGCTGGTGATAATCTTTGGACAGAAGTAGGTGAAATGTATCCAGATGGAAAACTCGATTCATTGAACTTTACGCTTAATCCAAATGGAACACTTGTTTTCACTGGCGACAATGGTCAAGCTGTAACGCTTTACTTAGCTACACAGAATTTAGGTAAGCCTAAGTCACAAAGATAAATTGCTCATAAGCGAGGTCTATTGTCAAAAAAATAGACCTTGCTTATAAAAGGCTTCACTATGAAAAAAAATATTTTATTACTGATTTTATTTTTTAGTACTATAACAAATGAATGTTATAAGCGTACTTTTTGTAACTATGGCACGGTTCCGGCGAAAATTCGTGTCCATTTCACTTTATGCGGCGATAAAGAAGAAGAGGTTGCTCAGGCGGGCCCTAAAGGTCCAACATGCTATTCATTTGATAGTGGTGGTTGCTGTGTAACGAGTGTTGATTTATCCGCTGGCGGATATCCTCATAAAAATTTTCCACTCGATAATTTTGAATTGCCTAATACTGTTACAAGGGTGCCTCTTTTACACAGATTTCGTTCAACCGGATTAAATATGTCGTGCGAAGAGAGTTTATTTGGTTTTTGGAATGATCCAGACCACAAAATCCTTTCTAGTTATGGATCAGTGGCAAATGATTATCCTAAAAAATAACAAGGAATTATTATGAAAAATAAATTTTTTTACGCGCTAGTGATAAGTATACATGGTGCGGCTCTGCATGCAGATAAGGTTACTGTTATGAATCTCGCATGTGCAGGGTATTGTACCGGTGCGGTTTCTCAAAAATCGGGAAATGCTGTAGGTGACAAGCGAAATATCGATACAAAGGATATAACATTTCAAAATTTAGGCGAAATTACAGATCCGCAAGCAATTTCTCTAAAGCTTCCAGAAGATCAACGTTTTGGATATAAAGTAGTATTCGCTTCAGGTGAAGTAAGTACCCCTATGAGATTTATTGGGAATTATGAATCTCAAGATGGCCAATATATGTATAAATTTCATCGTCAATTATCAGGCGAATCTCTTTGGACAGAAGTAGGCGAAATATATGCAGCTGAAAAACTTGCAACATTAACGTTTACGCTTAACCCAGATGGAACATTAGTCTTTACCGGCAGGAATGGACAGCTTGCAACTATGTATTTAGCAACGAAGAATTTAGGTAAACCTAAAAAGTAAAAAAATATCGAGCACAACCAGAAAGGTCCATGATAACATGAACCTTTCTCATTATAATATTTTTTATGCATTAATTTCTTGCAATTTATTTTTATAGTTTTGTAGAGTCACTAAGTATACTTTTTTATACAGGTGACTCGTGTTTTGTAAAAAAATATCTTTTTGCATTCTATCTTTTTTAATTTCAACGCATATCTATTGCGTAACAATCATCTATGCATCAACACTTGGTTGTGCATCAGAACTTTCTATAGCGGACCCGACAGGAACAACTGTTATTCTTGATGTGAATCTCACCATTTCACCTACATGCCCTTTAACGTTAATGGGAAACTCAGGCGATCTTACTTTCACTGCCTCAGGCGGCCAGCAGCTGATTATTGCGCAAAGTGCTCAATGGGATATAGCATCACTACAAAAACCGAATACACTTTTTTTTGCCGGTAATGCGCAGCTGGTTATGCAACCGGGAGCTCAGCTTTTGGCAGATCAAAGCACCGGGATAAATATTATCTTTCAAGATGATACTACTTGGAGTGTGGCACCATGATAAAAGAAACTAAATTTAACAACCGCTTAATACTTCGACAAGCTCAGTATGAGCGGTTGCTTATTGTATGCCTGCTTATAGTTGCGTGGAATATAGAAGCCCGTGTCTTTGTGCCACAAAAAACCTATTGGCGTTATCAAGCATTTCAAGAGCCTGCAGCCTCAACATTATGGGCCTACTATTCAGGCGCAGCATCACATAAGGCGTTTGATTGTTGCGGTAAAAAAAGCCGCGCGAATTTAGCAGACATATTTTTTAATAAAGCAGATTTTTTTGCTTCAGATGTTATCAATCTATCAAATACTGGTGTTGCCGATGCGCTCTTTTCTCCACGCTTTAAATATAATGAACAGGGTGTCGATTTTGGCTATTACGGTTCATGGAAGATATCTGACAAATGGTCATGGGGATGTTTAGCCGAGTTGCCCATAAAGCAGATAGCTATAAAAAGTTGCCAGGTGATAAACCCAAATAGCCCGGGAACGATTAACGTCTTTGGCAATTCACTTAATAGTGTATTTCAAGAAAGTTTAGCGACTACCGGGAATCAAACCTATACCACGTTCGCTTACCGTTTAGATTTTCTTTCAAAATTACCCTACGCATGCACCGGTGTCGGTCTAGAATATCCACTTACAATGTACCATGACACCGATTTTGTGAATTTACCCTTAACGCTCTCTAACGTCGATACCACTGACGCAAATGATAACCCGGTAACGCTAGAATATGCCACGCCAGGCACATTGCCTGCGCAGCCTTACGCAGTAACGCAAGCGGTAGCCACTGCATTGCCGCCCTTAAATGCAGACGGTTCTCGAACGGACAGCGACCCGCGTGAACGAATTGCCTCAGGCGTAGATTACACTCCCTTGGGTGGCTTGCCGGCAAATCAGGCACAATGGTGGGTAGTGCCCACACTTATACCCGTTACTGGGGGCCAGACGACCGTCTTTCCTGCACGTGTAATACGTAATCATGTCGATGAAGTTGTTGGTTGCTTAGTAAATCAAGCGGAGAATATTTTTACTCAAGCGGGCATCAATTTTTGTAGCCAAAAAAATCAGGGTATCGGAGATTTGGTGACGCAGCTTTTTCTTACCTACCAGTCTGATGCATGGTGGGGCATGCGTATACGGGGCGGCATGGTGTTTCCTACCGGCAAAAAAGCATCGTACATAAAAAATGTTTTTAAACAACCGATCGGCAATAACGGCCATTTTGAATTGCAAATTGGCGCTGAATTTCTGGTAGATTTACCGCGCTTTGCAGCGATGATCTATTTTCTTGAAAGCCACGCTTTTAAACGGCATGAATCAATCGCCACTGCATTTTTTGGAGATTGCGTAAAAAATATTGGGCTCTGTTCATCGGCAGATATCAGCTGGGATGCAGTAAGTGCCGGAATTCTTACTGATATTAAAAGACTTGGCTACTGCGGTAAGTTTGATCTGCTTCTGGGCTATCAAGCGGCGATAAAATCGCACGACCATGTTAGCTACACCAAGACACAAGCTCAAAATGTTTTAGGCATTACACAGCAACTTGATGGACATGTTGCCGCACTAAAAACTCAGCGGCAGACTCACGCATTCCAGGCTCAGTTACAGTATAATGTCTGGCGTTCAATTCGCATTGATGGCGGCGTTGATTATACATTTGCGGGCAAAACTGCACCGGTGGTTTGTAATTGGAACTTTGGCCTTGCGGCACTCTTTTAGGAAATACCATGGCATTGAAAAAAATAATTTTATTTATTTTTGGTATACATGCTCAAATAGCATATGGGATGGGCGAAACAATAACTGACGGTTTTGTAACAGAGTATCTACCCCCTTCACTAAATAGTGTGCCAGGGCGTCCGGGACAACGTTTATTTAATATTTATTTACCAGCAGGGTATGATCCTGCAGGCTCGACACGGTACCCAGTAGTGTATCTTCTTCATGGTCTTGGTGGGGATTATACGAGTTTTTCAGATGCCTTGCAAATTATATTAGATACTGCGATTGATCAAGGCGTTATTGTGCCCATGATTGTTGTTGAAGTTGATGGGAGCTATCAACAAATGGCAACATTTGCCGGACTTAATGGTTTTTGGTATGTTAACGCTTTTGCGCAAGATGGCACCCCTGTCCCCCTGCATCAATATGAGCAATATTTATATCAACCAGATGGCTTATTGGCCTATGTTGATGCAAATTTTAATACGATCCCGCGTCAACCCTATCGTGCTATGATGGGGCAATCGATGGGCGGTTATGGTAGTTTGTGGAATGGCATTAATCACCCAGATAAATTTAGTGCATTTTGTAGTGATAGTGGTTCAGTCCCCTGGGTGTTGTATACCGATTTAGCTAATAGCAACACGATGCTTTTTTGTAATTTAGTACTCACTGAAACTCCCTTCAATATTCCACCAAGTAGTTTGATTCAACCGGGAAATGAAGGTACCAAAGCAAACACAGATACGGTCTATTCTCAAATGAATGCCTGGTCGGTCTTGAATGATGATGAGAGCGATTATCCCTTTGATGTTACTTTGCCGTTTCTTGTCACCAGTACTCAATTACCCGCAGATCCAGTGGTTGATAGCGGCGGCTCATTAATCTCAAATACCCTCACATTAGCGCGTATTGCTGTGCATGATCCTTTCAATTATATTGTCACGCAATCGGTGACACTCAATAAACAGACTGTTTATTTAGATGCTGCAGATGGAGAACCCTTCAATGCTGTAGGTGCTGCATTTTTTTCAGACAAATTGAGCGCAAATTTGATGGACCACGAATATCTTCTCGTGCAGGGAACGCATGTTGCATGCCTTACCGACCCTGAATGTTCACGATTTTTGACTAACTTGCAACGCATTTCAGCATCATTTGCGGCCGCGGGGTTATATGCTGACACTATCCGTGCAAAAGTGCAAGGCGTGCAAAATATCACCCTTGCCGGCAATGCACAGTTGAATATTCCGCAAGGGGCGATTTTAGGCATCGAGACAAGTAATAGTAATAATAGCGTTACCAATACTGATGTCACATTGACGTTGCAAGACAACGCCCAGGTGGTTATCGGCACCGATACTACCGCAGGTGGGGCTCTGCAAATTGGTGACCGTACTACCAAAGCGCGCCTTATCGGCATGCCTTCTTTAGGGCAGCATAGTATTAATTTTACGTTGAACATTAATGGACCCGGTGCGCAAATACAAGTGGGGAAAGAGGGCTTTTTAGGGTTTGGTGTGGGCATAGATGGTCAACACCCAACACAACCAAATTTTTGGGGAGTCAGCACGTTGGCTAATGTTGAAAACGTTATCATACTCGGCATGCTAGGCACATTAAAGCATACTCATATCGCTTCTGGTGATAACCCTGACGCATCTATTATTGCCTTTGGCTCTCCACAATCTATTGCAACTATCGATTGCCCCAGTGATCCTACTACCATATCAACGGGCACTTCCATTGCATATACTTGGATATTCGATTCAAATAACGCGCGTATTATCGGTGGTGGAAATCTTCTTGAGATTGTTGATGGGCTTGTCATGCACCCCACTATTTTGACAGCAACTGGTTTGGCGCCTGCACTCGGCGCACGTACTATTATGGACACCTGTACTTTTATCCCTGACACTTTCTATGATCAAAACCAAGCCTCGCAAACTTACTACACGAACCAAATTTCAACGGGGATCTTGTCTTCTGATATCACCCTGCAAGATTTAACAAAAGTGGCGCAATTGCCTTTAGTGAGTGTGCCCGCGTCGCAACTTTTTAATTATCTTACGCTTATCGATTATGAATACCAGGGAACAAAAAGTAGTGACGTTTCAACATTCATAACACCTGATCAAGATGGCTATGTTGACCAGGCAGCGATACAACGGGCCGCACTTTCTACGTTGATACTGGTTCCGCCAGTGGCTCTTGCACGTATTGAAGCTCGTGGTGGTGCGGGAATAAAATTGGTCACGCGTAATGGTCAGAGGCAAATATTACGTATGTATGATTTAAATCCACTACCATGATAAAGACACTTTTAGTACTACTCTCTGCTTGTTTGTATGGCATTGCCTATATCTGCCCGATATATTTTTGGTGGACGGTGCTTATCTTTCTCGTGCCACTGTTTTATTGTGTTGCTGCTAAACCCCATAACATTCAGCCACTTACTTTCACTGATGGTGTGCTATGGTCCACAGTAGCATTCACGTTACATTTAAGCGGTGTTTTGGATGGTCTTTTTATTAACGCAGAAGGGCCTATATTTTTGCGTATTTTGCCCCCTTTACTTGTTTTATTATTAGCTATTACCTATGGCATACTCTGGTTTGCCGGCACCATATGGCTCTCTAATCCTTCCCTTCGTCAGGCTCAGGGTAAACTCCTCAGGATGACAGGGCATATGAGATTGGCCATATGGGTAATTACCGCCTGGTTATTTTTTCTGTGGATGGAGCATTGTTGCATCTTCATGCTCGGTGCATGGGAGGGATATCTTCTTTGTAATCCTCTGGTGCCACTCGTTCATTTTCCTGCATTACTCTATTTCATGCCAAAAATCGGCTCAGTTTTGTTTTTATTATTCTTTGTAGGCGCACAAGCGCTTGTTGCCGCGGCTTACATCTGGAGGCGCTGGTGTCTGGGTATAGCCATTGTATTAGCAAGTGTGTGGGGACTTGAAATATTCTTGTGGTATGAACAAGAAAAAACTATGCATAATACTGATACGCTTGCATGTGGCTCAGCTTTTTTTAAGTCTTTGGATAATATTACTCATAATGGTAGAGTCATACGCGAATATTGCAAAGCGCTTTTAAAAAAATATCCAGATGCGGGCATTATTTTTTTTCCTGAGACGGCCTTGCGCTGCCCATTGTTAGTGGGCGAGCCTGATATTGTTGCTTTATTGAACCAGCAAGAGCTGGATAAGCCCATCACACTACTTATGGGTGGTTATAGATGGGATAACGATATTTATCGAAATACGATTTATTGGATTCATGATGGTAAGTTGATTGATTTATTTGATAAGCGGCACGCAATGGCATTTACCGAACGGTTGCCGCAACATTCACAGCTTGCTAATAATTATTTAATTAAAGAAACCTATTTCAAAACTCATAAAGGTATCACTGCGGCCTTACATCCACGGCCTTTGTGGAAGATTTCGCCGCATCTTACGGTTATTCCCTATATCTGTTCAGAACTTTTTTTTAATAACAGTCCAGATCATTCGCCAGAAGATGGTGCGATTATTGTGGCCCTCTGCAATGACAATTGGTTATCATACGATTTTATGCGCTATCAGATGCTCATGGGTGCTCGCTACCGGGCAATTCACTGGCAGATACCCATTATCTATGTTGCCCATTTCTACCAAGCTCTCTGTGAGCCATGGGGAGATTATTACCCATTAAAAGCGTTTGATCACAATCAGGAATAGTTACATCTTAATTATAGCATTTCTCACAGGGCCAGATACACCCGCTCATCCTGAGTGTTTTGCGTAAGCAAAATGTATCGAAGGACGCGGGTATTCACCAAGAGCGGCTGAAGTATCATGAGTCGTAAATTTAATTACGCAGGAGGCCTAACGATCAAAATTTTTCTTGGAATAGGATTTAATAAGATTAAAATCACGATTGATAAATGCCTCTTTACTTTTTTCGATTCCATCCCTTTATTTTTCTTTCAGCAGCAAAAGCATCGTCGCGTGTTTGAAATAATTCAGTGTAAACTATTTTTACGGGTAATTTTTTTGATGTGTAGCTACTCAGTCCTTGAGTATGCTCAGCGAGCCTTTTTTCAATATTATCGGTATGCCCGATGTAATAGGATTTATCATTACACTCTAGAATATATAAATAAAATTCGCGGTATAGCATATGCAATTCTTTCCATCCTTCGATACATTTTGCTTGCAGCAAAACACTCAGGATGAGCGGCGGGGGACTTCATGCATCATAAATTACATCTTGTCAGGCGTAGAGATACCGAGTAAACGCAGGCATAAGTTTATAGTGTCACGCAACTGCATAACCACTAAAAGCCGCGCGCGGGTAACAGGTATGTTCTCTTTATCAATCACCTTTGTGTTCCCATAGTAGGTATGAAACAGCTGCGCTAAGTCATAGACATAATAGGTCAATAGATGTGTTTGATAATGGTGAGAGATATCTTCAAGTAATAGTTTGAGCGCAACTATTTTTTTCAAGAGCAAAGACTCTTTTTCAGTAAGATTTTCACGGTCTTGTTCTGTTATATTTGCAAGTTCAGGATGTGCCAGTGCCTTTTCTAGGATACTCATGGTCCGCACATAGGCGTATTGAATATAATAGACGGGGTTTTCTTCTGTATGGGAAAGGGCGAGTGCAATATCAAACTCTAAATGCGCATCTGCTTTGCGGTGTAGGTAAAAAAAGCGCGCAACATCTTTGCCCACCTCTTTGATGATATCTTCAAGCGATACGATGCGGCCAGCACGTTTTGAAAGACGCATGGTCTGGCCGGACTCTTTTATGGTGACTAACTGATACAAGATAACATCAAGTAATGCAGGGTCCTTTCCAAGCGCCTGAAGCACCGCTTTGAGTCGCACAACATAACTGTGGTGATCTTGCCCAAGAACCATCACCAGTTTATCTGCGCCTTCGCGCGTAGCACCACGATCTAATTTATTTTCTAGATAAGCTATATCGGCAGCCACATAGGTCAGTTCGCCGTTGGCACGTTTTACCACACGGTCTTTATCATCACCAAAGGTGGTTGAAGAAAACCAGAGCGCGCCATCTTTTTCATATAAAAGGCCGCGTTCTTGAATTTTTGCCAGAGTTCTTGTGATCGCTCCAGAATCGTGTAATGTCTTTTCTGAAAACCAGACATCAAAGTCTATGCCATAGTTATGCAGTGTCTCTTTGATTTTTTCCAAAAGATATTCTTTTGCATAAGCGGCGTAAAAAGTTTCTGGTTGGGTAGCCACCGCATCACCGAGCTCTTGATGGGCTTTATGAGCAAGCTCTTTAAGATATTCACCATGATAACCATCTTCTGGCAGCGCTACGGCATAGCCCAATTCTTGCTGGCAGCGGATCTTAAATGAGTTTGCCAGTTTTTCTATCTGATTGCCTGCGTCATTTATGTAAAATTCTTTGGTTGCCTTATGGCCGATAAAACTTACTATCGTGGCAAGTACATCACCAATAATGCCGCCACGCCCATGGCCTAAGTGTAATGGGCCAGTCGGGTTCGCGCTGACGAACTCTATATTGAAATTCTTTTTAGGCACATTGGCTTCAAGTTTAAAGAATGCGTCATTTTGAGCGCGCAATTCCTGTAAAATATCTTTAAAAAAGTCGGGCGTTACAAAGATATTAATAAAGCCCGGCCCTGCAATTTCAATATTTTTAACCTGCTGATGGGAGAAATCTTGTATAATCTGCTGGGCAACAGCGCGTGGGTTTGCCTTCAGCTCTTTGGCATAAAGCATTGCTGCGTTGCAGGAAAGGTCGCCAAACTGTTGACGCTGTGGGTCTATATTTAAGGTAACGTCGTAGTTGAGGGACAGTTCTGGGTAGAGAGAGGCGATATGCTCTTTAAATTTTCCAATAAGGCGATTAAAGCTGTTCATAGTATAACTTTTAGGTAATGATAGTTTTTTTTAACATACTATAAGTATGGAAAAGTGTCCATGAGGCTCAATGTGCGCCCTGCGGGCCGCGCGCTAAGGGGCTTTTGCAATAAATCCCCTTAACCCCTGATTGCCATTGCATGGAGCAACCGCCTCAAATTCGCCCTCCGGCCGGGCGCATATTCGGCATAAGGACCCGGCCCAGAACTTTATAAGTATTTTTTTAGTATATGTCACAACGTGTCATCCCGGACTGCGATCCGGGATCCATCTCATAAAGTAAATTCATCTAATCTGTTGCGGGAATTTGGGGATTTCTCCATACGTCTTTTCAAACTCTATAACATAATTTTGTTTAATCTTGGTCGGGTCCTCGGGTGTAATAGGAGATAAATTGAAATAATAGCCATCAGGGTTTAAAGTTTGTATTTCTCTTTTAAACTCTAAGATATAGTTATGCCCGTTTGATAGTGTTATAATTCCTGTGGTGTATTCAGGAGTTATAACTGCATTTTCCAATGTCATAGTCATTTCATATAATAGAGAGTCACTCTCTTTATTACCAAAAGTAATAATGCTTTTTTTTGGTAAAATTTCTTGCAAATCTGCAGAATTGTTTAAAAGTGGAGGACTTGAGCGCTCAATGCCTATTGCAACAGAAAATCTGAATTTATCGGCATATACAACTAATTTTTTATCTTTTAGTTGAGGCCAGTTGCGTAGAAATGTTCCTAAGCTTTGGTTGTTAATGCTCAATGAGGCAAAATGTATGATGTTGTCATTATTGGGTTTGCTTAATAGTGGCTGAGTCGCCTTAAATTTAAAGTACCAATGGATGTCGTTAAAGCCTGTATCAATGGGAAAGGGAATTGCTGGCGCGTACATAATAATATTTTTAATCTCAGAGCGCTTGGGGATGATAAGAGGCTGCTTGCGTGTTGATGCCATAACTTCGCTTATTACGATCGTATTTTTTTTCTCTGCTCTTATCGTCAATGCAGGCAAAAAATATTCCGTATTTCTATAGCGAATTTGAGGAACAGGATTTGCTGTTGCCGTTGAAGGTAGGAACGTTTCGAGTAATAGGGAATAGTAATCAGGCGTTCCTTTTTCAGCTATTAGTTTTTCGATGAATTTGCTGAAAGCGCCTTTTTGGCATAAGTCGACATAGAGGAAAGAGGGCTCTTCCCCCAGGGCGAAAAAGATAATATCAAAAGGGTAGGTATGTTGTACCATTTGATTCAAATTTTCAGAGGTAAAAACTTGCTGAGCGATGTTTTTGCCAATACCGCACGATTCAACAAGTAGAACACGCGTAGAAAGTGATGCAGCAAAAAAATCTATTACTTTTTTAAATTCTTGCAGTGAGAAATCCGCGATGACAGAAAAAGAGGTCGGTTCTTCTACGAGCTCTTCGCTGCCGTGACCGGCTATTTCAATAATCCATTCAATTTTGGACGTATCTTTATGGGTAATAAATATTTTTGGCAAGGCATAGATAAGGCCACTATTTATCGTGTTATATCTATTGGGTTCACTTTTTCGCGTCAAAGATTTAAATTCATCTTCATTGAGAGACTCCAAGTGGTTAATTTTTAACCCAAGCTCTCTTTCAAGTTCGGTAGTGTCATGGAGTGTCAATTTTGGCATAAAATCAACTGATTCATTGGATAAAATAGATGAACAGGGAATGAGTAAAATGTAATTGAGACATTTTTTAATAAGCCATTGATTTTTCTCAAGAATTCCCGGTTTGCTTTGAAGGACACGATTTAAAATATTGGGATGCGTAATAATAGGGTAGGCCTTTTCGTTAAGGGCACATTCAAGTCTCAATTGCATACTTTCATCTTTTGGATAAAAATCGATATTTTCATTCAAAATTATCCGAATACCTTTTTGCTGTTTATTTTGTGATATATGTTGCGAATAGAATTGCGGGGTGTGCAACCCTTTATAAGCCAGCCCAATACCCGGGCGGTTTAATGCTTGCAGTGGGGATATGGAGACTATCATAACAATGGGCAAAAGAGAGCGAAGTTTCATAACATTCCTTTTTTAGTTCCTGAAAAGGGCTGGTTGTTATAGATGATTCAGGAGTACACTGAATCGAGCCCTTTTCAGGATTGATGATTACTTGTTTCCTATTTACAGAATATCCTATAAGTATTTATATTTGCAATAATTAATTATTGTTTCTTATAAGGACCATCGTCCAACAACGCCAGGAGCATGGGAAGATATTCCCAATGCGTGCGCAAGGCTCGGCGGATTT
>Ga0182013_10005786_pt1 | contig 14251 bp, 9 predicted proteins | sample 612S2MmetaG_FD_120487 | JGI IMG/M metagenome (GOLD analysis project Ga0182013, IMG submission 120487) | Permafrost microbial communities from Stordalen Mire, Sweden - 612S2M metaG | ecosystem: Environmental > Terrestrial > Soil > Wetlands > Permafrost | place: Sweden: Stordalen | collected... | reverse complement strand
TGTTGAGCACATCGTGCTCGATAGCCAGCCAGATGGTCTTGCGAAAGTGGCGAACCAAAGAAACCATACGCCTCATAGAAAAGAGTAGTGCATCGGGCCGCCTGCCACGAGCGGCGAACATTATCGTAAATAAATTTAGATGGTGAAGGCGCCGTTTCCGTGCCGATTTCTGCACGGTTCGCTACGCTTCGGCAAACTCGCGCCTTGAAGGCGTAAACCAGCGGCGGCTAGAGGGTTGACGAACTCTTGTCCGCCGCTGCAAGCCATTGAATCTGAATACGCGCCCTTCTAGAAGCTGACCTTCCGCTGCGGGAACCAGGTCAGTTGAATGGTGGTGGTGGTCACCGTCTGTTGACCGTTCAGATAAATCGGCGCCTTCCAGTGCTCCAGGGCGAAGTTGCCGTTCACCTCGAAGTCCTTGCCGATGCGCTTGACCACCTGGAAGTTGATGTCGTTCAGCGTGGTGCCGCCGGGGATAAAGTCCTTGGCGGCCTTTTGATTGCGCACGCTCACCTGCACCCACTCGTTGCCGCTAAGGTGATAGGTCACCCAAGCCTGTCCGCCCTTGTCTTCGCGTCCAATCCAGTCGCCGAAGAGCTGGCCCTGGTTGGTGTAGCCCTGTCTCTGAATCCCTTCCCAGTACATGAAACGGCCGCCCCGGCTGGTCTTGATGGGCGGGTCGGTGGAGGCGGCTTCGACACGCAGGTCCAGTTTGGCAATGCCGGGCACGTGAGAGAGATAAAGGCCCGGTCGCCAGGAGGCGCGGCGGGGAGCGTCGATGGGGGAGACGTCGTCGTGCACCTCGGAGTCCGAGTAGAGCGTGAGCCATTTGCGGACGAAGGGCAGCCGGTAAGAGAAGTCGAAAGCGCCAAAGCGGGCACCGGGATCGTCGCGGCCATTCTTCTCTGCACCGCCGGCGGTGGTGCTGAAGAAGCTTTTCAGGAAGCTGTGCAGGTTGACGGGCTCATGCCCCTTGCCGCCCCAGATCACGGTGCGTTCAAAGCCGAATTCGAGATTTTCCGTGGGCCGGAAGCTGATCTTCTCGAGGTGCATCCAGGGATTGCCGGGGTTGATCACGTTCGGCTGATTGGGGGTAAGAGTGGAGCTGACGTAAAGGGGGTTGGGCATATACGTGTGCCCTTGCAGCGGTCCCACCATAAAGTCGTAGCGGAAGGGGCCGGTGAGCCGCGAGAGCAGCGGAATGTGCAGCGGCTCGACGCGGTTGATGCGGAAGGAGTAAATGTTCTCGGCGTTGTTCGAGTAGGCCATGCCGCCGCCCACTCCGGGCCCCAGCCACTCGTCCTGCTTGCCGAAGGAAATCTCGTGGTTGAGAACGTGCGCGGAGACGTAAGCCTCCATCACGCGCCCGTTGGTATTGGTTGCGATCGGTCCCATGGGGATGGTGGTCTGATTGTATGGAAACCCGGTGGCAGTGTTGAGGAAGGTTGTGCCGTCCACTGCGCTGAGCGCCTGGGCCAGCCCTTGGGAGTAGCCCGTGGCCGAGGGCGCCGCCTCGAACTCGCCGCGCGCGTAGAAAGTGAAGGGGCCGGCGGTGGCGTAGCCGCTGGCGCCGGAGTAGTTGTTGAAGCCGTTCTCGTAGGGGCGGCCGTAGTCGTTGATGATCGTCGAGCCCAGATGGAAACTGTCGCTGAGCGGCGTTCCGCTGATGCCGCGCGCCACGGTGTAAACCGATTCGACGCGGGCGCTGCTCCGGTGCGCCAGGCAGGGTCCCTGGCTGTCCTCGCTCAACTCGTTCATCAGCGCCGTATAAATCCCCCGTGCCTCATCGGTGGCCTCTCCCGCATTCGCATCCTCGATGCGCGCGCCGGCCTCCTCGATCATGTGTCCCACGCTGGCGCGCGTCCATGGCCTCATGCCGAGGAAGACATTGTCCATATAGCCCAGCGAGTAGAGCCGCAGCACGGCCGGGTAAACCCAACTGTCCACGGGAATATAGGGAGAACCCAGCGCGCCGGGTGCGCAGACCGGGGCCACGCCGCCGCCCTGGCCCCACAGTGCGGCCGGCGCGGCCGCTTGGGGCGCTCCAGGCTGTTCGGCCGCGATTGGACCGGCCGTCAGAAGAAAAACTCCCGCCAGCAAAGTTGCGCATTGGAAGACAGCAGCCACAGACCTGCCTTTACACAATTTCATACCCACCACTCTATCACCCATTCGCCCGGTTGAATGCAAGAATGCAAGGACCGCCGAAGGGCAAATCCGCGGGCCTTGCGGGGCGGGAAAATTCAACGGCCGGTTAGCCTTGTCGATTGATTGGCTGTTGCGGGGGCGGCCTTCAGCTCCTTTGTGAAGCTGGCCACTGTTTTGCTCTTCAATTCCTCGCTGAACAGCCCCTTGCGCGTGAGGTAAGCCTCCATCTTCAGAATCGGATCGTGGCCCTCGCCCCCTGCGGTCTCGCATTCGATGAAGGTGGCCCCATTGCCCTTGCGGGCGTGCGCGGCGGCCTCGGTGACCACGCGGTAGACGGCCACCGCGTCGCCCGCGTCCACGGCGATAAAGGGAATGGCGCACTCCTCGGCCAGCCGAACGATCCCGTCCCTCCCGGCGTGCGAGCCAATCCTCTTTTGCGCCTTCCCTATGCCCGCTCCAGCCCGGAGACTGCTCAGGCGGACAAAGAGAATGGGCAGCCGGTGGAGGCCAGCGGCATGGAGCACACCGGAAAAGGAATCGGAAAGGGAATTGAGCCGCGAATCGGGCCGGGAATCAGGCGCGGCGGCCTCGCCCTCCAGAAAAACCACGGCGATTTTGCCGTTATTCTTGGTTTTGTTGACCAGCGCCGCGCCGGTGGCGATGTTGAGCGCGTCGGCCAGATCCAGACCGAAGGCGCACGTCAGTTGGCGGCGGAAGACCTCTTCCAGCGGCTCTCCTTTGATAAAACAGGCGATCAGGCCGCACTTCGATGGAGCCACGGTGTCCTCTGGCCCCAGGTCGGTGGCCACCCCCACCACGGCCGCCTCCTGACCCGCTTTCAGGCCCGCATCGTGGCCCATTTCCCGGCCCGCCGCTCCGCTGCCGTTGCTACTGTCCAGTTTGTTCCGCTCCAGCTTCTTCTTCGGCTCGAACAGGCCCCGCGCCTGCTCCTCGATCATGCGGCACTTCACCATGGTGGTATAGAGCTGGATCAGCTTCTCGTCGGAGATGAGCGAAAATCCGCCCTCTACGGCCGGCGCGGCGGCGCGCGGCTCTTGCTTTCTGGTTGCCATCGTTCGCTGTGACCTCACCGGCTGCTGCGATTGTAAATGGGGCTGGTCCGGCAGGGAAAAATCGTGCAGCGGACCGGAAATCCCTGCTGCTGTCCTGTTTCTGGACAGTATAAAGTTAGATTTATCAAAGGTTTGAAGATTTTCTCAAGTTGCCGTCGCCCCGCGCCGAAATACTCACTATCCCGCCGGTGAGGTGCGCGATGGCCGCGCCCCATTCCCGAGCTGGCCCATGGGAGCACTCTTTATGGCTTCATCTTCGATGGCTCTTCCGGTCTACGCGCCACAAGCCTCGCCCGTCGGGCCAGCGCGGCTGCAACCCCGGCTGCAAGCCCAGTTGCGGACCTGGCTGCCGGTGCTGCTCTCGGCCTCGCTCTTCGCCGTCGAGTCCACCGCTTACTTTGGCGCCGACCGCACCAGCGCTCCGCTGCAGCGCCTGACCGAGGACATCTTCGGCTACGACGTCTGCGTGCACTGGGACTTGATCCACCATCTGATTCGCAAGACCGGCCACTTCGCGGGCTATGGAATCTTCTCGCTGGTCTGTTTTCGCGGCTTTTGGATCACCTTTCAGAACGCGGCGTCCAGGCTGCGGAGGCGGCTGCAAGCGCATGGCCTCGCGATTCTGGCCATCTTCCTGGTAGCCAGCGCGGATGAGTTTCATCAGAGTTTTCTGCCCAACCGGACCGGCCAGTTCAGCGACGTGCTGCTCGACACCTTCGGCGCCGTAGTGCTCAGCCTGGCGCTATTTCTGGCCATGCAGGTGGCCGAGGGCTGCTGGCAAACGCGCAGCCGGTCTGACAGCCGCCACAAACCGGCCTGTGCCGAAGCCGCCGCTTAGAGCGGTTTCCAAATTGTTGCTGCAAAGGGAAACCCTACGGTGGCCTGTTCACCGGCTGCGGACCTGGGGCTGCTCTGTACGCTCCTACGCCTGCTTTGCCGGGCTGTCCCGGCGCAGGTACTTGGCCTCGATGGCCAGCACCTTCTTGAATCGCCGCACAAACCGCTCTTCCGTGGCGACGAACTTGGCCGCCACAAACCGGTCCACCACCTCAAAGGCCAGTGCGGGGCCGATGATGCGCGCGCCCAGCACGCAGACGTTCATGTCGTCGTGCTCCACGCCCTGGTGGGCCGAGTAGGTGTCGTGGCACATGCCGGCGCGAATCCCCGGAATCTTGTTGGCCGCCACGCAGACGCCCACTCCCGAGCCGCAGATCAGAATCCCGCGCGGCGCCACGCCCGACTGCAACGCCAGGCCCACCTTTTCGGCAAAGTCGGGATAGTCCGAGGGCTCCGCGTTGTAGGCTCCCAGGTCCTCGACCTCGTGGCCGGCCTTGGCAAGATAGGCGCGAATCTCCTCTTTCAGAGCAAATCCCGCATGATCGGATGCGATGACGAGTTTCAAAGTGCACTCCTTATTAGTACAGGGACTAGTCCCTGTACTTTCACTTCACCAGCTTCTTAGCCCAGGCCGCCACGTTTTCCGCGCTGAAGCCCAACTCCGCCAGCACCTTCGATCCCGGCGCCGAGGCTCCGAAGCGGTCCAGGCCGACGACGTCGCCCTCCTGGCCCACGTACTTCCACCAGCCAACGGTAGCCCCCGCTTCGACGGCCAGCTTTGGCACGCCGGCCGGCAGCACGCTGGCCTTGTACTCGGCCGGCTGCTCCTCGAAGAGTTTCCAGCTCGGAAAACTGACCACCCGCGCCCGGATTCCCTCGGCGGCCAGCAGTTTGGCGGCCTCCACGCAGGGCCAAACCTCGGCCCCCGTGCCGATCAGAACGATTTGAGGCGCGGCCGCCTCTTCCAGCACATACGCCCCCCGGCTCACCCCGGCGTAAACCTCGTGCGCCGCCGAGTCGATCACCGGCAGATCCTGCCGGCTGAGCGCAAAGAAACTTGGGCCCTGGCGTTCCAAAGCCAGCCTCCAGGCCGCGGCCGTCTCGTTGGCGTCGGCTGGCCGGAAGTCCGTCAGCCCCGGAATGGCGCGCAGCCCGATCAATTGCTCAATCGGCTGGTGGGTCGGCCCATCCTCGCCCACGGCAATCGAATCGTGGGTAAAGACAAACAGCGAATGCAGTTGCATTAGCGCCGCCAGCCGGATCGCCGGCTTGGCGTAATCGGAAAACACAAAGAAAGTCGACCCGAAGGGAATCAGCCCACCGTGCGCCGCCATGCCGTTCACCGCCGCGCTCATGCCGAACTCGCGCACCCCGAAGAAGACGTTGCGTCCCGCCGCGTCCTCGTGGAAGTTGGCTCCCGGCTTGAAGATCGTCTTGGTTGAGGAGCTCAGGTCCGCGGCTCCGCCAAAGAGCTCCGGCACAACCTCCGCAATGGAGTTCATCACCGTCGATCCGGCGTTGCGCGTGGCCACCGCCTTCCCCCCCGGAGCAAAGCCAGGAAGCGCCTTCTCCCAGCCGGTCTTCAGCCTGCCCGCCTGGGTGCGCTCAAACTCCGCCGCCAGTTCGGCGTGCGCCGCCCGGTAGCCTTCGAAGAGATTCTTCCACTCGGCCTCCACCGCCCGGCCGCGTTCCTGAGCCGTGCGCCAGTTGGCCAATGCGGCCTCCGGCACCACAAAGCTCTGATCTTGAGAGAAGCCAAAAAACTTCTTGGTCGCTGCCACGCCTTCCGCGCCCAGCGGCTCGCCGTGCGCCTTGTTCGTTCCGGCCCTGGGGCTGCCATAGCCGATCACCGTCCGCACCGCAATCAACGAAGGCCTGCCGCTCTCGGCCCTGGCCCGGCCAATCGCCGCCTCGATCGCCGCCAGGTCGTTGCCGTCGGCCACCCGCTCCACGTGCCAGTGGTAGGCCTCGAAGCGCTCCAGCGCGTCCTCGGTGTAGCTCAGGCTGGTTGGCCCGTCCAGCGAAATCTGATTGTCGTCATATAGCAGAATCAGCTTGCCCAGTCCCAGCGTTCCGGCCAGCGAGGCGGCCTCGTGCGAGACGCCCTCCATCAGGTCGCCGTCGCCCAGCAGGGCATAGGTGTGGTGGTCCACCACCTCGAAGCCGGGCCGGTTGTAGACCGCGGCCAGGTGCTTCTCCGCAATCGCCATCCCCACGGCCATCGCGATGCCCTGGCCCAGCGGGCCGGTGGTCACCTCGACGCCATCCGTGTGGCCGCGCTCGGGATGGCCGGGCGTCCGCGAGCCCCACTGCCGGAAGCTCTTCAAATCCTCCAGCGTCACATCGTAGCCGGAGAGAAACAGCGTCCCATAAAGCAGCGCTGAGGCGTGCCCGTTCGACAGCACGAACCGGTCCCGGTCCGCCCAGCGGGCGTCGGCCGGATTGTGCTTCAGCAGCTTGTGGAAGAGCAGGTAGGCGATGGGCGCGCAGCCCAGCGGAGCGCCGGGGTGGCCGCTATTGGCCTTCTGCACGGCATCCACGGCCAGCAGTCGCAATGTATCGATGGAGAGTTGGTCGAGAGCTGGTTGGCTCAGAGAGGGTTCCGCAAGACTGGAGGTCATCGTTTCATTTCCTTAAAAATCATCATAAATGTTCACTCCTGCCGCCAGGGCCTGCGCCAACTTTCCCGCACCCTAACGGCACTTTCCTGCATCAATTGAGCGTGGGGTTGTGTCGTAAAGCTTAAAAATCAAGTTCCAAACCCCCATTGCCGGAAAAAACCGGTACATTTCTTTTTGAATCAACGCAGAACTCTGCCCAACACGTACAATTCACCCCGGAGGAGATTTTCACTATGGCTTACGAACTAGCGCCGCTTCCCTACGACTACGCCGCCCTCGAACCGTTCATGGACGCCGAGACCGTGAAGATCCACCACGACAAGCACCATCAGACCTACACCACCAACCTCAATGCTCTGCTGGCCAATAACCCCGAACTGGCCGCCAAGCCCATCGACGACCTGCTGCGCAACCTGGCCCAGGTTCCCGAGGCGATTCGCACCGGAGTCCGCAACCAGGGCGGCGGCTACGCCAACCACACTATTTATTGGAGCCTGATGGGCAAGGTTGGCTCGGATGGCATCGGCGGCGCACCCACCGGCCCCATCGCCCAGCAGATCACCGCCGACTTCGGCGACTTCGAGGCCTTCAAGAAGACCTTCAACGAGACCGCCGCCAAGCAGTTCGGCTCTGGCTGGGGCTGGCTGATCTTCGAGGCGGGCAAGCTCAAGGTCATCAGCACGCTCAATCAGGACACGCCGCTCTCCCAGGGCCTTTATCCTATCCTGCTCAACGACGTCTGGGAGCACGCCTACTACCTGAAGTACCAGAACCGCCGCCCCGACTTCCTCGCCGCCTGGTGGAACCTCGTCAACTGGCACGAAGTCAATCGCCGCTTCGCCATCGCCAAGGGCTGAAAGCAGCTAGCTCTCTGACCGCCTGTTGTAGTACCAAAGCTGGGTGCCCCACCCTTGCCGCGCCTTTGTTTTTGCGGCTAGGGTGGGAACCGAAGCCGCACCTGTGCAGTGGCGGTCCCGCCAACTTGCTAACTTGCCACGCCTGCGCAGCAGGCGCTAACTGGCTGCGTTTTATGGAAGATTTTCCAGGCTTTACAGAGCTATTCTCCAGTTTGCGTGGCATTTCCGGCAGTATGCTCCAGAGCCCGTTCAAGCTTGTCGAAGGAGCCCTCTTTTGGAACCTGGCAGCTCCGCGGCACGCGCGCTTCTCCGCTCCGTTTTGCAGAAAATAGCCCCGGTTGGCGCACAATAACAGAGAAGAAAGGTGGAGAGCGAGCAGCTTCGGCTGTCTCATTCCTCCGCCGGGCGGCAATAGTATGGTGGTTTTTCATTTTCGCCTGTGAAACTGTGGAGCATTAACTAAATCATTAAAATTCAGCAATTTATAAAGCAGCCTTCCACAGAAGCACACACTCCGTGAAGCTGCGAAACGATGGCTCTGGAGCCCGGGATCCTTCCTCCCTCACATCGCCCGGCCTGCCGCCACCGCCGAGGACCACGCCCACTGAAAGTTGAACCCACCCAACTGCCCGGTCACATCGACGACTTCGCCGATAAAAAACAGCCCCGGAATCGCCCTCGCTTCAAGAGTCCGCGCCTGCAATCCGCGCGTGTCCACGCCGCCCGCCGTCACCTCGGCCTTCTCGAAGCCCTCGGTTCCAACCGGATGAAAGGCCCACCGGCGCAGGTGCCGCTCGCTAGCATCCAAATCCGCATTCGACCAGCCTCGCGGAGTACCGATCCCGGCCAGATGGTTGGCCAGACGCAAGGGAAGAACCTCGCGCAGCGCCTGCCGGAAGGCCGTTGAATCCCGCCGCGCTCCGGGCTCCCGCAGCACCTCCAGCAGGCCGCCCTGCGCAGGTAAATCGGGCGCAAAATCCACCACCAGCGCATCGCCCGGACGCCAGTACGAAGATGCCTGCAGGATCGCCGGCCCGCTCAGTCCGCGATGCGTCACCAGCATACTGTCCCTGAACCGAACCCCGCCCCGACCCCCGAATCGACCCCGGCGTCCGCCCCCGGCCCCGCGTACAGCCTTTCCGTCCGCTCCCTCCACCGAAGCCGCCACCTCCTCCGCTACCCCGGCCATCTCCGTCCAACTCGCCTCATCTCCCCCCAGCACGAGCGGCACCAGCGCCGGCCTCGGGGCCACCACCGCCAGCCCGAACTGCCGCGCCAGTTCGTAGCCCAGCCCCGTGGCTCCCAGCTTCGGAATCGACAGCCCCCCGGTCGCCACCACCAGACTCTCTGACTGGAACTCTCCGGCCGAAGTCTTTACGCAAAACCCACCGGAGGTGGCGCAAAACCCACCGGAGGTGGCGGCAACCTCGATCCCGCGCGCGTTCAGCACCAACTCCACTCCGCCCCGCTCGCACTCGGCCAGCAGCATCTCCAGAATCGCCCGCGCCGAACCGTTGCAGAAAAGCTGCCCCTGCGTCTTCTCGTGCCAGGGTATTCCATACCTTTCAACCAATTCCAGAAAGTGGCGCGGTTGAAAGAGAGCCAGCGCCGAACTGGCAAAATGCGGGTTCTCGGAGAGGAAATTGCTTGGATCGCAGTGCAAATTCGTAAAATTGCACCGCCCGCCGCCAGAAACCAGAATCTTACGCCCCGGCTGCCCGTTGTGATCGAGCACGGCCACCCGCCGTCCGCGCGCGCCCGCCACCGCGGCGCACATCAGCCCGGCCGCTCCCGCGCCCAAAACCACCACATCGAATTGGCGCAAATTGGCCGGCATAGACTCCTGTTCAGAATAGCTGCCGAGCGCTGGCTCCGCTGCTGCCTCGGCAGACCGGCGATCAAAAAGAAGCTCCTCTCCGCTGCTTTCGCGGTTTCGCCGCAGTAGAGGCTAAACTCTGCAAAAGGAACTCCCAAAAGCTGCCCTCAACTGAAATCCTCGCCGCCCTCTACACTATGTACAGCTTCATGGTCGAGCTTTATGGCTGCTCCAGGGACGAATATCGACACCATCGCCGCCATCTCCACGCCGCCCGGCCGCGGGGGGATCGGGATTGTGCGCCTGAGCGGCCCCCAGGCCGCATCGATTGCCGCGCAACTGGTGCGGCTGCGGCAGCCGCTGGAGCACGCGCGGGCGCGGCTGGCCGATGTGCTCGATGAAGGCTCAAAGGAGCAGGCGGCCGAGCCAGAGAGGCTTGCAGGCGAAGAACATGAAGAGCACTTCACCGCGGCGATAGCCCCGGCCGATGGGGTGGAATCGCCGGATTCGCCGGAATCTGTGTGCGGGCAAGAGCCCGCGTCCGCCGCTCAAGCCGGGAGGAGCCGAGCCTCCGCCGCCCGCATCGACGAGGCGCTGGTGACCTTTTTCGGTGCTCCGCACTCTTATACTGCCGAGGACGTGGTGGAGATCGCCGCGCACGGTTCGCCTCTGGTACTGGAACTGCTGCTCCGCCGCGCACTCGAACTGGGCGCGCGGCTAGCCGAGCCGGGCGAGTTCACGCAGCGCGCATTTCTGGCTGGCCGGCTCGATCTGACCCAAGCCGAGGCGGTCCGCGACCTGATCGAGGCGCAGACGCTCACCCAGGCCCGCCAGGCGGCCAGCCAACTGGGCGGCGCGCTCAGCCGGCGCGTGCGGCCCTCCAAGCAGGCCCTGGTCGAGCTGATTGCCCAGCTCGAAGCGGGCATCGATTTCGCCGAGGATGACCTCGAGGTTGCGCCGCCGGCTGAGATTGCCCGCCGCATCGGTGAATTGAGGCCGCCTCTGGCCGCGCTCGAAGCCTCCTTCGCTCGCGGCCGCATCGTCCATGACGGGCTGACACTGGCCATCGTGGGACGGCCCAACGCCGGCAAGAGCTCGCTCTTCAACCGCCTCGTCGAGCGCGACCGGGCCATCGTGACCGCAACCCCCGGCACTACCCGCGACACCATCACCGAGCGGATTTCTCTCGACGGCATTCCGCTGGAACTGGTGGACACGGCCGGGCTGCGCGGGAGCTTGCGCGAAGGTTTGGAGGAGGCCGAGCAGTTGGGCATTACTCGCAGCCGCGAGGCGATGGCCGACGCCGCACTGGTGGTGGTGGTGTTGGACGCGACTGAGCCACTCAACGACGAAGAGCGTAGGTTGCTGACTGCCGTCCAGGGACGTCCCGCGCTGGTGGTCGTGAACAAAAGCGACCTTGCGAACGAGATGGGCGAATCCGGCCGGTTGCAGTCCGATTGTGCCGGGCTGCCCGTGCTGGCCACTTCGGCGCTCACCGGCGAGGGCATTGCCGCGCTGCGCGAGCGCATTCTGGCCCTGGCCACGGGCGGAGCCGCCGCCGAGCCTGGCATCCTGACCAACCTGCGTCACCGGCAGGCCGTCGCCACGGCTTTATCCGCATTGGACGACGCCGCGCAGGCCAACGCCTCTTCGATTCCCCACGAGATGATCCTGCTGGACCTTTACCGCGCGCTTTGGGCTCTGGACTCGCTCACTGGCCAGACCACCCCCGACGAGATTTTGAATTTGATCTTCGCATCGTTCTGCATCGGAAAGTAGTGCGGCTCCCAGTTCGAACCAATTGCGCGAAAACCAGCCTGTGTTGACTGGTCCATGGGGCTTTTCGCTCCTCCTGAGGCTGGGACCCGCCAGCGGGCGCTTCAATCTTCCGTAAAAGGCGTTCAAAACCTGTCGTCATCGAGATCGGAAAGCGGCGCGGGCGGGGCCCCCATCGATTCGCCCACCGATAAATAATGCCTTGCACAATCACCTTTACAGTACTTGTACAGATCCAGGCCCAGACGGGAAGGAGTGATGTCAAAGCTCTCCGCGGGAAGATAAGATGTAAAATCAAAATTCTTTTCAATTAATCCCGCGTTAAATAAATAGGCCATATCCATGGCAATCCTGGAAACATCATTCATGTCAGTAAGCCGAAACATTTCTTCCGGCGCAAGAATGATTCGAGCCAGGGGAAGACCCTCATGTCCTGATATGAACTCCATCGCCTTACTGCATGTGGTAACGAATATCCGGCTCTGAGCTGGCGTAATATGAATGAGCAGATCGACAAAGGCGCTAGCGGATTCGTCTGTTCCCTCGATGGAGCAGGATGCGGCCAGCAGGCCGGCCCACAGCTGCTTTGTCACATCATCGTTTGCCCATGACCCATTTTTCAGAATGCTTGCGACTATCTGTGGAAGAGCGCGCATCCTGCCGGCATCGGGATTGGAAGCCAGGAGCTTTTCCGCCCGGAGCGCAATATCCAGCGCGCACTCGGTTCTAGACTCATCCAGTTCTCCGCCAAGCAGCAGAATGGATTCGTCCGCCGCGTCCTGACATAGCCGGTTCAGGAACAGAACGGCTCGAAGTGTCCTGAACGTCAACAAGGCGCTTTTCGGATCCGTCAGAATAACGGCGTTGCGGACCAGAACTCCCCAAAGCTTTGCATCCAGGCCCGGCGGCAGAACAAACGACAGCCCGATACCATCTTCGCCATGCCGGGAAACCCGCGCCTGCACTGGAATCTGAAACTCGGAGCAATTCTCCGGCGCCCCCTGCCCTTGCAATGTCAGTGAGATCAACTCGCCCAGGGGCCAGCGTTCTTCGGTCAGCAAATAAAGTCCGGTCGAGCTGATATTCCTGATGCTGGCTGCCATCGGAGCGCGGTTGTCCCCTTGCAGGGCCGCAAGGCAGGACGTGGCGAACCTATCGGCCCTCGGCGTGTCCGGATACCCCAGCCTCCGGAGCCTGCGTTTCCAACTGTCCACCATACTCATGGCGTCAAATATATCACTCCGTTGGAGATACCGGGCGTGGCGGCCGTGCCATCACTTGCCCAAGCAGCAACCTGGCCGGGCCCCTGCGCTTGATCGACGGGGTATGGCGCCATGCATATGCGAAGAATAGATTCTCGCCTAACGCCCCGGAAACCCAGAATTGCGTTTTCCTATCCCCGCCATACCGGCCTTTCCCTCTCCGAACCGGTTAGTGGCAGCTACGCATTGCGGGGGCAAGATCAGTGGGACTGCTTGGCCCACGTTGATCCATGGATTACAGGAAAGGGCTCTCGGGAAAATCGATGACGTTCGCGGGAAAGTGAATTTTCTGGGAAGAAGCTCAACCGATTCCGGGAAATCTTGTTGAATTCCCACTCATTCCCCTTTGAATCGTTTCCGCAATCGCCCCGCTGCCGCCCCGGCATTTACAATGGCGTCAATGCATCAGGGACTGATTCCGCTGCGCCCTGCCGTGTGCCGACCTTATGACTCTTCGAATCCTTCGCACTCCCGCGGCCTTCGTGTTATCGACGGTGCTGCTTGCCACTTCCGCCCTGGCGCAAACCCCTGCCGCCGCGCCGGAGAGCCCCTACGGCGGTCTCACGGTTGAGGAGATCGTCGCTCGCGTCAACGACCAGATCATCACCAGTTCGGACTACGACCGGGCCATGAAGGAACTGGACAACGAGGAGCGCCAGCGCGGCGCCACTATGCAGGAGATTTCGGCGGCTCACAATGACCTGCTGCGCAACCTCATCGACCAGCAGCTCTGGCTCTCCAAGGGCAAGGAGCTGGGCATTACCGGCGAAACCGAGCTGGTGAACCGGATGAATGAGATTCGCAAGCAGTACCACATGGAAACCCTGGAAGACCTGGAAAAGGCCGCCCGTGAGCAGGGCATTTCGTTTGAGGATTTCAAGGCGAATATTCGCAATCAGATCATCACCCAGGCGGTGATGCGCCAGGAGGTGGGTCAGAAGGTTCAGTTCACCTCCGGCGAGGCCGAGCGCTACTTCGAGCAGCACAAGCAGGATTATGCGCAGCCGGAGAGCGTTACGCTGGCCGAGATTCTCGTCTCCACCGGCACACCGGCCCCCTCGGCCACGGTGCCCGGCGGCGTGCAGCCGGACGATCCCGCCAAGCTGGCGGAAGCCAAGGCCAAGGCCGACGACCTGGAGGCCAAACTCCACGCCGGGGGCGACTTCGCGCAACTGGCGCGCACCTTCAGCGACGGACCCACGGCCGCCACAGGCGGCGATCTGGGCCAATTCCGCCGCGGCGCCCTGGCCAAGGTTCTGGAGGACAGCACCTTTGCGCTCAAGGCGGGAGAATACACCGAGCCGATTCGCACCAAACAAGGCTACGTGATTCTCAAAGTCGTGCAACACATTACTGGCGGGGTTCCGCAGTACAAGGACGTCCAGGAGCAGGTCGAACAGAACTTCTACGTGGCGCGGATGGAGCCGGCCACGCGCGACTATCTGACCACGATGCGCGAGCAGGCCTTCATCGACATCAAGCCCGGCTATGCCGATACCGGCGCCAGCTCCAAGGAGACCAAGCCGGTCTTCAGCGCCTACACGCCGCCCGCGCCCAAGAAGAAGAAGAAGGTGGAGCGCACCCGCTTCCGCGAGAACACGCGCACCTTCCGGCAGAAGTCGCCCCAAGCGGCCGCGCCGGAGACTGAAACCGCAGCGCCGGCCAAGAAGGGCAAGAAGAAGGCGAGCGCCGGCGAAGCCGCGATGAATTCCGGCAAGAAGGAAAAGATTCGCTACGGACGCGCGCCCGCCGAGACCTTGCCCGGAGCGCCGCAGCAGACCGCGACCGAGGATCTGGGAGCGGTGCAGCAGACGGCGGATGCGTCTCAGCCAGCGAATCCGCTGGAGACCAGCACCAGGCC
>Ga0182013_10005775_pt1 | contig 14269 bp, 16 predicted proteins | sample 612S2MmetaG_FD_120487 | JGI IMG/M metagenome (GOLD analysis project Ga0182013, IMG submission 120487) | Permafrost microbial communities from Stordalen Mire, Sweden - 612S2M metaG | ecosystem: Environmental > Terrestrial > Soil > Wetlands > Permafrost | place: Sweden: Stordalen | collected... | reverse complement strand
GGATCCGGCATCAGCGCCAGCCGAGAGCCGGGGCGACCATAGTCAGAATTGCCTCCATAACATGCGCATTGTAGGCCACACCCAGTTGATTGGGAATGGTGAGCAAGAGAGTATCTGCCTCTGCGATGGCCTCGTCCTTACGTAGTTGCTCGATGAGAATCTCCGGCTCAGCTGCGTAGCTGCGGCCGAAGATGGCCCGTGTGCTTTCGTCAAGGAAGCCTATCTGGTCCTCTTCCTTGCCGCTGCGGCCGAAATAGGTCCAATCACGGTCATCGATCAACGCGAAGATGCTGCGGCTAACGGAAACACGCGGAGGGCGCGCGTGACCAGCTTCCTTCCAGGCGGTGCGAAAGGCGCGGATCTGCGCCGCCTGCTGAATGTGGAGCGGCTCCCCCGTCTCGTCGAATTTTAGAGTCGAGGTCTGCAAATTCATTCCCAGTTTCGCGGCCCACGCGGCGGTCGCGTTGGAAGCAGATCCCCACCAGATCCGATCTCGCAATCCTTCCGAGTGCGGCTCAAGACGTAAAAGCCCAGGCGGATTGGGAAACATCGGACGTGGGTTAGGCTGCGCGAACCCCTTGCCCCGCAGCAGCTCGAGGAATTCTTCGGCGTGCCGCCGGCCAATGTCTGCATCATTCTCGCCTTCATTTGGGCTGTAACCAAAATAGCGCCAACCATCGATCACCTGCTCTGGAGATCCACGGCTGATTCCCAACTGCAGGCGCCCTCCAGCGATCAGATCGGCGGCGCCAGCGTCCTCTGCCATGTAGTGAGGATTCTCATATCGCATATCGATCACAGCGGTGCCAATTTCAATTTTTTGCGTCTTGGCGCCCACCGCCGCCAGCAGCGGAAACGGCGATGCCAGTTGCTGCGCAAAGTGATGGTCACGGAAGTATGCGCCGTCCATCCCCAGGCGTTCGGCCTCCACGGCGAGGTCAATCGATTGCAGGAGTGCGTCAGCAGCTGAACGCGTTTCTGACTGCCGGGAAGGCGTCCAATGACCGAATGAAAGTAACCCAATCTTTTTCATACAATTCAGTTTCCCATCCTGGGCGAGAAATACGAGATGCCTCTTGACGCCTCAAGTCGCGCTCCCCGCGGACTCGATTCAAAATGGGCTCCCTACGGGTTCCTTACATATCTGCCGGAATAGCCGTCGAATAGTTGACATCGAGTGACGAAAATTGGGCATACATTCTGAAGATTCTGGTCGATGATACTCAGACGCGACTGACTGATCAACTGAAAAGCAGCGAGTTATCCCGCAACTGTTATTTGGCATTCGTCGTGCCTAACCAAGGCTGGGCAGCTTGCTCACAAAGGAATGGAAAAATGAAATCGACCTCTCTATTCGCTGTCGCCATAATGTTGTTAACCCCTGTTCTGGCGTATGGCGGCACGAAGGATTCTGCGAACTTCCAATTGACACAGTCAGTCACAGTTGCTGGCACTCAACTCGCCCCTGGGCAATACAGGCTCACCTGGGACGGGAGCGGTCCAAATGTTACGGTGAGTTTCGCGGAGGGCAAGAAGACGATTGCCACTGCCCCCGCTAAGCTCGCGAGCAACCCAACCAACCAAGAAGCAGTTGAAACCTCCACAGAGGCGGATAATACGACGGAGCTACGCGCCATCGACCTGAAGAGAATTACGCTTCAATTCAAAACTGAGGCGTCCAGTGCGGGCAATTGAATTGAGCGACAAAATTGGCTCGTTCACGAGAATCCGGACAATTCCTGACATTTGAGGACCTACCCACGTTCGGTGAGTGCCTAGGCGGTTGATCGCCAAGCCACATCAAGCGCCACAACGATTGTCGTTGCCGAAACAGCCGCTTTCAGGGAGTTCACTGGTCGGATTCATCCCGATAGGATGCCTTTGCATAAAAGATGAAGGCCCCCAAAGCGGGGCCACAAAGAGGAGCGTGTAAGCGAATTTTCTATCGTTGCGACTCTTTTCAGAGAAGTCTTCAAGGGCGTTCATTACCGGGTTTTGGGAGTCGTAGTAAACGCCGTTTCCTTCCGGTAATAGCCCTCCCTGCAACCTCTCTTAACGTAGGATGGTGTGGATACAGCTGTATGGAGGAGTGAGATCGATGAGAACTTTGTTTGGTCGGTCTAGGATGCCCGGCATCGTTTTAGCTTTGGTTTTCGGCACCGCGAGCGCCCTTGCTCAACAAGGCGCTCATGCCACGGTTGTGCCTCAAGCCAGCCGCCAGGCCGCTCCGGCATTTCAGCTGGCTGATAGTTCTGGAGCCAATAAGCAAGTGGCCGACTATCGGGGGAAAGTTGTGCTGCTCAACTTCTGGGCGACCGAGTGCGGTGGATGCAAACTCGAAATTCCATCGCTGATCGAATTGGCGTCAGCTCACAAGAGTGACAGTTTTACAGTCGTTGGCGTTTCGATGGATACCTCGTATGAGGGCTCGAAGAGCGCAGACGAAGCCTGGAGCAAGGTCAAGCCCTTCGTGTTGAATAACAAATTGAACTACCCGATTCTGATGGGGGAGGCTGCGCTAATAACCTCCTACAAATTGGGGGCTGTTCCGGCAACGTATCTGATCGACAGGCAAGGCCGGATCGCCGCCACCTACGCCGGCGTTATTGATAAGAGTGACGTGGATTCAAACATCGATAAGCTAATGGCCGAGCAGTAGCAGGAGAAGCCAAGGGTGCCTGTATCCGAATCTCCGCGTAGAGTCGTCTCTTCGGCCACTATAGTTCTCGGTTATTGACAACTGCCAAGACTCAACGACCGAATGTTGAGAAGCCTTCCGAAGATCGGTCCTCGAAAACGCCAATTGGACAGGAAACCATTCGGCACCCGTTCGAGCCCTAAATTCCGGACACTGGCCGACTTTAAGTTACCGATCTCCCATTCACTAGTGCTAGGGAACCCTCTGGCGTTCAATCGCGGCGAACTCAGCGCAACAGCAAACAATCGCATACAGCTAAACCCAGAGGAACAAAGCCTAATTCACACGAGTTCGATCGTCGGGCCGGTTCCGCAACCACCCCTGGTACGTCTCGCGCATCCAATATCGAATGAAGCTCTCGCTAGTCGCTGCCTGCCTTTTTGCCGTTTGCATGACGACAGCTCTTCGTGCCGATAACGCACGCTTCGACCTCGAGGGTCCCAAGATCGATATCCGCGTCACGCGCGGAAACGCCACGCTGCCCATCGCTGAGGTGCCCAACCTGCAACCAGGCGACAAGATATGGGTCAAGGCCGACCTTCCTGCAAGCCAGTCCAACCATTTATTGCTGATTGTCGCCTTTCTTCGCGGCACGACAAACGAGCCGCCGGACAGCTGGTTCACCAAGATCGAAACCTGGGACAAAAGGACTGTGGAAGGCACGATCATTACGGTGCCCGACGAAGCTCAGCAGGCCATTCTCTTTGTAGCGCCCGAGACTGGCGGCGACTTCAACACCCTTCGCTCCGCCGTTAAAGGCAGGCCAGGCCTCTTCATTCGCGCCGATACCGACTTGAACGAAGCCTCCTTCGAGCAGCAGCGCATTGAACGCTATCTCGCTGCGATGAAGACCGTCCCTCAGAACGACGAGAAAGCTATCCAGGAGCACTCCGCGAAGCTGGCTTCAGCCCTCGCTCTGAAGCCGAACGCGGACTGCTTCAAGAAGCCTGTCGACCAGCAGGTACTCTGCCTAACCCAGTCCAGCGCTCCCGTCCTCCTCGACGACGGGCACGGCCAAAGTATCGCCGAAGCCGTCTCGACGGGCGCATCGTCTGACTTCATCAACGCCGCCTCATATACACAGCCCGTTGGCGCCGGACTCTACTCAGCCTATGTCGGCGCTGTTGTGGATCTCGTCCATCTTGTCAGCATGATGCGCACGGCGGTGTATCAGTACATTCCCGCAATCAGCTTCCCACAGGACTCCATACTCAACCTGAAGCTCAACGCACCGCCCTCGTTCAACAAGCCTAAGTCTGTTATAGTGATCGGCCTGCCCGCGATCCAGAAGGCCATTCCGCCGCCGTTGCATCCCCACGATCCCAACCAGGTGGCATGCCTGTTACAGCCGAACATGACGCTGTTGCTCGAAGGCGCCCCACTCGTCTTCTCCACAAACTTTGCTCACGATCTGATTCTGCACCTCAACCGAACAGGTGCCCTCGCTGAGCTACCGCTCGCCCCCGAGGCCTACGAAGGCGGCCTCGCTGTCACCAACGAACCGCAGCGCCAGGTGCTGCATGTTGGCGGCAGCCCACAACCGGCGCAGACAGACGTGAAGATTGGCACCAACAGCGACCTCACCATCACGGGCACCCTCCGTGGTTATTGGGGTTTTGACGCATTCGAAGGTCCCACTCTCACCCTCCAGCAGGTCGACGGCAAGGACTGGAAGATCGTCAGCGATACACCACTCTTCGCCGGGCAGGACAATCACCTCACCCTCAAAGCCAACGGCGCCGCCTGCGTCCAGCACATCGCGCTCACTGACAAAGAAAACAAGGACGCAGAGGTTACCTTCAAACCCGACCCAGGCAAGGATGTCAAAGACACTCTTGACCTGGACATCTCGCTCAAGAAGGCGGTGCCCGGCGGCTACTCGCTCGCCATCCAGCAGTATGGCGATCCTCATATTGAGAACGTCTCTCTCACCGCATACACCGGCGACATCCATCTTGACGGCCTGAAGATTCACAAGGGCGACAACACTGCCATACTTACGGGGGAAGGCCTCAAGGAGGTCGTCTCTGCGGAGATCGACAATCAAACCTTCATGCCCGCCGATCGCGGCAACGACGACAGGACCGTGTATCTCAATGCCAAGGCTGGCGTCTCCCCCGATGATGGCAAAGATGCAACGGTAAAGCTAAAAGACGGACGCACGATGACCGTCAAGATCTCTCTCCAGGACCCACGTCCGAGTCTTGCACTGCTCTCCTTCAACGACAAACCCGCGCAGCCGAACGGGGCCCTCCTTATCGTCCTCGGCGGCAAGGACGACGCCCCTCTCAATGGCAATTTGACGTTCGTCGTGCAGACCAAGGATGTCTTTCCCCGTAAACGAACCATCGAAGTGGCCACTGTTGGCGGCTCAGTCCATACCAGCCTCTCGCTTGCGGATGACAACCTCATCCTGCAGGACGAACATACCGCCATCGCCACGCTCGATCCCTTGAAGGCTTTCGGTCACTCTGCTTTCGGCAAGCTGCAGATGCGTCCGGTTGCGGAGGACGGCACACCCGGCGATTGGACACCTCTCGGCACCCTCGTCCGCACGCCGCAAATCACAGCCATCCATTGCACCACCGCGAATGCTCCAACCTGCATCATCGACGGCAATGGCCTATTCCTCGTGCGGTCTTTCAGTGGAGCGAAAGATTTCGCCAAGCCGGCCGAAGTGCCCACCGGCTTTGCCGACAGCACCTTCATCGTGCCGACGCCGGCCGACGGAACAACCCTCTACCTCAAGCTGCGCGACGACCCCGACGCGGTGGCGGCCATAACGTTGCCGACGCCGATCCAGAAACCCATGTCCGCACCTGCTCCGACCACGCCGGCTCCATCACCGGCACCCAATACGGCTCCCGCTTCTCAGGATGCCGCACCGGTACCAAAAGCATCCGCGCCAGCCCCAGTTCCACCGAGCCAGCCGACTACGCCCCAGCCATGAGCAACAGCATCAGCAATACCCAAACCACCTCTGCCCCAGGCAACGCGCCAATGCCTGTAACCAAAGCGTGGGCATGCGCACAGGTACGATCGATCAGTTCAGCAACCCCAGCTTTCCCGAGTTGGCGCAGGGCTGCGTAGGTGGCAAATCCTCGTCCCTTGCGGGACCATTCCATCGTCCAGTCGATTTCATCGCGTGCGTCCACATCGTGTGTCAGATAGGCGGCCCGATGGGAAACAGAGCTACGGTGTGCTTCACGATTCCGAACGAAGGCATACCCAACTTCTATGACCTCAGGGACAGAATCTTTCTGGAGCGGCGAATCCTGATTCAGGCGAGGAGAGAGGCAGAGCGGACATATTTCGAGAAGAAGCCTTGGGAGAGAGAGCCAGCCTGAAGACTGAAGCCGGATATGAAACCAGAATTCAAAGTCGGTGACTTGGTGAAAGTCGGTATTGACGAGGATGGTTACTTCACGCCTTGGAATTCGCGTGCCGAGCGGAGGTTCTGCCCTTGCGTAGTCGATGCAGCCGAAGGTCCGGGCATGGTGAACCGCATTGCGGTCAAGATTGACAATGAAATAAAACTATTTGCAAGTGACTATTTCAAGAAGGTCGGCAAAGAAGAGAGGGTACTCCTCAAGATGGTCGAGTAGACCCGCCGTCACATTCGCTGTGGCGGCGTGGCTGCAATGTGCCGACGAGAACGACACAATGGGAAGCTTCTTCAATACACCGCTGACGCCGGAGGAGCGAAAGGTTGCCGATGTTGAAGGGTGGATTTTGGGGGTGGTTGTCTGAGACTATGCCCCAATTCGCACGTTACATCGGCATCGACTACTCAGGCGCGGAAACCGCAGACTCCAGTTGCAAGGGCTCCGAGTGAACGTCGCTGAGGGTATCGGCAAGCGTTCTCGGCAAATGACAGTCTAGTGAGGCTGTCCTGCGAGAACGATTACAATCGCCACATGCACGACGTGCTTGTGTATTCACGCAAGGAATGTCATCTCTGCGATGTCATAAAGCAGACTCTCACGCATCTCCAAGGCGAGGCCGACTTCCACTGGTGCGAGGTAGACATCGATGCCGACCCTGAACTGTGCCGAAAGTACACTAATGAGGTTCCCGTAGTTTTCATCGACGGTCGTAAAGCATTCAAGTATCGTATGGACGGACAAAGCTTTCTACGAGCGTTGGCGGGAAGAGAATAGAACAACAGAGTCTCTGAAAACTAGCTCAGCTGCGGAAGGTACTTCAATCCTCTGTTGATGAGGTCTAGGGGGCAGGAATCATGAACGAAGACCCGAAGATGAGCGAAATGACACAGCAAGAAAGAAACACAGCATTGGCTTTTGACCGGGAAGATTGGGCGGCGTTGGGGCTGGCTTTCTTGGCTCTAGGTGCGCTCGTGGTTGCGGTGATTGCAACGAAACCTTCGCCGGAGAAGGCCACGATTGTCGCAACGCGGTAGCGCAGTTCCACCTTCCCGCTATGAGGTTCCATCCATTAAGTCAAACTTCCCCTCAGGCTGGAACCAGTCCGGGAGGAATCCCGGACTTCCCAACCGACAAGCCAAACTAGCAGTGACGCAAATCTACTTCTTATCACTCTTGCGTGGTTCGATGTGCTCCATAACCGACGCGCACAGTTCTTGCACTTCATCTGTTGTCAAAGTTGATGGTGCTCTGAGTCCCTTCCCTCATGCGGTTAGCCTGATTCTTTCGGTGTAAGTTTTGTCTCGTCGGAGACAAAAACCTCACTGACGGGGCATTCTAGGGCATTCACTCTGCCAAGCAACGGGGCGTGTACATCAATGGGAACACGAGTCATCGCCAGCGCCACACCATGCACGCCACAGAGCGGCGGGTCTGAACCAGTCTTGATAAAGCAGCGGTCTGACATAAGCCTCCTCCGGAAGGAGTTACGACGGCTATCCTACCAACAGGCTACTGCTCGTTAATCGACAAATGTCTGTGAACGACATCACATCAGCCATTCGGGTTAAGCTGCTCCGAACAGGTCGAATCCGAACCACTTAGTTGAGCGACCTCCGAAGTGAACCGAACGTACCCACAACCCTGCCGACTAAATGGAGTTGTGACGGACACGAGTGAGCCGTTGACCATCGTTTGCTGACGGCCCAATTGGTGGCTCTTTGCGCTCTAGCCGAGTATTCGGACTGAAGCCGCAGAAGCTTCTTAGCTGGCTAAGCGAACGAGCATCGGATTTCTTTGGCGGATTGTTCCCGGAAAACCCGTGACAATCTCTCATTCAAAGCTAAATCGCACAGACAATATGCATAGATGCGGAATAGTATTGCGAACAGTCTTTTGCGGTTGATAGGGGGTTTATGCTCACACTGCTGACGCCCAGCCTCATACACCTACTTAATGCAGACGAAAGCCGCGATTCAATCTGCACGCTGTGCATTGCAAGGGTCGCCACGGCTCAGAATGAATTGGAACTGGGTAGCTTTGAATCTGCTCACATTTGTGAACGGGCAAAGCTTTTACTGTGCTAGTCGCCATTGTCGCCGCGACGGCAGTGGAAATGACCCAGCCCAGTCAAGCGATTGCCGTGCTAACGAGGGTGGTGCCGATGCCTACGTCGTCGACTAGACCCTTGTATTCTCGATTTCATCAACTTCCCTAGCCCCTTTGGCATAGAGCGCCTCTTCCTCAGGAGCAAGCGCGTACAACAGCTTCAGAAACTCTCCTGCGTGTACAAGTTCCTCGTTCGCTATGTCCTTGAGGACTGCCACGGCGAGTTTGTTGTCAGTTGACTCGGCAAGCTGCATGTACATCTGAGTCGCTTCGTACTCTGCGGCTACCATGAACCGGATTGCTCTGACAAGTTCCTCGTCCGTGAGCGCCCTGCTGTTCGCCAACTCTGAAAAAGGTGACCCGAATTGTGGCATATCATTTTCCTCCGCTTCATGCCCGGTGACACGCCACAACTTGGATTGCGGCTTTTAGGCTTATCACCTTTGTAGCCCTGTGGCTTCCTGAGGTCTGAGCGGGATTGACCATTGCGTCAAATGTCCGCCCCAACACAAGCAAGTCTGTCGCAAAGCCTTGCACGACCTCAACGCACTTCTGAAGCAGCGTAAGATTCTGTGAATGTGATGAGGATTCTGTTGCAGACAAAAAACTAACCTCCGAAGAATAACTTCTCTTCGGAGGCGCTTGTACGAAACAAGATAACAAAATGGGAACCAGTGGTCAGTACCGGAGGTCGGTGGTGCGCGACCACTGGCAATCCCTATACAAACGAAGTTAGCTGTGGTTTCCCCTTCCACGGCTTCCCCGTATCGCCCGACTCTAAGAAGGCTTTCTTACTCGCCTTCCGAACCATGGTGACAAATGGAGTGTGCCCTAGGTCGAGGGTGCGTTCCGTGATGGCGGTCACAAGAACAGGTGCGTCCAAATCCCACCATGACCAGCGCAGGAAGGATGCGGACAGGAGGGGGCGTTCTGCGTACCGTCGAATCCCTTTCTGTGTGGAGAACTTCGCCTGTACATCCCGTCGGAGGACTCTATCGGTCGCTGACCAACTCGTGGTTCACCGTCCGCGTCTCGGGAGCGTGCGTATTTCAAAGACAAATGTGCGGAAAGGTGGTCTGAATTGACCAGACAATCCCTCCCCAGCGGAGGCGAAGATTAACCAAGTCTTCGCTCATGACCTAGAGAAGGTGAATTATGCCCAACAGGTTCGGTAATCACTTCCACCGGCATAACAGAAACGGTACCCACGACTCAATTTGCACCGGGTGCTACGTGACAGTTCGCCACTGTCAGCGAGGAATCTCAACTCCCTAACTTCGAGTACGCCCACGTTTGCGACCCTGTGCGCCTCCATCATGTCCGCGAATGCACACGCCACGCGGTGGGTGCTCTTAACCTCGACTTCGGAAAATCCCAGTCTCGTGATGTTCGGCAGTAAAGAGCAAGAGCAGCTTAAAGCATTTCAGCCTATATACGCTCCGGCTCTTCGCGTCTTCAGCCCACCAAGTTCCTTACCGCCCCGCAACGCCTTCACGGAATACATCACCATGTTACCCACGCATGTAACTGGTGACCCGGACTCAATCCGGTCGCTATTACAGAAAGCTGTGCAGGTCATAATGCCCCGTAAGTATAAGCTTGTATTTGCCTGTCAAAGCCATCCAACAGGTTGGAGAGTTCAACATGTCAGAACCGACAATCGCTCAAAAAAGTCCTTATCCGGTAGAAGTGGAAGCAGGTAAAAGTTACTTCTGGTGTGCGTGCGGCAAGAGCGCCAATCAACCCTTCTGCGACGCCAGTCACAAAGGCTCCGATTTCACTCCTGTGAAATACGAGGCCACAGAATCGAAGACGGTCTATTTCTGCGGCTGCAAGCATACCGCCCAAAAGCCCTTCTGCGACGGTAGCCACAAAACTCTCTGACGCGTTTTGCAGGGGCTCTCAGGAACTCATGGGCGACCGTGATTCCTCCTTAGCCCCTCACCCACCCTTGTTCGTTCTCGGCCAGTCGATGCGCCAGCGTTCTTTTCCAGCCGAAGCCCAAAAGAGTTTCCTAAACGGCGTGCCTTTCGCATGATGGTAGAGCACGGCGGTGCGTTCGTAGAATCCTCTCGTGTGCCATGAATCGCTGAACTTGAACAGGTGATAGTCGAGGTGGTGACAGAACTCGTGGCAGAGTGTGCTCAGGAATGTGCCGTATGACGTGACTTCCTTCTTTACCGCGGTCCGCATCCACAATCGCATCAGCATCGTCGCGGGGTCGTAGTCGCCGAATAGCTCATACGTCCATTCGCGCCCTTTCAGCGGCCGTGCTGCCAGCACTCGCACACCGCATTCGGGCACTTGATAAATTCGGGGAGCTTCTGAAAGGAACCCAGCGCAAGCAACTCGAACTCCCTTCGTTTCGCCTTTCTGCATCTCTGCTTCAATGCTCTTCGCAATCTCCGGCAGCAGAAAGGCGTCCCCTGGCAGGTCGAGAGTATTGATGCGGTCGCTCTCCGAAAAGCCTTGCCGGTTTTTGCTTCGAGGAGTGGCATCGGTAAACATGGCGGACTCTTGCGGCAATTATCTCAGCACTGCTGCGGCAGCAGATAATGGAGAGCAAAGAGCCAACATATGGACTGGATACCAACGGCCATGCCTCACTTCAACCGCTACATCGGCATCGACTATTCCGGTGCGGAAACGCCAGACTCGAGTTGCCGGGGGCTCCGGGTTTACGTCGCCGAAGGTAGCGGCACGCCGGAACAGATTCGGCCACCTTCGAACCCACGACTGTATTGGACGCGACGGGGTCTCGCCGAATGGCTCTGCGAGGAACTCGCTGCGGAGACCCCGACAATCGTCGGCATTGACCACGGCTTCTCATTTCCCATCCAATACTTTAATCGGCATGGCCTTCCCCGCGACTGGCCAAACTTCTTGGTCGATTTCCAGAAGCATTGGCCGACCCATGAACCTCACACCTATATCGACTTCATCCGGCACGGCAGTTTTGGGCAAGGCTCGAAGCGGATGGGCGAGAACACTTGGCTCAGGCTGACCGAGCGGTGGACGGCAACCGCGAAATCCGTCTTCTTATTCGACGTTCAGGGCTCGGTCGCCAAGTCCACGTTCGCCGGCCTGCAATGGCTGCTCTACTTGCGAAGCTGGTGCAAACGCCCAGTTCATTTCTGGCCGTTCGATGGCTGGCAGATTCCCGAGGGGAAATCTGTCGTCGGCGAGGTATACCCAGCCCAATGGATGCGACGGCTGGAAAGAGATGGCCGAGATGGAGATGAACATGCTGCATACGCGACGACTGCGTGGCTGCAACGCGCCGACCGGAACGACTCACTGGGAAGCTACTTCAATCCGCCGCTCACGCTGGAGGAGCGAGAGGGCGCTGCTGTTGAGGGGTGGATTTTGGGTGTCGTATAAACTCGCGGCGGATTTAGGCTACGCGAGATTCTGTTGATTTGGGTTGTCACGCTCCCCCCAGTCCCGGATGTGTCCTGCACACGACGCCGAAAACCCCCGGTTCCACTTCATCAACTTCAAAGTGAAAGTAGTGAGCCCCAACATGTGCTTGTGTGCTATTCAGGTACCCGAAGACAAAGAATCGCCCCCACTATTGCGGATGAGAGTAGAATCTTGCGCATCTGGGGAGCCAAAGTGGCAATCTGGACTTCCTCAAGTCTGAAGCGGTCGCGTACCCATCCGAACTGCTCCCGTGACGACCACATCCGGGATGGGCTATTCAAGTGTCCGAGGGTGAGAAGCATGTCCTTTGACCTCGTCACCTTTCTGGAAGAAGCAGGAGTGGGACGAAAAGTCGCCCATTTGCTGCCAAAGCAGCGCTTCTTTTCGCAGGGAAGCCGGGCTGACTCCATCTTTTATCTTCGGACGGGCAGTGCAAAACTCACAGTCGTTTCGCCGGATGGCAAGGAAGCCACGGTCGCGCTGCTCTCCTCCGGGGAATTCATTGGAGAGGAGTCTCTCGCGACCGTGGGCGGGCTCCATTTGGCCACTGCCACCGCCGTTGTCGTTTGTACTGCGCTCCAGATAGCGCGGCAGGAGATGATCCGCGTGATGCACGAGGAGCATTCTCTCTCAGAAATGTTTATGAAATTCCTGCTGGCTCGGAGTATGCGAACCCAAGCCGACCTTGTCGATCAGCTTTTCAACTCCAGCGAAAAGCGTTTGGCGCGGATTCTCCTGATGATGGCGGAATTCGGCAAACCCGGTGAACCGGAAACCTTGATTCCTCCCATAACGCAGGAAACTCTGGCGGAGATGATTGGCACCACACGATCCCGTGTCAGCTTCTTCATGAATCGCTTTCGCAAGCTCGGCCTTATTGAATACAACGGTCGCATCCGCGTCGATAAGTCGCTGATGAATGTGATTCTGCACGATCATTTCACCGAGCAAGAACCCCGTGTCAATGGCGGAGAAACAGGGGACTCGGTGCAAAAGAAACCCTCGGAGAATTAACCGAGGGCTCTGCCTGACTAACCTATTGCTTGGGGGTTCGCTGGCCGCGCCTCTCCTTACTCTTCGCCTCTTTCGTGCGCCCATCCAACCCACCCCTGTCCCAAAGAGTGCTCCGGCACTTCTTGCTCGCACACAGGGTCGGGTTCTCGACCAATGGAATCCAAACGTGTCCGCAAACGTCGCAGACGGCGACTTTTTGCATTGTCCATCCCATGGCTCGAATTATATATATTGCGCCTTGGGCAGAATGCCCTTGATTCCGAATTGGCACACCGCTATAATATGCTCTAAGGGCAGTATGCATAAAGGACATATCACATGGAACGCCACCCAAGTTTGGGAGAGGCTCTGGTTGGGTGGGCTTGCAGATGCCGAGGAACTCGCGGCTTGCAATCCCCATGGCATCACGACCGTCGTGTCGTTATCGGAGATTCCTGTCGAAAGGAAGTCCCGTGACATCAACTACGTCCACTTGCCCATCGAGGACGCTGAGCCTCTTCCCGTCGCGCAGCTTGACCGCATTCTCAAAGCCTTGAGCGAGAACATCCGTTGCGGTACTGTTCTTCTTCACTGTTCACAGGGCGTCTCTCGTGCCCCAAGCGTAGCAGCGGCATACATGGATGCCGTTGGCTGCAAGGGTATGGGACATACCAAAACGAGACAACACTCTTCGTAAATTGTGCGTTGCTCGGCTTAGCCGGTGACCTTGAGAACGCGCCGATCTTACTGGATATCAGTCGGCGGTAATTATTGCGACGTGTTTTGAGCGTGTTGCAGTCCGAGAGCCAGCTGGAGCAAGAAGAACCGGGTTGGGATTTCTGAGTGAAGGTACTGGGGGGGTACAGCTCACTCCCGACTACAGAGTTCACGGTGGCTCTCGGATCAGAACACTGGAAACAGCGTCCTCCACAACCACGGATCACTTCCGCAAGATTGCCACCGCAAGGTTGCGGATTGTGGTCAGGAATCAGGGAAGATCAATGAACGATGAAAAAGAGGGCTGGGTTCCGATTGAGGTCCTCAACAATTTGGAAGAGATGTTTGCAGCCATGACCAGTTACGCTGGCGAAAAGGTCGGGTGGTGTCTGCTCTGCAATGGCCCGATCCAAGCAGAAGCAGACATGATTCCAGGCACGAGCACCCACGACTGCGAGCGGGGTCGAGCACTAGAAGCCACTATTAAATCGCACAAAGCCAAGTCCCGTTGCAGGCCTGGGCGCCGAGTAAGAGCCAACCACAGAAAGAAGAGAATCTGATACGGCATCAACATGCAAGAAATGCGGAGGCACCGGGAAGTGCCAGCCCTGTAAGGGCACCGGGAAAACGAATGGAATCGGCAATGGCTTTGTCGATAAGAACGAGCCGGATTGCGCCTGGTGCGGCGGCGAGCGTATGTGCCGGATATGCAGGGGTATCGGGGCTTTGCGATAACGGAGCACGCACAGTGCTGGCGACGTCTGGCTGATAGATGTCCAGCGGTGAGACTGAACCACGAACAGAAAGTGAGAATTCGATGACGTGTCAGTGCAGCGCGTGTGGTGGAACAGGAAAATGTGCGACATGCATTGGTAGTGGCCGAATCGAGCGAACTGAAATCGTGATCGCTCGCAGGACAAGGCGACATCGTTTCGACACGCCCGAT
>Ga0182013_10005774_pt1 | contig 14270 bp, 11 predicted proteins | sample 612S2MmetaG_FD_120487 | JGI IMG/M metagenome (GOLD analysis project Ga0182013, IMG submission 120487) | Permafrost microbial communities from Stordalen Mire, Sweden - 612S2M metaG | ecosystem: Environmental > Terrestrial > Soil > Wetlands > Permafrost | place: Sweden: Stordalen | collected... | reverse complement strand
GCCGAAGTCGCGGCGATGCGCTTCGTCAACCCCGATCAGAAGGCGGCGGTGATCTTCGAGGAGATGGGCTTCCGCTATCTCGGACCGATCGACGGCCACGACTTCGACGTGCTCGTCGACGTGTTGTCGAACGCGCGGCGCATCCCGGGACCGGTCCTGGTGCACGTGCGGACCGTCAAAGGCAAGGGTTTCGCGCCGGCCGAGGTCGATGCGCGAACGTTCCACGGCGTCGGCCCCAACGTGTATTCGCCCGATGAAGGCAAGCTCGAGAAGAAAGCCGGCCGGATTGCGTTCGCGCAAGCGTTCGCCGACGCTTTGGTCGACGCGGCCAAAGAGGACGATCGCGTCATCGGCATCACGGCCGCTATGCCCGACGGCACGGGCCTGGCCAAATTCGCCAAGCAATTCCCCAACCGCTATTTCGACGTCGGAATCGCTGAAGCGCACGCGGTGTGCTTCGCGGCCGGAGCGGCCACGAGCGGGCTCAAGCCGGTGTGCGCGATCTACTCGACGTTTCTCCAGCGGGCGTACGATCAGGTCATCCACGACGTCGCGATCCAAGATCTGCCGGTCGTGTTCGCGATCGATCGGGCCGGTTTCGTCGGCGACGACGGCCCCACGCACATGGGGCTCTACGACATCGCCTACCTGCGCACGGTCCCCGGGATGACGCTGATGGCGCCGCGCAACGAGCACGAAGTCGCGCCGATGCTCAAGCTGGCGCTCGCGCTCAACGCGCCGGCGGCGATCCGCTATCCGCGCGGCAGTACGAGCGGTCAATACGACGAACCGCTGGCGCCGCTGGCGTTGGGCCGCGCAGAGGTTATGCGGAAGGGTTCGGGCGTCGCGATTCTGGCGCTCGGCAACACTGTCGATGCCGCGCTCGAGGCCTACGACACGGTCGTCGCGGCGGGCGGACAAGCGCCGACGGTCGTCAACATGCGCTTCGTGAAGCCGCTTGACGAGGCACTGCTCATCGAGTTGGCCGAGACGCACGAGCGCTTCATCACGCTCGAAGAACACTCGCTGTCCGGCGGATTCGGCTCGGCGGTGGTGGAGTGCGTCGCCGACAAGGGACTCGATGTGAACGTCGAACGGGTCGGCGTCCCGAACGTGCTCGTGCAGCACAACAAGCCCGAGCGCCAGCGGGCGATGTTCGGGCTGACGGGCGAAAGCATCGCCGCGCGCGTGCAAGCGTTCGCGGCCGCGCTCTCACCGAAATAACCTCGCCGCCGCCCCGAACCAAGGAGTCTGTTTCACGATGTTCGCGTTGATCGCCGCCGCGGCTACCGCCGTCGCGACCCCTGTAGCCAAGGCGACGACCTTGACCCTGACCCCCGCTCAGATCGAACAACTCCGAGCGGCGGCCGCGTCCGCCGGCGGCCCGAAATCGCCGCTCGCCCAGCACGCGCCGTGGCTGACGCATACGTTCGCCGGGATATTCGTCTTCTCGGCGCTGCTGCTGATCTTTCTGTTGGCGATTCAAACCACGAAACAGGAAGGCCTGAGCGGCACCATCGGCGGCAAAGTCGAATCGGCCTATCGCGGCCGCGTGGGGATGGACAAGCAGCTGCAGCGGTTCACCGCGGCGGTAGCGATCGCGTTCATCCTCTTCGCGACGCTCGTCTCGCTCAGCGGCATCTAGCCTCCTTGGCGCTGCTCGAGGTCAAGAACCTCAAGACCACGTTCAGAACCGACGACGGCGTCGTGAGCGCGGTCAACGGACTCTCCTACGCGGTTGAAGCGGGTTCGACGCTGGGCATCGTCGGCGAATCCGGTTCAGGCAAATCCGTCAACGCGTTGTCGATCATGCGGCTCATCCCGCAGCCGCCGGGGAAGATCGAGCACGGCGAGGTGATCTTCAAGGGCCAAGATCTGCTCGCGAAGAGCGAAGCGGAGATGCGCAAGATCCGCGGCCACGAAATTGCCATGATCTTTCAGGACCCGATGACGTCGCTCAATCCGGTCCTGAACGTTGGCGAACAGATCATGGAGGCCACGCGGCTGCACCTCGGTCTGTCCAAGAAAGACGCTCGCGACCGCGCGATCGAGATGCTCAAACTCGTCCGCATCCCGGTTCCGGAGCGGCGCATCAAGGATTTCCCCCATCAGTTTTCGGGTGGGATGCGCCAGCGGGTGATGATTGCGATGGCACTGTCGTGCGATCCGGCGGTGCTCATCGCCGACGAACCGACGACGGCGCTCGACGTGACGGTTCAAGCGCAGATCATCGATCTCATGAACGAGATGCAGCGGCGGCTGGGCTCCGCGATCGTGCTCATCACCCACGACCTCGGGGTGGTCGCCGAGACGTGCCGGAACGTGCTCGTGATGTACGGCGGGAACATGGTCGAGTACGGCACCGCGCTGCAGATCTTCAGCCAACCGAAAATGCCGTACACCCTGGGTCTGCTCGAGTCCCTGCCCCGTTTGGACGACCCGGGCGAACGGCTCTTGCCCATCCCGGGACAGCCGCCCAACTTGCTGCGCATGCCGTCCGGCTGCGCGTTCGCGCCGCGCTGCAAGTACAAGATGCCGATCTGCGACGAGCCCGTTCCGCTCTTCGACTTCGGCGCCGGTCACGTCGCGCGCTGTTACCTCTACGACGAGCGCGCCGAGGGGCAGAAGCCGATTCCCACCGAGAACGCACCGCGCGTTTCGCTCGACGCCGTCGCCCACACGCCTCAGGAACTTTCGACGTAGTGTCGGCCCAGCTCGAACCCGCGGAGCCGGCCGCAGTTAGCGAAAACTTGATCGTCGTGCGCGATCTGGCCAAGTATTTCCCGATTCACGCCGGCGTCTTTTCACGCCACGTCGGCGATGTGAAAGCGGTCGACGGGATCGATTTCGAGATCCGGCGCGGCGAGACGTTGGGCTTGGTCGGCGAATCCGGTTCGGGAAAAACCACCGCCGGACGGGTGATCTTGCGGCTTGCTCCCGCGACACGCGGGGAGGTCGACTTCGAGGGCCGGGATATCCTCAAGCTGCGCCGGCGCGATCTGCGCTCGCTCCGTAAGGAGATGCAGATCATCTTCCAAGACCCGTATGCGTCGCTCAATCCGCGCATGACCGTCGGCGACATTATTCGGGAACCGCTCGGCATCCACGGCATCGCGCACGGGAGTGCCGCCGAGAAGCGAACGCAAGAGCTGCTGGCGATGGTCGGCTTGCAGCCGTATCATGCGAACCGGTATCCGCACGAGTTCTCGGGCGGACAGCGCCAGCGCATCGGGATCGCGCGCGCGCTGGCAGTCGACCCCAAATTCATCGTCGCCGACGAACCGGTCTCCGCGCTCGACGTCTCGATCCAAGCGCAGGTGATCAATCTGCTGCAAGATTTACAGCAGCAGTTGGGACTGACGTTCCTCTTCATCGCGCACGATCTCTCGGTCGTCCGCCACATCTCCAATCGCGTCGCGGTGATGTACGTGGGCAAGATCGTCGAGATCGCCGACCGCGATCAGCTCTACGACAATCCGCTGCATCCGTACACGCAGGCGCTCTTGTCGGCTATTCCGATCCCCGACCCGGGCGTCGAAGCACGCCGCAAACGGATCATCCTCACGGGCGACATCCCCTCGCCGGTCAATCCGCCCGCAGGCTGCCGCTTTCACACCCGCTGCCCAGTGGCGTTCGAACGTTGCAAGATCGAGGTTCCGGCGTTCACCGAGTACGAACCCGGTCACCGCGCGGCGTGTCATTGGGTTGAGGAGAACAGCGGCAAAGCGCCCGATCTGACGCGCGGCCCCGCCGTCGTCGCGTAGGAACGTGTCGGGTTTACCCGACACGTGACGACGGGCGGATGGGTGCCCTCGGCTTCGCTCGGTACACCCGCGGCGAAGCCGCAAACGCGACGGATCGACGAAGTCGATCCTCGAGGCGGGGCGGCCCGGGCGCGCGATTGCGCGCGGTCCGGCTCGGTGCGCCATGTGATTGGATAAGCGCATGCGGCGGCGCGAACGCGAAAAGAGCGATCACCATTACGGTGATCGCCCTTTTCATACGCGTGCTCGAGGACTACGAGGCCTTCTTGCGTCCGACGGTCTTCTTGCGCCCGCCGGCGGCTTTCTTGCGGCCCGCGGTCGCTTTCTTGCGGCCGCCGACTGCGGCTTTCTTGCGTCCCCCGGCGGCCTTTTTCCGTCCGCCAGCGGCGGCCTTCTTGCGTCCGCCGGTCGCGGCTTTCTTCCGAGTCGCGGTTGTTTTCTTGCGTGTTGCGGTGGCTTTCTTGCGGCCCCCGGTCGCCTTCTTGCGCGCGCCCGTCGTTTTCTTGCGAGTGGTCGCGGCCTTCTTGCGTCCGCCGGCTGCTTTCTTGCGTCCGCCCGTCGCGGCTTTCTTGCGCGTGCCGGCGGCGGCTTTCTTACGCGTGCCGGTCGCCGCTTTCCGTGTGCCTGTTTTGCGGCGTGTTGCCTTCTTCCGACCAGGTGCCGCCGGCGGTGCTTCCGGCGTTTCTTCGCTGTCAGTCACGGTATCCGAGTCCATTCGTCCTCCACGTCCACAACGGGACGATCATTCGAATTGCGGATGCATCGACAACTGCCGACGCATTTAGTCGCATCCTACAAGGAATTCAAAAATAATGCAACTGAGTGCAACGAATATGCGTTAGACGCACGCGCGAACGAGCCGCAGTGCGCTCACGCAACGCATACGCGCACCCGCAAAACGCCGCGCGCATATCACCGCGCACCGCTGCCGGGGAGCCGGCGCGCGCAGCTCGGCGTCGCCGCAGCGGCCGGAAACGCATCACCGCGACGGCGTTCGGGAGCCGTTTCGACGCCTGAAAACCGGTCCCCGAATCGCTCCGGCCGCGGACCGAAACGGCCGAAACGTTATCCGGGGCTTGACGACCGAGAGTATACTGAAGGCGTTTACCAGCACAGGGGGAGCCGTGGCGAAGCCGCTTATCATCGTCGAGTCGCCGACGAAAGCCAGAACCATCAAGAAATTCTTACCCGCGCGCTTCGTGGTGAAGGCGTCGGTCGGCCACGTCCGCGACCTTCCGAAGTCGACGCTCGGCGTGAACGTCGACGACGGTTCCTTTACGCCCAAGTACCTGACCATTAAAGGTAAGGGCGACATCATCAAAGAGCTCAAGGCAGCAGCCAAGAATGCGAGTGAGGTGTATCTCGCGACTGACCCCGATCGCGAGGGCGAGGCGATCGCATGGCATCTGGCCGAGATCCTCAAACTCGAGAACCCGAAGCGGATCGAGCTGCACGAGATCACCAAAGACGCGGCGCTCGCGGCGATCAAAGACCCGCACGCGATCGACATGCCGCGCGTCAACGCGCAGCAGGCGCGGCGCATCCTCGACCGGCTCGTGGGGTACAAGATCTCGCCGCTGCTGTGGGCGAAAGTGCGCGGCGGTTTGTCGGCCGGCCGAGTTCAATCGGTCGCCGTCCGGCTGATCGTCGACCGCGAACGCGAGATCGCGGCGTTCGTGCCGCGCGAGTATTGGTCGATCACCGCGCAACTCGCTTCGCACGGTAGCCCGATCGTCTTTCCGGCGGAGCTCAACACGATCGACGGCCGCAAAGCCGAGGTAACGAACGAGGCGCAAGCGCTCGAGATCGTCGCCGCCGTGACGGCCGGCACGTTTCAAGTCGCGTCGATCAAGGAGCGCGAACAGCGCCGCAATCCGGCCGCGCCGTTCACGACGTCGACGCTGCAGCAAGAGGCGTCCCGCAAGCTCAAGTTCCGCGTCCGCAAGACCATGCAGCTCGCGCAAGCCCTCTACGAGGGCGTCGACCTCGGCGGCGCCGACGGCACGCAAGGTCTCATCACGTACATGCGAACCGACTCGACGCGCATCTCGGACTCGGCCAAAGACGCGGCCCGCGAGTACATCGACGCCGCATTCGGCGCCGAATTCTACGGCGGTTCGCGCGTTCACAAGCTGCGCGAGGGCGCTCAGGACGCCCATGAAGCGATCCGTCCGACGTTCGTCCACCGTCACCCCGACTCGCTCGCGGCGATTCTCAAACGCGACGAGCTGCGGCTTTACAAGCTCATCTGGGAGCGCTTCGTCGCATCGCAGATGGCGGCCGCGGTGTACGACCAAACGACGGTCGATTTGCGCGTGCTCTCCGCCGACCCGGCCGCCGGCCGCTACACGTTCCGCGCGAGCGGCAGCGTGCTGAAGTTCGCCGGGTTCACCGCCGTGTACGAGGAGGGTCAGGACGACGTCGTGGCGCCCGCCGCTGTCAACGGCAAAGCGCCCAAAGCTCGCCTGGCGCTGCCGAAGCTCGCCCAAGACGAGCAGCTCGAAACCAAAGCGATCGAACCCAAGCAGCACTTCACCGAACCGCCGCCGCGCTACTCCGAAGCGTCGCTGGTCAAGGCGCTCGAAGAGAATCGCATCGGCCGGCCGTCGACGTATTCGGCTATCGTCGAAACGATTCAAGCGCGCGGTTACGTCGAGCAGATCGACCGCCGCTTCCACCCGACCGACATCGGTTTCGCGGTCAACGACTTGCTCGCCGAGCATTTCAAAGACATCGTCGACCTGACGTTCACCGCGCTCATGGAAGAGAAGCTCGATCGCGTCGCCGAGAACGGTGCTGATTGGGTGGCCGTTCTGGCCGACTTCTACGGGCCGTTTGCCGCCGAGCTCGCGCTAGCCGAGGAAAAGCTGCCCAAGTTCGAGCAGCGCGACGAACCGACCGACGACATTTGTCCGAACTGCGAGCGGCCGATGGTGATCAAGACCGGACGGTTCGGTAAGTTCATCTCGTGTACCGGGTATCCGGAGTGCAAGACGACGCGGCCGATCCTCAAAGATACCGGCGCGATTTGTCCCAAGGACGGCGGGATGGTCGTCGAGCGGAAATCGCGCAAGGGGCGCACGTTCTACGGGTGCGCGAATTACCCCAAGTGTGACTTCGTATCGTGGGATCGCGTCATTCCGGAGCCGTGCCCGGTGTGCGGCGGGTACGTCACGTCGAAAACGAAGCGCGGCGGAATCGTGACCCTCGAGTGCCATACCGACAAGACGCACGATCTGAGCGCGCTCGGACTGGCGAACGCGAACGCCGAAGACGAGGATCTCGAACCCGTTGGTGTTTGACGCGCCGTGCTGACCGTCATCGGCGGCGGTTTGGCCGGTTGCGAAGCGGCGTGGCAGGCTGCGCAGACCGGCGTAGCGGTCCATTTGTACGAGATGCGGCCGCACAAACGCGGGCCCGCGCACGAGACCGGAATGCTGGCCGAACTCGTCTGCTCGAACTCGCTGCGGGGGGCCGCGCTCGAGAACGCCGTCGGCTTGCTCAAGGAAGAGCTTGCGCGCTGCGATTCGCTCATCATCGGCGCGGCGCGCGCCTGCGCGGTGCCCGCCGGCGGCGCGCTGGCCGTCGATCGCGCCCGCTTCGGCGCGCTGGTCGAATCCCGGCTGGCCGCACATCCGAACGTGACGATCCATCGCGAAGAAGTCAGCGCGCTGCCTGCCGCCGGCACGGTGATCGTCGCCTGCGGACCGTTGCCGTCGGATGCGCTCGCCGCCGCGCTCGACCAACTCGTCGGCAGCGAGCGGCTGCACTACTTCGACGCGGCGGCGCCGATCGTGGCGCGCGACTCGATCGACGTCTCGCTGATGTACCGCAAATCGCGCTACGACAAAGGCGACGGCGCCGACTATCTCAACATTCCGCTCGACGAAGCCGCGTACCGGCAATTCGTGTACGACCTGCGGACGCTGCCCAAACACGATCCCAAAGCGTTTGAGGCCGATCCCGGGACCGGGAAGATTCCGTACTTCGAAGGCTGTCTGCCGATCGAGGAGATGGCGGCTCGCGGTGAGGACGCGTTGCGCTTCGGTCCGCTCAAGCCCGTCGGCTTGCGCGATCCGCGCACCGGACGCACGCCGCACGCCGTCGTGCAATTGCGGAACGAGAACGCGACGGGCAGCGCGCTCAACCTCGTCGGTTTCCAGACGCGCCTGACCTGGCCGGCGCAAAAAGAAGCGTTCGGAAAATTGCCTGGCCTCGCGAGTGCGGAATGGCTGCGTCTGGGCGTGATGCACCGCAACACGTTCATCGATTCTCCGCGTTTGCTCGATGCGGATCTGCGCCTGCGCGCCAATCCGCGGTTCTTTTTCGCCGGGCAGATCACGGGCGCCGAAGGTTACGTCGAAGCCGCGGCCTGCGGCTGCATCGCGGGCAACGCCGCGGCGCGCGAATTGGCGGGACTGCCGCCGGTTGCGGTCCCCGCCGACACGGCGTTGGGCGCGGTCCTCGCCCACTTGGGCAACACCGCCACCGCCGACTTTCAGCCGGCGAACGTCACGTGGTCGTTCTTTACCGCGCTGCCCGGGAGCGCCAAAAAGCTCGACAAGCGTGAGAAGCGCCGCCGGCTGGCCGAGTGTGCTCTGGTGCGGATCGACGCGTTCGCCGCCGCGCTCGGGCGAAGCGGCAGCGGCGTGCGCGGCGTCGAAACTTCGGCCATCTCGCTGGGGTAGGCTAGCCGGATGTCGTTCTGCACCGGGGTTCATCATTAAAACCAAGATTCGCTCGACTACGATTTGCGCCGTTCGCCGCGACGGGAAACTCGCGATGGCCGGCGACGGCCAAGTCACCTTCGACAAGTTCGTCATGAAGCACGGGGCGCGAAAAGTGCGCCGCATCGCCGGCGGCGGCGTGTTGTGCGGCTTTGCCGGATCGGCAGCCGACGGCATCACCTTGCTCGAGAAATTCGAGTCGAAGCTCGGCGAATACAAGGGCAACATCTTGCGGGCCGCCGTCGAACTGGCCAAGGATTGGCGCCAAGACCGCGCGTTGCGCAGGCTCGAGGCGCTGCTCATCGTCGGCAACGCCGAGCATCTCATGGTCGTCAGCGGCAACGGCGACGTGATCGAGCCCGACGAGGGGATCGCCGCGATCGGCAGCGGCGGCCCGTACGCGCAGGCGGCTGCGACCGCACTGCTCCATCACTCAAGCCTCGATGCCGAAGCGATTGCCCGCGAAGCGCTCCGGATCGCTTCCAAAATCGACATCTACACCAACGACGACATCATCGTCGAGGTCGCACAATGACTGCTTTGACTCACGCCCATCAACTTACGCCGCGCGAGATCGTCATCGAACTCGACCGCTACATCGTCGGCCAAGGCAAGGCCAAGCGCGCGGTTGCGATCGCGCTGCGCAACCGCTACCGGCGCGAAAAGCTGCCTGAAGAGATGCGCGTCGACATCATCCCCAAGAACATCCTCATGATCGGCCCGACGGGCGTCGGCAAAACCGAGATCGCCCGGCGGCTGGCCAATCTCGCCGGCGCGCCGTTCATCAAAGTCGAGGCCACCAAGTACACTGAGGTCGGCTACGTCGGTCGCGACGTCGAGTCGATGGTGCGCGACCTTGCCGAAGCGGCGATCCGCATGGTGCGCGACGAGCGCAGCGCCGACGTGGTGGAGGCCGCCGACCGCGCCGCGGTCGAGCGCGTGATCGATTTGCTCCACCCTGAAACCCGTCCGCCCGCGCCGTCGGCGCCGAATCCGTTCGCGGCGACGTTCGGCTCGATCTTCGGCAACAACTTCGGCGGCTCGAACCCCGCGCAGTCCGCGCAGCCCGCGACGCAAACCGCTGCGCCCGACGAAGCGGCGCGCATTCGCGATTCGGCGCGCTCCGACGTGCTGCGCGGGTTTTACGATGTTCGGCTCGTCGAGATCGAAGTCGAGGAAGCGCAATCGCTGCCGATCGGGATGATCGGCGGCGACTTCAACCAAGGCGGCGGCGACATCGGCGAGATGCTCGGCGGTTTGATGCCCAAGAAGCGCGCCAAAAAGCGCGTGACCATCGCCGAGGCACGGCGCATCTTCGCGTCCGAAGAAGAAGGCAAGCTCATCGACATGGACGCCGTCAAGCGCGAAGCGCTGCGGCGCGCCGGCGAGAACGGCATCATCTTCATCGACGAGATCGACAAGGTCGCCGGCTCGGGCGGCAGCCGCGGGCCCGACGTCTCGCGTGAAGGAGTGCAGCGCGATATCTTGCCGATCGTCGAAGGCTCGACGGTCAACACCAAGCACGGCCAGCTCAAGACCGATCACATCTTGTTCATCGCCGCGGGCGCATTCCACATGAGCAAGCCTTCGGATCTCATTCCGGAACTGCAGGGGCGTTTCCCGATCCGCGTCGAGCTCGAATCGCTCACCGCCGCCGACTTCGAGACGATCCTCACCCAGCCCAAGACTGCGCTAATCTCGCAGTATAAAGCGCTATTGGGAACGGAAGACGTTCAGCTGGATTTTTCGGTCGACGCAATCGCCGAGATCGCTCGCATCGCGATGCAGGTCAACGATCAAACCGAGAACATCGGCGCGCGCCGGCTGCACACGGTGCTCGAGAAGCTACTCGAGGACATTGCGTTCGACGCCCCCGAAACCACCGGCGCAGTCGCGATCGACGCCGCCTACGTGCGCGGCAAGCTCGAAGCGATCGCCGGCAACACCGATCTGTCGAACTTCATTCTGTAAGAGTTTGCCGGGATTGTCGGGCAGACGAAACGGATTGGCGTTTGCAGCCCGACCGGCGCGGCAGAAGATGCCCGGTATCGCGCAACGCAATCCTGCTTATTCAGCGGTCCGACGGGTAAGGTGCAGGTTACCCAGGTCAACCCGGATAGCGCCGTCGCGACCCGTATCGCGGGCGTCGTCAGCGTCGGCGAAAGAGTGCAATCCGTACCCTAATGCCGGCTGCTTGAGCTGCCGATACGCCTTGAGGTGCTACCGATAACCGAAGGAAGCGTCCGCTAAGAGGCGCGGCTTCGTGTCCGGTCATTCTGGGGAGTTCGTTGAAAATGGGTATCTCGTTCGGTCATCGGGCCGCCGTGGCGGGTTTTCTCGCCGCGTTCACGTTACTGAACACGGCGGGACCCGCCCTCGCCGATACCGGTGTACCGACCGTCGCGGTGCTGGACTTCAGCACCCGTGGGCTCACCGGCGATTGGTGGGGCCAGTTCGAGCCGGGCGTGGCAATCTCCGACTTAGTGACCGATCAGCTCGTCAACACGCACAAGTTCAACGTCGTCGAGCGCAAGAAGCTCGACGTGGTGATGGACGAACACAAGCTCTCGGCCGACGGTGAGGTATCCCCCGCGACGTACATTCAACGCGGTCAGCTCGCGGGCGCCCGTTATTTGATCACCGGCAACGTGCTGCAGTTCGAGCGCACCGGATCGAGCAATGCCGCTGTGGGAAGTTTGGTCGGCGGTTTCGCCGGCGCGGTCCTCGGCGGCTTGAGCAGCACACGGGTCACGCTCAAGGTGCAGGTTCGGATCATCGACACCAAGACCGGCCAAATCGTGCAATCGTTCGCGGATGAAAAGACGGAGAAGTCGTCATCCTGGGGTGCCGGCGGCTTCGGCGGCGGCGCGGCGGGCGGCTATTCCAATTCGTCGTTCACCAGTTCGACGATGGGGCATCTCATCAACGATGAATCGCTCGAGATCGCGAGCAAGCTCGACCCCAGCCAATTCACCACCGCTTCGGTGGCGACGATCAGCGGCCGCGTTATCGCCAGCGACAGCGGCGGAATCATCCTCAACATCGGCAACGCCAAAGGCGTGCAGAGCGGAATGTTCTTCGACGTCATCAGGATGCGGTCGATTAAGGATCCCGACTCGGGCAAGCTGCTCAGCGTTGCCGCCCCCACCGGTAAGGTGCAGGTCACCCAAGTCAACACCGATAGCGCGGTTGCGACACGCATCGCCGGTGCCATCACGGTCGGTGAGAAGGTTCAGTCCCAGCAGCCCTGACCGGCTCTGACCCTGGCGGTAACCCCCACTTGCCGCCAGGGTTTAAAATAGAAGCAGCCATGGCCTATTTGCGCACGATCCTCACGGACAACCACCCCACGCTCCGCAAGGTCGCCAAACGCGTGGATCCCTCGGAAATCGCCGACCCGCTGTTCCAGCAGCTCATCGACGACATGTTCGAGACGCAGTACGCAGCGCCGGGGATCGGGTTGGCGGCCCCACAGGTCGGCGTATCGAAGCGGCTTTTTACCGTCGACCTGCAGGACCGAGACGATGAAAACAACGGCCCGCTCGTCCTCATCAACCCGAAGTTCACGCTGACCGAGGGCGAAGTCGAAGCGATCGAGGGCTGTCTGTCGGTCCCGGGCTACATCGGCGAAGTCACCCGCTTCGAGCATGTCGTCTGCAACGGTCTGGATCGGCACGGCAAGAAAATTAAGCTCGACGCGCACGCTTGGTTCGCCCGGGTGCTGCAGCACGAGATGGACCATCTCGACGGAATCATCTACATCGACAAGGCGAAGAACCTCCGTCCCGCCGCCACCGAAGAGGAGAAAGCCGAGGCTGCGAAAGCCGACGCCGAACGCGCCGGCACCGAGCGCATCAACGCCGAAGCCGCGCTCGCGCGCTGAAAAGCGTGTTTTTCGGGACGAGCGATTTCGCCGTTCCGAGTTTGCAGCAACTCGCGGCGAAGACCGACGTCGTTGCCGTCGTCACTCAGCCCGACCGCCCGGCCGGTCGCGGCCACAAGCCGGCGGCTCCGCCCGTGAAGACCGCGGCCGCGGCGCTGGGCCTTCCGGTTCACGCGCCGCTACGTCTGGGGCCGTTCGCCGCCGATCTGCGCGCGTTGGGCGCGGACATCTTCGTGGTCGCTTCGTACGGCCGGATTCTTCCGGCGGCCTTGCTCGAGCTGCCGCGCAGCGGAATCGCGTTCAACGTCCATCCCAGCCTGCTGCCGCTGTACCGCGGCGCGACACCGCTGCAGTCGGCGATTCGCGACGGGTGCCAAGAGACGGGCGTGACGATCATCGCGATGGACGCCGGAATGGACACCGGCGACATTCTCGTGCAAGAGCGGACGCTGCTGGACTCCGCCGAAACGTACGGCGAGCTGCACGACCGGCTCGCAAAACGCGGCGCCGAGCTTCTCGGCACGGCGCTCGACCGGCTGGAAGCCGGAACCTTGGAGCGGACGCCCCAAGCACGCCTCAGCATTCCGCCGGAACGAATTGCGGCAACGCTGACGCGTCCGCTGGACAAGGATGATATGACAGTGGACTGGTCGCAGCCCGCGGCGCGGATCGTCGACCTGATTCGGGCGTTTGCGCCGGCGCCCGCGGCACGCGCGGTCGTCGGCGGCGAGATCCTCAAGATCCTCGCCGCGCGACCGGCCCGCGAGGCGGAAGGAGGCGTCACCGCCGACGAAGGGTTCGTCGAGCGCGCCGGGGACGGACGCGGAGTCGTCCTGTTGCGCGTTACACCGCCGAATCGCAGTGCGATGAGCGGTGCGGCTTACGCCCGAGCGCGCGGCGCGGCGGTATGAGCGTCGCGACCCCGAAGCGGCAGGTCGATTCACGCGAAGTCGCTTTGCAAGTCGTGCGCGACGTGTTCGGCGAGCATCTGCGCGGCGCGCGCGAGGCGCTCGACTATCGGGCCCGCGCCGCAGCCTTCGAGAATCGCGACCGCGGCTTCGCGACGGAGCTGGCCTACGGGACGATCAAGATGCGGCGCTGGCTGGACTATCAGCTCGCACCTTTCTTGGGCGTGCGAGCCAACACGATTCCGCGTCCGATTGCCGAAATTCTGCGGCTGGGCGTCTATCAGCTGCGCTGCATGAACAGCGTCGAAACGTATGCCGCCGTGTCCGAGAGCGTCGGGTTGGCGCGGCGCTACGGCCATAAGGGCACAGCGGGCCTGGTCAACGCCGTGCTTCGTCGCGTTGCCGAAGCGCCCGTCCGCGAGGCGCCCGGCGACGACGACGACGCACTCGCGATTCGGGCCTCGCTGCCGACCTGGATCGTCGCGCATTGGCGCGCCCGGTTCGGTGCGCAGCAGTTGCCGCAGATCCTTGCCGGGGTCAATGCGCCGGCGGCCATCGGGTTGAGCGTGAACCTGCAGCGCACAACCCGCGCTACCGTTCTGGGCGTCCTCGCGGAAGCCGGTATCGGCGCCAGCGAATCGGCGTTCGCGCGCGATGCGATCGTGATCGAGGGTCATTCGCCGTCCACCGCGCTCGAAAAGCTCGCCGGCGGGCGCTGGGAGTCGCATGCGGAGGCGGCGTGTTTCCCCGTCGATATCCTCGATCCGCGCCCGGGCGAGCGCGTGTATGAAGCGTGCAGCGGCCGCGGCAACAAGACCCTGCAGATCGTCGAACGGATGGGGACGGACGCGCGGCTCGAGTCGGTCGACCTCGACGAGCGGCGCGTGACGCGCGCCCGCGAACGGCTGATCGCGGCCGGCGCCGCGGGTTCGACCCTCGTCGTGGCCGCGGATGCGGCGCTCGCGCAGGGCGAAGCCGACTGCGATCG
>Ga0182013_10005773_pt1 | contig 14271 bp, 9 predicted proteins | sample 612S2MmetaG_FD_120487 | JGI IMG/M metagenome (GOLD analysis project Ga0182013, IMG submission 120487) | Permafrost microbial communities from Stordalen Mire, Sweden - 612S2M metaG | ecosystem: Environmental > Terrestrial > Soil > Wetlands > Permafrost | place: Sweden: Stordalen | collected... | reverse complement strand
TATTTTCAAATCAGCGTGCCGGTGCAGCCGGGCAATTCGGGCGGGGCGCTGGTGGATGAGCGGGGCAACGTCATCGGCATCGTTTCCGCAAAACTGGATGCTTCAACAGCATTGGCCATGAGCGGCTCGCTCCCGGAGAATGTGAATTACGCGGTCAAGAGCAGCCTGCTGTTGAGCTTTCTGGAATCGGTGCCGGAGGTGGCGGCCAAACTCAAACCAGCAAATACGGTGGATGAGAAGTTTGAAGACGTGGTGAAGTCGGCGCAGGGTGCGGCGGTGCTGGTGCTGGTTTATTGATTTGATAGGGCGGGCAGTCCTTTGCCCGCCGAACGCGTAGGTTGACAAGAGGCGGCGCGCACGGAGTGACGCGCCCTACCATCGCCCTGAATCAGTTATCAGCCGATAAACGCCGCGTGGACGGCTTTCACGGCCTGCTCGCCCTTGGCCAGATCAATCACGACGGATATCTTGATTTCGCTGGTGGAGATCATGTCAATGTTGATGCCTTCGTTCGCCAGTGTCTCAAACAGTTTGCCCGCTACGCCAGTGTGCGATTTCATGCCGACGCCGACGATGGACAGCTTGCCGATCTTGTCGGCAGTGATGACGTCGCGCAGGCCGATTTCGTTTTTCAGGCCGCCGATGACTTTCAGCGCCTTGAGCAAATCCGCCTTCTCGACGGTGAACGAAATATCCGTCTGCGGCGTGCCGGTGCCGTGGCTGATGTTCTGGACGATCATGTCCACGTTCACGGTGGCGTCGCCGAGCGCCTTGAAAATCTTCGCGGCCACGCCGGGTTTGTCCGGCACGCCGACGAGCGTGACCTTGGCCTGGTTTTTGTCGAGCGCGACGCCGCGCACGACGACGCCTTCCATGCTTTTCGTTTCTTCTTTCACAATCGTTCCTGGGTTGTCATTGAGGCTGGAGCGGACCTCGAACACGACTCCAAATTTCTTCGCGAATTCCACCGAGCGGCTTTGCATCACCTTGGCACCGAGGCTGGCGAGTTCGAGCATCTCGTCGTAGGAAATTTCCGTCAGCTTCTTCGCCGTCGGCACGATGCGCGGGTCGGTGGTGTAAACGCCGTCCACGTCCGTGTAAATCTGGCAGAGGTCGGCCTTGAGCGCGGCGGCCAGCGCGATGGCTGTGAGATCCGACCCGCCGCGGCCGAGCGTGGTGATCTGGCCGGTTGCGGTCTCGCCCTGGAAACCGGCGACGATGACGACGTTGCCTTGATTCAAATATTCATGAACCTTCTTTGGCGTGATGTTGTGAATTTTCGCCTTGGTATGAACCACGTCGGTGACGATGCCCGCCTGCGCGCCGGTGAGCGACACGGCGGGAATGTTCAGCGCGTGCAGAGCGATGGCCGTGAGGGCGATGGTCTGCTGTTCGCCGGTGGCCAGGAGCATGTCCATCTCGCGTTCACTGGGCAGAGGAGCGATGTCCTTGGCAAGCTTGATGAGGCCGTCGGTCACGCCGCTCATGGCAGAAACGACGACGACAATCTTGTCGCCCTGCGCGTGGTATTTCGCCACGCGCGACGCGACATTCTTGATGCGGTCGGTGTTGCCCACCGAGGTGCCGCCAAATTTTTGGACGATCAGGGCCATGTTTTAGTTTATCGGAACCGTCAGGATGCCAGAAACAGGCGGACAATCAAGTCGCGGCATGTTGCTTGATAAGATAGGCGCGGAATTTCTCATAATCCGCGCCCATGCGGTCGAAATCCTCCGACAATTGAATCGCGGCGGTCATTGCGGGCGGGACATCGGGAGCAAAGCCGATGGTCTGCTCAATTTCTTCCGGGAATTTGGCCGGGTTGGCCGTTTCAAGGATCACCGCCGGCAAATCATTGAGCGGCTCCGTCTTCAGCCAGTCTGTAAAACCAGCCCAAGCCACCGCACCGTGCGCTTCGAGCAGCAACTGGTATTTGTTCCATACTTCGCGGATCGTCTCGCGCGTGCGCTGGTCGGAGATTGAACCGGAAAACAGGTCGCGGCGCATCGCGGCGAGGTCGGGCATCCGGTTGATTTTTCCCGTCTCGTCCATTTGACCGCCATAAACCGCCACGAGCCGGGCGAGGTTGCTCGGATGCCCCACGTTCATCGCGTTCGAGACCGAATTGCGCGACGGCGAAATCTTTTCATAATGGCCGCTGGCAAGAAATTTCGGGAACGCGTCGTTGTCATTGACCGACGCGATGATTTTTTTCACGGGCAGACCCATCTGCTTCGCCACCACGCAGCCCATCATGTCGCCGAAATTGCCGCTCGGCACGGAGAAGACAACCGGCTCGCCCGGTTTAGCGAGTCGCGACGCGGCGTAAAAATAATAAACGCTCTGCGGCAGCAGGCGGCCGATGTTGATGGAGTTCGCGGACGAGAGAGGAATGTGCTTAAGAGCGGGATCGGCGAAGGCTTGTTTCACCATCGCCTGGCAGTCGTCGAACTTGCCGGCAACCGCCACAGTGCGGACATTGCCGGTCAGCGTCGTCATCAGCTTGCGCTGGCTCAGGCTGACTTCATCAATCGGAAACAACACGATGACGCGGATGCCGGGAACGTTGTGAAATGCGTGCGCCACCGCCGCTCCCGTGTCGCCGCTCGTCGCGGTGAGAATGGTGAGATGCTTGCCATCCTCATGCAAAAACCGGCCCATGAGCCGTGCCATCATGCGCGCGGCAAAGTCCTTGAACGACGCCGTCGGGCCCTGATCCAGCCGCATCACGACCACGCGGTCATAAACTTTTTCCAGCGGGATGTCGAAGTTGTAGGCGTCACGGCAAATCGCGGCGAGCACGTCGGACGGGATGATGCCATCCGTGAATTTAGACAGCACGCGAAAGGCGATTTCATGATACTGCAGCCTGGCGAACTCCGCTATTTCCCCAGACGCAAGCAACGGAAACTTTTCCGGAAAATACAGCCCCCGGTCCGGTGCTTGTCCGCGCAGGAATGCCTCGCGCAAATTGACCGCGGGCGAGCGGTTGTTGGTGGATTGAAACAGCAAAGGCATAATATCAGGTGTCGCGCAAAGGACGCGGAACTATTCAAAATTTTCCACGCGCAGCATGACAGGTTTGCCTTTGATGACGGACAACCGGCCGATTTTTTTCAATGCACCGCTTACTGCACCGTTGGTCGCGTAGTGCAGCATGAAGATCAACGGGACGCCCTTGCCCTCGTGGCCTTCTGGCTGGATGACGGACGAGATGCCGATGTCCGATTCACCGAAAATGGTCGCGATTTTCGCCAGCACTCCTGGCTTGTCCACGACGTTGAGCCGGACGAAATACTGCGAGACGACTTCCTCAATCGGCATGACCGCGCCGGAACATTCGTGCGGCACAAACGGCGGCAGGCGGTGCTTGGTGCCGAATTTCAAGTCGAGCGCGGCGTCGGCCAGATCGCTCAGAACGGCGCTGGCCGTGGCGTCCTTGCCCGCGCCACGTCCGTAAAACAGAGAATCGCCGACAATGTCACCGCGAACGAAGACGGCGTTGAAAACACCGTTGACACTTGCAAGCACGTGCGCATCCGGCACGAGCGTTGGATAAACGGAAACCTGCACGCGACAGCCGCTCTCCAGCTTTTTAACCATGCCGAGCAGCTTGATGGTGTAGCCGAGTTCGCCGGCGAATTTGATATCGAGCGCGCTGATGTGGCGGATGCCTTCGACATGGATTTTCCCCGGATTCACCCAAAAGCCATGCGCTAGCGAGGCGAGGATGCCGGTCTTGTGTGCGGCGTCGTGGCCGTCAATGTCGAGGTCGGGCGGCGTTTCGGCGTATCCGAGTTTTTGCGCGTCGGCGAGGACTTCGGCGAAATCCGCGCCTTCGTGCTTCATGCGCGTCAAAATATAATTGCAGGTGCCGTTGACGATGCCATAAAGCGCGTTAATGCGGTTGCCGACAAAACCTTCGCGCAGCGACTTGATGATGGGAATGCCGCCGCAGACGCTGGCTTCGTAATAGAGATTCGCGCCGTATTTCTTTGCCGCCGCGAACAGCTCCTCGCCATGGGCGGAGATCAGCGCCTTGTTTGCGGTGACAACGGGTTTGCCAAGCTTGAGCGCGGTAAGGATGATTTCGCGGGCGACGGTTGTGCCGCCGACGAGCTCGGTGACAATGTGAATTTCCGGGTCATTGACGACGACGCGCCAGTCGTTCGTCATCAGCTTGTGTGCAATCGGGTAAGGCCGTTGTTCGTCAAAAGACTTCGCGGCGACCTTGCGGACGGCGACGTTCACGCCGATGCGCGAGGCCATGAGGTTGCCGTTGAGCTGGAGTGCGTGAAACACGCCGCTGCCCACAGTTCCTGCGCCGATGATGCCGAGGTTGACTTGCTGCATGAGGCGCACAGCTTGCAGCGAAAAAGGGCTGGGGACAATTCAATTTTGAAGTCAGACGGCGCGCGCCAGAAGTTCCTTCCATTTCCGCTGCCAGCCGATGAACAAAACCACGGCGATTCCGAAATGCCCGACGACAATGCCGAGGAGATTGTTCATGTTTTCGTTGGTGGGATCGCCAAGCGCTATGACGCCAGGTGCCAGCAGCGAAAGTTTTGCAATGGCGCCGGTGCTGAAAACTCCCCCCAGAATGAATGGCAAAATGCACAGGATGAAAAGCCACAGTGCGACGAAACCGAGTGCGCGGCGGCGGAACCGCAGGCGGCAAAATTCCAACAGCAGCGAGTAAATGAGGACGAAATCCAGGAGATTGCCGATTACGACGAGGTAAATCTCCCATGAACTGCCGAACGAAAAGGCAAATTGCGAAAGCAAAACCATGGCGGCGACACCGGTCAGCACGAGCGCAAGCAAAACCGAACTCTCCGGGAAGATTGCGGCGAAGTCTTTTATTCCAGAACGCAGGGCCTTCACGCGGACGCTTTCGGGCTGCGGGCTGACAAAGGCAAGGACAACCGTTGCCAGCAGAAGTGTTCCGCCGTGGACGGTCGGGAGCAATGATTGGCCGTCAAAAAAATTTCCGCCGTTGGCCGCCGTTGGAAATTGCCCGCGCCAGATACCCCAGATCAAACCGTTTTGGACGATGAGAAGAACGCCGAAGAGCGCGACGGTTTCCCAGCGGAACAGTGGCGGCTGGAAAGGGTTCGCCGTCTTGCGGACTGCGGCCCGCCAGAGAAAGAATCCGACAAACGCCTGCAGAGCGATGCTGAGGAGAATTGGCGGGATTGGAACCCCGAAAATTTCCGGCATGCCTCTCCATTCTTGCAAGGAATAGTCATTTCCCGAATCGCCGGAGTCGCGGAACAGGTTGGCGATGCCGTAAGTCGGCAGCAGAAAATTCGTCAGCATGTATTTGGGCATCGCGAACGACGGAAACTGGAAGAAAATGAACGCGACCAGAAATATGACGCCGCCTTGCGGACGCTGGAATGTCATTCCAACCAAAACTCCGAGCAGTCCGAAAAACAGCGCGGTGCTGAAGATTAAAACCTGCGATCCGAGCCAGAGTGTGATTGGCAGTCTGCCCAGCAGCACGATGACCAGTCCGATGGCCGCGAGAATGGCCGCCATGTAAAATTCCCTTAACGGTGCACCGAGCCAGTAGCCGGTCACGAGCTGGCACGGCTTGAGCGGCGTCAACCGGTTGCTGTCCCAAAGCCCGGCTTTGCGTTCCTCCCCCAGCACGCGTGAAATCCGACTGAACCCGCCAATGACCAGCACGAGGATTTCCACGCCAATCGTCCAGCCGTAAAACATCTTGCCCGCCTCCTGCGATGACCGGAACGAATTAAAATTCATCGGGTCGGCAAGATAGGCGATGAGGCCGGAAAGCAGGCTCGCCCCGACCAGCCCCGCGATCAGCGCCGCCGCCAGCACTCCGCCGCGATGCACGAGACGCTTCTGCGTGATGAAAATTGGATTATCAAAAAGTTTCACATCAATTCCTTTGCGCCGGATTGCAGGAAGATTTGTTCCAGGTCGTCGCCGGTGCCGCGCCATTCGGAAATGCGGACGCCCTGGAGGACAAGCGTCTTGAGCAGTTCATCCAGTACGTTCGTGTCGCCGTCGAAATCAAACGTCGCGCCGAGATTTGTGTCTGCAAGATTTTTGAGGTTCGCGGCCTTCAAGATTTCCAGCGCCTTGCCGTCGTCCGCGCGCCATTTGACCGACATCTGACGCCGGCCCATTTTTTGCCCGAGCTCGGCAATCGTCCCAAACGTGACGAGCCTGCCACGTTCCATGATGGCCGCCGTGTTGCAGAATCCGGACAGCTCCGTGAGAATGTGCGAGGAAATCAAAACAGCCTTCCCCGCCTCGCGCAACTGGAGCAGTATCTTGCGCAGTTCAATCCGGCCCAGCGGGTCGAGTCCGCTGGCGGGTTCATCCAGCAGCATGACTTTCGGGTCTGGCAAAAGGGTTTTGGCGAGCACGAGCCGCTGTTTCATTCCACGCGACAATTCCTCGCACAGCGCATTGGTCTTTTCCGTGAGCCAGGTGAGTTCAAGGCATTCCTCAATCCGTTTCGTGCGGTTCGGCACATCGTAGGCGCGGGCGAAGTGATCCAGAAATTCCGACGCCGTGAGCTGGTCGTAAGTCGGGCAGAAATCCGGCATGAAGCCGAGCTGCCGTTTCAATTCATCCGGTTCGCTGGCGAGTTCGTGTCCGTTCACCTTGACAGAGCCGCGCGTGCATTCCTGCAAGCCGGAAATCGCGCGCATCGTCGTCGTCTTGCCCGCGCCGTTGGGGCCGATCAGCCCGCAAACCTCGCCCGCCCCGACCGTGAGCGTCAGGTCATTCACCGCCACGACATCCGGGAAATCCACGCGTAGGCGCTCGATGGCGAGAAGCGGATTGGACATGAGCCGATTCTGGCCCCGTCATTATAAAATGCAAGCGCGCATTTGGAACAAATCATGGCAGTAAAATTTTATGGCGCAGACCCTCCGCAACGTCGTCTGGCAGCACGGCCACGCGGCGGACGGGTGGCAGGCCACGCGCTCGAACTGGGTCGTGGAAGATTTGGTGGATGAAATCGGAAACGTCCGGTGAACTTGTAAACGAACCGGCTAGGGATCAAGTCCCAGCAGCCGCGCCGGATTTTTGCGCGCGATGAGGTCAATCTGACCATCGCTCAACCCCCCGGCCTTTAGCGCCGTAAGAAATGCCCGCAGTCCGTCCGTGTGCAACGGATAGCGTTCCTGGCCAAGGTCCGACGAAATGATAAAGTGTTCCGCACCCACCGTCTGGATCGTATTCACACATTTGGCCACGGAAATCGGTCTGGCGGAGCCGTTCGTGGCGTCCGGTTTCGGGATGTAATTCAACCAGACGCATTCGATCACCGCGCCCAAATCGGCCATGCGTTTGAGCTGGTCAATGTTTGCGCCCATTCCCATGGCGTGCGTCACCACGATCTTTTTCACCCCGGCATCCCTGGCCGCCGCGATGAGCACCAACGATTCCTCCGGCGACGAATGACCCGTTTCGAGAACCAGGTCGTTTTGGGCCGCGAGTTGAAAGATCTCGGCGAGTTCAGGCACGGCCTTTCCGTCCTTGACCACCGGGACAAACGGACGGTGATCCGGCGCGTGCCCCACGACATTTTCCGCGTCAACCGTCGGCAGCCAGACGACTTTGCCCCGTTGACCCTCGAACTGCACCATCCGGCGGACGGCCTCCGCATTCAGGCCGCCCACCGAACGGTTCAGGACAATCCCGCCAAAAACTTCTATCCCGCCCACCTCCTGCATGGCGAGTTCCGCGCGGTCGGCGGTCATCGTGTAATGATTTTTGAGGACGATCCCCCTCATGCCCGCCGCCTTGGCGCGGCGCACCAAGTCCAGATCATTGACCGAGCGCGGAATGGCATCCGGCGCGGTATGACAATGGAAATCAATCACCCCCGCCAGCACATTGGTTTCCACCTGCGCCGGCGGCGGGGTTGACGAACCCAGCAACAGCAGGCAGGCCAGCATCGCCCCAAGCCAGAGGACACGCACCAGCGGAGGATTGTCGGTGGACATATGATTGTCTTTATACTTTCAGACCGCCCCAGGCGAAAGCATGAAAATCAATTAAATGGAACCATCCGTTGACGGCAAACGCCATCCGTGGTTAAAAATTCAAACGCCAATTATTATCATGGCGTCGCTTTGCGACGGGGGGCGCGACCGTCCCGGTTGCCGTTTTCGGCGTCGCGCCGAAAACCCGTCAACCAACTGATTTGTCCAACGATGTTCCGGGCGCGACGCCCGAAACTGCACGCGGGACGCGTGCGCTCCCCCCAAACGTCCAACGCAAAATGATTTTGGCACGGCGTTCGTCCCCAGCGCCGTCGGCGCGGCATATTTGTAGAACCAAAACCAAAATAAAATTTCAGCCCCCGCCTTCATCCAATTACGGCGTGGCAAGCCGTCGGGGCGGCATCTTCTTTGACAATAGCCCAGCCTTTCAAGGCTGGGATTCATCGCGCACAAACATCAAAGTCCCGTCAGGGACGGCTGAACGGGCATCCTTCATTTTGATTTGAAAATTCCGGTCGTCCTTGCGGGACTTGAAATGTTTGCGGATTGCACCCGGCATTGAAATGCCGGGCTATTGTCATCGCGTCGCTCCGCGACGGGGAGCGCGACCGTCCCGGTTGCCGTTTTCGGCGTCGCGCCTGACAAAAAAGATTGGCAAGAACAAACCGAACGTCAGCGATGCCAGAAAGTCCAGATCCCTCAAATTGTTATCCGTCTCAATGGCAAAATCCGGTAATTGCCCGGCGTGACGGTCGTTTTGCCTGAATACCGCCGTTTTCAGCCAAAAAAAGTCGGCTTTTTAGCCTGCGGACGGAGGAACCAAGGCTAAAAAATTACTTTTCTCCACTGCGGACGGCGGTGGCATGGTGAAACTACCGGTTTTTACCCCGGACACAGCCGTGATTGAGTGAAAAAATAGCTTTTCTCACCCGCACACAGCCGTGTCAGGCCGATTTGACCGTCGTTTCACCCGGACACGGCCGTGGCTGACATAAAAATCCCGTTTTTTCACCCCGACACGGCCGTGGCTGGGCAATTCGACCGTCGTTTCGCCCCGACACGGCCGTGGGTGACCTAAAAATTCGGTTTTCTACCCCGGACACGGCCGTGCTTGGGTGCGAAATTGGCTTTTTTCGTCCGCCCACGGCGGTGGGAGGGTGAAAATGAAGCTCGGCCACAATTTCTCTGCAAAAGTCCTGTAGCGGCGCTCTGTGAGCGCCGATCCACTCTTGAAAGCTCAGCAATTCGGCGGTCACAGACCGCCGCTACAGCACACACTTTTGTAGAAGTTTCCCTAGCTTTTCGTTTTCACCAGCAGCAGGCAGGCGAGGCAGGCAAGCCATGCGGGGATGGATATGGCCGCGCCGGTCTGGAACGCGCGGTCTGCGTAGGTCAGCCGGATGTGATGCCGTCCCGACGGGATTTGGACGGCTTGAAATCCCTCGTTCGCCCGCAAGAGCGGCGACGGCTGGCCGTCCACTTCAACGCGCCAGTCGTGATAATATGTCTGCGCGATGACGACGAGTGACGGTTCGGCGGCTTCGGCTTCGATGTCCACGGTTTGATCGGTGAACTTTGAATCGAGGATTCTGGCGGAGGTCTGGTGGGTGACGGTCACGAGCGGTTTTTCATCCGGCGACAGGATAACCATTTTGCTCCCGTCGAACTCCGGTTCAATCAGCGCGTTCAATGTGTCGGCGTCGGACAGGTAGACGGGATTTTGCCCGGCGGTCACGAGCGGCAGGAAGGTTGTGCGCGGCTGCATGGCGTAAATCCTGTCCGGCGCGGTGATCTGCGAGACGCCCATGAAATCTTCCAGGTGCGGGAAATTGTTGTTGGTCGCGCCGTAAAACCAGAACGCCAGCGCCTCGCCTTCGCGCGGGACGAGCGAGAAAAAGCCGTCGGTCTTCGGCACGCCGTCGAGGAGGTTGCAATCCTCGCTGCAACCCAGGCGGTTGGCGAGGAAGTTGTTCTGCGGGTCGCCGAGCGGCGTGTGGACGAACATCGCGGCGGCCATGGGCGTGACCATCGCGCGCGAACCGCCGAGTGCGGGCAGCGGCTGGAGTTTATGCATCTGGTTCAAGAAACCCGGCGCATAAACGGCGGGCGGCACGGTGGGGTTCTGCGCCGGCTCATGCGTGAAGACGTCGAGCCACGCGATGAGAATCAGCGCGACCGGCGCGGCACGGAATATTCCGGCGCTGCTCTTGCGGGCAAGAACGAGCAAAATTGCGCCGGTCAAAATCAGGAACTCGGCGCGGGAAATGCCGTTGAGCAGGGAGGCGCGCGGTTGGTCGCCCAGCATCGGCGCGTGTTGCGTCCAGAATATAATCCCGACGACCAGCGCGAACAAAATTGCGCCGAGCAGGAGCAATTGTTTCTTAATTCTCTTCACGTTAGCCAGAGCAAACGCCGCCAGCACCGGCGCGGCGAAGGCGATGATGATGGTGAATTTGACCGGATAGGTGACGAGGCTCAATTGCGGCAGCACTTTTCGCAGCGCGGGATAAATGGGCGTGCCGTCGCCGAGCGCGAAGACATACGCGACGGCTGCCGTTGCGCCGAGCAGCCACACGCGGCGTTCGCGCACGCAGGGCACCGCCAGCAGCGCGAGCCAGAGCGCGCCAATGCCGAGATAGTATGACGAAGTCCAGCCCTGGCCGTGCTGGAAGAAAACGCCGGTGTCCCAGGTGTTGCCGAAGGCCATCGGCACGAGGAAATTCGCCCAACCGCGCAAGGGCAGGGACCAGCGCAGGTCGGCATAGCCGGAGTCGCGTTGCGAATGCGCGGCGAGATCGAGGAACGGCAGGAGCTGAATCGCCGTCAGCGCGAAGACCAGCGCGGCGACAACCGGAAACCGCCAGAATATTTTGCCGCGCGATGGCTGCGACGCCCCCGTTGCAGATGTTGGCGACGAGGCGTCGCCGCCACGGGCGATGAGTTGTTGGACCCAAATTGCAAGCAGCAGAATCCAGGTGAAGAAAATGATTTCCGGCCCGCCTGCGAGCATCTGCATCGCACCGACCAGCGCGGCGAGAAAGATTTTCCTGCCGCCGTCGCGCCACGCGAGTTCGACGGCGAGCACGACCCACGGCATCCACGCGAACGTGGCGAGATGGCTCGGCCACATGAGCAGGTTGAGCGTGAAGCCGTTGAAGGCAAAAACCGTCCCGGCGAACGCTGCGGCGAAGTTGCTGCCTGCCTGCGTGGCCGTAGCTGCATTGCAAGAAAGTTGGACCGAAGCTGGCGATGAGTTGAATCCATTAAGAGAAGCAGACACTTCGGCGCGGCGAAGGCCCGTCCAGCGCCGCGCGAGAAAGAACATCCCGAGACCGGCGAACCACAAGTGCAGCAGGCAGAAGAAGCCCAGGGACCATTGGAGTGGCAGCGTCAGGTAAATCAGCGACGGCGGGTAGAGCGGCATGGTGTTCCATTGAGCGAGGAACGGGATGCCGCAGAAATTGTAGGGATTCCACAAGGGAATTTCGCCGCGCCAGAAGCAGTCGCGCTGGAAATGGGCGAGGGGATAGGCGAAGAATCCGTAGTCGCGGAAGACGAACGTCTGCAGGCCGAGGATGACCTGCGGGAACGACGCGAAGACCAGCACTGCGAGCAGGACGCCGAACCGGCAGGGCGTGAACCAGTCCAGCGCGCGGTTGTCGTTCGATTCAGTCATGAATGTCGCGCCATCTTATTGCGGAAGTGAAACCGGCGGCAAGTATTCCCCGATGGATTCACGCTTCCACCACGCACCGGTTGCACGGCGCTCGGCGAAGTTCGTGAAATGATAACTATAGAACTCGGCGCGAATGAAATGAGGCGGCTTGTCGGGAAACGGATTCTTGTCCAGCAACGCCAGCACTTCCGGCGAGCCTTGCAGGAGCCGTTCGCAGAAGTTCCCGAACCACGGGTTCTGCTGGTAGTCGCCCAGCGCCGCAAACCACATCTGCCAGTCGAGCCGCGGCTGGAATGGCGCGACGAAGGACGGACGGCGCGTCACGTCGCCGGGCTTGTATCTGAACTCATAGGCCAGCCAGTTGGTGCCGTCGTTGCTGCCCTCGACGATGATCTCGTTGCGCTGCGTGGTCATCACGGCGAACAGGCCGTAGTTGTTCACGCTGCGCAGCGGCGCGAGCTGTCCCGCCACCCAGCCAAACGGGGCGAGCAGGGGAGAGCGGCATCCGAGCGTGACCGCCAGCGTGAAACCGGAAGCACAAAGAATCACCACCGCAATCACGACGAACAGCGGACGCGGCCAGCGGAGAGAACGATTGGGAGTTGATGGTTGAGAGTTGAGAGCAAACAAACGCCGGGCGCTGGACGGCAGCCATCTTGCCAGAAGGAAGTCATCCAGCAGCAGCAGGCAGAGGGCCAGCGTCAGCCAGTTGAAGAAAGTGTAATTGCCGGTGAGCAGGATGAGGACTTGCAAACCGGCCAGCAGCGATGCGCCGAGGAAACGCAACCGGCGTGGAGTGAAAATGAGGAACGGCGCGCCGATCTCAATGCCCAACATCACGGCACAGGAAAGTTTTTGGAACCATACCGGCAACTGCTGCGCATACCAGCCAATCCATGTCGGCAGAGGCTGGGTCTGGTAATGAAACGTGAGTGCGGTGAGATTGCGCCACGTCGGGTCGCCACTCAACAGTTTCACGCAGCCGGACGAGAACATGAGCTTGAACAACAGCAGCCGCAGCAGCCAGAGAAACACGCGCGACGGCGGCGCTTCCCGCGCAGGCCGGGGCAGCAGTTGGAGCGGTGCAAAGAAGATGGCCAGCAGGCCGGTCTCGAGCAGCAGATTGTCCCATTGGAAGCCTAGAAAATCGCGCCCGACGGTGACAAGCGAGAGATAGAGCAGCCAAAGCAGCGCAAGACAAGGTGCGGGCGCGATGCCCAAAATCAAAAGAGCCGCGCACACCGTTCCGGCGGCGCATTGGAGATGGAGAAAGCCGTCGGACGAGTCGAACCAGCACAGCGTCGGCAGCAGATGAAACCGGTCCAGCCCTATGCCCTGCAGGTCGCACTGCTGTTTCACCGCCGGCATGAACTGGTCGGCGGGCAGGATGCCGCCATGACCGATCAGCCCGCTGACCTGCGTCCAGAGCGAGACGAAGGCGACGAGATAAACCAGACCGAGTGCGCGCAGAAAAAACCAGCGTGTGAGGAAATAATCCGGCACTTCCACGTGCCGTCCCCAGAGGCAGCGCGTCAACCATGAGAAGAACGTCCGGTTCCCGGCCACGAGGCGGTAGGCGCGTTCGGTGACATGGGCGAAAGCCGGCGACGACTGATAGGCGCGCAACGGCCAGCGGCGTTTCGGGTGGCAGGCGAGCGCGCGGAACACGGCGTCCGCGCCCGAATAAACCATGCCGTCGGTGGCTATGAACTGGACGGCGGTGTCGAACTGCGCACGGGGAATTTCGGGGAACTGGGCGGCGACACCGGCATCTTGCGAGGGCAGATAATCCACCGCGTCGCCGGTCATTTGCTGCCAGCGGCGGATCCAGAGGGTGCAGAAATGGCAGTCACCGTCAAAGACCAGCAACGGTTTGGACGGTGGTGTGGCGACGCGCAGGCCGCTGTTCATGCCCGCTGTTTAACCCAAATGCCGGTCCGATACACGCCAAAACCGAGACGCGATGTGGAATGGGAAGTTGCAAGTTGGAAGTTGGAAGTTAGGAAATGGTGACTCTCCGGAAGGAGCAACGGTGGCCGTCCGCAAGGACACGCAAGTAGTGCCAAAATGGGACACAAAGACACCCAAAACAGGCTGAAACAAGCTCAAACCGGTCATAAGACCGAGAGCGGACCCAGAGCGGAACTAGAGCGGACCCAGCCCAGACCCAGCCCGAAGTGTGACAGGACACGGGGAAAAGAAATCACGGAAAGGGACAAGATGGCACTAGGGAAAAGTGACGAGTGGCGAGTGACAAGTTAAGAAGTGTGGAATGCGGAGTGCGGAGTGCGGAGTTGGGGAGGGGCGGGGTGAACAACCAAGGGACGAAGCTTTCCGCTCCCAACTACCAACTCCCATCCGCCAGCTCCGATCTGCCAAATTGATTTTGACGCTGGCGGATTTTGGGCGCACTCTTGCGGCATCCGCTATGAATGATTTGGACCGGGCCATTCTTGCACTGCAACGCAGCGCCGCCGCCACCCCCGAATTCTACCGGCAGCTCGCCCAGGGCGACCTCTGGTTTCTGGTGCGTTACCATCCCGAAATCGAGGGTGAAAAAATCGAACTCAAGAACGGCGCCCCCATGCCGTTCATCCTGTT
>Ga0182013_10005772_pt1 | contig 14271 bp, 10 predicted proteins | sample 612S2MmetaG_FD_120487 | JGI IMG/M metagenome (GOLD analysis project Ga0182013, IMG submission 120487) | Permafrost microbial communities from Stordalen Mire, Sweden - 612S2M metaG | ecosystem: Environmental > Terrestrial > Soil > Wetlands > Permafrost | place: Sweden: Stordalen | collected... | reverse complement strand
GTGGGACTGCTGGGCGGGCCGCTGTTTGTCCCTTTTAAGGCAGCCACTGCGATTGCGCGCGCGCGCCAGGCGACTGCGGCAGGTCATCCGCATGTCGCCATTTTCTGGCTGGCAACGGAAGACCACGACTTTGCCGAGATCGATCACGTGAGCTTTCCTGCCGGGCGGACGCTGGAGAAGCTTCAATATGCGGATGCAGAGGCGATTGCTGCCGCGCGGCCAGTGGGCGGACTGGTAATTGACGAACGGATTACGCCGCTGATGGATCGGGCGGTAGAGCTGCTGGGCGCGTCGGATGCGACGGATGCCCTGGTGGATGCTTACAAGCCGGGCCGCACTTTTGCGCAGGCCTTCAGAGATTTCTATGCGAAGATGTTTGCCGCCGAGGGGCTGCTGATTCTAGATGCAAGCGGGCGGGAGTCTCATCGTCTGGGCGCGCCGGTTTTGCGGGCAGGGATTGAGAGGGCAGACGAGCTCCATGCGGCGTTGCGCGAGAAGAACGGCCAGCTAGAAGCCGCGGGCTATCACGCCCAGGTGGCAGTGACGGAGCAGTCGAGCCTGCTGTTTTTGATTGACTCGCAGACGGGCGCGCGGGTGGCGCTGAAGAGAACCGCACCGAGCGCGGCCGAGCCAGCGGGGCTTTGGCAGGCGGGGCGGCAAAGCTATTCCACGGCGGAGCTGGTGGGGATTCTGGAAGCGGAGCCGGAGCGCATTTCGCCCTCGGCCCTGCTGCGGCCAGTGTTTCAGGATTTTCTGCTTTCGGACTCGCTTGTGATCGGCGGGCCGGCGGAGATTGCTTACTTCGCACAGTCCTCAGTGCTTTACGAACGGATTCTGGGCCGGCAGACTGCCAACGAGCCGCGCTTTTTTGGAACGCTGATTGAACCGGCGATTGCAAAGCTGCTTGAGCGCCATGAACTCAAGCTTGAGCAGGTCTTTGCCGAGGATGCGGCTTCGCTTGCGCAGCGGCTGGCGGCACGCATGATGCCGGTGGAGACCAAGCAAAAGCTGGCAGCCGCCGGAAACGCGCTGGACGCCGAGTTGACCGCGCTGGTGGAGTGGATGCAGTTGCAGGACAAAGGGCTGGGCCAATCGGCGGAGACCGCGGCGGGTAAGATCCGCTACCAGATGAACCGGCTACGCACACTTGCGGCAAACTTCCAGTTACAGAAAGAAGCTTCGCTCAGCCGTCATGCGGAGAGCATCAGCCAAGCTCTGTTTCCCGGGGGCGTGTTGCAGGAGCGGGTACATGGCGCGGCTTACTACTTTGCCCGCTACGGTGTTGAGTTGGCGGAGACGCTGTGCGCACAGGCCGGGAACGGCTGCGGGGGGCACACGGCGATCTGGCTGTAAGACAGTGGTCAGTGAACAGTGAACAGTTGACAGTGGACCGCCCCACTGCTCGTTTCCTGTTCCCTTTTCCATGGTCCCTCTTCCCTGTTCTCCGCTCTCGGCCGGTATAATCCTGGCGAAAGATGACGAGGTTCACGATGAGACAGTTGTTTGCAGTCATGACTGCCGGGCTGCTGGCCTGCGGCACCGTTCAGGCGCAAATGCCAAGCTGCGCGACGGCCGGCAACGACAATGCCTTTTTGAACATTCAGACGATCAGGCTTTGGGCCGGGAGCGCTCCCGAGGCCAAAGGGACAAGCTGCAACGACATTCCCACGCTTACGGTGATGAATCCGCGGCCGGGGGCCAATAATGGCTCGGCGGTGATCGTGCTGCCGGGCGGCGCGTACCTGGGGCTGGCGGCCGATCTCGAAGGGCGGGAGGTGGCCGACTGGTTTACGGCGCGCGGCTTTCGCGCCTTTGTGCTGAGCTACAGGCTCTCGTCGCACGGCTACCTGCTGCCGGTGCCTTTGCTGGACGCGCGGCGCGCGGTGCAGGTGGTGAGGGCGCGGGCACGGGATTACCAGATCAACCCCAATCGGATTGTGATGATCGGCTTCTCGGCCGGGGGACACCTGGCTGCGCTGGCGGCGACCCAGCCCGTGGCGGGCAAGCCGGATGCCGAGGACCCGATCGAAAGGGTCTCGAGCCGTCCGGACTACCTGGTGCTGGGGTATGCATGGCTGGGCGCGGTCTCGTCTGACACCTCGCACCTGAGCTACTGCAAACTCTTCAACGTGATGGACCAGTGCGAGGTACTTCGTACCGCGTACACTCCGGAGCTATTTGTGACAAAGGGAATGCCGCCGACCTTCATGTACCACACCTTCACGGATGAGACGGTTCCGGTGGAGCAGGCGCTCACCTTTTACGACGCGCTGGTGAAAGCCGGGGTCCCTTCCGAGATGCATGTCTTTGCCAAGGGAAGCCACGGGAGCGGGCTGGGCAAGGGCGATGCGGCCCTGGACCAGTGGGCGGGGCTGCTGGAGAACTGGCTGCGACCCTTTGGGTTGCTGACGGTTGACAAGGATGCTGTGGGGGGAAGGCCGTAGCAGACAATTCGCGGGAGTTTTCTGCGCATGCATTTCAGGCTGCTCTCAAGAAAAACGCGCCGCGCTTCATTCGCGCCGGCGGCAACGAAATGGTGCAGACCGGAAGGCTGTCCAACCATCCGGTGCGGATCCTCGATCGTCCACTAAAATATGCCGGCCATCCAGCGGCGCATCCGCAGGCTAAACCCAGTCAGGCACGAAGGCGGGTCGTGTAGCATTCTTCCAACAGGAGACCGAGCCCATGCCGCGCGTGACGCCTCGCGAGCTTATTTCCGTTAAGAAAGAAAAGGATATCCGGTTCCTGACGGTCGTTTCATCGCTGACGCGCGGGGGGACCGAGCGGGCAGCGATGAATTACGCGTTGGGGTATCAGCGGGCGGGATATCCATCGGCGATTCTTGCCTACAACGGCGGCGGACCGCGCCGGGCACAACTGGAAGAGGCAGGCGTGACGGTCTTTGAGGGCGGGCCAGATGGGGCCGGCACGCGGAGCGCGGTGGCACAGGCGGGGGCATGGGATCCCGACGTGCTGCATCTGAACCGCGCCGGCGAGGCGGACACCGATTCGGCGGCGGTCCTTCGAGCGCTGATTCATCCTCGACTGCGCGTTTTTGAGACGAATGTGTTTGCCTATGCGGACCGTAGCGCCGACCGGGTGATGATCGACCTTCATCTTCACCTGAGCCGTTGGTGCCTTTGGAAATGGACCCAGTCCATCGCGGGTCTTGAGCCAAATTCACCTGGGATCGTGGTGCCCTACTCGGTGGACTGCGGCGCATTCAACGCGATGTCTCCAGGCGAGCGGGCTTCAATTCGCGGCGATTTCGGCATACCGCAAGATGCAATGGTCTTTGGGCGGGTTGGTCAACCTCTGAACGAGAAGTGGTCGCCGATCCTGATTCAGGCTTTTGAGGCGGTGGCGGGGGAGTTGCCGAACGCCTGGATGGCAGTTTGCGGAATGCCCGACAAGCTGAGAAGCATGGTGAGCCGTTTGCCGGCCGAGGCTCGTTCGCGCGTGGTCGAGCTTCCCATAACCAACAGCGATGCCGAACTGCGCCGTTATTACGGGCTGATGGACGTGTTCGTCCACGCCTCAGAAAAGGGCGAGTCGTTCGGGCTGGTGCTTTGCGAGGCCATGCTTGCGGGCCTTCCGGTGATTACCCTGAACACGCCGTTCCGCGACAACTCGCAAGTTGAAGTGATTCGACACGGGAAGGTGGGGATCGTCGTCGAGAACCTGCAACAGATGATCGAAGCCATGCTCAGGTGCAAGCGGGACCAGGCCCAGTACGAATCGATGAAACAGGCAGCGCCTCTCAGGGTTTGGGAGAGCTTCGACATCGCAGTAGTCAGCCGACGGCTTTTGACAATAGCTCCTATTAGCCTTGCGGCGACGTCGAGCGAGGAACTGATACAGCGGCTGGCGGAGATTCCAGGGATGGTGTCCGCGGTCATGCCGGGGGAATACCGCACGCTTCTAGGTTCGGCGGGAATCGCTCCGAGTTTCAAGCGGGACTTGCTAACTTCCCTAATCAATCGGCCAATTGTGCGGCACACGATCAGATTCACCCGTTCCTCGCAGGGGCTTGTGCGGCGCATTGTGAAGCGAGGTTAAGCGGACCGGGGGTGGAGGCGTTCTTTACCGGGCGGGGTTTGGCTTTTTGATGGCGAATCGAGAGGAAGAGGCAGGAGGCAAATTCGGTCCCAAAACTAAGAGGCGGGCAGCCGGAGTCGGGAGTGGAAGGACTTCCCGAAACCGGCTGCCCGCTGGACCCTGGTCCGGGTCTAGGTGGTATGTTTAGTTTAGGCCTGTTCTGAGTGAAAGCAAGTGCTATTTTTGCACTAAATTCCCATTCCGTGACAGCAATCACAGGTCGCCGTTCAAACAGCCCCATCCACGTTGACTTGGGGGGCTGCCCCTGATACAAAAGTGGTGTTCCATCCAATAAAATCTACACAGTTAGCCGCAGCGAATCATCAACACCGAATCATCAAAACCATGGAATTGATCTTTCAACAACTCGGAGCCATGTTCATCGGCGCCATACCGACAGCCCTGCTGTTCATCGTGCTGGTATTGGCTTACCAGTTTCTGGTGCAGGGCCCGTTGACGGCCACGCTGAAGAAGCGCCGCGCGCTGACCGAAGGGGCCATGGAAGATGCGCAGAAGGCGATTGCGGAAGCCGAGGCGCGGGCGGCCGAGTATGCGGCTAAGTTACGGCAGGCGCGCGCCGATGTTTACAAGGTCCGCGAGCAGCGCGTCAAGCAGTGGAACGCGGAGCGCGATGCCCAGTTGGACGCCGCCCGCAAGTCCGCCGGACTGAAGGTAAGCCAGGCCCGGGCCGAGCTTGAGTCCGAGGCCGCAGCCGCAAGGCAGACCATCCTAGGCTCAGCCGGCGAATTGGCCGGCCAGGTCGTCCGCGCAGTGCTACCCGCGGCCGCCGGGGGTTCCCGTTGAGAGAAAGGTTTCTGCAGCTTCGCTTTTCACGTCGCGTCTTTGGGCTTAGCGTTTTTGGGTTTCTGTTCGTGGCGATGCTGACGGCCGGGGTAGGCCTTGCAACGCAACGGCTCGCAGCGCAGGAATCGGCACCCGCCGCTGGGTCAAGTGCCTCCGGTTCTGCCACTGCTCCGGCTGCTGACGCCCCCAAAACCCAGGAAGAGCAGGAAAAGGCCTTTCTTTTCGAGGGTCCGCTGGTGAAGTGGACCGCGAAGACCTTCAGCCTGACGGCTGAGACTGCTTCGGGCATCTTCCAGGTTGTCAACTTCGTCCTTATCGTTCTGATCGTCGGCATTCCGATCGCGCGCATCCTACCGAAGATCTTTCACAAGCGTTCCGAGACGCTGGGGGGCAACCTGAAGACGGCGCGCGAGGCGACAGCGGATGCCAGTGCCCGGCTGAGCGCGGTTGAGGCCAAGCTGGCTGGGCTGGACGAAGAGATCAAGAAGTTCCGCACGGAAGTGGAGCGGGAGAGCCTGGAAGACGAGGCGCGCATCAAGGCTTCGCTGGGGGAGGAAAGCGCTCGTATAGTGCAAGCCGCCGAACAGGAACTGAACGTGGCGGCCGCTCAGGCCCGGCGCGGACTGCGCCACTTTGCCGCCGACCTGGCGATCGAGCAGGCCACCAAGCAGATGGTTCTGACGCCGGAAACTGACAAGGCCCTGATCAGCGAGTTTATTGGCGGCGTGGCTGCCGGCAAAGGGGGACAGAACTAGATGGCCGCCTTCGTTTCCCGCTATGCCATTGCTTTTGCCGATGTGGTTACCGCAGCCAAGCTGGATACAGCCGCGATCGACGCCGAGTTGAGCGACTTTCTGGCCACATGGGAAGGGAGCCCGGAGCTCCGCGAGTTTTTCGAGAATCCGGCCGTTCCCGCAGTGCAGAAGGTTGAGATCCTGGACAAGCTGAATGCGAAATTGAAACTCAAGAAAGAATTGCGCAACCTGATTGCGGTGATGATCTCGAACGATCGCATCGGGCAAATAGGCGAAGTGGCGCAGGCGTATCGCAGGCTGCTGCAGGAGCAGATGGGGATTCGCCCGGCGGAGATTGTGACCGCGCGCGAGCTGGATACGAAGGAACGCGCAGAGCTCGTGGCGGAGATTGCAAAACTTGCGGGTTCAAAGATTGAAGCCAGCTTTACGCTGGACAAGTCCATCCTGGGCGGCACGGTGGTGCGGATCGGCTCTACGGTTTACGACGGCTCCGTGCGCGGACGGCTGGAACGGTTGAAGGAAGCATTGATTGCCGGCTGAAGCCGGCGAGTAAAAAGTGGTCAGTGAACAGTGAACAGCAAAGAACGGTCGAAGTGAATTTCAGTGAGCAATTGACAGTGGGCAGCACGTTTTTGGGTGGCAGCTGCTCGCTTGACCACAGTGACTTCGCGGTTCTCTGAAGAAGGAACAGAAATGGCTCAGATCAAGGCAGACGAGATTACACAACTTCTTCGCGAGCAGATTGCGAACTACGATTCGAAGGTCCAGGTCGACGAGGTTGGGACCATTACATCGCTTGGCGACGGCATTGCGCGCCTGCACGGCCTGGACAAGGTGATGGCCGGCGAGCTGCTCGCTTTCCCGCACGACATTGCCGGGCTGGCGCTGAGTCTTGAAGAAGACCAGGTGGGCGCAGTGATTCTGGGCGACTACACCGAGTTGAAGGAAGGCCAAGAGGTGAAGCGCACCGGCAAGATTCTCTCCGTGCCGGTGGGCGAGGCGATGATCGGCCGCGTGGTGAACGCGCTGGGCATGCCGATCGACGACAAGGGCCCAGTGGCCACCTCGGAGTTCCTCCCCGTGGAGCGCCTGGCGCCGGGCATCATCGATCGTCAGGGCGTGCGCGAGCCCATGGCCACGGGTCTGAAGGCCATCGACTCCATGATTCCGATCGGGCGCGGCCAGCGCGAACTGATTATCGGCGACCGCCAGACGGGCAAGACCGCAGTGCTGCTGGACACGATCATCAACAATGCCAAGAACGACCTGATTTGCATCTACTGCGCCATCGGCCAGAAGCGGTCGTCGATTGCGCAGGTTGTGCAGACCTTGACCGAAGCCGGCGCGATGGGCCACACGATCATCGTGGCGGCCTCGGCCTCAGAGCCGGCGCCGATGTTGTACCTGGCTCCCTATGCGGCGACGGCGATCGGCGAGTACTTCCGCGACAAGGGCAGGCATGCTCTGGTGATGTACGACGATCTCTCGAAGCACGCCATGGCGTACCGCGAGATTTCGCTATTGCTGCGCCGTCCGCCGGGCCGCGAAGCGTATCCGGGCGACGTGTTCTATCTGCACTCGCGGTTGCTGGAGCGCTCTTCAAAGATGAGCAAGGAGAAGGGCGGCGGTTCGCTCACGGCGCTGCCGGTGATTGAGACCCAGGCGGGCGACGTCTCGGCCTACATTCCTACGAACGTTATTTCGATCACTGATGGGCAGATCTTCCTTGAGACCGATCTGTTCAACTCCGGCGTTCGCCCGGCCGTGAACGTGGGCCTTTCGGTTTCGCGCGTAGGCTTTTCGGCGGCGATCAAGGCGGTGAAGCAAGTTGGTTCGACGCTGAAGCTCGACCTTGCGCAGTACCGCGAGCTGGCGGCCTTTGCGCAGTTCGGTTCCGATCTGGACCCGCTGACGCAGAAGCAGTTGAACCGCGGACAGCGCCTGACCGAATTGCTGAAGCAGCCGCAGTTCCAGCCGCTGACCTGGCAGCAGCAGGTGGTGGTTCTTTTTGCCGGCACGCAGGGCTATCTCGACGACCTGAAGGTCGCCGACATTCGCGCCTTCGAGGACGGATTGTACAAGTATCTGGACAGCGCGCAGTCCGCGCTCATTGCCGACCTGACCGCGAAGAAGGCGATCGACGACGACCTGCGCAGCCGTTTGCATGCGGCACTGAAAGAGTATTCGGCAAACTTCAAGGCTGACCTGGCCGCGGTGACGGCGTAGAAGCAAGTGGACAGTGAACAGTGGTCAGTAATGCCCGACTCGCGAATCAACTGAAGTCTGTTCACTGTGTACAGTTTTCTGAGAGCTAATTATGGCGAATGTTTTAGATTTACGGCGGCGGATCAGGAGCGTGAAGAACACGCGTCAGATCACCAAGGCCATGAAGATGGTCTCGGCGGCCAAGCTGCGCCGCGCGCAGGAGCGGGCTCTGCAGGCCCGGCCCTACGCCAGGATGATCCTCAGCGTGCTTGAGTCGCTGCGGCGCCGCGTCGCGCTTTACGACGAAGGGACCGGCGACCTGCGGCATCCGCTGTTTATCACGCGGCCCGAGAAGCGCATTCTTCTGATCATCGTGAGCGGCGACAAGGGATTTGCGGGGGCGTTCAACGCCAACATCCTGAAGACCGCCTTCCAGTTTATTGCCGGCAATACAGACAAGCAGATCGACGTGGAGGCCGTGGGCCGCAAGGGCCGGGACATGATGCGCCGCCGCTACCCCGTTGCGGAGTACACGGAGCAGACCGACGATCAAGGCAACACGCACCAGGTAAGGGTGCGGAAGGCGCCGGTTGAGGTGACGGGCGACCATCCGGGCATGTTGCTGAAGCTGGAGACAAGCCGGGTGCATGAGCTGGCCGAGAACATCATCTCCCGCTACGTGCACGAAGAGATTGACGCGGTTTACATCGTCTATAACGAGTTCAAGTCGGTGATCCAGCAGCGCCTGGTGGTGGAGCGGCTTCTGCCGCTGATGGACCTCTCGAGCCCGCAGATTGCGGGCGTGGTGGAACCCACGACGGAAGAGCGCGAACGCGCCGCCGAGGCCGCGCTCTCCGCCGGCATTGAGATTGAGGCGGCCGACACAGGCGAGGCCGACGAAGAATCGAAGAAGTTTGGCACCTCGAATGTGGACTACATTTACGAGCAGCCCGCCGCGGAACTTTTCAGCGGCCTGCTGCCGCAGTTTGTATTTTCAGTGCTGTACCACGCCATGACGGAGTCGGTGGCCGCAGAACACGCGGCGCGCATGACGGCGATGGATTCGGCAACCAACAATGCCTCGGACATGATCGACTCGCTCACGCTTTATATGAACCGCGTGCGCCAGGCGGCCATTACCAAGGAGATTATCGAGATTGTTTCCGGCGCCGCGGCGCTGTAAATAAGCGAGAAGGCAGATTTATGGCAGAGAACATCGGCAAAGTAATCCAGGTCTCCGGCCCCGCCGTAGACGTTCAGTTTGAAGAAGCGACGATGCCGCCTATTTACCAGGCGCTGCGCGTCACCAGCGAGGGCTTTACCGTGCCCACGCCGATCAGCGTGATCCTCGAGGTGCAGCAGCACCTGGGCGAGGGCCGGGTGCGCACGGTGGCGATGGAAGCGACCGACGGCATGGTTCGCGGGATGAAGGCCATCGATCTCGGCGGCCCGATCAGCATGCCGGTTGGCAAGGAAACGCTGGGGCGCGTGATCAACGTGATCGGCGAGCCTGTCGACAACCTCGGCCCAATCGGCGAAAAGCTGCGGATGCCCATTCACAGGCCCGCGCCGCTGTTCGACGAGCAGTCGACTCATGAAGAGATGTTCGAGACCGGCATCAAGGTCATCGACCTGATCCAGCCGTTTTTGAAGGGCGGCAAGATCGGTTTGTTTGGCGGCGCCGGCGTGGGCAAGACGGTTGTGATCCAGGAGCTGATCACCAACGTGGCCACCAAGCACGGCGGCTACTCGGTGTTCGCCGGCGTGGGCGAGCGCACGCGCGAAGGCAACGACCTTTGGGTTGAAATGACTGAGTCTGGCGTGATCTCGCCAGGCGACTTTGCCAAGTCAAAGTGCGCCCTGGTTTTCGGACAGATGACCGAGCCGCCCGGAGCGCGCCTGCGCGTGGCCCTGAGCGCACTGACGGTCGCAGAGTACTTCCGCGACGTCGAGGGCTCTGACACACTTCTGTTCATCGATAACATCTTCCGGTTTACGCAGGCCGGGTCAGAGGTATCGACGCTGCTGGGCCGCATGCCATCGGCCGTGGGCTACCAGCCCAACCTGGCTACGGAGATGGGCGAACTGCAAGAGCGCATTACTTCAACCAACAAGGGATCCGTTACGTCTGTGCAGGCCGTCTACGTGCCTGCGGATGACTTGACCGATCCGGCGCCGGCTACCACGTTTGCTCACCTGGACGCGACCACGGTGTTGAGCCGTCCGCTGTCGGAGCTTGGAATTTATCCAGCGGTCGATCCATTGGCTTCGACGTCGCGTATTCTTTCGGCGCGCATCGTTGGCCAGGAGCACTACGACGTGGCGCAGGGTGTGAAGCGCATTCTGCAACGCTACAAGGATCTGCAGGACATCATCGCGATTCTGGGCATTGACGAATTGTCAGAAGAAGACAAGCTGACGGTGGCCCGGGCCCGCAAGGTGCAGAAGTTCCTGTCGCAGCCCTTCCATGTGGCCGAGACGTTTACCGGCATTCCGGGTGCATATGTGAAGATCGCCGACACGGTGCGCAGCTTCAAGGAGATTATTGCCGGCAAGTACGACGATGTCCCCGAGCAGGCCTTCTACATGAAGGGCGCTATTGAGGATGTGCTGGAAGCCGCCGAGAAGATGAAGGCGAGTGTGTAACGACAGTGGTCAGTGAACAGTGCACAGGGGTCAGTAAGAACGCTCTTCAATAAATCGGCACTTACTGTTCACTGCACACTGTTCACTGGCGACTGCAAGGAGCCGCATGGCAGACGAAAACAATCTAATTCGCGTACGGCTTGTGACTCCCGAGCGCACGATGTGTGAGCTCGCGGCGACCGCGGTGGAGCTGCCTTCGAAGACGGGTTACTTCGAGGTGCTCTACGGGCATGCGCCGCTGATGGCCGAACTTGGCGCAGGCGACGTGATTGTTCATAGCGGGGCCGATATTACAGACGGCAGCCCGGACTCTTCCCGCTACAACGTGAGCTGGGGCTTTGTGGAAGTGTTGCCCGATCGAGTGACGATTCTGGCGAATGATGCCCTGAAGCCTGAAGAGATCGATGTACCGCGCGCCGAGCAGCAGCTCGCCCGCGGCGAGAAGATGTGGAAGGAAGCGGGCGAAAGCGAGGACGCTTATACCGAGTCTCTCCGCGTGATCTCCGAGGCCGAGGCCAAGATCGCGTCGGCCCACGAGAAACACTAACGCATTTCTCCCTGCAAAACGAAACGCCCTGCTCCTACGAGCGGGGCGTTTTTGTTGATCGGTAGCGCCAAGGCGCAGCTTCACCAGTGTTTGTGTTCGGAGAGGATGTCCAGTTCCGAGCCGGCGAGGAGGAAGGCGCCGACGCCGAAGTTGTAGCTTGAGCTTGCCGTGTATTCTGCGGGGGCTTCGCCGATGGGCTGGATGGAGCCGAGGCGGCCATCGGCATAGACATGGGTGAGGATGCCGGCCCAGGCACGTTCGACTATGGGCAGATAAATATCGGGGTTCAAGATGCGATGGCTAATGCCCCAGGCGATGGCGTAGGTGAAGAAGGCCGAGCCTGACACCTCGGGCAGAGGATAGCTGGCGGCATCGAGCAGGCCGGGGCGCCACAGGCCATCGCTTCCCTGGAGCGATGCCACTTCAGCGGCCATCTCGCGCAGCAGAGCAATGTAATGGGGGCGGAGCGGATCGTCGGAAGGCAAGGTTTCAAGAACGCGCACAATGCCCGCCATAACCCAGCCGTTGCCGCGGGACCAGAAAACCTTTTCGCCGTTCTTCTCCCTTTTGTTGAGGTAGCTGGCGTCGCGGGAGAACAGATGTTTCTGCTTGTCGTAGAGGAGCTTTTCGGTTTTTCCCCATTCGCGATCGACGTAGGCGTTGTAGGTGTTATCGCTGGTAATTTCGGATAGCTCGACTCCGGCGGGCGGCGCCATGAAGAGCGCATCGCACCACCACCAGGCCGGCTTCTCCGGGTCGTTGAGCAGGGCGACGGCATCGTCAAATTGGCCGTGCAACGGGGCGATTTGCTCCTGCTGGTGGGAAGAGCGATAGAGTTCGAGGAAGGCCTGCGCGATGGCGAAGTCGTCGGCCGGACGCGTTGTTCTCTCCAGCTTCCAGGCGAAGTGCTCTCCCACGGAGGCGACGTACTGGCTGTAACTTCGATCGTGCAAGGTGCGGGAGGCGGCCATGAGACCGATATCGAGAACGCCGAAATCCCACGACCGGCTCGGCGGCTGCGCCTGGACACGCGCCAGTTCCCAGTCGGCGACCTTCTTCATGGCGGCGCGAATCTGTTTGGCGTTCAGAGCTGGAGAGAGGTCGGTGGCGAGGGGGCCGGGGTCGTTGGGCTGATCTCCGGGCTGGTTTTGGGACGGAGGCGCAATGTTGATGGGCTGCTGCGCGCAAGCGGCGGCCCCGGATGATGCAAGAAGCACTGCGGTCAGAATCCTGAGCAGCGTTTTGGTCACTAATCCCGGAGAATTATCGGGCAATACCCCAGGGAACCTTTTGCTGGTGATCCTCAGCGTTCTATGTGCCCGACGCATTTTGTCTCCCCGTGGCTGCCGCTCAACTTCGCCGGCATTCTGCTGTAACCTCTGGCTGGCCTGCTTCCATAATAAGGTGGCGATGCTGTTGGGCACACGGTCTGGAACATCTGCCCTATACAACTTGCCGAGTGTACCTCAACCTCGATAAAGTGACAGCCACGGGTCAACTTTTTGGCGAGCCCTGCCTCTGGGGTTGACAGCGCTGCGTATTCACCTCTTCCCTAAAGGATTTTGCATGTCTGCCTCGCAAGAAAATGCCGTCGCCAACCGGGACATCGACTCAACCCTTCGCGAAAACCGCGTTTTTCCCCCGCCGGCCGAGTTCAGCGCGAAGGCTCACATCAAGAGCCTGGAAGAGTACGAGACGCTCTACAAGCAGTCGATTGAAGATCCTGAGAAGTTCTGGGCCGGCGCGGCGAGCGAACTGCATTGGTTCAAGCCTTGGGACAAGGTGCTGGACTGGAATCTGCCCTGGGCCAAGTGGTTCGTGGGCGGCAAGCTCAACCTGTGCTACAACTGCGTTGACCGGCACGCGCTGGGAGTGCGCGCAAACAAGACCGCGCTTATATGGGAGGGCGAGCCGGGCGAAGTGCGACGCCTGACCTATGCCGAGCTGCTTGTTGAAGTGCAGAAGTTTGCCAATGCTCTGAAGTCGCTGGGCATCAAGAAAGGCGACCGCGTAGCCGTCTACATGGGCATGACGCCGGAGCTGGCCATCGCCCTGCTGGCTTGCGCACGCATCGGCGCCGTTCATTCGGTGATCTTTGGCGGATTCGCCGCCAACGCGATTGCCGATCGCGTGGCGGACTCGTCCTGCATCGCCATCATCACCCAGGACATCAGCTACCGGCGCGGCAACGAGATCAAGCTGAAACAGACGGTGGACGAAGCTATGCCGGCCTGCCCAACGGTGAAACATGTGGTTGTCTACAAACGCACCAGCGTGCAGGTGAAGATGGTGGAAGGCCGCGACCACTGGTGGCATGATCTTGTGGCCGCAGCCAGCCCTGACTGCCCTGCCGAAGAGCAGGACTCCGAAGATCCGCTCTACATCCTCTACACCTCTGGCTCGACCGGGAAGCCCAAGGGTCTACTGCACACCACGGGCGGCTACGCTGTGCAAACCTACCTGACTACCAAGTACGTGTTCGATCTACGCGAGGAGGACGTGTACTGGTGTACGGCTGATATCGGATGGGTTACGGGCCACTCCTATGTTGTGTATGGGCCGCTGCAGAACGGCGCGACGGTGCTGATGTACGAGGGGGCTCCGAACTGGCCTGACTTTTCGAGATTCTGGAAGATCGTGGACGACCACAAGGTGAGCGTCTTCTACACGGCGCCGACTGCGATTCGCGCCTTCATCAAATGGGGCGACCAGTATGTTGAGAAGCACAGCCTGGACTCGCTGCGCTTGCTCGGCACTGTGGGAGAACCGATCAACCCCGAAGCATGGATGTGGTACCGAGAGAAGATTGGCCACAATCGCTGCCCGATTGTCGACACCTGGTGGCAGACAGAAACCGGAGCCATTCTTATCGCGCCTATTCCCGGCGCAGTGCCGACCAAGCCCGGATCGGCCACGCGGCCTTTCTTCGGGATTCAGCCGGAAGTGGTGACCAAGGAAGGCGAACCAGTGCCGGCAGGACATGGCGGGCTGCTGGTGGTGCGCAAGCCGTGGCCCTCGATGGCTCGCAACATCTATGGCGACCCGGAACGCTACGAGCAGACGTATTGGAGCGACGTGCCGGGCAGCTACTTTACCGGCGACGGCGCGCGCCAGGATGCCGATGGGTACTTCTGGCTGATGGGGCGCGTGGACGACGTGATTAATGTAAGCGGACACAGGCTGGGAACGATGGAAGTGGAGTCGGCGCTGGTGGCG
>Ga0182013_10005771_pt1 | contig 14276 bp, 9 predicted proteins | sample 612S2MmetaG_FD_120487 | JGI IMG/M metagenome (GOLD analysis project Ga0182013, IMG submission 120487) | Permafrost microbial communities from Stordalen Mire, Sweden - 612S2M metaG | ecosystem: Environmental > Terrestrial > Soil > Wetlands > Permafrost | place: Sweden: Stordalen | collected... | reverse complement strand
TCCTCGCGCGCTTTTTCCAGTCAGCTCTAATTCTGAAGGAGAAACCGTCCGGGATTATCTGCGGAATATGGCGCTTAAATTAGCCAGGCCAGCCTCGAATTGTCCGCCCACCTTTTTGTCGCAACTCCCAAACAGATTCATTGCCTTGGAAAACAAATTATTGCGGCCCGACATGGTGCAGACGACATGGGTCCGATCTTGCGTTTCGGGCGTAAGCTGAAATCGGAGGTCATTCGCGCCCGAAACTGGCTTGCGCATCTCAAGCCTGATGTCGACACCTTCGAAAGGTCGGCTCTCCGTTATCGTCATGCGGCCCGCGCCCAGCTTTTTATCGCCCGACCACTCGAACGCCGCCCCCGCGCCGGAAGCGGGGCCGACATAACTGGTTCTGGCCTGCGGATCGAGCCTGGCCCACGGCGACCAGGCCTCCCAATTGCGCAATTCATTTATGTAGCGAAACACGTCTTCCGGCGCGGCGTCGATCACCGCGGAGCGCGTCACGACAAAGCGGTCAGGCTGGAGAATGACGAACGCCGCGAGCGCCGCGCCGCCGAAATAGACGAGCACAAGCATAAAGCCCAGCATATGAGGCTCTCCAATCCGATCTTGAATGCCCATCGTCGCAACTATCGCCGCGCGACATGCTTTCAAGGCTGGATCGCGTCCTCGTCACGTCCGCGCTCAATTGGCCTGGACCAAGGGCTCTGGAGCTGATCGCCCTCAATCCGATCCCACCAGTTTCTTCACAGCGCCGGTAACCGAGCCGAAGGCGCGTTGCGCACCCTGAAGGAATCCGTCGCCGGCCGGGGCGGCCGCGTGAGCTGGCGCCTGCTCGGCGGGCGAAGCGGTTTCCGTCTTGGCGATGTTAGGTTTGGCGGCGCGCTTCGCCACTTTCTTCTTGGGCGCTTTCTGGCCTTGCGGGCTTTGGGTGGACGAGTCCGACGGTGTTGCGGCTGGGGCGGCGACGTCCGGCTGCGCCACCGGGGCCCCCGGCGTCGATCCAGCGACCCCCGGCGTGGCGAGGCGCGCGAAAGTCGAATCCTTGGAGATGGCGTCGGCGGGCGCGAGCGAGCCGTCCGGCATGATTGTCACGGTAGCGACGTCAGCAGCCACAGGGGCTGGTGCGGCGGCCGCCTGCGGTTGGGTGGAGAAATGTGTGCTGGAGGGCGCGGTTCCCTGGTCGCCCAGCCTCGCCGTCGCGGGCGGGGCTTGTCTGGAGTCCTTCGCCGCCTCGACCGGCGGCGGCGCTGTTTCCGCCGTCACGGGCGTCAAAGGCTGCGCCTCGGGAGCGGAAGCCACATCAGGAGAGGGCGAAACGGCTTTGGCTTCCCGGTCTGGCGCGGTCGCGTTTGGCGAATTAGCGGGGGCGTTCAAAAAGGTGAGCGCGACGCCCATCGCGCCAACGAACAGCAGCACGATCACGCCCGAGGCGGCGAGGATAAGCCGCCGTCGCCTTGTTGGATCGTCGGGATAATCGTCGTAATAGTCGCCAGTCGCCCCTTGATCATTGAACTGGTGGCGGTCACTGACATTTATCTCGGGAAATCCAATCCCCGGTTCGGGCGCGACGGGAGCTTCAGCCCCGCCGGTCCCCTCACCATTCAAGGAAGGAGACTGGCGCAGGCGCCTTTCGAGCTCTTCCACGCCCGCGATGAGCTGTTGTTGATCGAGCGGCAAGCTCATGCATCTGCCCTTCGTGTGCTAGCGCGCCAGCGCATTGGTGAATCGAACGGGTTCCGCATCGACATTTTCCGTCGCGGAGACCCCAAAGCGAAGTTTGACCAATCCGCCAAAGTCAAACTGGCGACGCTCAGTCGAAAACAATAGGAGTGAGTTGTTTCAAAATTGTTCGCCGAGTGAGCCATGATGAGCTAAACGCCAATTGTGGCTGATGTTTGCAATAGCTTGAGCTGATGGGTGAAGACGCCGACAGCCTTTTCGCATTTCATCCGCCGCTGAAGAGCTTTTCGAGAAAATTGCGGTTATCGCCCACGGGAGTGGTCTGCGGCGGCTTATGATCGGCGCGCTTTGCGCCGGGCGCGGGGATGTCCGCGGGCGGCAACAGCGCCTCAAGGCCATGCACGGTGGGGCGCGCGCCCGACGTTGGAGCGGCGGGCGGAGGCGCCGGATGGGGATGTTGGGGCGCCGCGGCGGGGCCGGCTCCGAAAATGCCAAGCACCGAATCCGCGACCTGCGCCGGCTCCGGCAAGGGCGCGGCCGAACGCCAGGTCCCGGACGGCAGCGCCGCCGTCGGCACGCCCTGATGCGCCGCTTTCATGAAGCGGCTCCATATTTCGACCGGCAGATTGCCGCCAGACGCCTTCTTCGTCGGCGAGTTGTCGTCATTGCCCAGCCATACGCCAGCGACAAGGTGGCTCGTGTAGCCCACGAACCAGGCGTCGCGAAAATCCTGGCTGGTGCCGGTCTTGCCGGCGGCCTGCCAGCCCGGAAGCTCGGCCTTGTGCGCCGTGCCGGTGAGCAGCGTCTCTTCCATCATGGTGTTCATCATCGCCACGAATTGAGGCTCGATGACCCGCCCGTTGGAAGCCCCTTTCCTGGCGTAAAGCTGCTTTCCGTCGGCGGTGCGCACCCTCGTGATGATATGCGCCTGCACGCCGATGCCGCCATTGGCGAAGGGCGCGTAGGCTGTCACCATCTCCAGCGGCGTCACTTCCGATGTGCCCAGCGCCAGCGAGGCGTTGGGCTGCAATTCCGATGCGATGCCGAGCCGATGCGCCGTGTGAACCACAGCCTTGGGGCCGACCTCCATGCCGACGCGCACGGCCACTGTGTTGAGCGAAAGCGAGAGGGCCTTGGTCAGCGTGACGGGGCCAAAATATTCGCGGCTGTAGTTTTCCGGCTGCCATCCCTTGATGTTGAGCGGCCCATCCTCGCGGACCGTGTCAGGGGTCATGCCATGCTCAAGCCCGGTCAGATAGACGAAAGGCTTGAAGGACGAGCCCGGCTGGCGCTTGGCCGCCACGGCTCGGTTGAATTGGCTGTCGGAATAGTCTCGCCCGCCGACCAGCGCGCGGATCGCGCCATTGGGATCGAGCGCGACGATGGCGCCCTGGGAAACCTCGAATTTGCCGCCCTTCTTGTCCAGTTCCTCTGTCAGCGCCTTTTCGGCGGCGGTCTGGAGGCCGTGGCTCAGGGTCGTCGTGACGACAAGATCCTGGTCGATCGCGCCGATCGTGTCGTCGAGCACGTCCATCACATAGTCGGCGGCGTAATTGATCGAGCCGGCGCCGCTGTCGCGATGGGTGTGGGCGGGGTTGGCCAGAGCCAGCTTGGCCATCGCTTCCGTGATGTGGCCTTCCTGCGCCATCGCGGTGATGACTTGCGCCGCGCGCTCGCTCGCGCCTTCGGGGTTTCGGTCGGGCGCCAGTTTGCTGGGCGCCTTCATCAAGCCTGCAAGGACTGCGGCTTCGGCCAGCGTCACATTTTTCGCGCTGTGCCCGTAATAGCGTTCCGACGCTGCCTCGACGCCATAGGCGCCTGAGCCGAAATAGACACGGTTGAGATAAAGTTCGAGAATCTGGTCCTTGGAATATTTGTGCTCCAGCCAGAGCGCGAGAATGGCTTCCTGTATCTTTCGGGAGAGAGTCCGTTCCTGATTGAGAAACAGGTTCTTGGCGAGCTGCTGGGTCAGCGTCGAACCGCCCTGCATGCCGCCGCGCCCGAGGACGTTGCGCGCGAGCGCGCGGACGATGCCGACGGGATCGACGCCCCAATGCGAATAGAAGCGCCGGTCCTCGATCGCCACGAAAGCCTTTGGGAGATAGGGCGGCAGCTCCGACAGATGGATCGCCGCGCCGCCGGTGTCGCCCCGATTGGCCAACAGCTCGCCGTCCGCGGCGAGAATGGCGATGTTGGGCGGTCGCTTGGGGATCGCGAGCTTGTCGATGGGCGGCAACTGCGAGCCGTAATAGATGGCGAGTCCGCCGGCGCCGATGCCTCCCCACAGGCCCAGCACCATGGTCCAGTAGACCAGCCCGCCGAGCAAAGAGCCCGAGCGGCGCTTCTTGGCGGCGACGGGCTTCTTCCTGGCGCGCGGCGCGTCGTCGTCCTTCGCGATCTTCTTGTCCTTCTTTACGGATTTGTCGGCCTTCTCCCTCGGTTCCGCGCGCAGATCCTCTTCCTCGCCCTCATCGGGATTGGGGTCGCGGCCTTTGTCCTTGCGGGCCATCGAGGGTGCTTTCGCCGTTCGCGCGCCTTGGGCGGATCGCCCGCTTTGCCGGGTAATATGAATTTTATCGAAACTAGCAGCGTCGCTTTAAGGGTCGGTTAAGCGCGCGGGGAGGGCGTGGGCGGCGCGAACTTATGCACAGCTCCCGCTCCTCGCAGGGCCAGCGCCTCTTGCGCTGGAGCCCTCGCCGCGCCAAAGTCTCGCCCCCGGCGCTTAGCCAAGCCGCCGTTCCCTAGAGGCCAACGGAATTTCCTTGCATGAAGGTCACGATCGAGAGAGCGGCGCTGCTGCGGGCGCTCGGCCATGTTCACCGGGTGGTGGAGCGGCGCACGACCATACCGATTCTGGCCAATGTGCTCCTTGAGGCCGGCTCCGGCGAACTGCTGCTGAAAGCCACGGATCTCGATCTGGAGATCACGGAGAAGGCGCCCGCCGAGGCGTCGCAGCCGGGCGCGACCACGCTCCCCGCCCACACCCTCTACGACATCGTTCGCAAACTGCCAGAGGGTGCGCAGGTCTCGCTGGAGGAGACCGGCGAACAAGGGCAATTGACGTTGCGATCGGGGCGCTCGCGTTTCAATCTGCAAACCCTGCCGCAGAGCGATTTCCCGGAAGTGACGTCCGGCGAGTTCAGCCACAAATTCGCGCTGCCGCCGGCAGACCTCAAGCGTCTCATCGAAAAGACGCAATTCGCGATCTCCAGCGAGGAGACGCGCTATTATCTCAACGGCATCTACATGCATGTCGCCGAGGTCGAGGGCCGATCCCTCTTGCGCGCGGTGGCCACGGACGGACATCGTCTCGCCCGTCTCGAACTGCCTGCGCCGGCCGGGTCCGTGGGCATGCCCGGCGTGATCGTGCCGCGCAAGGCGGTCGCCGAAATCCAGCGGCTGATCGAAGACGCGCAGGCTGATGTTTCGGTCGAGCTGTCGACCAACAAGATGCGCTTCGCCTTTGGAGAGGCGCTGCTGACGACCAAGCTCATCGACGGCACATTCCCCGATTACAGCCGGGTCATTCCCGCCGGCAACGACAAGCGGCTTACCGTGGAAAGGGACGCCTTTCGCAATGCGGTCGACCGCGTCTCGACCATTTCCTCGGAGCGCGGCCGCGCGGTCAAGCTCGCGCTTTCGGAAGGCAAGGTGATCCTCTCCGTCAACAATCCCGACCAGGGCTCGGCTGTCGAGGAGCTTGAGGCCGATTACGACGGACCGCCGCTCGATATCGGCTTCAGTTCGCGCTATCTGCTAGATATCGTAAATCAGCTCGATAGCGACACCGCGCTGTTCCTGCTCGCCGATCCGGGCTCCCCGACTCTGATTCAGGATCGTGACGGGGCCAACGCGCTTTATGTGCTGATGCCCATGCGCGTCTGATTGGCGCCTGCCGCCATTGATCCGGGGCGCCGTGAGGAAGCTCAGCGCGCTGTCGCCTTGCCAATGCCATATGGTTAAAGCATGTTTCCCATGGCCTGGGAGGGGCGCCTACGTTGAATAGCGGCTCGCTTTGATTGCGAGCGTAATTGAGGTTGCGCGTCGGTCCAGGGTGGGCGTCATGATTTATAGCCTTTCGCATTTCTGGTTCTGGCTGTTCACGATATTCGTCGTGGGGTTGACGACCTCGCTGCTCACGAAGCAAGCGGAAAAAAACGGGAAAATCTCGCCCTGGCTCATCTGGTGCGCGCTGGCCTTTTGCCTCGGCTTGCTGATGGCCTTGCTCAATGTGTTAGTCGGCCGGGGCGGCGTTTGGCTGGAAACGGGGCTTGCGTCTTTCGCGTGTTTCATGATCGGCGCGGGATTCGGCGTCCTCGCGCGCGGCGGTTCCTTGCGGGAGCATAGAAACTGGGCGCTTGGTCTGGCGCCATGCGTCTTGATCTGGTTAGCAGGAAATATTTTCGGACTCCAGCGCATCGAGGACGGCCTCAAGCAAACCGTTGGCGAGGCGATCAAGAGCGCTGGCGGCGACCCCCGGAATTTTGAGGTGGATGGACGCGACATCCTGCTTCCCGATAGCATCTCGGCGGACAAGGAACTCGCCGCGACGATCGCCAAGATCGATGGCGTGCGCCTCGTTGCGGGCGCTGACAGGGAGTTCGGGGAGACCCGGGTCGAGGCGCCTCAGAGCGGCCAATCCGAGGCCGGGCATCCGGAAAAGAAGTCGGCCCACACCGATAACAAGGCGGACGCCGGCTGGGCGGACGCTGGGAAACGTGACTATGGCGTCTCTGAGCAAGCTCCTGAAGCCCCTAGAAAGACTGCGGAAAAGAAGCCGCACGCCGAGGAAGGCGGAGCGCATCGAAACGCCGATGGATTGAGCAAGATCGTCGCTGGCGAGGCTCAATCCACAAAGCCGCCGCAGTCGCCGATGGAGAAGGCGAAAGCAGCGGCGGCCGTGCTTGGCCGCCTGCCGTCGAAAGGCCCGCTCGACATTTCAACGTGTCAGGCCGCGCTTGACGCGACGCAGGCGTTGGACAAGATCGAGTTTCGTTCAGGGAGCGCGTCCATCCACCGCGCTGCCTATGTGCTCGACGGATTGGCCGCGCTCCTGCAACGCTGCCCGGACGCCGAGGTCGAGATCGCCGGCCATACCGACAATGTGGGCGACGAAGAGGATAACCGAGCGTTGTCGCAGCGCCGAGCGGACAGGGTAATGCAATATCTCGTCAATGAAGGCGTCGCCGCACGGCGCCTGACGGCAGTCGGTCATGGCGCGCAAAAGCCGATCGCTTCCAATGCCGATGAAGCCGGCCGTTCGGAAAATCGGCGCATAGAATTTATCCTGAAATAAAGCGGCGGCGACGATGAAACGCTCTCTTTTTGGTTGGAACTGGAGCGAAAATCCCCTTCCAATTGATTCACCATCTTCGCAGTTACTGTTGCAATGCAACACTATAGCGCAGGAAAGCGCTAACCTCCCCGAATTATCAAACAGGTGTAAAGGGCGCCAAAGCGGCAGGGAATGCTCCGTTCGCGCCTCGCCCGATCCACAAGGATCGCCGATCCTGTTTTGAGAGAGAGCGCCGTGAGAATTATGGACCTTCCCCTTTCGCCATCCGCACCCGCGACATCCAATCTCGATCCCGTTGCGCGCGAGCTTCGCGACGACGTGCCTCGCCGTCTTGCCTACACGGTTGGGAAAGACAAAGCCTCCGCCAGTCCGCGCGACTGGTTTATCGCCGCCGCGCTGGCGACGCGCGACCGCATCGTTTCGCCCTGGCTTGAGTGCAACAAGCGCAACTATCAGCAGGACAGGCGCCGCGTCTATTATCTGTCGCTGGAGTTTCTGGTCGGGCGCCTTCTGATTGACGGGCTGACGAATCTCGGACTGACCGACGCGATGCGCGCCGCCCTCGCCGATGTTGGCGTCGACCTTGACGCGATGCGGGCGCTGGAGCCGGACGCCGCGCTGGGCAATGGCGGCCTTGGACGTCTCGCCGCCTGTTTCATGGACAGCATGGCGACATTGGAAATCGCCGCCGTCGGCTATGGCATCCGTTATGACCACGGCCTTTTCCGCCAGACGATCAAGGATGGCTGGCAGCACGAATATCCGGAAGACTGGTTGTCCTTCGGCAACCCATGGGAATTTCCGCGTCCCGAAATCATCTACGACATCAGCTTCGGCGGCCATGTCGAGGGCGCGCGTCTCACGGACGGAACCTTGGCGCATGTCTGGCGTCCCGGTGAAACCATCGAGGCGGTGGCCTATGACACGCCGGTCGTCGGCTGGCGCGGCAAACATGTGAATACGCTGCGCCTTTGGTCGGCGCGCGCCGCCGATCCGCTGCGGCTCGACGCCTTCAACGCTGGCGATTATCTCGGCGCGCAGGCGGATCAGATGCGCGCGGAATCAATCTCCAAGGTTCTGTATCCCAGCGACTCGACCCCGGCGGGACAGGAACTGCGGCTGCGTCAGGAATATTTCTTCGCCTCCGCCTCGTTGCAGGACTTGATCCGCCGTCACATGAAGCAGACCGGCGACATCAGAAAACTGGCCGACAAGGTCGCCATTCAGCTGAACGACACCCATCCCGCGATTGGCGTCGCCGAACTCATGCGGCTTCTAGTCGACGTTCACGGCGTCGAATGGAAGGAAGCCTGGAAAATCACGCAGGCGACCTTCTCCTACACGAACCATACACTGCTTCCCGAAGCGCTTGAGACCTGGCCGGTCGGCCTGATGGAGCGGCTGCTGCCGCGCCATATGCAGATCATCTATCTGATCAATGCGCTGCATCTCGATGAATTACGCGAGAAGGGCATCCATGACAGCGGAACGCTGTCGAATGTCTCGCTGATCGACGAGCACAACGGCCGCCATGTGCGCATGGGCAATCTCGCCTTTCTCGGCTCGCACAAGGTCAATGGCGTCTCGGGCCTGCACAGCGATCTGGTCAAGGAGACGGTGTTCCGCGACTATCACAAGCTTTATCCGACCCGCATCGTCAACAAGACCAATGGCGTCACCTTCCGCCGCTGGCTGCTCGAAGCCAATCCATCGCTGTCGAATCTCCTTGCCCAGACCATCGGGCCGGAGGTGTTCGACGATCCGACCCACCTCGCCGAGCTGGAGCAATTCGCGGATGACACCGCTTTCCAGCAGCGTTTTGGCGCGGCCAAGCGCGCCAATAAGGAACGTCTGGCGCAGCTCATCTACGAGCGCATCGACGTGAAGGTCGATCCGACCGCCCTGTTCGACGTCCAGATCAAGCGCATTCACGAATACAAGCGCCAGCTTCTCAACGTCCTGCACACCATCGCGCTCTATCAGGACATCAAGGCGCAGCCTTCTCGCGCCTTCGTGCCGCGCGTCAAGATCTTCGCCGGCAAGGCGGCGGCGAGCTATCATCAGGCCAAGCTGATCATCAAGCTCGCGAACGACGTCGCCAATATCGTGAACGCGGACGAGGACATTCGTGGCCTGCTGAAAGTGGCGTTCCTGCCCAATTACAATGTCAGCCTCGCGGAGACGATCATTCCGGCGGCGGATCTGTCGGAGCAGATCTCCACCGCGGGCATGGAGGCCTCCGGCACCGGCAACATGAAATTCGCTCTCAACGGCGCCCTGACCATCGGCACGCTGGACGGCGCGAATGTGGAAATCAAGGAGCGCGTGGGCGACGACAATATTTTCATCTTCGGCCTGACGGCGGCCGAGGTGGACGCGAGCCGCGCCGCTGGCATAGACGCCCGCGAAGCCATCGCGGCAAGCTCGCGCCTGCGCGAGGCCTTGCAGGCCGTGGCGATGGGAGCGTTCTCGCCGGACGACCCCAACCGCTACGCCCAACTGGTCGATACGCTGACCTATTACGATCACTTCCTCATCTCGAAGGATTTCGACTCCTATTGGGACGCGCAGGAAGCGGTCGACGCCCGCTGGCGCGATCAGAAGGCTTGGCGCCGCGCCACTATCCTCAACACGGCGCGCGTGGCCTGGTTCTCCTCGGATCGCACGATCCGGGAATATGCGGAGGATATCTGGAAGGTGCCAGTGTAATTGAACCGCGCCTCCAGTTCGTAAGATCATGCAGGAAGCCGCGCCGACCCGGGCGCGGCTTTTTTTATGCGCGAATAGCGGTCGTAATTCGCTTTGCCTTTTATCTCGCGCCGCGTTCTCGAATCTGGGCCGCGACAAGACGGCCAAGGCGCATGACAAACTGGAACAGTGTCTCGTCCCGCCTCTTGATGGGCATGATGGGGCGCAGCTGGTTGTCCGGTCCGCGATGACGATGCAGAGCTTTGGCCTTGGCGGCTTTCCTGTGCGCGGCGTCAAGATCATGCGCCGTGGAGGCGGCGGCCAGGATGGAGTTCATGGCAGGCCGGGAGGTCTGTCCAACGCGCGGTTTCTTGGTCGTCGCAATGGGTTTTGTCATTGGGATGATCCTTGGTTGCTGCCTTGCAGCCGGTTCCGCGCGGTCTAGGCCGGCGCGCAATGTGACCCCGGCGCGTCAGAAGCCAGGCGCGGGGCGATACATAAGGTCCGCTCAAAACGAGCAGCCCGTCGGCGAAACCCGTCTGCGATGAGTTTTTGCTCCGCAATCGGTTTCAGGACGCCGCGCAAGGCTGTTGCGCGAATCGCATCAATTCAAGTGGACAGCTTAACGGTGGCAATTTGGTGATAATCGGCGGATGTCCGCGCATTTGCGCCACTATTGGGCGCATGGCAGCTTTGGGTCTTCCGCATTCTGACGGCGCCGCGACAAAGGCGCTCTGGCGCCCGCGTCAGTTTTTCTTTATCTCCATTAGAGATGATTCAAGTCCGCAAATAGACGCGAGCCCCTGTGACCCAAATCGCCTGGCGTGCAGCGCAAGACGAAATAGATTCGATATTGGCCGCCCGTTGCGGCGATCCTTTCGCTGTCCTGGGTCAGCACGAAACACCGGCCGGCATCGTTATCCGGGCCTTTGTTCCGGGAGCGACAGCCCTTCAGGCCAGATCGCCGGAAGGAAAGCGGATTGCCGATCTCGAGCGTGTTCACGCGGACGGCTTTTTCGAAGCGTTGATCCCTGAGGCCAGGGCGCGGTTTGCCTATAAATTATGCGCTCAAAACGCGGGCGGTTCATGGGAGCTCGTCGATCCTTACGCTTTCGGTCCGGCTCTGGGGCCGCTGGACGATTATCTTCTCGTCGAAGGGGAGCATCAGAAGCTCTATGAGCGGCTCGGGGCGCATATTCTCGAACATGAAGGCTCAAGCGGCGTGCTTTTCGCGGTCTGGGCTCCCAACGCTCGCCGCGTTTCAGTCGTTGGAGATTTCAATCAGTGGGATGGGCGGCGCTGCCAGATGCGCAAGCGCGTCGACAGCGGGATATGGGAAATATTCGTTCCCTGCGTCGGCGCTGGAACGCGCTACAAATATGAGATCGTGGGCGCCAGCGGCGCGTTGACGCCGCTGAAGGCGGACCCTTTCGGCCGTGCGGGCGAATTACGCCCCGCAACCGCGTCGATCGTCGTCGAGGACACGCACTTTCCCTGGACCGACGGCGAATATATGGATCGGCGCCGGAGCAGGGATCCGCGCCGCGCGCCGATGTCGATTTATGAGGTGCATCTGCCGTCCTGGGCGCGTGGCCCTAACGGGCGATTCCTCTCCTATGACGAAATGGCGACCGAGTTGATTCCCTATGTCGCCGACCTTGGCTTCACGCATATCGAACTGCTGCCGATCAACGAGCATCCGCTCGACGCGTCATGGGGCTATCAGCCCATAGGCCTCTTCGCGCCCACCGCGCGGCATGGCGATCCCGATGGCTTCAAGCGCTTTGTCGACCGCGCGCATCGCGCCGGGATCGGCGTCATTCTCGATTGGGTGCCCGCGCATTTTCCGACCGACGCACATGGGCTCGCCATGTTCGACGGTGGGCCGCTCTATGAGCATTCCGACCCGCGCCGGGGGTTTCATCCGGACTGGAATACGGCGATCTATGACTTTGGCCGTCGCGAGGTCGCCAATTTCCTGATCAGCAACGCGCTTTACTGGCTCGACCTCTTTCACATCGACGGGCTGCGCGTCGATGCGGTCGCGTCAATGCTCTATCTGGATTATTCGCGCAAAGCCGGGGAATGGGCGCCCAATCCAGACGGCTCCAACGACAATCGCGACGCAGTGCGCTTTCTCCAGCGCTTTAATGAACTTGTCTATGGATTGTTCCCCGGCGTGATCACGGTCGCGGAAGAATCCACCTCCTGGGCTGGCGTCTCCCGGCCGACGAACGCCGGCGGGCTGGGCTTCGGCTTCAAATGGAACATGGGCTGGATGAATGACACGCTCGCCTATATGTCCGCCGATTCCATCTATCGCAAATGGCGCCATGACAGGCTGACCTTTGGCCTGCTTTACGCGTTTTCCGAGAATTTCGTCCTGCCGCTATCGCATGATGAGGTCGTGCATGGCAAAGGCTCGATCATCAGCAAGATGCCGGGCGACGAATGGCGCAGATTTGCGAACGCGCGCGCCTATTACGGCTTCATGTGGGGGCAGCCCGGCAAGAAGCTGCTATTCATGGGACAGGAATTCGGTCAGACGAGCGAATGGAATTTCGACCGGGCGCTGGAATGGTGGCTGCTCGATCACGCGCCGCATCAGGGGCTGCAAAAATTCATACGCGACCTCAATCGAATTTACCGCGAGCGGGAGGCCCTGCACGCCCGCGATTGCGAGAGCGAGGGCTTCCAATGGATCGTGGTGGAGGACCGGGATAATTCCGTGTTCGCCTTCGCCCGCTTTGGCGAGGACCGTTCACGGCCCGTCGTGGTCGTCGCCAATTTCACCCCCGTGCCGCGCGTGAACTACAGGCTTGGACTGCCGCGCGCGGGCCGGTGGCGCGAGATTCTCAATTCGGACGCGAAGGAATATGGCGGCTCCGGACAGGGAAATCTGGGCGAGGTTTTCGCCCCGCGGGGGAGTTTCGGAGAGTTCCCCGCCTCGGCTCAAATTCTTGTGCCGCCGCTAGCCACTATCTTCTTCGAATTTTCATCGGATGAGCTAGAATAATTTCGAATCGCGAGTTGGATCGATGACGCCCTCCCCAAACGCTCCCCTTGCCCGCCACGCCATGGCCTATGTGCTCGCTGGCGGGAGAGGCTCTCGGCTGATGGAGCTGACTGACCGGCGCGCGAAACCAGCCGTCTATTTTGGCGGCAAATCGCGGATCATCGATTTCGCACTCTCAAACGCGTTGAATTCCGGCATCCGGCGCATAGCCGTCGCGACTCAATACAAGGCGCACAGCCTGATACGGCATTTGCAGCGCGGCTGGAGTTTCTTTCGAACCGAACGCAACGAGAGCTTCGACATTCTACCGGCAAGCCAGCGTGTTTCCGAGGATCACTGGTATCTGGGCACGGCCGACGCCGTCTTCCAGAACATCGACATCATCGAGAGCTACGACCCGAAATACATCGTGCTGCTGGCCGGCGATCACATCTACAAGATGGATTACGAGCTGATGCTGCAACAGCATGTCGATCAAGGCGCCGATGTGACCATCGGCTGTCTGGAAGTTATGCGCAAGGAGGCTTCCGGTTTCGGCGTCATGGCCGTCGATGAAGAGAATGTAATTCATTCGTTCCTGGAGAAACCCAAGAATCCGCCGGCGATGCCGGGCCATCCCGACAAAGCCCTGTGCAGCATGGGCATCTATGTGTTCGAGGCGAAGTTCCTGTACGATCAGCTTCGCCGAGACGCCGAAGATCCCAACTCTTCCCATGATTTCGGCAATGACATCATTCCCCATATCGTGAAGCATGGGCGCGCCGTGGCGCATCACTTTTCGCGCTCATGCGTGCGCTCCGCCAATGAGCAGGAGGCCTATTGGCGCGACGTCGGCACTGTCGACGCCTATTGGGCCGCCAACATCGACCTCACCGACTTTACGCCGCAACTGGATCTCTACGACCGCGACTGGCCGATATGGACCTATGGCGAGATCACGCCGCCAGCAAAATTCGTGCATGACCAGGTCGGCAGGCGCGGACAGGCACTTTCCTCGCTTGTGTCCGGCGGCTGCATCGTTTCGGGCGCAACCTTGCGGCGCACGCTGCTCTTCACGGGCGTGCGCGTGAATTCCTATGCGAGCGTCGAGAACGCCGTAATTCTCCCATATGTGGACGTGGGACGCTCGGCGCGGCTCACCAACGTCGTCGTCGACCGGGGCGTTCAGATTCCTCAAGGGCTTGTCGTTGGAGAAGACCCCGAGCTTGACGCGGCGAGATTCAGGCGCTCCGATCAGGGGGTCTGTCTCATCACACAGCCGATGATCGACCGGCTGAACCAATGACGCCAATCCGGGCGCTGGCCGTCGCTTCCGAAATCGCTCCGCTGGTCAAGACCGGAGGTCTCGCCGATGTCGTCGGAGCGTTGCCCGTCGCGCTCGATGGAGAGGGCGTCGAGACCGTCACGCTCATTCCCGGTTATCCGGGCGTCTTGTCCGCTTTGCGCGAAGCGCGGAGCGTCTATGAATTCGCCGAGTATTTTGGCGGTCCGGCCCGCCTGCTCGCTGGCGCGGCGAACGGAATCAGCCTCCTGGCGCTGGACGCGCCGCATCTTTATAACCGCGAGGGCGGGCCCTACACCGGATCCGACGGGCTC
>Ga0182013_10005767_pt1 | contig 14282 bp, 9 predicted proteins | sample 612S2MmetaG_FD_120487 | JGI IMG/M metagenome (GOLD analysis project Ga0182013, IMG submission 120487) | Permafrost microbial communities from Stordalen Mire, Sweden - 612S2M metaG | ecosystem: Environmental > Terrestrial > Soil > Wetlands > Permafrost | place: Sweden: Stordalen | collected... | reverse complement strand
GGCTCTTGGGGTTGGCCGCCACGGCTTTGCGCGAGACTTCAATCGCCTTGTCGAACATCTTGGCGTCGCGATAGGTGTCCACTTCGCCCTGGTAGCCGCGCTGCGCCGTTTCGCCGCCCAAGTCGATCATCTTCTGATATGCCGCAATCGCCTCATCGACCTTGTTCTGCTCGTGATAGACCGAGCCGAGCCGTTCCAGGAAGATGCTGCGATTGTTCTTTTCCTCGGCGGTGTAGGCGCCGTTGGCATGCGAGGTCAGATCGACCATGTGCTCGTAGACGTGCGCGGATTCATCGTAGCGGCCCAGCACGTCGAGCAACATTCCCTCGTTGAAACCGGCTTCCAGTGAGTTGGGATCCTTTTTGACCGCCTTGCGGATGGTGGCCAGAGCATCCTCATACTTGCCCTGGCGGCGCTGAATTTCGCTGATCCGAACCAGCGTGGTGGCGTCATCGTCAGGATCAGCGTCGGAAAGGTTCTGATACACCTTCAGCGCTGCGTCCAGTTGGTTGTCGTTCATCAGCGCCTGGGCCAGCGCGCCCAGGGTGCGCGGGTCGCCCGGTTCCATGTCCGCGGCTCGTCCATAGGCGGCAATGGCGTCCTTGTTCCGCTTTAACTGGTCATAGGCCGCACCCAAGGCGAACTCCATCTTGGGCGTGCGATCCGACTCGGGGACCGCTTCGATTGACCTGACCGCATGCTCCACGTCCCCACTTTCGGCGTAAAGCCGCGCCAGATTCAGCACCACCTCTTCAGAATCCGGTTCCAAGGCCTGTGCAATCTTGAACTGCTCTTCCGCCTTCGGCTGCTGGTGCTTCACGGTGTAAAGCTGGCCAAGCACCATGCGGTCATCCACGCTTTTGGGGTCCAGCGCGACAATCCTCTCGTACTCGGCAATGGCCTGGTCGAGCGTATTGCCGCTGGGCGAAGCCGACGACGGGGAGTTCTCCGCCTCACTGAGCTGGCGCAGATAGATGCGGCCAAGCAGCTTGTGCGCATCAATGTCGTCGGGGGTGGTCTTGAGCAATCCGCGTGCCGTAGCTTCAGCCTCACGCGCACGGCCTGAACGCAAGTACAAATCCGCCAGACCATCGTTCAACTGCGCCGAGCTGGGATCGGCATTCAACGCAGCTTTGTACTCCTCAATGGCGTGAGCCACAAACTCGGGGCGGCCCGAATTCACGGCCTCCTCCTCGTAAATACCTGCCAAGGCTGCGTGGAAATAGGACTTGGAGCGATCGGGCGGCAAAGAGGCTGCCGCGGCGGGCGACTGGCTCGCTGGGCTCTGCGCGACCGCAGGCGGCTTGTCCGGGGCGGCTTGTCCGGGGTTTGCCGGGGAATTTTGGGCATGGGCGCTCGATGCCGGCAACACAAACAGCGCTATGGCAGCAATCGGAAGCCAACGGGGCAGCAAACTATTTTTTGATCTCATCATCCCTGGGAAGTCCATGCCTTTCGAGCCGGCGTAATGTGAGCCAACTCATTCCGGAATACACAAAAACCTCACGCGCAGATGGCCGGCCCCACCTGCCTACTTGTACAGACGATTTTACCCGTCATTAGTCGCGGTTGCGCGCTCGATTGCCTCATTTTCTCAAAATCCCGCAGTACCGTGGGGTGGCCTTTCGCTGTCATCCTCGATGGCGAATGGCAGCATTTCACTATCGCCGGTCGTCTCGTTCCGCGTGTGGAGAGGTCACTCCGTGCTCGATTTTTGCAATGTGGCTTGCGGTGAGTTAAGGGAAGCAAAGAAGATAGAGGCCATGAAAACTCCGGCATTTCTGGTTGTTCTATCTCTGGCTGTAGTCTCCGCGGCTGCCGAGGATTGCGGCACCCTGCCGGCAGCGCCGGATCGCACACCGCATCTCGTCCTTACCCTCGCTTCCACTGCCGCTTTACCGGTACTGACGATCAACTCAAAGGGCGCCGAAGATTTGGTGGGCGGCTTTGAGGGTGGAACGGTGGTTAAGCTCGATGGAACGTTCCACGCCTTCCTCACCGAGATGCGATCCGGCTTTGCGACCCGCCTGGCCCATTGGACCAGCTCTGACGGTGATCACTGGACTCGCGCGGGGACGCTCTTTCCCTCATCGGGAGACTTCACCGGCGAGGACCGCCGCGCCGCGTTATGGGCACCCATGCCTGTCTACGATGCGAAGCGCGACGAATGGAATCTCTTCTACGTTGGCTACCGGTCCAAACCCGATACGCCCACGGCCTGGTATTCGAATTACGACGGCGAGATTGTCCGCGCCATCTCCCAGACCAAAGGCGAGCGCGGAATTGGCGGTCCCTACGTGGACGCCGCCGTCATCCTGAGTCCCGGGCGCAACTCCGACGCGTGGGAGGGATTGCAGGGAGTTGATTCCTTCTTCCCCTACCGTGCCGAAGACAGATGGATGGGCTTCTATGGCACTGCGCACACCGAAGCTAAACCGATCAGCTCATGGCGCGTGGGTCTTGCCTCTGCCACTAAGCTCCAGGGTCCATGGCGCCGATGTTCCTCGCTCAATCCCTCGCCGATTGAAACCCACTTCATGGAAAACCCAGTTGTCTCCCGCATAGGGTCCGCTTATGTGGCTATCTACGATGTGGATGTTGATGCCATCAACGCGATCGGCTATGCAGACTCATTGGATGGGGTTCATTGGGCGAACGGCAAGCGGCTGCAGATCTTCTCTGACCCGGCGATCCAGGCGCGCACCCCGCTGGCGCTCATTCCCGATGGACAGGGGGGATACGATCTGTTTGTCACTGCCTATGTGCACCTGCAGAATCAACGGGGCCAGCCAGTGAATGCAGGATCGATGTTCCATTTCAAGGTGAAGGCGGAGCAACCAAGCAGATGACGCCGTTTGCATCAAGCTCCGTGCGGATTCCCTTGAGTTAAGGTCCGCGGGATCTATAGCGGTCCAGGCCATAAAGGTGATTCTGTAGGGGCTCATTTCACATTTCGATGTGCGGCCGGATGCCAAAAGGGCTTACACTCGGGCCATGGCAGAACGGGTATGCCTAAAGCCAAGCGCGGATCGTAAGGGCAGATTCTCAGGCTATTACGAGTGTTCTCTCTGCGGATCGAAATTTCGCCCCAATCCCAAGAATCCCGGGGAAATGCTGGCTAGCTTCAAGACGCATACCAAGTTTTCCCATCCCCGTGAAATCGCGCTCACCGAGAACGTGAACCCGCCTGCCCCACCGATCACTACGGAACCTAAGGAACCGGTATAGACGCCCATCTCGATTCGGAAGATTGAAGGCTCTCGACACGAGTGGCCGGATCGCGAAGCGCAGGCTGCGGAACCAGTCCATCTGACGGGCAAGCGCAGATGGCTTGGGTGCGCGTGCGAAGCCAGACTTGGGCGATGGGCGTCATAAGGCGACCGTCCGGTGCCGATCTCAGTGCCGGAAATGGCGAATGCCGGTGAAGACCATGGCGACTCCGAGGCGGTCGGCGGCGGCGACGACCTCGTCGTCGCGCACCGAGCCTCCGGGCTGGATGACGGCAGTGGCACCGGCGGCGGCTACAGCTTCAAGGCCGTCGGGGAAGGGAAAGAATGCGTCCGAGGCGGCCGCCGTGCCCTGGAGGGGCAGAACGGCTTTCTGCGCGCCGAAGCGGGCGGCGTCCACGCGGCTCATCTGGCCCGCACCGACGCCCACGGTCTGGCCATCGCGAGCATACACAATGGCGTTGGATTTGACGTGCTTGGCCACGCGCCAGGCGAAGAGCAGGCTACGCAGTTCCTCGGCAGTGGGCGGCCGCCATGTGGCCACTTTCAACTCCGACTCTGTGACTCGGCCGGTGTCAGCATCCTGCAGCAGCAGTCCGCCGGAGATGTGTTTGACCACAGGACGGGGCGGAGCGGCGTGGACTTCGACCAGGCGGAGGTTTTTCTTGGCGGCGAAGCGCTCGCGGGCTTCGGGAGTGAAGGACGGGGCGGCAATAGCTTCAACGAAAAGCTTGGCTATCTCTTCTGCAGCGGCAGCATCTACGGGGCGATTGATGCCGATGACTCCTCCGTAGGCGGATACCGGGTCGCAGGCCAGAGCCTTGCGGTAGGCCTCCAGGATGGTTTCGCCGGTGGCTGCGCCGCAGGGGTTGGTGTGCTTGACGATGACCACTGCCGGCTGTTCGAACTCGGCGCTCAACTCCCAGCACGCGTCCAGATCGACAAGATTGTTGAAGCTCAGCTCCTTGCCCTGGAGTTGGGCTGCGCCGGCGACGCCCAGGCCCGAACCATCGGAATAAAGCGCGGCGCGCTGGTGGGGATTTTCGCCATAGCGCAGCGCCTGGGCCAAGGGAAAGTTAATGCGCAGGGTGGCAGGGAGAGCCGCTGCGTCGGGCGCGGCGGACGGCTCGGGAATCATATCCAGCGTGTTGGCGATGGCCGAATCGTACGCGGCAGTGAGGGCGAAGGCCTGCCGGGCCAGCCGCCAGCGGGTTTCACGGCTGAGGCAGCCGCGTGTGGAGTGAAGCTCTTGAATGAGGGCAGCGTAGTCGGCGATGCGGGTTACGATGGCCACGTCTTCAAAGTTCTTTGCAGCGGACCGAACCATGGAAGGGCCGCCGATGTCGATGTTTTCAATGAGTTGGGCGAACGTAACGCCGGGCTGGCCGGGCCCTCCAATGGCAGGTCCATGCGGCTGGAGAAATTGAGCGGCGGTTTTCTCAAAGGCGTAAAGGTTCACCACCACCATGTCGATGGGCTGGATGCCGTGGGCGGCAACGGCAACCTCATGCTCCTGATTGCCGCGAATGTAAAGCAGCCCGGCGTGCACGCGCGGGTGCAGGGTCTTTACGCGTCCGTCGAGCATCTCAGGGAAGCCGGTGAGGTCGCTGATGTCCTGGACGCCGAGGCCGGCCTCGCGCAGGGTGCGCGCTGTGCCGCCAGTGGAAACCAGCTCGACTCCAAACTCCGCCAGCGCCTGGGCAAGCTCCACCAAGCCGGTCTTATCCGTAACACTCAGCAGCGCCCGCCGAATTCGCTTTTCCGTGCTCACTTGTTCGCTCCTTGGGGTCTCGCGCAGCCGGGACAGCGATCAGCCGAGTGCCCGGCGACGAAGACCAAACAACAGACTACAACCAAATACTTAGCCGCATGGCGGTTCCAGGAGAGTGATTGATGCGGCGCGGTGAGAACCTGCGGCCCGCAGTCTGGAAATGCATTACGATGAAGGCTATGGGAAGTGATCCCCCAGCTTTTCCAGCCCACGAAGAGGAACCCGTCCGTGGCAGCCCCGGTGTCGAGCCGGAGATTCTGCCCCCAGGATACGGCTATGCAGCGCCACCGCAGCCGGTGCGCCGGCGGCCTCAGTGGGCCTCGTCTTCAGCCACGTATCTGCTGGTGGGGATCAATTGCGCGGTTTTTCTGGCCATGACGGTGCAGGGGGTCAGCCCGATGAGTCCCACGGGCGATCAACTTCTTCACTGGGGCGCCGATAACGCCGGCGCGGTGCTGCTCTATGGGCAGTGGTGGCGCATTGTTTCCGCCATGTTCGTGCACGTGGGTCTGCTTCACCTGGCGACGAACATGTGGTGTCTGTGGAATCTGGGACTGCTGGCCGAGCCTCTGATGGGTTCGGCGGGGGTACTGGCGGTCTACCTGCTTACCGGCGCCGCAGGCAACCTGCTCTCAACCCTCGTCAACCAGATTTTTTACCCGGCGACAATCGGACCGGGGGGCACGGTTTCGGGCGCGGTCGGTGCGGGAGCCTCGGGCGCGGTCTTCGGAATTGCCGGGGCGCTGATCATATTGCTCAAGTCGCGGCGATTGCCGGTGCCCCCATATGAATTGAAAAGGCTGCGCAAATCAGTCATCTATTTTGCGGCCATCAACTTGTTCCTGGGCATCTCGATCAGCGGCGGCACCCATCTTTTCGGTTCCGGAATAAGCATCGACAACATGGCGCACATTGGGGGCTTCAGTTGCGGATTGCTCTTTGCGACGCCGATGGTTCCGCGGCTGGGTTCGCCGCGGAGGCTCTTTGTGGGGCGGCTGCGGATTTCGGTGACGATGGTGGTGGGCTTGCTGGTGCTATTTGGATTTTTCCTGGCGCAGTTGCCCGGATAAACTCCTCATGGAAAAAGGCTAAACCATCCCCAGGAAGCTAAGGCCCGGGGCTGAAGCCCACGCTCCCTCCGACGGACCAGAACGCGAGTTTCATAGCAGGTTGTAGCACGGATCGCTGGCGGCGGGACAATTGTGCGAGAATTTCTAAAAGAACGCTAGCCCGTCTCTCATTCCACCCCTGGAGGTAAATCATGGAACGTCGCGCATTTCTAAAGCAAGCCGCCATCACCGCAGCCGCTGTTGCATCGACCAGCCAGCTTAGTGCTTCGCCGAAGACGCCCGCCAATCCGATTGCCCGCCGCGCACTGGGCAGGACGGGCGAACATCTATCCATCATTGGCTTTGGCGGAATTGTGGTGATGGATGAAACCACCGGCGAGGCATCGAACATCGTGGCCGAGGCCGTGGACCGCGGCATCAACTACTTTGACGTTGCGCCCAGCTATGGGAACGCGCAGGAACGGCTTGGTCCGGCCCTGGCGCCCTATCGCAACAAGAGTTTCCTGGCCTGCAAGACGGAGGGCCGCAAGAAGGAAGACTCGCGCGCGCAACTGGAGGAGTCGCTGCGGCTGCTGAAGACCGATCATGTGGACCTGTACCAGTTCCACGCGCTGACCAAGATGACCGAACTGGACACTGTGCTGGGGCCGGGTGGCGCGATGGAGACCATGGAAGCCGCAAAGAAGGAAGGCAAGATCCGCTTTATCGGCTTCTCAGTCCACTCCGCTGAGACTGCGCTGGCGGCCATGGACCGCTACAATTTCGACACTATTCTTTTCCCGCTCAACTGGGTGCTCTTCACGCAGGCCGGGTTTGGGCCGCAAATCCTGCAGCGCGCGCAGGAAAAGAAGATGGGCATCCTGGCACTGAAGGGCATGGCCAAGACGGTTTGGGCCGCAGATCAAAAAGATAATCATCCGCAGCCCAAGTGCTGGTATCAGCCGGCGTCTTTTCCCGACGAGGCATCACTGGGCCTGCGCTGGACCCTGGGCCATCCGATCACGGCAGCCATGCCGCCGGGCGACGAACGGTATTTCCGCCTGGCCATGGATGTGGCGCAGAACTACAAACCGCTTGAGACGCATGAAGAGCAGGCACTGCTGGCCGGCGGGCACGGATTGGAGCCGATCTTCCACCTGGGCAACGACGTTTAAGTCGCGCTTCCAACCATCTGCTGGTGCGCGATTATCGCTTGGCCGTGGCGGCAAATTTCTTCACCATGGCCAGCAGCAGTTTGCGGTCGCTGTCGTTCAGATTGGTGGAGTAGCGGCGAATCTGGGTGAGAAAGCGCAATTCATCGTCGGAGAGCTTTTGCGTGTTCAACTGGCGTCCTAAAGCGTCGCCAGCAAAGAACTGGGCGATGGGCAGGTCGAGCGCGAGGGCAATCTTCGACAGCGTGTCCAGCGAAGGGATAGTGTGACCGTTCTCAACGCGCGAGAGGTAGCAGCGGAGCAGGCCGGTTTTCTTTTCGATATCTCCTTGAGAAAGCCCCTTTTGCAGCCGGTACGCGCGGATGGTAGTGCCGATTTTTATCATGGGAGAGGTCCTGTCTGCCGCCTACCGGGTTTACTTCCACGGTAGCTACAAGAGAGTTATTGGCTCAAGAGTTAACATGCACCACGCGGGATTGCAAGGGGAATTGTCACGGGTGCACGCGATGGAGCAACAGGGCGGCCCGGGAACGGCCAATGTTACAGCGTCTTCATGAGATATGCGAGCCCTTCCACAGGATTGTCGTTGTAAGGGGCACAAGGCACAAAGCCCAACTGCAAATAAATGCGATTCGCAGCGGCCATTGAAGCGGGGGCAGTATCAAGGAAGACAGCCTTGCGTTGGGCGGCTATCGCACGGTGGAGTACGGCCTCGGTCAGGGCACGCCCCAGCCCCAGACCTCGACCGGCGGGACGTACCCAGAGACGTTTGAGTTCCCATGCATCAGGGGAGACCGTGGCGGGCAGGGCGCGCCAGGCAATAAATCCTGCGGGTTCGTGGTTTGCAGTGGCCATCAGCCAGCCGCCTCCCTGATCGAGGAAGCTGTGCGGCAACCGGGCAGCTTCTTGTTCGAGAGAGCCGAAGCAGAACCGCGCCGCGCCGGGTTGCGCAATAACAAATCGTCCATATTCGAGCAGCAACTCCCGGGCCTGCGTAAGGGTGGATTCAGAAGCAGTTGGCCCGATTTCTTCTAATTGGAATGGCCGAGGAGCGGCCTTGCGTGCGCCCATGCCTGAGTTTACGACGGGATTGTGCCCACGCGGGTCCGTAAACCTTCGCCGGTTGGGGAGCGTCTGAGTGAGTAAGGACTCGCGATGCGAGGGAGCGTGCATGGGGCGGACAGGCGTTGGCTGGGCAGTTGCGGTGGGGATTCTTGTGGCTGCCAGCCTTGCAGCGCCGGCCCAGACCGCGCCTGCGCAGGCACCACGGCCGGTGGGGGGATCCACTGCCGTACCTGATGCTTCGCAGGACCAGGCGGCGAAAGCACAAACTGGTGGACGGCTCCACGGCGTGGTGAAGAGCGGCAACATTCCTTTGCCGGGAGTGACGGTGACGGCGCAGAACACACTGACCGGCAAGCGCTACTCCACCACCACCGATATTACCGGCGCCTGGTCGATGAGCATTCCCCAGAACGCCCGGTATGTGGTCCGCACCCAGTTTGCTGCTTTTGCTGCCGGTGCGCAGGAGGCATTGCTGAACGCCGCGAGCCACGACCAGGCGGTAAATTTTGAGTTGATGCTGGCCTCGCGGGCGGCGCAGCAAGAGCAACAACAGAACGCGCAGGCAGAGCAGGTTACACAGGCAATCCGGCAACTGACGGGGAGCGGCGCACAAAGCCTGAGCCTGATGAACGCATTGGGCGCCGATACCGATGCCCAGAACGGCGCGGCGGGCGCCAGCGGAGCGTCGTTGCCGTCGGCCGCCGGCAATGCCGACTTCAGCGGGGATTCGGTAGCGATCAGCGGACAGGCTGGGGCGGTGAGCCCGTTGGCCGGAGTGGACATGGACCGCCTGCGGGATGCGATCGAGACGGCGCGCGCACAGATTGGCGGACAGAACGGTCTGGCCGGTCTGTTTGGTGGAGGCGGCTTTGGCGGTGATGGCTTTGGCGGAGGTGGAGGCGGTTTTGGCGGCCCCGGTGGATTTGGAGGCGGACGGGGGGGCGGTGGCCGGGGCAACTTCCGCGGTTTCAACCCCGGGCAGCCGCATGGAGCCATCTTCTGGATCGGCAGCAACTCTGCTCTTAACGCGGAGCCGTTCGGCCTGCGCGGTCAATCGCAGGAGCAGCCTGCTTCGGGCTCAAATCGATTCGGTCTGACATTTATGAGCGCGCCTTATTTGCCGGGGCTGACCAAACCGAGCGGAAAAGACACCATGTTCCTGACACTCTCCGGCACGCGCGGCTCGAATCCGCTGGACGAGTACGCAACCGTGCCCACCGACGCGGAGCGGGCAGGCAACGTTCCGGGACTTGCCGCGCCGATTACCCCCGTGCCCGAGGCCACAGCGTTGCTCAAGTATTATCCTGAGCCCAATCTGCCGGGCATTGCCGAGAACTACCATCTGCTTTCGACCGCGCAATCGAACGCGACGCAAGCCGGGGTTCGCTACATGCGCGGCCTGGGCGCGAACGCAACGCCGTTCGGGATGGGCGGACGAGGGGGCGGTGGGGGCGGACGCAGAGCACAGCAGGCACAGGGGCTGCGGCAGAGCATCAACTTCAATTACAACTGGGGCCACTCCGCCTCAGACCTCGTGAACCTGTTCCCGGAGTTGGGAGGCAAGAGTTCCTCCGATTCGAACTCCGTGCAGGCCGGCTACACGGTGGGTTATCACAAAGTAACGAACATCTTCAACGCCTCGTGGAATCGCGCCGATAGCCAAACGACCAACTTTTTCACCAACGGGACCGACATTGCCACGCAACTCGGCATCCTGGGTCCGGACGGCAACGCGCTCAATCCCAGCGCAATCAACTACGGCCTGCCCAACGTGACAATGAGTAATTTCGCAGGCTTGAGCCAACAGCAACCGAGCTTTTCGCTGGCGCAAACCATCTCGCTTTCAGAGACGCTGAGCTGGATTCACGGCAAGCACAACCTGCGCTTCGGTGGTGATTATCGACGCGTGCACCGCGATTTGCTGGGCGGCTCGAACGCGACGGGGACCTTCTATTTCACCGGCAACTACACCGGCTCTTCGTTCGGAGATTTTCTGCTGGGCGAGCCGCAGGAGACCTCGATCGATTCGGCTGTGGACAAGAGCTATCTGCGCGAGAACGTGTTCGATCTCTACGCCCAGGACGACTGGCGCATGTTACCGCAACTGACGCTGCTTTATGGCATCCGCTACGAGTTCTTCGCACCTTACACGGAGAAGTACGGGCACCTGGCGACGCTGGACACCAACCCCGAAGCGGGCTTTACCGATCTGGCGGAGGTGGAGGCCGGCGGCGTTGGTGCTTCCAGCGGGCGGCTTCCTGACTCGCTGGTCTATCCGTTCCGCGTTGGCTTTGCGCCGCGGTTAGGATTGGCCTGGCGTTTGCCCCGGCAGACCGTGATCCGCGCCGGCTACGGCATGAACTTCACCAACAGCCAGTACTCAACCTTTGCCACTACCATGGCGCATCAGCCACCCTTCGCCAACGAACAGACCAACGAAGTGACGAATGCATGTCCTTCTCCGGCGGCCGATTGTCTTTCGCTGGCCAATGGGTTTCCCTCGCCGGCCGTCCTGGGTAATTATGCCCTCGACCCGCACTACCGTCTGCCTTATGTGCAGGTGTGGAACGCGGATGTACAGAAGACGCTGCCCTGGGGCATCGTGTTGAACGCGGGCTATAACGGTTCGAAGGGGCAAAACCTCGACGTCACCCTTGCACCGCGCCGTGCGGAGAGCAGTCCCAATACTAACCCCGCCAACTTGCCCTTTAATTACGAACAATCGGGAGCATTTTCGCGTTTCAACGCGGGAACGCTGCGGGTGAACAAGCGGCTCAGCAACGGCATTGCGCTAGGCGCCGACTACCAATACTCGCATTCCATCGACGATGCCGGTTCGGTGGGTGGAACTTCGACAGTGGTGGCACAAAACTGGCAGAACATCCTGGCCGAGGAAGGGAATTCGAGCTTCGACCAGCGGCACAAGGTCAGCGGCACATATCTTTACGAACTTCCCTTTGGCCAGGACAAGAGATGGTTCACCGCGGGGACGGCTTCGCATTTCCTTGAGGGATTTTCAGTCTCCGGCAGCTTCACCTTCGCCACTGGCATGCCGCTTACACCTGTCTATCTGAACGCTGTGTCGGACGTGGCCCACGGCACGGCAGGCACACTGCGTCCCAATCATGTGGCGGGTATTTCGCCCACGGACGGAGCCGGTTCGCTGAAGCAGTGGTTCAATCCAGCAGCCTTTCAGCAGCCTGCGCCTGATAGCTTTGGCAATGCGTTTGGCAACGTTTCACGCAACTTGATTACAGGACCGGGGACCATCCAGAACAACATGGCGCTCTCAAAGACCATGCAACTTGGCGAGACGCGGAGCATGGAAATCCGCGCCACGGCCAACAATGTCTTTAATACCGTTCAGTACTCCAGCGTGGACACGAACCTAACTTCGCCCACGGCAGGCCAAGTGATTTCGGCCGCTGCCATGCGGACATTTCAATTTACGGCGAGGTTCAGGTTCTAGGTTTCCGACCGTGGGATATCTTGCTTTCCCACCCTTGCGGCAAAGACCAAAACGCCGCAAGGATGGGGCACCCAGAGCGGTACAACATCAAGCGGTCAGGGACCTAGTTACTAAGTCAGAGGGGTTGGTGAGGATGGGGATGAGGTTCACGCAAAGACTGGTGGCGGTTGGAGCGGCGGTGGCGCTGGCGTTGCCGAGCGCTCAACCAGCGCCGGCGCAAAGCCCCGGTCAGGCGGCGAATGCTCAGCCCCAGCCAGTGCAGCAGGGCGGCTTTGTGATGAAGGTAAATGCCGAGCTGGTCCTGACCAACGTGGTGGTGCGCGACGCCAAGACCGGCGAGCTGGTGCGCGGCCTCAAGCAGAGCGATTTCAGCGTCTACGAAAACGGCAAACCGCAGCAGATTGCCGCATTCGACTTTCAAAGTGTGGACATGGCGAGGCCACTGAATGAGGCCACGGTAAGCGGGCTGGCCGCGGGCGCAAGCAGCGCGAACAAAGCGGTGGTGGTGGGCAGGCCCGAGGATCTGCGCAACCACCGGTTGATCGTGATGTTCTTTGACCTGACCTCGATGCAGCCCGAGGATCTGGACCGCAGCGTGGATGCGGCTCGCGATTTTCTGCGCAGCAAGATGCAGCCGGCAGATCTGGTCGCTCTGGTGTCCCTTGGCGACACGTTGAGCGTGGACCAGGACTTTACCGCCGACAAGAATGCGCTGGTCAACGAGGTAGGCATCTACAACGACACTGAGGGCCAGGGGTTTGCCCAGGGCGCAAATGCCAACTCGAACCAGGTGGAAGACACTACCGGCTACACGCCGGACGAGAGTGAGTACAACGACATCAATACGGACCGGGAGTTGTTTGCGCTGCGTGCCATCTCCAAATCACTGGAAAAAATCACAGAGAAGAAGTCGCTGCTCTATTTCTCTGGAGGCATTTCGCGCGACGGCATCGAGAACCAGGCATCGCTGCGAGCCGCCATCAACGCGGCGGTACGCGCCAATCTTGCCATTTACAGCGTGGATACCCGCGGGCTGCAGGCCGTCACGCCCATGGGCGACGCCTCCACGGGGAGCTTGCGCGGAACGGGCGCTTATAACGGCGGCGCGCTGACGAATAACATGAATGCCAACTTCGCCACGCAGGAAGTAATGGCCACACTCAGTTCCGATACCGGTGGCAAGGCATTCTTCGACTCCAACGACTTTGCACCGGCCTTTGCGCAGGTTGAACGCGACACTTCAGCCTATTACGCCATTGGCTTCCACTCCACGAATCCGGTGCGCGACGGCAAGTATCGCAAGCTGACGATCAAAGTGAACAGGCCCGGCGTGAAGGTCGAATATCGTCCGGGCTACTATGCACCCGCCGACTTCAAGCACTCGGGCCGCGAAGACCGCGAGCGCGAATTGGACGAGCAACTCGCCAGCGATCTTCCCGCCACCGACATGGCTGTCTACCTTGACGCTATGTACTTCCGCCTGGATGAGAACCTCTTCTATGTTCCGGTCTCACTTATCGTGCCCGGCTCGCAGATTCCTTTTGTGAAGGGCGGTGACAAGGACAAGGCGACGTTGGATGTGATTGGCGAGGTGATTGACGAGGCGAAGCGGCACATCGGTAACGCGCGCGAGACGGTAAAGCTGAATCTCGATCCGTCGTTGCAGGCGCGGCAAAAGAATATCGAATACACTACCAGCTTCAACCTGCCGTCGGGCAAGTATCACCTGAAGTTTGTGGTGCGCGAAAACCAGACGGGACGCATGGGCTCGTTCGAGGCCGATATCACGCTGCCGGAGATGAAGAAGCTGCCGTTGCGGATGAGTTCCATCGTGTTGTCTTCGCTGCGCCGGCCAAGCAAGCAGCAGAGTCCGCTGGTACGCGGGGGCGAGGAGTACGTGCCCAACATCAGCCATGTCTTTCGCCAGGATCAGCATCTCTATCTGCTCTACGAGGTTTACAATCCGGCTCGCGAGAAAGCTGCCGCGAACCAGCCCAAAGGAGCCAAGCCGGGTATTGACCTGCTCAGCAGCCTTGAACTGATCCAGGGATCGGTAAAGGTGTATGAATCGCCGCTGGTGCAGGCAAAGACTATCAATGTGGAAGGCCGCGACGCCGTGGCCGTGGAACTCGACGTGCCGCTCAGCGATTTGAAACCCGGATCGTATGTGTGCCAGTTGAACGTGATCGACGATGCGGCTGGCAGCTTTGCGTTTCCGCGCTTTGCGGTGCTGGTGCGTGAGCCTGCGCCCGCGGCCGTACCGGTTCCCGGCTCCGGGGGCTCGCAGTAGCCCTTCGACAGGATGGACTGGTCTCAGAGGCATCGTTCAAGGCTTAAACGATGCCTGTGGACCGTTGGCTTAGTTCACGCTCGGCGTCCCATGATCAAGCGGATGATTGAAATGAGGCCGGTTATTATCGCCTGGGCGGGAATGAGATTCTGCGCGCTACCCTGGGCCTATACGGCATCCTATATCGAAGCAGTTGGGTTTGAACATTGTGGAAATGACCCTGGAGTTGCCTTTCCCGG
>Ga0182013_10005761_pt1 | contig 14285 bp, 7 predicted proteins | sample 612S2MmetaG_FD_120487 | JGI IMG/M metagenome (GOLD analysis project Ga0182013, IMG submission 120487) | Permafrost microbial communities from Stordalen Mire, Sweden - 612S2M metaG | ecosystem: Environmental > Terrestrial > Soil > Wetlands > Permafrost | place: Sweden: Stordalen | collected... | reverse complement strand
GTCTGTGGCTAGTACCTCTTTTTGTTCTACGGTAGTTTCTCCGTAGGCATGAAGTAAAAGGAGGTTTGGTGTAGATGTTTGAATCATGTGTTGTGGTTTACTGATTTTTAATTTTTTCGACATATTAAAACGCTACCTCAAATATTTATTGTGCGCTCCTGCAAAAAAACTTTTCATCAAACCAATCTGCTTATTGAACGCAGTAAGCCGCCCGAAATTTTACGGAAAGGCACAAAAAATGTTATTGAAGCCAAGGCAATTAGCATGGCAGAATAGGTCAAAACACTAAAACCGGTTTTTGGCGTGTTTCTTTTGTAGTTTTTGCTTTATCTGGGCTACAGCTTGCTTTAGTGGGATGCTTTTCCCGTATGGCCGGCTAAGGTATTCTTCCAATTCTTCATCAGTCGCTTTTCGGCCAATGCCTAAGGCAATATCGCGGGGAGTAAGTTTGCTTGGAACATTTGTGCCTGTAAGCATAGCGGGTCTTGCGTTAGCTTTATTTGATGTGTCCTCGAACATAAGTTGAAGCTAGTAATTTCTTTACCCCCTTTGTGATAAAATACATTAAACAAAAAATCCACTGCGCAAATACATTGCGTAGCCACAGATTAAATTTACAAAATATTACTAACAATTTTAGCAATTTGGGGTTTATATTAGTTTTGTAAATTGCAACAATATCGCCCTTAGCAGCTAAAGTCAAACAATACTTAAAATGAACAATTTATTTGGCGAAAAATTATTTGAAAAAGGGATTGGATATCTTGATTTTAAAATAGTTAAGAACTCGGAAAAACCAGCTGTTGTTTTAGTAGATGAATACAACGAGCAAATTGAGACACTTTCACCGTATCAGATTTTTGATTTAGAGAAAGCTAATAAAATTGGAGTTACAGCTGTATATTTTCGTTATTTTGAGAATCGACCGCCCCAAGCACAGATATACATAATTGACAAGACCGATGGTAGTTTCTCTGACATAAATTACGCTCACACACATCGAAATATATGGAGCAGTTGCGATGTCCCAATATCCATTATTCTTACCAATTCTGAAATTCGAATTTATGATTGTCGTAAACCTGTTACAGTATCTGGCAATACTATTTCGATTCAACCCGAGTACAAACTTCCATTAAAGAATTTGGCAGCTTACAATGATGTTATTGAAAAATATAATGCATTGAAATTCGATAATGGCAGCTTTTGGGAAAGTGAAGAAGCCTCTAACAAATATTTATATAACAGATCTGCTTATAATCTTTTAACAGCCAAACTGAAATCTGTAAGACATCAATATAAAAGTAAAAGTAAGTTAAATGAAGATTTATCTGATAGGCTGCTTATAACCTGTATATTAATAAAATATTTAGAAGAAAATGGTATAAGTGAGGATAAGAAAAATTTAGCCGCTCTTTTTTTTGAAGAAAAAACAGGGTTTAGTTCTTTGCAAGAAATAATAAAGGGCAAGAAGTTAGTGCTCCTATTAAGCGAGTTATCCGAACATTTTAATGGAGGCATATTTGAGTTTACTTCAAAGGAAAAGAGCGATATTTCTAAAAGTGATTTTACATTGCTTATTGATTTTCTGACAGAAACAGTGGATTCAAATAACCAACTGTTTCTGTGGAAGCAATATTCATTCAAATATATTCCCGTAGAGTTAATTAGTAATTTCTATGAAGAGTTCTTGCCAAAAGAGGCGGTCCAAAAGCAAGGTGCAGTTTATACTCCATCTTTTATGGTCGAGTTATTAGTAGATCAATGTTTACCGCTATCACGAAGTTTACCGGATTTAAACGAAGATATTAAGCTCATAGACGTAAGCTGCGGATCAGGAATTTTTCTGGTCACAACTTACAAAAGATTGGTGTCTCGATATCTCTTAAAGCAACGCCTTAACGGTACTTCTAAAGATATTACCGCTCGAACTTTAATTAGGATTCTTAAAAATGTACATGGTGTTGATGAAAACCAGAAAGCTGTAAATCTAACCTTGTTTAGCCTTTCTTTAGCTGTTTGCTCTTTTCTAACGCCGAGAAAAATATGGACCGAATTAAAGTTCGAGGATCTTGTAGCTACCCACAATATTGAGGAACAAGATTTTTTTAGCTGGATTGATAAAACCAATATCAACAAGTTCGACTTAGTTATAGGAAACCCTCCATTTAAAGAGTTGAAAGAAGAAAGATTCTCGGAGATAACTAAAGATTTACTTAAAAAAGGAATTAAAGTAAATGCTGCTAATCCTAGCAAACAAATCGCGCTACTATTTTTAGAAGTGGCAATGAAGCTACTCAAACCAGAAAAATTGCTTTGCTTAATAATTCCGTCTGGACCATTATTATATTTTGATAACTCATTATTGTTTAGGAAGGATTTTTTTTCCTTATATAATGTTCCTCAAGTGTTCGACTTTACTTATTTAAGACGTATTCTTTTTCAGGCGACAGTATCGGTAGCGGCTGTTTTCGTAGAAAATAGGCCACCTCTAGAAGATGATATTTCTCACGTAATCTTTAAGCGTACCCAATCCGTATCAGAAAGGCAGTATTTTGAAATCGATCACTATGATACTTTTTTTATTCCCAAGCAGTTAAATTTAAACAATCAGTACCTTTGGAAGTATAATTTGATAGGTGGCGGAGTGGTGAAAAACACCGTGGAGAGATTAATCTTATCTTACCAGAATTCAACAATCAAGGAGTTTTTAGAAAGAAAAAAGAAAGAAGCCAATTGGAATTACGGCCTCGCGAGGGGTCAAAAGTTTCAGACATCCAATTTTTTACTATTTGCTAAGCGAATCACACACGGTAATTTTCCGATTTTAATTGGGAAAGATCAAATAAATTGGGAGACATATTATATATCGGCCCCCGCTCATGACAAACTTGAATTTGATAAATTTAGAGCCTCTTTAGTCCAAAATGGGGGATTGTATAGTTTTTTAATGGCAGCAACTAGTGCCAGACAAGGATTAAGAGGGCCTTATACTATTTACCCCAGCGATTTTTTTAGGCTCCCTTATGATCCTCAACTGATTCCGTTGTCTAAAACAGAAAAAATAGTAATTGAAGATGTAATCAATTATAAAATAAGCGAGTTTGGGGAAGGTGAAGATTCTGAAATAAACAAGAATATCTACCTTAATGGGAAAAGGAATAACGATAGCAATGTGTTTGAATCTTTCGGTGAAACGTTTTCCGAGGTTTTAAATTTTTTCTATAAAAAGAATAATTATAAATATGGGCTAACGGATATTTATGAGGGCAAGTCATACTTCGCATGTGAATTTAACTTTACAACCAAAAATTCCTCTCCAAAAATTCACGCTAGCGATGATGATATAAAAGATATCCTTGAGAATAGGTTTGGACGAAATTTATTTATTAATAGAAATCTTCGGCTATATAATGATGCTCAGATTATTTTAGTAAAACCTAAACAATTAAGATATTGGCTCCCCTCAATTGCTTTACGAGATGCGGATGAAACGCTTTCTGATATTTTAATAAAACTAGAGGCGTAATGTACGGTAAATCAATTCAAAAAACCATCTCTTTAGGGCATAATAATTTAAAGGCTTCCATCATAATAGATAAGGTGATTGCTTTTTTGATTCTACACCTTCCTAATTTTAATTCGCATTTGCATGCAAGCGCCTTTACTGAATTGCTTGAAAAGTCCATTAATCAAAAATTAGCTCTTTTTCTGGAAAGCCAAAGTAGGGGCTATGAATTCTCTACCGGTACGATAAGCCCCCTGTATTTTTTATTTATTAAAGATACTGACCTTAACTCCTCTCGAAGACAACCCGATATTGGAGTTTTTCTAGGCTCAAGTGGAGTTACTATAAACGAAGCCTTCTTTCACATTGAATGTAAACGGTTGCCTACTCCACTTAAAGGAGGAAGATTAGAGTCGGAATACGCAAGAGGCGGCAATAACGATGGGGGTATCGAACGCTTTAAAAAAGAATTACACGGTGCCTCTTTAAGTGTGGGTGCAATGGTTGCATACATTCAAAAGGATGATTATTTGGTTTGGCATAAAAGGGTCAATGGTTGGATAAAGAATTTCATGGATGCAAATCCCGATGATAATATTACTTGGAGTAAAGATGATCTGCTTTCAAACTCATCAAATAATCAGTCGGAGAAATCTTCTTTGAAAATCTATAAATCAAAGAACTCAAGAATTAACTACCCGCCAATAATTCTTTACCATTTTTGGATACCTCTCTCTTAAAATAACGTATTCTCATTAATGAGAAGCCCGGGAAAGCTTTCGTCCTCTTATTAAATCAAAACAAAAAACCCACCCCGGAAACGACTCGGGATGGGTTCTATAAAACAACAATCTTTATTAGTATCTGAACACTACATTATTCTGTTCCATCAGTTTGCGCAGGTTAATAAGAGCATAGCGCATACGGCCTAAGCAGGTATTAATAGGCGAGTTGGTATATTCCGAAACCTCCTTAAAGCTGAAGTTAAAGAAGTGGCGTAGTATTACTACCTCTTTTTGTTCTTCAGGCAATTGCTCAATCAGCTCTTTCAGCTTGCCTTCAAACTTTTCCAGTTGAATGTGTTCTTCAACCGGGGTTTCTTCAAACTTCATGTATTTAAAAATGTCATCACCTTCGCTGGTAACAATACCGGGTACCCTTTTCAGTTTCCTGAAATGGTCTATGCACAGGTTGTAGGCAATGCGGGCAACCCAGGGGGCAAACTTGCCTTCCTCATTGTACTTGCCGGCGCGTAGCGTATCTATAGCTTTGATGAATGTCTCCTGGAAGATGTCTTCCGCCAGGTACTCGTCTTTCACCATCAGGTAGATGGAGGTAAAGATTTTGTCTTTGTGGCGGGTAATAAGTCTTTCAAGGGCAAGTTCGTTGCCTGCGAGGTATTGGTCAACCAACTCCTGATCGCTCATTAATTGAGTGCGCATAACGTTACGTTTTAGGGTGATGAAATAAAAACGTAGAGTGGTTGCTATAGGCTGAACTTTTTTGGTTTAACTCCTGTTTACTTATGTCATCCTGAGCGTAGCCGAAGGATGGTTTAATTTTTGTTTAAAAATCACCTCTTAAAATTCTACTCGTTCATCCTGAGCATAGCAAAATGATGAGAAGTAAAATTTTACTCTTTATTGTTGTGAAAAATACGTTGAAATAAGCCTTAAAAATTAACTTTGCGAATCTAAAAAATCAGAGTAGAAATAAGATTGCTATAGGCTTTTGTGGTTTTTTGTTATTCCAAAGATAAATAAACTAAATTGAAATTACCAAATAAATTTTCAGTCGACGAAAAAAAAATCTTTATCAAGGGCGCCCGCGTCCATAATTTAAAGAATGTTGATGTCGAACTTCCGAAGAACCGGTTCATTGTTATTACCGGCGTTTCGGGTTCGGGCAAATCATCCCTTACTATTGATACGCTGTATGCCGAAGGCCAGCGGCGGTATGTTGAATCTTTATCCAGCTACGCCCGCCAGTTCCTTACCCGCTTAGATAAACCCGATGTTGATTACATCAAAGGTTTATGCCCCGCCATTGCTATCGAACAAAAAGTATCTACAAGAACAACACGCTCCTCCGTAGGCTCGCTAACTGAGATATACGATTATCTGCGCCTTTTGTTCGCCCGGGTAGGCAAAACCTACTCCCCAACCTCCGGCGAACTGGTTGTAAAACACGAGGTAAAAGATGTTATCGACTTCATTTTCAAGCTAAAAGACGATGAAAGGATATTCATCTACTTTGAAGATAAAATACACAAAAGCCTGGCCGAAGACCTTAAACTGTTACTGCAAAAAGGCTTTACCCGCGTAAAGTTCAAAGGCGAAGTAGCCAAAATTGAAGAGCTGCTGGAAGCAAACCCAGCCCCCTCTAAATCTCCCCCGAAGGGGGAGACTTTGAAAAAAGAGTCTTCAAAGCAAGAACGTCTTTGGGTTTTGGTGGATAGGATTGTGGTTAAGAATGATGAGGAGTTAAAATCGCGTACTGCTGATTCGGTACAGACCGCCTTTAGTGAGGGACATGGCGAATGTATAATTGAATATCCATCGGCAAAACAAAAAGTCTCCCCCTCCGGGGGAGATTTAGAGGGGGCCGTGCGTTTCAGTAATAAATTTGAAGCCGATGGTATCAGCTTCGAAGTGCCCAACCCTAACTTTTTCAACTTCAATAATCCCTACGGCGCCTGCAAAACCTGCGAAGGCTTTGGCTCTGTAATGGGTATTGATGAAGACCTTGTTATACCGGATAAAGAACTATCCGTTTATGAAGGTGCAGTCGCCCCGTGGAGGGGCGAAAAGATGAGCGAATGGGCCGAACCTTTAATCAAAAAAGGCGTGCTGTTTGATTTTCCTATCCACCGTGCATATAAAGACCTGAACGCAAAAGAGAAGAAACTGATTTGGGAAGGCAACGGATATTTTAATGGCTTAAATGCCTTCTTTAAATATCTCGAAGAGAAGAGTTATAAAATTCAATACCGCGTAATGGCCAGCCGTTACCGCGGCAAAACCACCTGCCCCGATTGCAAAGGCTCGCGCGTACGGCCCGATGCTCAATATGTAAAAATTGATGGCAAAAACATTACAGATGTGTTGCTGATGCCTATTAAAGAATTGTATGTGCTCTTTAAAGACATGCAGCTTTCAATCACCGATAGCAAAATAGCTGAACGTATTTTGGTTGAAATAAAAAACCGCCTGCAAACCATGATGGACGTGGGTTTGGGTTACTTAACCCTCATCCGTTTATCTAACACTTTATCCGGCGGCGAAACGCAACGTATCAACCTCACCCGTTCTATCGGTAGTAACCTTACCTCATCTCTTTATATACTGGATGAACCCAGCATTGGCCTGCATCAGCGCGATACCGAACGCCTGATAAAAGTATTAAAGAACCTCCGCGACCTCGGCAACACAGTAGTTATTGTTGAGCATGATGAAGATATTATGAAACAGAGCGACCATATTGTTGATATGGGTCCCGAAGCCGGCATTTACGGCGGCGAGGTAATGTATAACGGCAACGCCAAAGACCTCCTTAAATCAAATACACTTACCGCCAAATACCTGAACGGTGAACTGGAGATTAAGTACAATCCCAAAAGAAGAAACCCTTCTAACTGGATTGAAATAACGGGTGCCAGCCAGCACAACCTTAAAAACATTGATGTAAAAATTCCGCTCAATGCTTTAACGGTGGTTAGCGGTGTCAGCGGTTCGGGCAAAACCACGCTCATTAAAAAAATATTCTACCCGGCCATGATGCGGTTATTTGATGGTACCGGCGAGAAGCCCGGCCAGTATAAGGATATGCGCGGCGATATGCGTAGCGTTACTGCTGTTGAAATGATAGACCAGAACCCACTGGGCCGAAGCTCCCGCTCCAACCCGGTTACTTATGTAAAAGCTTATGATGGCATCCGCGATTTATTCAGCAAACAACAGCTTTCAAAAATACGCGGCTACCAGCCCAAAGATTTTTCATTTAACGTTGAAGGTGGCCGTTGCGAAGTTTGCAAAGGCGAAGGCGAAGTAATTGTTGAAATGCAATTTCTGGCCGATGTGCATTTAAAATGCGAAGCATGCAATGGCCGGAAGTTTAAAGAGGAAGTGCTGGAAGTTCAATACAAAGGCCTGAACATTTATGATATCCTGGAGTTAAGTGTTGACGAAGCCATTGATTTCTTTAATGAGAACAACGATATCGTTCTTAAATTATCGCCTCTGCGCAATGTAGGTTTGGGTTATGTTAAGCTTGGCCAAAGCAGCTCTACTTTAAGCGGTGGCGAGGCGCAGCGTGTTAAGTTGGCATCCTTCCTTACCCGCGGCTCAGCCCCTGACCCAATCCTGTTTATATTTGATGAACCTACTACCGGCCTTCACTTTCATGATATCAACAAACTCATTTCTTCCTTCAATCAACTCATTGAGGCTGGGCACTCTGTACTGGTTATTGAGCACAATATGGATGTTATAAAATGTGCCGATTGGCTCATAGACCTGGGCCCCGATGGGGGCGACGAAGGGGGCGAACTTGTCTACCAAGGTGTACCCGAGGGTATTTTTAGTGCAAAAAACTCGTATACTGCTACCTATTTGAGGCCTAAATTGCAGCAGAAGTAAAAGCCCCTCCCGTCCCCGAAGGGGAAGCTAAGGCAAATACAATACGCCCACAATAACGTGGATATTTGTATTGGTATTAGCTTCCCCTTCGGGGACGGGAGGGGCAAACCTTTTTCTTTATTATACGTATTAAGCACAACGTAAACGCTGTGAAACTAAAACTACCCTTTTTGTGGTTAGCACTACTGTTCTGTTCCCACCTGTGGGCACAGGACTTTACTGGTTATGTAAAAAGGGACGATAGCATTGGCACTCCGATTTTTCAGGCCAAAGTAGAAGTGTTCCTGAATGGGCAAAAGACCGGCACCACCCAAACCTACTTTGATGGTTCGTTCAAATTTACGCCCACTAAAAACAACACCTACACCTTTAAAATATCTTATCCGGGTTACAGCGATACTACCTTTATACTTACTTCAGATAAAAGGGCATTCCCGAATATTACCACCGCAACCTTTAAGCTTAAAAAAGACGGTATGCGACTGTTGGGCAGCGTTAAAAGTTCCGACCGCGATTTTCCGCTCAAAGACGTTACCATCATCCTCAAAAATATAATGACACGTAAGGAGGACCGGCAAACCACCGGTGTTGATGGCTATTATAATTTTAAACTGGAGTACGAAACCAACTACCGGGTTAGTATTGATAAGCGGTCCGCCGGTATCATCAACAAATACCGCGATACTACTTTTTATGTTTCCACCATTGGATTTAACCTGCCATTGGATTATAAGCTCGATATAGTCCTTTCGCCCGACCTTACCCACCAGGTACAAATGCCGGCCGGGTACGATGCTTCAAAAGTTACAGCTAATACCGACCTTAAACCGGTAGTACCTGTTAGTGGTGCAGATGGCAAACCGGTAACCGCAGCAGTTGCCGCCAACCATGAGGTTTACACCACCGCCAAAGCCCTTAACCCCCAGGACGGGCAAAAGCTAAAAGCCGCACAGGATAGTATTGCCAGCCTGCAGGCCGAATTGCAGCACAGCCGCATATTAGCCAGTATGGCTAAAAGCGACAGGGCTGCAAAAAAAGACCTGGAAGATTCGGTGGCCCAGTTGCGGTTGGAGCAAAAACGAATAGCACAGGAAGTAATTGCAAAAAAAGAGTACGACGATTCTGTTACCAAAGTTGTGGCAGCGCAGCGCAAAAAAGAAGTGCGTGATTCATTAGCTAAAGTTGCGCAAGCTGCTAAACTGCAAGCCGTGCAGGACTCTGTTGCCCAGGCAAAAGCCGCACAGGAACGCCTGGCCGCCGAACTGGCAGTTAAAAAAACTTTTAACGACTCGCTCAGCAGGGCAAAGGCTGAACATAAGCGTTTGGCTGTAGCATTGGCCCAACAAAAGGCCGCGCAGGATTCCATGAGTCGCGTACTGGCCGCTACCCGCCAGAAATTTGTGCAGGATTCTTTACAGGCAGTGCGCGCTGAACAAAAACGAGTAGCAAAAGAAGTAGTTGCTAAAAAGGCTTACGAAGATTCTGTTGCTAAAGTGTTAGCCGATGCGCAACAAAAGCTACAGCTCGATTCGGTTAAGCAGGCCAAACAACAGTTGTTGGCCGCCGCCAACGCAAGGGTTGCTAAAAAGGCCTATGAAGATTCAGTAACCAAGGTGTTAGCCGCTGCACAACAAAAACTGCAGCTCGATTCAGTTAAACATGCGAAACAACAATTGCAGGCCGCATCCAGTGCACGCGTTGCCAAAAAGGCGTATGAAGATTCAGTAACCAAAGTATTGGCTGACGCGCAACAAAAACTGCAACTCGATTCTATCAAAACCGCTAAGCGCGAATTACAGGCAGCTGCCAATGCCCGCGCCGCACAAAAAACTTTCGAAGATTCAATCTCAAAAGTATTGCTCTCGGCCCGCAAAAAAATGCAGCAGGATTCCATTTTCAGGCTAAAAGTTGAAAAGGAAAAAGCAGCGAAAGAACTGGCCCTTAAAAAAGCACATCAGGACTCCATTATCATGGCCGCCACGCTTGAAAGAAAACGCCATGTTGAGGATTCCATGAGCCGGGTAATGGAGGCCAACCGCCAAAAAGCTTTAGATGATTCCATCGCACGTTATAAAGCCCGGCAGGAAAAACTGAGCCAGGAACTGGCAGCTAAAAAAGCATTTAAAGATTCAGTTAACATGGCTAAGGCCGAGCAGAAACGTATTGCTCAGCAACTGGCTTCTAAGAAAGCATTTGAGGATTCGATGACCCGCGCGTACGAAAATGTACGACAGAAAGTGATACGCGATTCAATAAACCACGACCGGGCCGAAAAAGAAAAGGCGGCTAAAATGCAGGCCAGTCAAAAAGCTTTTCAGGATTCGTTAGGTGCAGTGCTTGAAACAGCCCGCCGTAAAATATGGCAGGATTCTGTTGCACACGCCAAAGCTGAGCAGCAACACATAGCCGAAAGTCTTGCTGCGAAGAAATCATATGAGGACTCGATAAACAAGGTAATGGCCGCCACACAACGCAAAGCAACTGCTGATTCAATCCTGCACGCCAAAGCTGAAAAAGAAAGGCAGCTTAAAGAGGCCGCCACACAAAAAGCCCGCGAAGATTCTTGGGCTAAAGTTATTGCCAAAGCCCGCAAGAAAGAAGCAGAAGACTCTGTTGCACGTGTAACCGAAGCCGCCAGAAGAAAAGCGGTTACCGATTCGCTGCTGGTTGCCAAGGCAGAACAGGATCGCATGGCTAAAGAACTACAGGTTAAAAAGCTGCTGGAAGATTCCATTGCCCGGGTTAAAGCTGAACAAAAACGCATAGCTAAAGAACTGGCGGAGAAAAAAGCTATTGCCGATTCTACCGCCAAAGCTTTAAAAGCCGCACATCGCAAATTGGTTGAAGATTCTGTTGCCCAGGTTAAATTAGAAAAACAGCGCTTAGCCGAAAAACTCGCTGCGCAAAAGGCTTTTGAAGATTCAATTGGCAAAGTATATGCCGAGGCCCGGAGCAAAGCAGTACACGACTCTGTTCAACATGCCAAAGTTGAGAAAGAGAAATTAGCCTCTGAACGCTCAGCACATAAAGCATACGAAGATTCAATTTCAAAAGTACTGGCCCAGACCCGCGAAAAAATAGTGCGCGATTCAGTACTGCGTGCCAAAGCAGAGAAAGAACGGATGGCTAAAGAACTGGTCGCCAAAAAAGCGTACAACGACTCTGTTGCACAAGTGCAAAAAGCAGCGCTCGACCTGGTTGCTCAAAAAGCTGAACGCGACTCAATCACCCATGTAAAAGAACAGGAAAAAGTAAAAACACAATACGCTGCTGCTAAAAAAGCATTTGAAGATTCGCTGGTAAGGGTGCTGGAAGAGCAGCATCAAAAAGCGATAGCTGAGTTTGCAGCGCGCAATAAGGCAGAGAAAGAAAAAGCTGCCAGTGAAGCATCTGCCAGAAAAGTAGTGCAGGATTCTTTACAGCGCGTAAAAACCCAGCAGGAGAAACTTGCCAAAGAACTGGCCGCAACCAAAAAGGCTTCCCGCGATTCAGTAGCCAAAGCACACGCCGAAGCCCGGAGTATTGCGGTGTATGATTCCATTGAGCGCGGGCGCGCCGGGCGCGACTTAAAGGCGCAGCAACAGGCCATGCAAAAGGCGTTGAAGGATTCTATCAGCCAGGCCAGGGCTGAGCAGAAAAGGACAGCACAACAATTGGCTGCCAAAAAGAATTTCGAGGACTCTATCACCCGCGTATTAGTTGAAACCCGCAAAGCCTATGCAAGGGATTCAATTGCAAGAATGAAAGCTGAGGCAGCACACGAAACAAAAGAGCTGGAACAAAAACAAATACTGATAGAACAGGCACAGGAGGCCAATAAAAAAGTAGCCGTTGATTCCGTTCGCACCATGCGCGCCGAGGCTGAGAAAAAAGCCCTGGCTGACTCCATGGCCAAAGCGCAGGTTGCCTTAATGCGCATGGGCACTGAACTAAAAGCCGTTAAGAGCAAAGCCAGAACCGACTCAGTAGCCATTGTTAACAACCAACAATTAAGGTTGGCCAAAGAACTGGCAGAAGCTGAATTACGACAAGTACGGATGTCTTCAGCTCAGAGAAAACAATTTGAAGATTCGTTAAGCAAAGTAAAAGCTGAGCAGGAAAAACAAGCACGCCAGCTGGCCGAATACAACAGGCTGCAACTACAGGCTTCTGCCCAGAAAAAAATGTTTGAAGATTCGCTGGCAAAAATCAAAGCCGAAAAAGAATCAGTTAAAAAAGAACTGGCCGCCGTAAAAAAGAAACAACAAACAGAAGCAATCAGCCGCGCCGTTCAGGACTCTCTGAATAATATCAAAGCCGAGCAAAGAAAACAAGCTGAAATAACCACAGCCGTTCAAAAGAAACATGCCGAAGATTCAATTGCCAATGCCAAAGCTGAAGATAAACGCATAGCGCAGGAACTGGCCGAAAAACGCAAACAGGTGGCCCAGGAAACAGCCGTGCGCAAAAAGACATTTGAAGATTCGGTAAATAATGCAAAAGCAACCCGCGAAAAAGCGGCAAAAGAATTACTGGCCGAAAAGAAAAAACATACAGAAGATTCTATCGCCACTGTAAAAGCCGCGCAACAAAAGCTGGCACAGGAATTAGCTGAACAGAAGAAGCTTGCCGACGATTCAATAGCCGCTTACAAAACAGCGCAAATGCAAATTGCCAAAGAGATGGCAGAAAAGAAAAAGCTGGATGATGAAGATGCCCGCATCAGCAAGAAAGCCCTGGAAGATTCCGTTGCCGAAGTGAACGCTGCAAAAGAACGCATGGCCCGCGAACAGGCTGAGAGAAAGCCGATAGATAACTCCCTGGCCAAAGAAATTCAGGCCACTACCACGGCCGCTACCACCGTTAAAACGCGGCACGCCATAGCCATCGCCGTGCCTGAAAACGTGGCAATACGCGAAAGCGATACCCCAACCGCCAATATGAAAGCCGTATTCTTCAACAAAAACAGCTACGATTTCAGCAGCGTTACCGTGCAACAGCTAAAAGAAATTGTACAGGCCTTAGTTAACGACCCTACCGCACATCTCAACATCTATGGCCTCGCCTCAACCGGCGAAAGCAACCCCCGCCAAATATCCCTGCGCCGCTCTGATGTGGTATTGCGCTATTTATTACAGGCTGGCATACCGGTTAACCGCATCCGCTCATTCTACTACGGCAACAACATCTCCCGCAACGGCTGCACCAACCTCAACTGCCCCGAAGAACTACTGCAACAAAACCGTTGCGTGGTTTATGATGTAGTGAATTAGAAAAATTAAAGCTGTCATTGCGAAGCCTTTTCCAATAAAAAAATATAAGAGAAAAGGCTGTGGCAATCTTCCGTTGTGTCTTTTGTGACTGTAGAAAGAATGAGTACTTGTCAATCCTTTTCCTGACAATTACTATGACAAAAGAATAGAGGCAGGTATAGGGTAGTGTTTATCTTCATACTGCTTCATCAGGCGCAATGCCACTTGCAATTTTTCACCTTCAGTACTATTTGGAGAAACCTTTTTATCAAATAATTCATCTACCCAATCCAGATACGCCTGGTACTCTTTTTTTGTTTTTATCACTTTTAGTTTCATGTCTATTGCTTTTTGTGAAATTAATGAAACCATAATAAAGACTCGTCATTGCAAGGCCCTACGAAGCAATCCCGAGGCTACTTGCGGCCTCATAAACCGCTTCGCCCTTCCTGCAAAAGCAGTTGTTACGTCACATTAAGATCTTTCCTTCGTCAAGATGACAAACGTGTGGTTTTGCCTACCACAGTACCGTTTGTCATTCCGACGTAGGAGGAATCTTAAATGAGCAAATATCTACTGCATAAAATTGATTAGTAAATAATTGCCCCGCCTCTTCAGGGCGGGGATTGAGAAAACTAAACATTGCCGAGGGCTTTAGCCCTTTACTGCCTTTATCCACTTCTCCGCAGAGTCTCCCTTCCGCAGGTTGGGGACTATGCGTTAGGTTAGGCCACCCCACACGCAGAGTCCCCCATTCCGCAAAGCCGGAAAGGGGAGACTCTGCGAGGAAGGGACCAGATTGAGGTGAGTTAGCATTTTTTATTTTGATTATTATAAATAATAAACGACATTTAAAGTATGACAATCAAAGGAGCACGTAGAAGCGGACAACCCATACTCGTTCAAAAT
>Ga0182013_10005757_pt1 | contig 14290 bp, 7 predicted proteins | sample 612S2MmetaG_FD_120487 | JGI IMG/M metagenome (GOLD analysis project Ga0182013, IMG submission 120487) | Permafrost microbial communities from Stordalen Mire, Sweden - 612S2M metaG | ecosystem: Environmental > Terrestrial > Soil > Wetlands > Permafrost | place: Sweden: Stordalen | collected... | reverse complement strand
GCGCGCGGACGATCACGGTGAACAACAACGGCACGCGGACCGCGGGGCCGGTTTTGAAGCAGGTGAATGTGTGGCTACGGTCGGCGTGGGGGTTCGATGGGGTAAGTGTGTTCAGCTATTCGCTGGATGGCAAGACGTTTGTGGGAATCGGCGAGCCGTATCCGCTGACCTGGGGGAGTTATCGTGGCGACCGCGTGGGGCTGTTCACGGTGAATGCGAAGACCGCGGGGTGGGCAGACTTCGATTCGGTGCGGTATGAGGTGGAGCGCTAGGCGACGGTCATCAATTGCTCGCAGCTTTGTCCGGAGCGGTCCAAGCGTGAATGCCCCACGAACGGTCGAGTGACCTTCTGCATGCGCCCGCAATCGCGAGGGCGAGGCGTTGAAGTTCCTGTTGGTCCTGCGTGGTCTTCAGGACCTTCCCGAACTCCACCATCGCCGCCTCCACTTCGGGGTTCTCGACCAGCGCCATCTGTCCGTAGTACAGCCGCCAGAATTCCCCGGTGAACTGATATCGCGGGCCGGGCTCCTCGGTGGAGGCAATGATGGCGGCGAATTGCGTGACGTCGTTATAGAGCTGTAATTGGCGATCCAGGAAGGGGCGTGTCGCCTCGATCTGCCGCGTCTTCCGCGCCTTCTCCGCATCCGCTCTCGCAGCCGCCTGGTCGTCAAGAGACTTCGCGCGCCAGGTGTAGACCGTCCACACGAACGTGCCGAAGCCGCCCGCGGCGGTCAGTATTTTGAAAACTTGATCGAAGGTCGGCTGCCACATAGCCGAAGATTATAGCTGCCAACCAGCGCTAGCTAACCAGGTGGCCCATCTTTTCCTGCTTGGTTTTGAGGTAGCGCTCGAAGGTGGGTTCGGCGGGCACGTCGGCGGAGATGCGCTCGGCGACGGTGATGCCGACGGACTCGAGCGCCTCAACCTTCTCCGGGTTGTTGGTGATGAGGCGGACGGACGTGACGCCCAGCAGCCGGAGGATGGCGGCGGGGAGCTCGTACTCGCGGCAGTCGGCGCGGTAGCCGAGTTCGAGATTGGCTTCGATGGTGTCTAAACCTTGGTCCTGCAGCTCGTAAGCCTGCAGCTTGGCCATCAGGCCGATGCCGCGGCCCTCCTGGTTCTCGTAGATGAGGATGCCGGCGCCCGCGTCGGCGATGGTAGCCAGGGCGAGCTCAAGCTGCTGACGGCAGTCGCAGCGCAGCGAGTGGAAGACGTCGCCGGTGAGGCACTGGGAGTGGATGCGGACGATGGGCGGCTCTGCATCTCCATTTGGCCCGGCAGGGACGATGTCGCCCATCACCAGAGCGATGGCGGTCTCGATGCGGCGGGCAGGCGCGGGGAGCTGGTCGTTGCAGGGCTCGGGCTGGGCGACGATGCCCTCGAAGCCGAGGATGCGGAAGTGTCCCCAGCGGGTGGGGAAGTCGGCATCGGCGAGCTTGCGGACGAGTTCAAAGGCCATGGCTTGATTATACGTTTCGAGCTACATGGGGTTGGATGTTCGGACTTGGGGTTCGATGCATCGGCGCCTCCCACATCTCAGAGCGAGATGTGGGGCACCCAATTTGTTGCAAGAGGGATAGAGTATGGGAATGGAGCAGGGGATGACGCCGGCGGGGGTGGGGCAGATACGCGACAGCCTGATCCTGATTACGCTGCTGGTGAAGCTGGGCGTGGCCGCTGCGGTGTCGAGTTCGCTGGCGCGGTCGAAGACGTTCAAGGACCTGCTGCTGAACCCGCGCCGAAGCTTTCGCCAGACGCTCGAGTTTGTGGCGATGATCTGCGTGCCGCTGACGCTGGGCGTCTGGATACGGGTGCGGGTGCCCAACTTCTATGCGGCGGATATTTCGTTTGAGGCGGCGATCCTGCTGGGACTGTTGCTGGGGCCGGTGCCGGCGATGCTGGGGGCTGCTGCGTTGGCGCTACCCGCGGTGTGGCACGGCCAATACTGGACGCTTCCGGTGAACCTTGCTGTGGCGGCGATCGCGGGCGCATTCGGGCGCTTCACCGACCGCGAAGAGGTGTGGTCGTTCTCGCCGATGATCGACCTGAGCCTGTACCAGTGGGTGACGCGCAACCTGCGCAAGCCGCAGTTCGACCGGCAGATTCTGCTGCTGGTGGCGATTACCGCGATGCAGTTCGGCACCAGCATGCTGTCGCGCGCGTATCCGCGGCAGTTGTTCGCACTGCATTCGCCGGCCTGGCTGGTGGAGCTGGCGATCTGCGCGTGCGCGCCGATTGTGGTGGGGATTCCGCTGAAGATATGGAACGCGATCCGCATCGAGCGCAAGCTGGAGGAGCAGAGCCGGCTACTGATGGAGGCGCGCCTGGATGCGCTGCAGCGGCAGATCAATCCGCATTTCCTGTTCAACACGCTGAACTCCATTGCGTCGCTGGTGCGGTCCAAGCCGGAGCTGGCGCGGGAGATGGTGGTAAAGCTGGCCAACATCCTGCGGGTGCTGCTGAAACACCGCGAGGCGTTTGTGCCGTTCTCTGAGGAGCTGGCGTTCACCGACGACTACCTGGATATCGAGGTGGTGCGGTTCGGCGAGAAGCTGCGCGTGGTGAAGGAGATTGCCGAGGAGACACTGCCGGTGGTGGTGCCCAGCATGTTGCTGCAGCCGCTGATCGAGAACTCGATCAAGCATGGGCTGGAGCCGCGCATCGAGGGCGGAACGGTGACCCTGCGCAGTAGCATTCTGCGCGATGGACGGCTGCTGCTGGAGGTGGAGGACGACGGCATCGGCATGGTGGCAGAGCCGGGCGACGATATGTCTGAGTTTGACAGCGGTATGGTGCGGGCGGGTGCAGGGACGGGTATCGGGATGCGCAATGTGCGCGAACGCATGGAGGTGCTGTATGGCAACCAGGCCGAGGTGGAGATTGTGAGCCGGCCGGGGCGCGGGACCAAGGTGAGGCTGGTGATGCCGGTGCTGGAGGCGGGCGCTGCGCCGTGGGCACAGTTCGGCGAGGCACTGCAGGCGACCTGGGCGGATGTTGCGCGAACGATTACGCGGAGCTGAGTTGGGGAGGGTCTGAACAAGTACTCGGCATTCCCTCAGGGGCTAAAGCCCCTTCTATTTTTTGCACCTACGGACGGGATGAATCCCGTCCCTTTCAAAACGCCTGGGCTACTTCGGTAGTTCGGCTTTGCCGGAGATGGTGAACTTCGCCGTTTGCGTGGCGGGGCCGGGCTGGGAGCCACCGAGGGAGACCGTGTAGTCGCCCGGCAGAATGATTCGATTGCCCGCTTTGTCGACCTGGCCGAGAACGCGTGGGTCGATGGTGAATGAGAGCTGCGCGGACTCGCCCGGCGCGAGATGGACGCGCCTGAATCCGGCGAGCACACGCAGCGGAGTTTGGAACCCCTTGGGTTGGGTGAGGTAAAGTTCGGCCACTTCGTCGCCCGCATGGGTGCCCGTATTCCTCACAGTACCCGAGACGATGACCAGATTGTCTGCAGAGACCGGCGTGGCGGGAGCGGTGAGCCCGCGGTAGGCGAAGGTGGTGTAGCTGAGCCCATAGCCGAAGCCGTAGAGCGGCTGGCCGGAGAAGTAGCGATAGGTGCGGCCCTGCATGGAGTAGTCCTCGAAGGCGGGTACCTGGTCGAGCGACGCATAGAAGGTGAGGGGAAGGCGCCCGCTGGGATTATTGTCGCCGGCCAGCGTCTCGGCGATCGCAGTGCCGCCCTCCTCACCGGGGTACCAGGCTTCGAGGATTGCGTCGGCATGGGCCTGGGCCCAGTTCACGGCCAGCGCGCTGCCGTTCTGCAGTACGACAACCAGTGGTTTGCCGGTCGCGGCGAGGGCTTTGAGCAGGTCCTCCTGCACGGCGGGAAGCTCGATGGCGGTGCGGTCGCCGCCGCTGAAGCCGTCGAGCTTGACCGGCATCTCCTCGCCCTCGAGCGACGGGGAAAGGCCCACGAATACCACGGTAATGTCGGATTGTTTGGCGGCCTCGACCGCCTGGTCGCGCAGCGCCGCCGCAGGCGCCTGCCAGGTGAGATCGAGGCCCGCGGAACCGGTGCCGTGCAGATACTCAAGCCGGATGGGATGCGGCTGGGTATCGCTGAAGTGGACCGTGGTCTCGATCAATGCCCGGCGCTCGGCGGCTGCGCTCTCGATCAGCAGTTTGCCGTCAAGGTAGAGCTTGAAGCCTTCTGCATTCTGGCAGGCGTAGCAGTAGTTCATGCGCACGCCCAGCTTGTAGTCACCGGGCGCGGGTGGGACGAAGCTGCCGCTCCAGCGCACCGCGAAGTTATTGCGCTGGAGACCGTCGACGGGAGTCACCTTGTCCCAGTTGAAGTTGATACTGCTGTCGACGCGGGTGAGCACCGGCTGGCCGGACATGTCTTTCGAGTTGAAGTACTCGCCGGTGAGTCCGTCGCCGGAGCCGCTGGCCGGGTGCAGCGCGGTGTGCTCGATGGGCAGGGCGAAGCCGTCCACCAGGGTCGATCCCTGCGCGTAGGCGATGTGCGCCGATGCAAAGCGCTTCACGATTCCCGCGACCGGGAAGACCGGCGAGGGCGGCGGGCCGTTGTAGTTCCCCTGCAGCGACTGCACCAACTCGGCGGTTGGTCCCACGACCGCGATGCGGCGGATGCCTGGCTTCAACGGAAGGACACCGTTGCGGTTCTTCAGCAGCACGATGGACTCGCGTGCGGCCTGCAGCGCAAGCTGGCGATGCTCGGGCGAATTGTCCTCGCTGAATGGGATACGACCGTAGGCATAGCTCGCCGGCGGCTCGAACATGCCTAGTTGAAAGCGCGCGCGGAAGAGCCGATGCAGCGAGGTGTTCAGCTCCGCCTCGGTGATGAGGTTCTGGTGCACCGCATCCACCAGCGAACGGTAGTCGGAGCCGCACTCCAGGTCGGTACCCGCCTTCACTGCGTCCGCCGCGGCGTGGACCATGTCCGCGGTGTAACGATGGCCGGTGTTCACATCGCCGACGGCGCCGCAGTCGCTGACTACGTAGCCGTCGAAGTGCCAGGCATCGCGCAGATGATCGCGCAGCAGCATGGTATTGGTGCATGCCGGAGGGCCGTCGATGGCGTTGTAGGCGCACATTACGGACTGCGCATGGGCCTCCGTGATCGCGGCGCGAAAGGCGGGCAGGTAGGTGTCCTCAAGGTCGTGCGGCGATACATCGACGTTGAACTGGTGGCGCAGCGGCTCCGGCCCGCTATGCACGGCATAGTGTTTGGGCGTGGAGATGACCTTGAAGTGGCCGGGATCGTCGCCCTGCATGCCGGTGACGAAGGCGACTGCCATGCGGCTGGTCAGGTAAGGGTCTTCGCCGTAGGTCTCCTGGCCGCGGCCCCAGCGCGGATCGCGAAAGATATTGATGTTGGGCGCCCAGAAGGTGAGCCCGAAGAAGCGCTCGCGGTCGCCATCCTGCTGCGCCTGGTTGTACTTGGCGCGCGCCTCGGTGGAGACGGTCTGCGCCATGCGATGGACCAGGCCGGTGTCCCAGGTGGCCGCCATCCCGATGACCTGGGGGAAGTTGGTTGCGGTGCCCGCGAAGGCAACCCCGTGCAGGCCCTCGTTCCACCAGTCGTACTGGGGCACGCCCAGACGCGGAATCGCGGGCGCGCCATTGCGCATCTGCAGCACCTTCTCCTCCAGCGTCATGCGGCCGATCAGGTCATCGACGCGCTGGTCCAGGGGAAGCGCCGGGTTCATGTAGGGAGGCGTGGCCGTGGCCGGCTGCTGCGCCTGCGCGCACGGCAGCAGCAATAGCCCAGCGAAGACGCCGGTGAATACATGGATGGGTAGACGTGGCATTGCAGGACGCACTCCGGCTGTCGATGGAATGGAATTCGTAAGCGGCCCAATTATAGCGGGGCAGGGAAGACGCGAATCCGGAAAGCGATGACAAGCCTGTAACCGCGACCACTTCGAGACGCGAAGCTCCGGCGTCTAGACGAATCCCAGGTTCGTCGTCGAGAAGCTGCCGATGTTGGGGAAGATCGCCGGCATCTGCGCCGAACTGACCCCGAACCACGACGCCAAAGTCGCAGCGTACTGCACGCTCCCGGTCGACGGCACCCACCGCCCATTCGACCCTGAGTCATCCGGGCCATTCAACGCCAGCGTGGGGAAGGTGCCATACAACTGGCCGCCCTTGACCGCGCCACCCATCACGATATGGTGCGATCCCCAGGCGTGGTCGCTCCCGGTGTTTGAGTTCGGCTGGAAGGTGCGGCTGAAGTCCGACATGGTGAACGAGGTCACGTCGCTCTGCACGCCCATCTCCACGGTTGCGGCGTAGAATGCGGCCAGCGCCGGGCTGATGCCGGCCAGCAGCGCGTTCTGTAACACCAGCTGATCGGAGTGGGTGTCGAAGTTGCCAATCCCGCAGAAAAAGATCTGCCGCGACACGCCCAACGCGGCGCGCACCTGGATGATCTGCGCGATCTGCTGCAGCTGTGAGGCCAGTGCGTTGCCGGTGGGAAAGACCGTCTTCAGCGGAGAGACCGACTGCACCGCCGCGCTCAGCGTCTTCGCGTACGAGTACGCGTTCGTGGTGATCGAGTTGTCCGCCTGCACCAGGGTCAGCCCGGAGTCGAAGCTGAGCAGCGCCTGCGCGGTGGCCAGTTGCGCGCCGCACTCGGTGGTCCCTTCGGAGCACTGCGCGCCGCCCAGATTGCCGGGACTGACGCTGACCGGAGTGCTGGCGCTGCCGTTGCAGAACAGCGTGTCACCGGCCACAGAGGTGATCATCGGCACCGATGCTCCGGCGTTGTAGCTTCCGTTCAAGGCGTCGGCGATGCGGCCGGCCCAGCCGGTCGAGGTCGCGCCGCTGGGTGCCGCATTCTGCCACTCCAGTTGCTGGTCCGGGTGCGAGAAGAGATTGGTGGGCAGGTCGGTGCCTGCCTGGTACTGCGCCTTGGTGGTGGGCTCGATCAGGGTGCCGACGTTGGCTACGAAGGCCGCGTTCTTGTTATCGAAGAGGGTCTGGATGTCGGGCAGGTTGGGGTTCAAGGCGAAGTTGGGCAGCGCGCTGAGTTGCAGCAACTGATTCTGTGCAATCGCCAACGGCCCGCGGATGGTCGAGTAGTTGTTGTACCCGGCGGTGTCGAACGGGACCAGCGTGTTGTTGGCGTCGTTGCCACCATACAGGAAGACGCAGACCAGCGCCTTGTAGCCGGTGGTGGCCTGGGCCAGGGCGTTCAACGCGCCAAACGGCCGCAGCGCCGCCGCATTGCCCGCTGCCGCCAGCGACGCATACTTGATAAATGTCCGACGATTTAAGCCCATCGCATCCCCCAGCCTTTCGCGAATCAACAACACGCAATTGCCGTTTAGTGCTCGACCTTGTAGAAGGAACTCGTAATCACCAGGTAGGTCGCGACACGCACCCGTTCCGGAATATTGGGCAGTGTGGCCACGTGGCTCACGATGTCCGCCTGCATCTGCGCGGGCATCTGCCCATGCATAAAGATGTTGCTGAGCGCATTCACCAGGTTGGTGCTGTCGGTGGTCGCGTTGCCCGTGGCCGATGCCATCATTCCCAGCGCGCTGGTTGCGCTCAGGTCCACGCTGAAGCTGGAGATCTTGTTGTTCACCAGGTCGTCCGCCGTGGTGAGCCGCAGGATCGCCGACGCCGTATTCTCAATGTCAAATTCGGGCGCATTGGTTGTAGTGCCTGGAATCATGTAGTTTGGCGGGAAGAAGTTGAACACCGCGCCCGACGTATACGGCTTCTCGCTGAGCGGGCTGGTGTAGTTGCTCAGGCTGGAGTAATAGCCATTCGGATCGGTGTTGGTGAACCCCAGGCCGCGGATTACGTTGGTCATATACAGCATTGGCTCGCGCAGATGCCCGCCGTCAAAGCTTGGGTTGGTGTCGCCGGCGCGCGCCTCGGTGTCCAGCAGAATCGCCTGGACGACGGCCTTTAGATTTCCCCGCACACCGGTGCCATCGTTGGCAAACACCGCCGCGACGCGTGAGACATAGGCTGGGCTGGGATTGCTGGTAACCAGGTGCTGGATGAACTGCCGACAGACGAACGGCCCCACGTTCGGGTGGTTGAAGATGTTGGTCAACGCTCCAGTCAGGTCCGCCTCGGCGGTCTGCGCGGCGGGCAGTGTGGTCCCATTCAGCAGCGTCTTTGCGGTCTCATCGTGCTGGCTCTCCACCGGCGCCATGGGCGAGTCGTAGTTCGCCGTGTTGTTGGGGAAGTTGGTTGGAGAACCGCCCGTAGCGGACGCATAGGTCCATCCCGTGTAGGCCCGCGCAAACGCCTGTACCTGGGCCTCGGTGTAGACCGGAATCGGGTTGCCATTCGCGTCCAGTTGCAGGCTGCCATCCTGGTTCAGCAGGTCCAGCCCTAGCGAGAAGAGCTGCATATTCTCGCGCGCGAAGTTCTCGTTCGCAATCTGTGCGACACCGTTGATCACGCCGGGCTTGGCGCTGTTCAGCATATTCAAATACGCGCCCATGGCCGGCGAGAGCGCGACGTCGTGCATCATGGTGTAGAAGTTGCTGAATGCATCGTTGGCAAGCATGTTTTGGAAGGTGGTCACCGCGCGCGCATTGACTGAGTTGGTGGAGACCACGAACATCTCGCTCATTGCGAACGCGACCCGCTGGCGCAGTTGGTCCGGCCCAGTGATCGCCACCTGCCACCACTCCGACTGCTGGCAGGGAATGGTGTTGGTGGCGCAGGCTGTGGGCGGCGGGTTGGTAATGTCCGGCTCGACTGTCGTCGCGGTCGCGAACTGCTCGTTCAGATACGCTTGCAAGCCCACCGTCTGCACGTGTTGAATGTCGTTGAGCGTCGGTCCGAAGGTCGCCTGGTCGAGCAGTCGCGCCGCCGCCTGCTGGGTGGCTCCCGTGGTGACGATCTGCGCAATCGCCAGCGAAGAACTTGAGCCGCCGGGGTCGGGATTGACCACGTCGACGTTCACGGTGGTGGTGCCTGCGGCGACCGGGATCGTGGCCTTGAGTTCGGTGGCGGAGACGAAGTTTGTGGTCGCGGGACTGCCTGCAACCTGCAGCGCCGAGGTCGTCACAAATCCGGTGCCGATCACGTCAAGCAGACCCGTGGTGGCGCCCGCGGTCTGGGTCACCTGCGCGCTGGCGACGGCGGGGAGCGGGTTCCAGACCGCCTCGGTGGCCGATCCGCTTACGGCCGGCAAAGCCGCGCTGATCGCGGTGATGGTGACGGTGTCGGGAATAGGGATCGTCGCTGGCGGCGTATACAAGCCGCTCGCGGAGATCGTCCCCGCGGTGATCGACCCGCCGGTGACGCCGTTGACCTGCCAGGTGACTGCGGTGTTGGTCGCGTTCGCCACCGACGCGGTGAGCTGCGCGGTCGAGCCAAGCCTCACCTGGCCCCCGCCGTTCACCGTCACCGTGACCTGGGGAGCGGCTTGCGGCCCGGTCTGGCTGGAGGCGCAGCCGCCGATCGGAAGCGCTCCGCTCAGGCTCAGCATTCCTAACAGGCAGCCGGCGAAACCAAGGCGGCAAGACGGAGATCGTTGTTCGACGCGACGAATCATGCGCCCCTCCATCGGGAACTATCTGGCTAACATGCGGGGCCCGCGCCGCTCGGCTAACCGGGGCTGACTCCTCGTCAAACATCGGAAGCCAAGTTTAGTTGCGAAAATATTCTGATTGCGCTGCGTCTTTTTCCGGAGGGGCCCGTCTACGGCCGACTTAAGCTATACCCCACGCACAAGGCTGGCAAGGCCCGGCTTGTAATTTTCTGCACGACCGAGTTAAGCCCTGCAATCTCGATCCGCAGGCTGGCGGGGACGCGCGTAGCGGCGCGGCGGCAGCTCGGCATTCATTTGTTCAAGTCAGGTTCGTCAACTGACGGACGCGCAGGGTCAGCGAAGATTCGTTCCCATCCACTGGATCGCGTCGTTCTGCGTATTGTTGGGCAGGCGGTTGTAGTCCCACGGCTGCTGGATCGCAAGGTTGTCCTGCGCGCCGTAGAGGGCATAGACCTGCCTCGCCTGGTTTACGGCGGCCTCGACGTCCGCGGGGGTTGCGTCGCGATCCAGTTGTGGTTCGACCACCAACACTGGCCTGGGCGCGATCATCGCCAGCAGGTCCTGATAGTCGTAGGGAATCTGCGCCTCGTGTCCGATGAAGAAGCCCAGCTTCGGAATGAGGTCGCGCTCCGTGCTGTAGCGCGCCACGCCGCCATCGCCGCGTGCTGCCACATCGGTCCGCATTGGCGTAAAGCCCGCGATGGACACTACGCCCTTCACGCGCGTGTCCAGCGCCGCCTCGTAAACCGCTACGTTGCCGCCCAGCGAGTAGCCAAACAGGTAGATCCGGTTTGGATCGACCAGTTCATTGGTCGACAGAGCGGTCACGGCCGAGTGGGCATCCTCCACCAGGCGTCCCATGTGCGACCACTGCGGGAAGCGCTGATAGAACGGCCCCGTCTCCATCAGCCGGCTGCCGAATCCGCTCTGGTCGTACGCCAGCACGGCGTAACCAGCATGCACCAACGCGAGGATGGGATGCAGATCGCTGTGATAGACCCACATGTAGCCCAGCGGGTAGCTGTATCCATGCAGCCAGATCACCGCTGGCAGCTTCTTGCCGGCTGGCGTGTCCTTCGGATAGTAAAGATCTCCCCCGATGCCGCCAAACATCACATGCCGCGATGCCGCCTCGCTCTTCTCCGGCTCCAGCCAGCCATACGAACCTCCGCCATTGCCGATGACCCAAAGTGGCAGGTTCGGCGCTAACTGCCCAGGGCTCGGCGCCTGACCTCCGACACCGATATACGTCGCAGGGACGTTCGCTACAGGCGCCGGGGACGCTCCGAAGCCCAAGCCTCCTGGCCGCCGTGCCCCCGCCGCTCCTGCTGCACCCGGACCGGCTGCGCCTGCACCCGCTGCCGGGGTAGCTGCTGCCAACCCAGGACCAGCGGCCGCGCCCGGAACTGCACCGGATGCACCTGGCCGTGCCGCTGGTGGCGGTCCTCCGCCGAAGAATGCCCGTGGTGTATCCGCCGCCGAGAGCGACAGCGGCGCCGTGCCAAGCATCGCGCGCACCACCTTGCGGTCCTCTTCCGCCTTCTTCTCCCAGTCGGCCACCGACGCAATCGTGCCGCCGGAAGCCGACTTCAGCAGATCGTCGCTGCTGTGCTTCGGATACTTTGCCAGATCCAGCGTCGTCTTCGTGTTCGCCTTCCAGGAGTTCCAGTCCCATTGGAAGATCAGGTTGTTGGTCCACTTCTTGGTCGAGCGCCCGAACTGCTGATCCAGCCAGTCCATATCGGCCTCTCTGTCGTCCGCGCCGTGGAAGCCGGGAACGCGCAGCGTGGCGATGTGGTCGGGTACACCGAGCAGTTTGAAGACCTTCAGCGCGGTGTAATAGGTCTGCTCATTTCCCCAGCTGCTTGAGACCTGGTCGCTATGGCCAAAGACCATCAGAATGGAGCGGGGCGCAATCATCGCGGCCAGCGAGTTCCCATCCACTGGGAGCCTGTCCTCGCGCCCGGTGAAGAAGCGCAGCTGCGGCGCAAACCAGGTCGGGTACGAGCGGGTTGTCGATTCGATGCCTTCGCCAAAGCCCCGCTCGCCGGTCGCCCGCCAGGGCAGCACGCCGCCCACACCGGTGCTTCCGGCAACCACCGCCGCGATGCGTGTATCCATCGCAGCTGCAATGGCCACCGTCTTGCCGTCACGCGAGTAGCCGGTGATGGCGATGTGCTTCTGGTCAACTTGCGGCAGTGTGTCCAGATAATCGACAACCAGGCTCGCAGCCCACGCCCTGCGCGGCAGCACCGCAAAGTCATAGTCTGGGTAGAGCTTATCCAGCGGCGCGGCATCGTCCATCCCGTCGTTGCCGGCGTAGCCCGCCGAAATGTAGCCGCGCGGTATCACCGAACTCGCCCACCCCTGCAGGCTGGTGCCGATCATCACCGGAAACGGTCCCTTCCCGTCGGGGATGTACACTCGCACCCGCATCGTGCCCTTGTCGCCCGGCCCAAACACCAGACTCACATTGCGCATCAGGTAGCCGTCCGAATGCTTCTCATCCAGGACGTTGACATGGGAGATCTTCGGCTTCGGTGGAAACTTGCCCCACACATACTTCTGCTGCAGCTTGGAAATCTCCTCGCGCCGCGCCGGCCACTGTGCGGCCGTCGTCACCTTGTGCCCATCGAAGAACGTCAGCGGATCGGGCATCAGCTCCTGCCGCGGCAGCGAGTTGAAGTCCGGTGGAAGCGCGTTGGTCTTCTTCAGCCACTCGTCGAAGGTGGGGTCCGGCGGCAGGATGTGCAGCAGCTTGTCGCGGTACTCCGCCCGGTCCTGCTCCGACAGCGGAGGCTGGGTCGAGCTTTGAGCGCCAGCGTGCAGGAGACTGCCAACCAAGGCCATTGCAATCAGAACGCGGGTTCCAGATGTCATTACGGGCTCCGTCCCTTCCGCCAGTCGAACGCGCGGTTCGACGCGCCCTGCGTTTCCGCAGCTTCAGGCTTAGCGGATTCCAGTGAAGAAATAACTTGCCGATGTGCTGCGGCGCAAATGTATCCCCGCGATACGCGGGTGTCAAACCGGCAACGGATGCGAATATCGGTCCTGCCGTTCACGGGCTTCCAGGGATGCAATGAGGCGTGTACCGAGCGACCGGAACCGGTGACGCGACCGAGCTTCGGGGTGCCTGTTTTGCTGTACCGGCAAACGACCGATTGGGCATACAATTCGTGTGGCGAATTTAAGCCATGACCCAAGCAATCTGCCGAGCTGGCGCAGTGCTCGCTGCCGGCAGGCTAGCGAGCCGAACGGTTGCGAGACGATCTATCCGGCTCTCGCCACAAGAATTGAGGAACGAATCATGAGCATGAACCGCAGACAGGCAATCCAACTGATCGCGGGAGCGGTGCCGGCAGTCAGGGCCTTTGCCTCCACACCGCAGGCCGCAACACCGCGCGCTGCGGTTGCGCCACAAGCCGCCGCAGTCTCGTCTGTGGAGGGGGTGAAGAAGTTCGTCTTCGACGGCATATCGTCAGAGATGATGATCTCCATGAAGGAGTTGGGGCAGCCGGCTCCGGCGGACCTGTCGGCATTTACGCACCTGGTGATGGAGATGCGGATGAGTTCGCCGCAGCGCCTGTACCTGTGGGCCTACACGACGCATGGGCCGCGCGGTGTGTCGATTATCGGCTTTGGCCAGAACGCGTGGCTGCGTGCGTCGGTGCCATTGCAGTATTTCGTTGGCCGCGATTCGAATGGCAACGACCTTGCGTCGGCGCAGAACCGGCGCACCCATTCGTCGTGGTATTCGGTGTGGGGGCCGTTCGGCGATCTACATACGGTGGAGTCGATCTCGATTGCGATGGAGTATCCGCTGCACCGGCCAACCGTCGAGCTGCGCAATGTGCATCTCTCCACCAAAGACGAAGGCTCAGAGTTTCTGGAGGCCGGCCCAGTGCTGGATAGCTTCGGGCAATGGGCGCTGGCGGACTGGCCGCGCAAGCTGAAGAGCAAGGAGCAACTGGCGCGCGAGTTGGCGGCGGAGGAGAAGGCGTTCGGCAAGGCCGCCGATTTCGGCTACGGCCGGTATGGCGGCTACAAGGACACCCAGGCCAAGGCAACCGGATATTTTCGGGTGGAGCAGATTGACGGCCGCTGGTGGTTTGTCGATCCCGAAGGACATCTGTTTTTGTCCACCGGCATCAATAGCACTCCGGGTGGAGGCGCGGGGTTTGGCGGAGGCGGCGCCGGCGGGGCGGCGGACCGGACCAATCGGCGGCTGGACTCGTGGGGCATGACCACTGGAGGGCAGGGACGCCCGGCGACGGTGATGTTGCGCTGGCCGCTTGGCCAGACGTTTCTGGGATTGCCCGACGTGTACGCGCAGAAGTTTGCCGACGACATCGACGCAGCGGCCAACACGCAGTGCGCGCCGCACCAGAACGACCCGATGTTGATCGGATACTTTGTGGGCAACGAGCCGCCGTGGAATGACCGGGAGAGCGAGGTCTGTGGGCTGGTCCTGGCAGGGCCGGACAGCGCGACCAAGGCGAAGCTGAAGGACTTCCTCGCCCAGGGGGACACTGCTGCGCGGCGACGCGAGTTTGTGCTGGCCGCCTTCGGACGCTTTCTGGAGATCGTCTGCGGCGCGGTGCGCAAGTACGATCCGAACCATCTGCTGCTGGGGATCCGGTACGGCGGAAAGATGTCCGACGAGGCGATGATGCTGGCGCGGATCTTCGACGTGTGCAGTATCAATGTGTATGAGTACGAGCCCACCAAACAGGTCATTCGCGCTGGGCGGCTCACTGGGCGGCCGATTCTGATCGGGGAGTACCACATCGG
>Ga0182013_10005752_pt1 | contig 14301 bp, 10 predicted proteins | sample 612S2MmetaG_FD_120487 | JGI IMG/M metagenome (GOLD analysis project Ga0182013, IMG submission 120487) | Permafrost microbial communities from Stordalen Mire, Sweden - 612S2M metaG | ecosystem: Environmental > Terrestrial > Soil > Wetlands > Permafrost | place: Sweden: Stordalen | collected... | reverse complement strand
GGCACGGTTAAGTGAGACATCCGGCTGCGGTAAATTGAACCGCAATCGGAGGTATAGAGATGACAGTCGATGAAGGGCGGAAGCCCGACGGGGCGCCGGAGCGCTCTGCCAAAGCTGGCGAAGACGCCCACTCAAGTGCGAGCCGCTCAACTTCGGGTTGCCAATGCAAATGTCGGAGAGCTATCCTTGGCAGCCTGAATAAGCGCAGTCGGTTGTCTCAGAACCGTGCCGCAGTACAAAACCTCCCCGCCACCGCATGCGCCCATCGTTGCTCCGTGGAACGCAACGATCCTCCAAATGCATTCCTTCGCGAGGGCAAGCGAAGGCGGCTTTAGGTCACGGGCCGCCATGGGCGATAATTTTGGAATGTCGGCTGTCCCTTCGGGTGCGGCCAAAATCTTGCCGTGTGGCGGATGGTCGAGAAACGCCCGCAATTACATCAGCGCGTCATATACCGAGCGCGTGATTTCGATCGAAGACACCCGCGAATTGCAGCCGCCACAGCCGAATTGGCTATCGCTGCTGGCCTCCAAGGGCGATCAAGGGACTTCGAAGGTGACGATTCAGGACTTGCTTGAATCGAGTTTGCGGCTGCTCCCGGATCGGCTGTTCTAGGGCGAAATTCGCGGGGCGGAAGCCGCGACCTTTTTGCAGGCGGTCAACACGGGCCATCCCGGTTCGCTGACGACGCTGCACGCCGATAGCACCTACAGCGCATTTGATCGTCTGGCGCTGATGACGCTGCAATCCGATCTAAAACTGACCAAGGCGGAAATTCTGGAATATGTGCGGTCGGTGGTGCCGATGGTTGTCCAGTTGCGCCGCCGCCCGACGCGCGCCGTCGCCGAAATATATCTGCGTTGTTACGGACAAGATCAGCACAAATGAACGACGAAAGCTTCACAAACGCGGGGCCGGCGCCCCGGCGCTATCGCCGCCATTGGGTGACGCTGGTTCAGCCGATGATGATCGCGGCTATCGGGTTGGGGCTGTTGAAAATCTCGACCGAATTTTATCACAGCGCTGTCGGAATACGATTCGTTGTCGCCGCCTTGCGCGAGATAGGATCGGCAGTCGGGCCGGTAGGCCAACATTGGGCGTGGCAAGGGCTCGCGCCGTTGGTGATTTGCGTGATTGTCTGGATTTGCGGCTGGCCGTTGGTTTGGGCGCTCGCCGTGAACGCGACCACGATAATCGAGGTCGATGAGCGCCAGATTGTATTTTGCGCGGGCGTGTTCGCACGCCAGATTCGGCAAGTTGAAATTCGAGAGATTGTCGGGATCAGCGTGCTGGAAAGCATGTCGGGCAGGGTGTTGGGCTATGGGACCATCGATGTGGAAACACGCGGCTATGACCGGCTCGTGACGCATGTGATCGGCAGGGCGCGCGAGCTCGCGGGCTTCGTCCTTTGGCTGAAACGCCGCCCCGACCAGAATTAGCCGATACTGAATATCGAAATCTCCGGAGGTTTGTGGATGCCTGGAACTGCGACAAGAACTGCGGGGCCAGGCTGGCTCCTTCTCTATGCCCTGACGGCGGTCGCCGGCGTCCTGGCGCTTATCTGGCTTTGGGAAGGCGCGTTTGCGCTGTCGGTCGCCGCCTATTCGCACTCTTGGTCGCTCCCTCTGCGATTTACGCGCGGTCTCGAATTCTTATTGCCGCTTCATACGGTGTTCGCGGAATGGAACAATCCGGTCGTTCAAAAGCTGGCCGGCCGCGCGACCCTGGGTTTCGCGGTGGCCGCGATACTTTTGGGCGCGAGCGTCGCGCAGTTGCTCACGGGCCTGCGAGGCTCCCGCCCGCCCAGGGGCGGCTCGCGCCTCGCCACGGTCTCGGATTTATCGCGTGCGGGCTTGCTGAACGGTCGTCCCGGCTATTCGATCTTCCTTGGACGATTCCACGGCAAAGACGTTCGCTACTCCGGGGCCAGCCATATTTATGTCAATGGCCCGACTCGCTCCGGTAAGGGCGTGGGCTTCGTGCTGCCAAACGCCCAGGAGTGGCGGGGCTCTCTGATCGGTTTGGATCTCAAGCGCGAGATCTGGAACGAAATCGGCGCGGCGCGCGCGGCGATGGGGCAGGAGGTCTTTCTGTTTTCTCCCGGCTCCGAAAACTCACATTGCTGGAACCCGCTCGATCTCGTGGCGCCTTGGCCGTCGCGGGCGACCGATGTGACGAACATCGCGAGAAGTCTGATTTCGGCCCCGGCGTCGGGCGACTCTTATTGGGCCGAGACGGCGCGCGGACTGTTCGCCGGCTTGCTCGGCTACGTTCTCGATAGTGAGACGATGGAGGGAGAGCGCACGATCAAGTCGGCGCTGAAATTATTTAGCCGGGGTCGAAGTCTGGCCGCTCTGATGCACGACATTCTTGCCGATGAGCCTGCTCTGAACGAATTTGTGTTCGACAAATTCAGCCAGCATCTCGGGCGCGACGAGAAGCAACGCGCCTCGTTCGAGTCGCATATTACAACGGCGCTGGACCCCTGGAACAATGCCCTTGTCGATGTCGCAACGAGCAAGAGCGATTTTTGCATCGCCGATCTGCGCCGCAAGCCATTTACACTGCTGATTGGGACGCCGATCGGCAATTCCGGAACCGTCGAAGCGGTGGTGCGCCTGCTCATTCAACAGGTGCATGATGTGTTGCTCAAAGAGCTTCCTGGGGCCGATGAGCCATACAAATTGCTGCTCATGCTCGACGAATTTTACCAGTTCGGGCGGATGCCCGAAATTGTCGACCGGGCGCCGCTGGTCGCGGGCTATGGTTTTCAAATCGCGATGATCGCGCAAGGGTTGACGCAACTCGATGTCAAATATGGACGACCCACGCGCGAAATGCTGAAGGGCAATATGGACGTTAAATTGTTCATCGGCATAGGCGACGAAACCACGGCGCTTGCGGCGTCTCAAGACGCGGGGAAGCATTACGTCATGCGCGAGGGATGGGGAACGTCCATCGGAACGGGGATGGGCGGCGGCGGGTTCGGTCGGGGCAGCAAATCGACGCAAGGGCGATGGGAGCTGGAACCGTTGTTTTTACCCGACGCGCTGCGCCGGTTTCATGAAAGGAAGTCGCTGTTGCTGGTGCGCGGACAGTTCGGGGCCGTGCTGGATAAGGCGCATTTTTTCACGGAAAAGGCGTTCAAGGCTCGGACGGGCGCCACCAATGCGTTCAAATCCCATTTGCACATTCCAACGGTGAACGTATCAGCGGCGGGAGCGGCAGCGCAGCCGCAAGCGGTGGCGGCCTCGGTCGAGGTGTCACGGGGAAACACGGCGCCGCAAAACCCGGCGACATCGAAACATGAGTCTTCGCGCGCGAGGGTTTTAAGAGCGGCGTCGGCGATCTTTGTAGATACGAAGCGCTTCGAAGCGGCGTTCCTCCTCGCGATGAATCATGCGAGCAATCAAGAGATTGCCCGTCTTTGCAGCGAGCTGCGGCAAACGCCGGAGTGGTTTGGCGATCTCCGCCCGCGTCGAAGCGGGCTCTTTGCCGGGATAAAGCGCAGCGGTGTGGAAGCGCTGACGCAAACGTTGCGGGCCGAAATTATGGCCGCGCGTCAGGCGTTGAATAATGACCGCGCTGAACATGCGGCGGCGCTCGCACAAAACGCCGCGCCGGATGTGGCCATGGTCGCCGCCGCACCTGTGGTGGCGACCATCGTGGGGCCAGGGGAAGCGGGGACGCCGCCGCCGCCCGTGTCCCCGGCGTCGGTCAACGACAATTCGTTTGGTGGTGGGGCGGCGGCGAAAGTCGCGGGGGCGGACGATCCGGCGGTCCAGGTCAATGAAGTGATCGCGGCACAAATCGCGGAATTCGATGACGTCGGGCGTAGGGCAGGCCAGCTTGTGGAGGCGGCGGCAAGCAAATCAGACGCCCGCGAGGATTTACGCGTTGCGCTGGCCCGGGAGTCGAGTCGGCTCGCGACCGGAACGGTGCGATTCGTCGACACTCCATACGACGATCTTGGACAACAAATGAGCGAATGATCGTCCCGCGCCTCAGGTAAGCGGCGCGTTTCGTAGTCGCGGTCATCGCACTCCTTGCAAAAGCTCTGCCTTTCGCAACGCAACCTAAAACATGTATGCTTGGCCCAGAAGCCCAATTTGATTTTGCTCGCATGCACGCGAATTTCGACCGCCGATCAGCCGAGCAAGCTATGCGCCACAAAGGTCGAGGAAGCCCCCCAAAAGCGTCAACTTGACAGGGGCCTTCTATTTCATCGGAAATTCTTTCGCGATCGCGAGATTGAGTTGAAGCACATTTACCCGCGGCTCGCCAAGGACGCCGAGATCGCGATGCGCGACATGCCGCTCGACGAGCGCCGCAACGCGCTCCGGCGGAACGCCGCGGATCTTCGCCACCCGTTGCGCTTGTAACGCGGCATTCGCAGCAGAAATGTCAGGGTCAAGGCCCGAACCGGAGGTCGTCAGCATATCAGCCGGTAAAGCGTTCCTTGTGGCATCCGGGTCCGCATCGTCGAGAACCTTCCAATCGTTAACGAGGCGATCCTCCAGCGCTTGGCTGGTCGGGCCGAGGTTCGATCCGGACGAACTCGCCGCGTTATAGGGCGCCGATATCGTCTTTGTCGCATCCTTCGGATCAGTGTCCGTGGTCGCCGACGGTCGTCCATGAAACCACTGTGGATCGTCCCATTGCTGGCCGATCAGTTGCGAGCCCAGGACCGCGCCATGCTCGCCTCTGATAAGACTGCCATTCGCCTGAAACGGCATGAGCCACTGGCCGAGCGCCGTGACGGTGAGCGGATAGGCGAACCCACACAATACGAAAGTCACCAGGGACGCGCGCACGGCGCCGTTGAGAATATCGAGCATCTTCCGCTCCTCCTAGAGCAATGGCGCGATCAACAAGTCGATCGACTTGATGCCGATGAATGGCGCGATCAGGCCGCCGACGCCGTAGATCCAAAGGTTGCGATAGAACAACGCCTGTGCGGTCTCTACCCGAAAGCGTACGCCCCGCAAGGCGAGCGGAATCAGCATCGGGATGATCAAGGCATTGAAAATCAACGCCGACAAGATAGCGCTATGGGGCGTCGCCAAGCCCATGATGTCCAAGGCCGCAAGACCAGGCAGGGCGACGATGAACATCGCGGGGATAATCGCAAAATATTTCGCGACATCGTTGGCGATTGAAAAAGTGGTCAGCGCCCCGCGCGTGATCAACATTTGCTTGCCGATCGCCACAAGATCGGTGAGCTTGGTCGGATCGGAATCCAGGTCGATCAAATTAGCTGCTTCCTTGGCCGCTGTCGTTCCGGAATGCATGGCGAGCCCGACATCCGCCTGCGCCAGCGCGGGAGCGTCATTGGTGCCATCTCCCGTCATCGCCACAAGCCGGCCCTCGCTCTGCTCCCTGCACACCAAGTTAAGCTTCTCTTCAGGCGTAACCTCGGCGATGAAGTCGTCGACACCGGCCTCGGCCGCAATCGTCTGGGCGGTGATGGGATTGTCTCCCGTCACCATCACCGTGCGAATGGCCATCTTCCTGAGTTCCTGCATCCGCTCGCGAATTCCAGGCTTGAGAACGTCCGAGAGAACGACGACGCCAAGGATGTCGCCGTCCATGCTTACGGCGAGCGGCGTCGCGCCTTTGCGCGAAACACTGTCGGCGACCGCTTGCAAATCGGACGGCGCTTCCCTGCCAAACTTATCCTTTACCGCCTGAACCACCGCGCCTACGGCGCCCTTGCGGACGGTTCTTCCATCCGGGAAATCGAGTCCGCTCATACGGGTCGCGGCGGAGAAATCCAGGCCGGAGGCTTGGTCAAGGCCCGGGATCGGCTCGGCTCCACGCGCAATGCTGATGGCGACGACGGACCTTCCTTCCGGCGTCGTGTCGAAATAAGAAGCAAGAAACGCCACCTGAATCACGGTCTTCCGCGTTTGGCCGGCGACCGGAATAAACTCGGTGACTTGCCGATCGCCTATGGTGATCGTTCCTGTCTTGTCGAGAATCAGGGTTTGCACGTCGCCCGCGGCTTCAACCGCCCTGCCGGAGGTGGCCAACACATTGAAGCGCATCGTGCGGTCGATCGCCGCGATGCCGATCGCCGAGAGAAGCGCCCCGATCGTCGTCGGGATCAGCGCGACAAGAAGCGCTACGAGGTCGGCGACGTTGATCCGCGCATTGAGATAGACAGCGACCGGCGCGATCGCCGCCACGACAATAAGAAAGATCAACGTCAGGATCGAGAGCAGCACCGTTAGGGCGATCTCGTTCGGCGTCTTCTGGCGTTTCGCGCCTTCAACCAGACGGATCATGCGGTCGAGGAAGCTGTCGCCGGCATTGGCGGTTACTCGAATGAGAAGCCAGTCCGAGACGATTTTGGTGCCAGCGGTGACGGCAGAGAATATATCCGTTCCCGCTTCTTTCAGGACTGGCGCGGATTCGCCCGTGATGGCGGACTCGTTGACATAAGCTATTCCCTCGACAACCGTGCCGTCCGCCGGGAGGAGGTCGTTCTGCTCCACGCGAACGATATCGCCTATCCGTAGCTGCGTGGCCGGCACGGTTTCTTCACGACCGTCTTCCAACATACGCTTTGCGACAAGATTTAAGCGGGTCTGGCGAAGAGCCGTGGCCTTTGCTTTACCGCGGCCTTCCGCCAGCGCTTCGGCGAAATTCGCGAACCAGACGGTCAACGCCAAAATAATTGTTACGACGCCGTTATACAAATGCGATGCGCTTGTCGGCCCGAACAAGTCCGGCTGAATCGTCAAGGCCAGCGTGACCAGCGTGCCGACCCACACCACGAACATCACCGGATTACGGATCTGCACGCGCGGATCAAATTTTGCGAGCGATCCCTTGAACGCCTGCCAGAAGAGGTCGGGCGTATAAGCGCCGGCGGCGCTGACGCCACGAAATTCGCCGCCAAGGGGGCCAAATTTCGAAGCAGCTTCTCGTCTCGGCGCCATTAGAAGTCTCCCGAATTACGCCTTGGGTTTGTTAAAAAACCTGGCCGCTCTTCATGGCGAAAAATTCGGCGACCGGTCCCAGAACGAGCGCTGGAAAAAAGGTCAGCGCGCCGACGATCAAAATCGTCGCAAACCAGAACAAGCCGAATGTAGCGGTGTCTGTGCGAAGCGTCGCCGTCGTCGCCGGAGTGAAGGGTTTGCGGGCGATCGAGCCTGCGACCCCCATCATGAAGATGATCGGAGGATAGCGGCCGATCAAGATGACGAAAGCGGTTGCCCAATTATACCAAGGCGTATTGGCGTTGAGCCCAGCAAACGCCGAGCCGTTGTTGGCGGCCGAAGAGCTAAAGGCGTAGAGGACCTCGGAATAGCCGTGCGGACCGGCGTTCGCCATCGATGCGAGCCCGTAGGGCGCGACGACCGACCAACCCGTGGGCGCCAGGATGACGAGCGGATGGATCAGCAATACGAGCGAAACCAGGATGATCTCGGCCTTCTCGATCTTCTTGCCGAGGAACTCGGGGGTCCGGCCAACCATCAGACCTGCTACGAAAACGGCGATAATGCCGTAGGAAAGCGCCGCGAGGAAGCCAACGCCCTTTCCGCCAAAGATGCATTGCAGCATCATTCCGACGAACAGCGCGAGGGCGCCGAGGGGCGTGAAGCTATCATGCATCGAGTCCGCGCTGCCCGTGGTGAACGAGGTCGTGACGGTCGCGAACAACCCGCTTTGAGCAATGCCGAAGCGGACTTCCTTGCCTTCCATATTGCCGCCCGGCTGAACGAGCGTTGGCGTCGTTTCGATTCCGGCGTTTACCAAGGTCGGGGTGCCTGCTTGTTCGGAGGCGATCGTGATCGGCAGGAACACGAGCAGCAATGCGCCCATGACGCCGTATAGCACCCATCCCTGTCGGCGGTTTCCGATCATCTCGCCGAAACATAGGACGATCGAGGCCGGCAGAATGATCATCAAGAGCGCCTGCACAACGTTGGTGATAGGCGTCGGGTTTTCATACGGATGTGCGGCGTTGGCGTTGAAAAAGCCGCCTCCGTTGGTGCCCAGATGCTTGATGGTTTCGAACGAGCCGACCGGCCCTAGCGCGATTGTCTGCTCCGCGCCTTGGATCGTCCGCGCCGTGACCGTGGCGTCGAGCGTCTGCGGTTCACCTTGTTGGATTAGCAGGATAGCCAGCACGAAAGCCAACGGCACGAGCACGCGCGTGGTGAAGCGAATGAGGTCCCGATAGAAATTGCCGATATCGGCGCCGCCGCTCTTGACGGTGAAGGCGCGAATGAAGGCCATCGCGATAACGAAGCCTGTCGCGGCGGAGGTGAACATCGGGAAAGTGATCGCCGCCATCTGACTGAGAATCGAGAGCGTGGTCTCGCCGCCATAGGCCTGCCAATCGGTATTGGTGATGAAGCTTACCGCGGTATTGAACGCCAGCACCGGCTCCACGCCGGCGAAATGCAATGGGTTGAGCGGCAAATGATCCTGGAACACGAGAACCAAATAGACGATGACCGCCATAAAGAGATTCGTGGTCAGCATATGGAGCGTATAGGCCTTCCAGCTCATCGCTTCGCTGCAGACCCGCTTGCCGACCAAGACGTAAATGAGATTGTCGATCCGATCGCAGACCGGATCCAAGAACGTTTTCCGCTCGGTTACGACCCGGGCGAGGTAACGACCCACCGGAATGCTGATCAGCGCGCCGATCAGCAACGTCAAGGCGATTTGTAGCGCCGATTGGAGCGTCATATGAGCCGCCTAGAATTTCTCGGGGTTGATCACCGCATAGAATAGATAAACCACTAGCAGAAAAACGAGCACTATCAGGAGATAAATCGGAACCATGGCGATCTCCGTCGTTTCCGGGTCGACAACCCTCAGTGGGAAGTTGGATTTCCTGACGACCCAGAGAACCGATGGTCGCGCTTCGCCAACCGCGGTCGCTCGATCACATGCTCCGCGAAATTTACGAGCGCGATCATCGCGAGATAACCACAGACCAGAACGACCAACATAAACGCGGCGGCGACCATGTTCGATCTCCATTAATTTGCCGAGCGGCTAACCGATTGCCACGTTTTAGCGGTTGCGATCAAATTCTCGATGTCGTCGAGTAGTCGCTGACATAAGCACTCTTCGGCATAAGGGATCAATGCGTTTTTATGCTTGTGTCCATAAGGGAATCGTAAATTCCGGCCACCATTTCGCGGAGGAATGCTTTTCTTATGGCGTCGCCGGACAAAGTCTTGCCCCATGCTACGTGCGACGGTGATTGCTCCGCCTTACGCGGCCTCGACGAAGCCCGCTGTGAGTCTCGACCAAGCCCCGCTGTGAATTTGGTTTGCGACGACAGCACTAGGTCCAACTCTTCTTTCCGCGCCAGCACATTTGAATGGCGGCCGCTCCAAAAAACGAGGCCGCCAGGAGGTCACGGGCGCTCGAACTGATTAGTGTGACCTGCGAGGACATTCTAGCTAACGCCCGCCTCTCGGCGCGACAAAGCGTCTGAGTGCAATTGCCGTCTGTGCATAGATCGCCGCTTTCCGGGCATCGGAAGCTGCGCGGGACCACTGGTTTCATGCCACTTCCGCCTTTAGGGCCAGTGGGCATGTTTTTTGTTTTCCAATTCGACGGTTCTAAATCCCTTGCCGTTTTTAGTAATGGCGAGGGACGCTGTTGCGATCGGCGCTAAATCCATAATTCTGTCGCTTGGCGAGAAAGTTCGGACACCGCAAATTCGTCGTCATCCGACTCCAAGTCAAACGAATGCAGGTTAAGGGCCGGCCTACCTTTTTCATGCAGGTTCCCGATGTAGCGCGACGACACGGTGCCCATAATTTTCTCCTGCTTTCCGCCAAGCATAGCATTCGAGGGAATGGACATTTCCACGCCTGTGGTGACGCGATCCGGGGTGTGGACCGCAGCGTGGATGTACGGCCGGACGGCATAAGAGATCGATATGGAAGAAAGCCCGATGGCATAAATTTCTTGTAAACCGACACAGTCGTTCGTCGATGTCTCCAACCGAGAATTAGCTTGAAAACTCGAACACTTTTTGGCTTGTTGGGCTCAATATGTGATCGATGACAGTAAGGCGAAATTGCTTGAAACCCACCTCCCCAATTTGCCTGAACGGCCGGCGGGATTGGACGCTCCAATGTCCGCGCACGGCGAGAGCAGGAAGCAGGGTTCGCCGCCCGCCCCTGCTTCGATGACGAAAGATTCGCCGCCGCCGGCGCGGCCTTGTACAATTGTCCGATGATGTAAAGTCATACTGCCCGCGACAAGTTGGCGTTCGCCTTTATGGATTCCTTATACGCCAATCCTAAATTCCGAATGGCGCCCTTATGGCGATCGCTTCTATATCCCTTTTGCGGTCGCGCAACAGGAGTGGATCATGTCCGATTTAATTTATGTCGGTCTCGCCGTTTTCTTATTTCTGGCGGTCGGCGCCTATGCGCGCGCCTGCGCACGTCTTTGAGAGGGAGCGCTTCATGTATGAGCCTATCATCGGTCTCTGCGTCGCCTTGGCGCTTGGCGTCTATCTCGTCTACACGCTCCTTCACCCCGAAAAATTCTAAAAGACGGTTTGGATTCAACGAGGTGACATCATGACTATCGTCGGTTGGGCGCAAATCGCCCTCGTGCTTGCGGCCGTGCTCCTTGCCGCTATTCCGCTCGGCGCCTATATCGCGCGCGCGCTTGCGGGCGAGCGCACTGTCTTGTCCCGCGTTCTTATTCCGGTCGAGCGTGTATTCTATAAACTCTCGGGCGTCGATCCGGCGCGCGAACAGAGCTGGTTCGTCTACGCGACCGCCATGCTCGCCTTCAGTCTTGTCGGCTTTCTTTCGCTCTATGCATTGCAGCGGTTGCAAAGTGTTCTGCCGCTCAATCCGCAAGGTTTCGACCCGGTTCCGGCGGATCTGGCCTTCAACACGTCGATGAGCTTCATCACCAATACCAACTGGCAGAACTACAGCGGCGAGACGACAATGAGTCATCTCGTTCAGATGCTAGGACTGACGGTTCACAATTTCGTCTCCGCGGCGACCGGTCTGGCCATGGCCTTCGCGCTGGTGCGTGGCTTTGCGCGCGCGGAATCTGCGACCGTCGGAAACTTCTGGGTCGATCTGACCCGCGCAACGCTTTACGTATTGCTGCCGCTGGCGATCTTCGTCTCACTCTCACTTGTTGCGTTCGGAACCCCGCAGACGCTCGCCGGATCGTTCGAAGCGACCACGCTTGAGGGAGCCAAGCAGATCATATCCATCGGGCCAGTGGCGAGCCAGGAAGCGATCAAGGAACTCGGCACCAATGGCGGCGGCTTTTTTAACGCCAATTCGGCGCATCCTTACGAAAGCCCCAACGCCTTCACCAATATGCTCGAGATATGGTCCATCCTCGTTGTGCCCTTCGCCGCTGTGTTCGCATTTGGACGCGCCGTTTTCGATTTTCGGCAAGGACGGGCAATCGCGATCGCCATGAGCATTGTGCTCGTCACCGGGATTGGCGTCGCCTATTGGGCCGAAGCGAACGGCAATCCGTTGCTGACAGCGATCGGCGTCGATCCCGCGGGCGGCAACATGGAGGGCAAGGAGGTTCGTTTCGGCACGGCGATGAGCGCCTTTTTCGCCGCCGCCACCACGGGCACCAGCACCGGCGCGGTCAATGCGATGCATGATTCGTTCACGCCGCTCGGCGGCCTCGTGCCGTTGTTCAACATGCTGCTCGGCTGCATTTCGCCCGGCGGCGTTGGCGCGGGCCTTTATGGCTTCCTCGTTCTCGCCGTCGTCGCGGTCTTTGTCGCCGGGCTGATGGTTGGACGCACGCCGGAGTATCTCGGTAAGAAGATCGAAACCCGCGAAATGAAACTCGCCATGCTGGCGGTGCTGATCTATCCGATCACCGTGCTCGGCTTCTCCGCCGCGTCGGTTATGGTGAAATCCGCGCTCAACAGTCTGGGCAACGCCGGACCGCACGGCCTCACCGAGATTCTCTATGCCTTCGCCTCGACCAACGCGAACAATGGCTCGGCCTTCGCGGGCCTGAGCGGCAATACGCCGTGGTTCAACACCACGCTCGGCCTCGCGATGTTCCTCGGGCGCTTCGCCTATGTGATTCCGGTGTTGGCGCTGGCGGGTTCTTTCGCCGCCAAGAAGAAAGCGCCCGCCTCGGCCGGCACCTTCCCGACGGACGGGCCCTTGTTCGTTGGGTTGCTGCTCGGCGTCATCGTCATCCTGTACCTGCTCCAATATTTCCCGGCTCTCGCGCTGGGTCCAGTCGTCGAGCACTTCCTGATGCAAGCGGGCAAAACCTTCTGAGCGGAGTTTCTTCCATGTCCCACAAAGTCGTCGCACCCGGCCTGTTCGATCCGGCCATCATCAGGCGCGCCATGATGGACGCGTTCCATAAACTCGATCCACGCAAGCTTGCGCGCAATCCGGTGATTTTCGTGACCGAGGCTGTCTCGGCGGTCGTGACAATCTTTTTTGTCCGCGATCTAATAACGCACAACGGCGTCGCGTTATTCTCGGGGCAGATCGCCGCCTGGCTGTGGTTTACCGTGCTGTTCGCCAACTTCGCAGAAGCTGTCGCGGAAGGACGCGGCAAGGCGCAGGCCGATGCGCTGCGCAAGACCCGCTCCGATACGCATGCGAAGCGGCTGATCGATCCCGATAACAAGAGCGGCATGATGGGCGTCGTCGAGGGCGTCTCGGCGCTCGATCTGAGGATCGGGGACATCGTTCTTGTCGAGGCTGGCGATCTCATTCCCGGTGACGGCGAAATCGTCGAAGGAGTGGCTTCGGTCAATGAGTCGGCGATTACCGGTGAGTCCGCTCCCGTCATTCGCGAGGCTGGAGGCGACCGCTCGGCGGTGACGGGAGGAACCACGGTTCTTTCCGATTGGATCAAGGTGAAGATCACCGCCGCACCTGGCTCGACTTTCATCGATCGCATGATCGCGCTGGTCGAAGGCGCGGAGCGTCAGAAAACACCGAACGAACTCGCGTTGTCGATTCTGTTGTCGGGATTGACCATCATCTTCCTCATCGTTTGCGTGACGCTCTGGTCGCTTGCCGGGTATTCGGGAACGGTTCTTTCCGTCACGGTGCTCATTGCGCTGCTCGTGTGCCTGATTCCGACGACCATCGGTGGGCTGCTGTCGGCGATCGGCATCGCCGGCATGGATCGACTGATCCGTTTCAACGTCATCGCCACTTCTGGCCGCGCGGTGGAGGCGGCGGGCGACGTGGACACGTTGCTGCTCGACAAGACCGGCACCATCACTTTCGGCAACCGCATGGCCGATGAGTTCATTCCGATCGGCAACGTGTCTGACCAGGGTCTAGCGGAAGCCGTCATGCTCGCCTCGCTAGCCGACGAGACGCCGGAAGGGCGTTCGATCGTGTCTCTGGCGATGAGTCGCTACGGCCTGACGGCGCCCGACATGGACGCCGACGCGCGAATTGTGCCTTTCTCCGCTCATACCAGGATTTCGGGCGTCGATCTTCCCGGACGCGCGCTGCGTAAAGGCGCGGTCGATTCCATCCTGGGGCAGGCAGGTCTGGCCGGGGACCAGGGGCCCGAGGACTTTAAGCGAGCGGTCGATCGCGTTTCCCGCTCGGGCGGCACGCCACTCGCCGTATCCGAGAATGGTCGACTGCTTGGCGTCGTGCATCTCAAGGATATCGTCAAACCGGATATCAAGGACCGGTTTGCCGCTTTACGCGCCATGGGCATCAAGACGGTCATGGTGACCGGAGACAATCCCATTACGGCGGCGGCGATCGCATCGGAAGCCGGCGTCGATGATTTCATCGCGCAGGCGACGCCCGAGGACAAGCTGAAATACATCCGCGGGGAGCAGCAAGGCGGGCGCCTTATCGCGATGTGCGGCGACGGCACCAATGATGCGCCCGCGTTGGCGCAAGCCGATGTCGGCGTCGCCATGCAGACTGGCACGCAGGCGGCGCGCGAAGCCGGCAATATGGTCGATCTCGATTCGGATCCGACCAAGCTCATCGAAATTGTGGCCATCGGCAAGCAACTGCTGATGACGCGCGGATCACTGACCACCTTCTCCATCGCCAATGACGTCGCCAAATATTTCGCGATCATCCCGGCTCTGTTCGTCGTCACCTACCCAGAGTTGGAGGCGATCAATGTCATGAAGCTCGCATCGCCTCAGTCGGCGATACTTTCGGCGGTCATCTTCAACGCCTTGGTCATTATCGCGCTGATCCCGCTGGCCTTGAAGGGCGTCGAGTATCGTCCCGTCGGCGCCGCCGCCCTGTTACGCCGCAATCTGCTGATCTACGGCCTGGGCGGCATTGTCGCGCCGTT
>Ga0182013_10005751_pt1 | contig 14301 bp, 9 predicted proteins | sample 612S2MmetaG_FD_120487 | JGI IMG/M metagenome (GOLD analysis project Ga0182013, IMG submission 120487) | Permafrost microbial communities from Stordalen Mire, Sweden - 612S2M metaG | ecosystem: Environmental > Terrestrial > Soil > Wetlands > Permafrost | place: Sweden: Stordalen | collected... | reverse complement strand
GTGCGAAGGGATTCTTCGAGCCCGGATGCGGCACCTTTCCGCAGTAGCGCAGAATGGGGGTCACCCCGTCCACACCATCGTCGTGACTGGCCACCCCATCGGTGGAAAGATTCGGGTCGGCGTGTTTCCTCGGAGGTCCCAGAATACTACTACTGGGACAAATAAAAAAGCCCCCTCAATTTCTGAGGGGGCTTTGCCGTCCGGTGGTTGCCGGACAGCGATTATTGGTTGGCGGGAACGTGGAGAGCGCTCCTTTGGGCCGAATAGAGTTTTGTCCCATCGGTGCTTACTCCAAGTCCCACAGAAAGGAGCGTGTCCGTCGATTGTAGTACGGTGAGCGTGCTCGCCGGATTTGCCGCCATTGGATCGATGGACGAATAGGTGGTAATCCCATCCGCGACGTCGGCGAACGCAATAATAATCTTGCCGTTCGCAATATCCTTTGTCATACGGAAGGGGACTCCGGGGAGCTTTATCGGACTCCCAATGACCGTCATCGTGCTCGCGTTCACGAGATCGATGACGCCATCTGTCGTAGAAAGCACGGCGATTATCCCAGAAGCCGGGCCGCTGTCAAAGACAGAGACATACCAACCTCCGGTGTTTGGATCCGTACGCGCACTTGCCGGCGTAATGCCCGGAAGCACCAGCGGCTTCGTTTCCTCGAATGCATCGGACGCCCGTACGTTATGGAGCGAGGCATCGTTCCGTGAGAACACAAAGGCATCAGTTTCGGTGCCGAAGGTTCCCATGTCGAGCGACCACGGTTGGTTGCCGACGGTCGCGGTGTAGAGCGTGGCTGGCGAAAAAGGTCCTCCCGTCAGATCATAGCACGAAAGGTTATCCGTGCTGTTGTATGACTGCAGGGAGCACTGATATCCTCCTTTCGCTCCACTTGCCATGGTTGTTCCTGAGGGATATGTTGGAGGGAAGGGCGACATATCCACAGAACAACCACCTAGGATAGGATCAGTTCCCTCGCCTGCGTCATAAGCAGCGCCATCAACAATGACGAAACCCGTTTTATCATCAATGGCAATACTATGCCTTAGCGCCCCAACAAGACAACTGGCGGTTGAATTTCCTTTCGAGTCGTATGCCCGAAGGTAGCCGTTCTGTCCGTCTGGTGCGCCTTGAGCCTGGTCAAGAGCAATTATCGTTCCGTCCGGTGCAATTGCCAAAATATTCTGGTTCCCCGTAAATGCCCAGCGACCCATCGTCCCGCAATTCGTATCGTTGGAATTTTCACAAACCGAGAGGTTTATCCAACCGGGCGAATAGTCACCCGTGGCGAGGGGCACGCTGAGGCTAAGTTGGGTGGAAGAGAATCCCGAAGGAACGGTCATGTCTGCAAGTGGAAATCCGTTCCAGGTGAGCGTTTGCCCGGATGCAAAGTTCGATCCGTTGATCTGGAGCGGCTGGAAAGGATCTTCTGCGTCCGCGTAGAGCCACGGTGGCGAAAGCGAGTCGATATTGGGCAACGTCGACGCATCTTGTGTCACCGTAATGATGTACGGCGCCGAAGATTTTGTCGGATCCTCGGTGGACTTGGCAACGACGCTTGCAGATCCCACGCTGGTAGGCGTAAAGATTCCCGCACTCGTGATCGTTCCGTCGGTAGCGGTGAAAGAGACCAAACTATCGGTACTCCCATCGCTCTTATGAACCGTTCCCACGCACGTCGCAGTTTGCGACATAGTGATCGAGGTGGGCGAGCAGACGAGAGTTACCGAACTAACAGTAACCGTCGCTGGATTGACCGTGATGGTCACGGTACCCGTCTTACTCGAATCTCCGGTGGATGTTGCAGTGATGATCACTGTAGTGGCCGCGGAAATCGCGGACGACGCAGTGAACGTTACCGCTGTTCCCGAAGGGACGTTTGCAGAGGCGCTCAACGTGCCTGCGTTCGTCGGGCTGACAGAGAGATTCGACGTATTAACGTAGCTTCCTGTGCCAGTCACCGTCGGAGTGACGATATCGGGGTTTCCGGCAGCCACCGTTGCCGATGCTGCTTTGATGGTTGCACTCGTGATCGTCGGAGGCGGTGGTGGGGGAGCCCCGCCACTAATATTTCCGCCGCAACCGGTAAGAGAAGTGAAGGCAACGACCAGGCTAACAAGCCCGGACGCAATGGACAAAACAGACGCCGCAAAAGGCTTGCCGCGCATGGTGTTCTCCTTTCGATTTGTTCCTTATTAATTTGTCGCATGTTACCCGTGTAACCTGCGGTCGTACTGTTTCCTCGGAGGTCCCAGAATACTACTACTGGGACTTACAACCTGTGGGTGGTCTTCCATAACTTCATCGCCACTTTTTGACTTAGTGGCCGCATCCATCGCAAATAACACCGTGCGAGTAAGGCGCACTTACTTGTCATAGCGAACAGTTTGCCGCCTGCCGAGAATATCTGTCTCGTCGCGGCTCTCGCCGGTCACATTGTCGTCTGCATCGGTGTGAACTGTCTTTGGCTGTCCGATCCAATCGGTGTCGGGTTTACTTTCACTTACGACATTGCCTTCGGCATCCGTGTGGACGGTCTTGGGATGTCCCAGCCAGTCCGTGTCCGGTTTGCTTTCACCGACAACGCTGCCATCCGCGTTGGTATGAACCATCTTTGGCCGTCCGAGCCAATCGGTGTCCGGCTTGCTTTCGCCGACCTTGTGGCCAGAATTGTCGAAATGTTCTTGCTTTGGTCTCCCGAACCAATCAGTGGTATAGCGCGTGATCGTGGTTCTATTTCCCGACGAATCGCTGCCAGCCCACATCGCGAATATCCATAGGCAGAGCGCCAAAACGGCAAGAGCCGCAACGATGGCGATCAATATGTATGCGGCCGTGATGAGTAATGTGATGGCGATCGCACAGAAGAGGATCATGGCGGCGAGGCGAACACCGGCACGGAGGTGTGGATCGGTGATTGCATCCGTCCAACGCCAAATGGCCAGGCATATTGCAAAGAATGGTTGCTGAAGGAATCGCGCAAATTTTCCCTGTCGCGCCGCCGCACTGGCGGAACCGGCTCGCAACCAATTGTCGATGGAATTGACCCTGCCGGACACTGCTGGCAGCCGCAACGTTGCGATTGCCGCGCCCACGATTAAAGGCGCTATGAGCAGAGACAGGACTCCATTATTCCGGGCGCGATAGGCAAGCCAGAGCAGCAAGATGGTGGCGGTACCGGCGATTGCTCGAAAGACCCATTCCTGGCGTTCTTCTTGGGCAGTGGATTCTTGCGCGGGTGGCTCGATCGGGGTGGCGGAGGATTCCGAACTTGACATACATTCCCCCCTGGTTTGTGCAGACGTTCAACCTCTGAAAGAGCGGTTGCTCAGCAACGGGCAATGCCTTTGATTAGGAGTTGGGATGGTTGCGGGGCGGGCAATACGGAAGCGCGGAATGAAAAGAGCCAAACCCATAACTTGTTCCCAAGGCGAACCGATTCCGAAAAGGGCCCAGATTGATATCGGGGGGAGTATTCAAAAAGAAATGTGAATCAATCTTCGTCTGCGTGGCCGCCTGTGTCAAGGGCGGCAGCAGTGGCCGTGCCGGCATTCTCGGCGCGATTTCACGCTCCGAGGTCCAAAGTCAGATCAGCAGTGGGAAGCTTGTCGGCGTTTATTATGACTCTCGTGCTTTCGACTACCTCGCGGACGCTTCGGCAATGTTTTGCGCCATGTTTAGGCTCACATAAGTAAGGATCCTCCGGCAGAGCCGGAGGCTTTCGGTTGCTGGCCCCTCAAAGGGGCCTGATCGCAACCGGTGAAAGGCAAAAGCAACCGCAAAAGAAGCATGGTTGCTAAACAATCGGCTTCAGCAAAGCGAAAGCAACAGCGGGAGGGATACTCCCGGAATTCTCAAAGTTCTACTGCCACCCCGGCAGAGCCGGGGGAACTCCCGTTTGATTAGGACTCCCGGAACGGGTCCAGCGACTCAAAAGCATTGATGCATCGAGCGCGCACGTAAGAGACGAACCAGTCCTTTGCCGGACGCTGCGTGACCCGTTCGCCTCTGAAGGACACCCATCCCTGGTTCTTGATAGCGTAGAACCCTCTCCATGACGGAGACACGTGGGTCGGCCCCAGCGGATGCAGGGTTTCGATGAACGCACGCGCTCTAAGCTTTACATCTGCGTCGCCAGCGTCACTTTTTACCTCCTCGTATGCAAAAGTCGGCAGATTTCTTGATGAAAGTGGGATTCCGGGAGGAGGAGAGATTTGGAAGTCCCCTTTGTTCTTAAGAGATTGCTTTATAGATTTGTCGATGTAGCCGTGGCTCACGCAGCCGCAAAGTAGAGTAAGTGCAATTGGGAATGCGTCGGTAATCAATCGCCTTCCTTCCTCGGCTACTTGCATTGCGTGCGTGTTGTTAGTGTTGCGATTCCACGCACAGGCTCCGGCGAGCGACAAGAAATCAGAAGAGAGATCAGCCATCAATTGGCTAATTGATTTCCGTTCGTCGAAGGGTGCCAATAACGGCGTATCTAACCCGTGGAATCCAAATACTTGTGCCGGGTCTTTGACGAGTTTGGCAATAAGGTAATAAGCCAAGGGATGTTGTGGATAAAAGTGGTGGTGGACGAGGAGTAGTTTTGTAATGAGAAATATGCTCTCTTCGAGAGTTATATCGATTCCCTCACCGAGATCCGCTGCAATTTCCCAAGCAGGTCGTGATCCGCTTCTGCCACGCGGGCCGAATTGACCGACATCTCGCAGCAAGTTTCTCAATCTGACATCTAGAATCACATCGCTGACAATTCTGGCGGCGTTCAATAATCGTGATTTCTTTCCGAATGAACTTCCAAATGTGTACACCAATCCGAGGCGGGGGAGGTGCGCCGAGGGATTTGTCTGGTTCAGAGAGGTCGGACAGACGTAGCAAAGTCGATAGTGTGTCCCGATGACGACATGTCCATTCTCCGTGTTCAGCTTAACTCTCGATGCAAATCTGTCTTGGTAAATCGACAGTATGTCCATTCTTACCGTTTCCGGGTTTTGACTGACGTAGTCATCGAGCATCGGTTCGTCGACGTTTCCTGGTACGACTTTCCACGGAAGATCATCGCTTGGATTGAGGAACGAATGTCTCGCACCCTTGCCGGGGCTTAATGCTGCGACTCTGTTTTGCTCGTCAAGCACCCGGTCGATCAAGGAAAGTCGCCCGCCGGTGGGTGTGGGCTGGTATACAGACACGCAAACAGGCTCAGATCCCTTAAGATCGTCATGCAATTTGAGGGTGATTGCATGAATCTCTTCGTCAAGAAGTTTCGTATTCCTGCTATTTTCCCCTGACGCATCGGGCATGGGAGTATTCCTTAAGTCCCTTTGGTCCTTCAACTTGGTTCTGCTGGATACAAGTCAAAGTATAGAAGCGCCAAGCCCACCCGTAACGAATTTTTTTGAGGAGGAAATCTTCTAAAATTCGCGCCGAATTTCGAGCGAATTTTTGGGAAGAAGCTTCAAGTTAAGTTGGGACAGAATTGATAGCGAAGTTAACCGCGAATTCCAGTAAGTTATTGCAAATAAACAACTTAACTATTGCAATTATGGGGAAACGAGCGTAAGTTTGTTTGAGAATCCTGAATCTGATCTGGGAGCCTAGCGCTTCGTTGACCCTCGGATCTCACTCCGGACATGGGGGTGTCTATATGGCGAAATGCTTTCTGACTGGCATCGACGTCCCAATGGAGAATGCTTACCTCCTCGATCAGGGGGCGACGCGGCGGGCATTACGAAGTTTGCGGGAGCGTGTTTCAGCAATGGAGCGTCTTCTGGCCCAATTCACTCCGCGCGATTCTGTGGAGGTTTACGACTACAAATCTCGAAAGCCAGCGGTAAAACCCCAGAGACGCCTTGTTTGCCAGAGTGTTGCCTCGGCGCTCTCGGCCCTGTATCCGGAGACTCAGCTCTTCATCACCTGGCCGCAGTTTCGCGAACGGTGTACCGCTCTTACCCGGCAGAGCCAAACGAAGCCGGATGCGGTTGCGATGGTCCCGGCTCCTAAGCCGATGTTGGTGCCGACTCCTAGTGCGCCAGAAGATGGTGCCCCGAAGCAGAAGGGGACAGGCAAGAAACAGAAAGCGAAGCAGCCGCAGAATGGGCGACCGGGAGAGAAAACCGGAGGCGGCCATGTCAGTGCTAAATGAAACATTGACCGTTCTCGGCACTGGTCTCGATGCTCCAGCCTTGATGCTGCGGGAGGCGCTGCGATTTAAAACGCGATCTGGGTCGCTGATCGTCCAAGACGCTACTGGCAGAGGAGCCGAGCTTCTTTCTCCGGGGATCAAGATGGGCCTTGATCGCAAGCGAGTGATCTGGGTGGATGTTGCGGACCGCCGCCGTCCAGTCTCTCTCTTCCAGGTTAAGCGTTCAGCTCATCTGCGTAGTCTATGGGCGCGAATTCTAAAGTCATTGTCCACAATTGCGAAAGTTGACATCGCCGACGCGGTCATAAATTGGGCAGCGGATGCTGCGTACCGTCTTTCTTCCGATGGTTCCGTTGGGCTCGGTGCGCTCTTTCGTTGTTTATCGTCCGCCGAAACGCGTCGTTGGTTTCTGGAATCGAAAATCGAGCCGTCTAGTCTCGGAAAACTGTTGGACATGCTGACCTGGGTACTCTCCTTCCCGGCTGTTTACGGGATATCCGAGGGAGAAAACCGGGGAAATATCCTAGATGCTCTTTCAAAGCCGTCGGTTCTGTGGATCGAGGCGCCGATTGAGCATTTTGAGCCGAAGGAACACGCAATTGTCCAGCTTCTTGTGGAAGCCTCTTTGGAGGATATGCTGCGCACGATGGCGGCGTCGGGAGAGCAATATCGAGAGATTATGAGAGGGCTTACGCTTCTCCATCTCTACCCAGATGCCCATGTTGCGTTGCCGATAGAAGGCTGGGTGGATACGCACCTGGGTCTAGTGCGGCATGTCTCCGTGCACCGCATTGATCCAGAGCGTCCCCTATCTGCCCAAGCATTGTCTTGGGTTCAACGCGCCGAGTCGCTCTGGTTCACAGGTCATAAGGTCTCCATCGATCCTAAATGTCATGGAGCCTGGCTCTCAGATGTCGAGGCCGAGCGGCTTCACGAACTGACTGGCTCCGAATTGTGGATAAAGAGCAACCGTACAGGTAAAGCGATCGTGGCGCGTGTGCGGGAGAGAACATCTGACCTTGCGCTGGCTGCACGTTTGAGGAACATCGCGGTGCGAAGAAGGCGCGCCGCGTCGCTCGACCAAGTAGCAGCTTCTGTAAAGTCCTTCGCGAATCCGCCTGATTCGCAGAGAGACCTGTACGCGCGTCTTTGCGATGTCGAAGTTCTGAGAGCTGGGTGGTTCCGAGTTCAGGAGTCGAAGACACGCGCTTTTGGCGTTGACGGAATAACAGCAACTGCGTTTGGTGTTGTGGTCGAAAAAGAGTTGAAGGCATTAAGTGACGAACTTCGTGCAGGCCGCTATTGCCCGAAGCCATTACGCAGGATTCAGATTCCTAAACTCGATGGTGGGATACGGAATCTCGGTGTTGCGTGCATTCGTGATCGCGTTGTCCAGGCCGCGTGTCTTTCTCTGTTGGAGCCGATCTATGAGCCGACGTTCAGCCGATTCAGCTATGGCTTTCGTCCGCATCGAAACGCTCATCAAGCCGTCGCTGTCGCACGGTCATTCATAGCTTCCGGCAGGCAATGGGCTGTCATTGCGGATATTCGCAAATGTTTCGACAGCATTGACCATGACGTGTTGCTCGCCATCCTCGCGCGCCGTATTGCTGACGATGAATTTCTCGCGCTGGTTCGCAACTGGTTGACCGTGGATGTCGCCGAATTCGGCGATTTGCTCCCGAATGAGATTGGCGTGCCACAGGGTGAATCTATTTCGCCGCTGTTGGCGAACATCTATTTAGATCAGTTTGATCGCCATTTTGAGGCAATGGGAATTCCGTTTGTCCGCTATGCAGATGATTTTGTCATTTTCGCAAGAAGCAAGGAAGCGGCAGAGGATATTTGCCAGCGACTGGCGGATTTCCTGCACGATGTACTGCGGCTAGAACTGAAGCCTGCAAAGACTTTTTACGTACCCGTGTCCGAAGGCTTTGATTTTCTTGGATTTCATATTACTGATGGTTCATTGACTGTGAAGCTAGAGCGCATTGAAGCGCTGCTCCAACAGCTATCGGAGCTTATAAAGACATTCGCGGCATCCGGCGGCGCCCTTGATAAGGCAGCCGATTGCCTGAGTCGCTTCAATTCCATTGTCAGAGGATGGCGCAACTACTTTCTACTGCCCGGTGAATCCGCTTTGGTTGCGCAGATGCGCGACCTGGACGATCGTATCGAACAAACCGCGGCAATTCACTTGCCTGACTCTCTTCGTGAGAACCCGGCCTGGTTGTGTCGTGAGCGAATGGCGGTTCTACCGCCGCATACCCTACCAGCATCAGCAGGCCGCCCTTCACAGAACGCTTCCCAGGCGGCATCCGGGTACCCCGAATTTGAGCCCGCTGATAATTCTTCATGGACGATACAAACGGAGACCGGCATTCGCCGTGATTCCACGTCATTGGATACTCGCCGCAACGGCCATTTTCAGCACTCGAACCGCGGTGCTGTAAACGCAACTCCATTATTGACGACAACGCTTGAAGATGGTGACAGACTGTACGTTCTTACGCATGGAGCGTTTATCGGCGTTGACGGCGCGGATGTAATTCTGAGGAAGAGGCGTGTGGAAATTTACCGGCGTTCGCTGGATCAGATTAGCCTTATTTACTTGCAGGGATACGGAATGAATATCTCTGTTGAGGCCCAAATCAGGCTGGCGGAGCGCGATGTTCCGGTTGTAATTGCTCTTCCGCTCGGTAATCCGATCGCAGTGGTCACTCCGATCGAAACATCGAGGTCGTCGGTGCGACGGCTACAGGCTATTCGCAGGGAGGAGCCGGATGTCGTCAAGGCGGGCCTTTCCATGATTTCGGCGAAGGTCTCGAACCAAGCAGCGGTGCTCAAATATTTTTCGAAATACCGCAGCCACACAGCGCCTGACACAGCCTCCTCCATGAGAAGCTCCGCTGACGAGATTTTTGATCTATCACAGAAAGCCATCAGACTTGATCCTAGTGGGGCGAATGTGCGTGGCATGGCTATGGGTCTCGAAGGCCGCGCGGCGGCGATTTACTGGAATCAACTTGCCCAAATCATCCCCTCGGAGTTCGGGTTTGCGGGCCGAATAACCTTGTCAGCTGAGGATCCAGTGAATCAATGTCTGAACTACGTCTATGGGGTCTTGTATGGCGAAGTATGGCGTGCTGTCGTGAAGGCCGGACTCGATCCATATTTTGGCGTCATGCACGGTTCACTTCGTGACCAGGGAAGCCTCGTGTTCGATTTGATTGAGGAATTTCGCGCGCCCTTTGGAGATCGTGTAGTCATGGGAATGCTCGGACGAGGTTTTAAGCCTGAAATCGGTAAACATGGGCTCTTGCGAAGCAGTTCCAAGCACCTGCTGCTTCAGAGTTTCATTAAGAGATGGACGAAAGGCATGGAATATCGCTCACGCACGACCTCTCCGAGCAAGTTGCTCGGGATGCAGGCAATGAGTTTGGTAAATGTGTTCAAGAATGAGGGATCGTATCGCCCGTTCCGGATGAGATGGTGAAGCAATATGGACGATACTGATCAGACTCACGCATTTGATATGCAATCTTTAGAACCATGGTTTGGTAGCCACCGCCATTTTACGAGTTGATCATAGCTACCAATTCTGACCCAGCCAAAACCCGCCAGCCAGCAGGAGTGCTCCGGCGACCAGCCCGCCGCCGATGCAGGCCCAGATCAGCCTTCCCCATACGCCACCGAGCTTGCTTTTGAAATCATCGTTGGCAGCGCCCAACGCCTTTTGAGCTTCAGCTATTGATGATTCTAGTGTTTTCTTGACCCACTCGTCGATGCGCCCGTGAGCTACAGTCAAAGCACGGGTCAGGGCATCATCAATCAGCGATTTTATTACGGCGGCAAAATGCTTCCGCGTCTCTTCGGAATAGCTCTTCAGGATTGCGTCGCCGGCAATGGCCTCATGCAGGCTGGCCTGCACATCTTCGAGCAAGTGCCGGGTTGTCTGCGCGGCAGAGTCTATCGATCCATTCATCTGTGTAGTGGCAAAGTCAGCGATCTCGCGCGTCACGCCGCGGAGCCGTGTCTGCTCTGTTGCGGCTTCTGTGAGACCGCGCGCCGTATTCTCAAGCGCGCGGCACTCAACGATGCTCAACTTGTACCGAAGCCATTCCGGATCTTCAGGGTCCATCTTCGAGAACTGCTGAACCAGGTCGATGAGGACACGTTCGCGGGCCTCGCCTTCCGGGAAGGCCAGGAAGACGAGATCACGAATCCATGCGGTTTTGTCGGTGACGAGAACGGGAGCTGTGCTCATGGGAGGAGAACCTTTCTCGCTTCGGTGAACTGGCTGAATGCGCGGAAGCGGTATGTCCTTGCGCGCAGGGTCATGTCCGGCGCTCGCAGCTCCGGCACGGTGGTATGCCGTTCTCCGACATCGCTGAGCGTGACGTTCATCGTTCGCATCATTCGCTGGAGGTCAGGCCGCCGCGCGTCGATCCGAATCTCAACGGGGGAAAAGGCTTCGCGGAACTGCGCTACATCATTGGCCAGCTTTGGATTCTCCCAAGCTGAGGCGACGCCTTCCTGAAAGTAGTTGTGGACGATCACGTAATCGACTGTGTTTTGCAGTTCCTCTCCCCATTCAATGACCGACCGTGCTGAGGCAATGTCCCCATCGACGACGCCAAGCGCCGTCCAGCGGAGGTCAAGTCCGGATTCCTGCATAACGCGGTAGAACTCCCGGAACCACGGAATCATCCGGTGCCCCTGAGCCGCGCCCAGGTCAGCAAGAATCACGTCGGCGGTCGATTCGAGCGAAATCCCAAGCAGTTTGTCATATGTCCAGCTTTCGAGCGCCGGGAGTTTGTGCGCGTGGGCGAACAGCGCCTTGAAGGAACCCTCCGCCTTATTGTCCGGGTCCATATCGAGCAGTTCCGCCCTGCACGAGTTGTCTGCATACCATTCAGCCAGGGTCGCCACCACCGTCGTTTTGCCGACCCCGCCTTTGCCGGCGATGGGGAAGACAACCCGCTTGGGCTTCATGCCTAGTCCCGCAGCTACTCCTCGCCTCTGCCCACAAATGGGCTCGGCTTGAAAATCTTCACAGGCCGCAGCCGCTCCTCCCGTTGCCGGTTCAACTCCGCTTCCCGGTCCAACCGGGCCATCAATTCTTCCCTCTGAATTTGCCATTCGGGCTTCTCCTTATCAGTGTTGACCTGCTCTGGTTGCTCTTCGGAACGAAGCTCGCCTCGTTCCACGGACTTTCCGCCTGAAGGGGCAGGGAGGTTCTTGCCGCTGCCCCCTTGCTGCGTTGCGCCCTGACTCAGGACTAGTCTCTTTGCCGTCCGGCAGAATTGCGGGTAGCCGCAAACAAACCCCTCTTTGCGCAACGCCTCCCAGATCGCTTTCCAAGTAAGCCCACCGGCCTTCGCGGCTATCAGCTCCCTTGCCACTCCCCGGAGAAGCTTTCCCTTCAGTCCAAAGAAGCTGCGGCGAAGTGCCATTGCTTCTAGCAGCTTTTCGAGTTCGGGTAGTCTCTCGTCATTAGCAATGTGCATTGCACTAGAGAATGCCAGAGATCATCGCAGGACGCAAGTACAGAAGCGCATATTTCTACAATTCTTTGCGACTAAATGCAATAGATGTAGATTTTCTGCAACTAAGCGCAACTTCAACCGCAACCCTACTCGAATTGCATAAAGTCGTAGTTTGTTGCGTTTCGTTGCATTTTGTCGCGCGCCAGCGGCGCGCCTTTCTGTGGCAGCAAGGCCGCCGCCGGGTTTGGTATGCAGCATGAGTCTCAACAGGGAATGTATTAGTGGAACATAAAGCGCTGACGCACTTTGAAAGGTTTCTCTATTCATCTTCTTTGCATTCATTGCTGATCTGTGACGCACCGCTGTACTTTAGACGACTTCTGTGCGTCAACTTGCTAGCGCAGTGTACATTGCTGTATAGTGCGGCCATGCCAAGACCGAAGCCATCAGGGATCGTCCGGTACACCATTCGCCTGAAGCAAGGGCAAGCCGAGCGCGTTGCGGCCATCAAGGCTCAGCTTCATGCCAAGAGCGACAATGAGGTTTTTGAATATCTCGTCAATGTGGCTACCAACCAGCGTGACGATCTCATCCAGCTCGTCTACAGCCTGTTCGGTAATCTTGCTGACAGTATGGCCCACCGGTTTCAGAGCCTTGAGACCGTCTCACAGCTCCATCTCGCACTGACTGACAGCTACATCAAATACGCGCTGACGGCGCTCCCCGAAGTTCCCCAGACGTTATTGGCCAGTGCGCGCGCCCGTGCTGCTCTGATCTACGAACAAGTGAATCTCACTGCGGCACGGGAGTTCCAACGCCGCAGGGACTCCGGAGCCTACACTTCCAGCGAATTGGGCCTGGAGAGTACTCTCCCTGAATCTCCGAGCGAGAGGTAGTCAGATGCCGCGACCTCCAGATGATCGGAATAGGAACGGGGACAGCCGTGATCGGAGCGGCCAACTACGCCCTGGCCGCGTCCGGCAGTCACGGACCTCGTCCCCGCGTATTACGGGTGTTGCTCGAAACCTGTTGCGTCTGGCGCGCCTTGTGAGCCGCAGTACGCCCGGAGGAAGCCGAGTATCCATCAACGCGACTTCGGTACCAAGGCCGTCAGCATTCGAGCGCCGCGCTGTTGTTAATGTTCGCTATTCCAGTTCCCGCACTCCGGGCGGATGGAAAGCGCACGGTTGCTATATTGAGCGAGAAAGTGCGAAGAGCGAGCGCCAGAGCCAGGGCGAGGAGAAGCTCGGTTTGGCAAAAGAGCGTTCCCTCGGTGCTGTTGCAGGGGAGTGGCAGAAAGCCGGCGACAAACGACTTTTCAAGATCGTCATCTCCCCAGAGGACCGGGAGGCGGATTTTGACCGGACCGTGCAGGATGTAATTGCACGCATTGAGAATCAAGTTGGCGACAAAGTCGAGTGGGGCGGAGTCGTCCATCACAATACGGACCATCCACACGCCCACATCATTGTGCGTGGCAGACTGCGTTCCGGCGAGGAACTCATTCTCCCACGTGAACTCATCCGACGCGGACTGCGTGAGGCAGCGCAACGCTCCTTGACCAGGCAGCTCGGTCCACGCACGTTCGAGGAGATCGAGCACCAAAAACAATCCGAACTCTCTGCGAATCGTGTCACACCGCTCGACCGGAGACTCGAAGGACGATTGCTCACGCCTACCGGCGAGAGCACGTTTCGGAACCTCAGTGATCGAGCGAATGCCTTCGAGGCATCCCGCCTCCGCCATCTTGCCCAAATCGGACTTGCAAAGTCCGTTACAAGCGGTCAGTGGCAGGTGCGCTCCGACTTCCTCAGCCAACTCCGAAACATGAAGGACATCCAGGACCGGGCACGGACGCTCTTCCGTTGCGGAGTCGCAATCAGCGATCCTCACGCGCCGATGGAGTACTCCCTCGCATCGAAAAGGCTCATTGGCCGTGTCCTGCTTAATGGTGAGGAGGAGAGAACGGGAGCGTTTCAAACCATCTTTGAAACGACAGAGGGGAGGATCGAGATTATCCGCCACGACGCGACGCTTCGCGCTGCCTGGGCGCGGGGAGACCTCCAGCCGGGCAATATTGTCGTCATCGACAGTCTGCGGAGCAACCCGGATCAGCTTTACGCTTCGGCAGCAGGCAAGGACAAAGACATCCTCCGGGATGAAAAAGCGCTTGATTCAATTACCCGCCGGATGCGAGCAATGAATCTCTCGGTTGGCGAGTCCGACAAAGGATGGATGGGAGAATTCAACAAAACCCTCCGATCCCGGATGATGATTCGGACCCGAGACAGGGGATACTGACTTTTCAAACGCTCGTAGTGCAATGTACACTCCATTGCAAGGAGGCATTCCATGAAGAACGGCAAAATCACCCCTCCCGGTTACGTACTCCCCAATCGGCCTCACTGGCAAGGCGGCTGGAATCTCCGTTCGCTCTTTGGAGCAGTCCTGGCCTTTACGCTCGTTGCGGGCGCGGCGACCGAGTGGCTCGCTATTCAGCTTCACAACCCCATCGAGATGGGTGAACCCATCTTCCGGTTTCGGAGCACCCCGGTTTATCAGCCGTTTGCAGCCCTGATGCTCTGGAAACACTTTGCGGGTAGCCGTCTTATCAGCTCTGGAGTTCGCAAGGATCTCTGGATCGCATTTGGCGTTACCATCGTTGGC
>Ga0182013_10005750_pt1 | contig 14305 bp, 11 predicted proteins | sample 612S2MmetaG_FD_120487 | JGI IMG/M metagenome (GOLD analysis project Ga0182013, IMG submission 120487) | Permafrost microbial communities from Stordalen Mire, Sweden - 612S2M metaG | ecosystem: Environmental > Terrestrial > Soil > Wetlands > Permafrost | place: Sweden: Stordalen | collected... | reverse complement strand
TTGCAGGCATCTGCCAGCGCCATCAGGCCATCGAAGAAGCGTGTGACCCAGGAATTGGCTCCAGTCCGCCGGCCCTTCGGCGTTGCCAGCTCCCGCGGCAAGCCCAGGGAAAGAAAAGCAGCCACGGGTGCCGCTCCCATCGCGGCCAGATCGCTCAATCCCCGAGCCAGGGCGCGGTGGCCAACCGACTCAGGCGTATGCCAGTCAAGCCGAAAGTGTCTGCCACAGACCGTGAGATCGGTGGTCACCGCCAGTTCCTGGCCCGATCTGGGACGGAGCAGCGCGCAGTCGTCGCCCACGCCGAGCCTGAGGGCGCTGGAACCGGATTGGCCGGCCCGGCTACGGATTTGGCGGATGAGAGCGAGTTCGCCGCGCTTGGGCTCGCTGGCGGCATCGGCGGAGGGTCGAAGCATTCTTTGAGGATAGGTCAAACAGGCGGCCGGGAAACAGAGATTCAGGGCCGGAGAAGTGCAACAAAGGGCTGAACTCCGAAGGGATTTTTGCCGATAGCACTAATGTCTGGCCACAATTGCACCAAATTGGGTTCAAAACGGGAATATTAGAAGGATTTTCCACCGCAATTCCGTTGACCCGCCCCGGTGCGTGTTGGTAACCTTGACGAACGTTACGAATCGATGCCCTACGGGGCGTAATCTTTACCGGGGCTGAGAAGCTCCGTGCCATGCGCTTTCTTAAGTACACGGCGAATTGCGGCCCTGACGGTTGCAGTGATGAAGGGCGAAGATGCTACGCAAGCGCTATTACATTCTTTTTGTAGCTCGCGATGAAGACGGCCGGATCCGCAAGATCCCCCTTCCACTTCACTATGCCTACGGCTTTGTAGCCGCGGCGCTGATTGGTGCGTTCACCATCGTGGGACTTGCCGGTTCCTACACCCGGATGCTGCTGAAAACAGAGAGTTTCAACCAGGTTCGGCAGGATCGCGAGAATCTCCGCAAAGACTACAAGCAGATGGCCCAGATTGCCCATGACCGCGATGTGCAGGTGGCATCGCTGGGCGCGCTGGCCAATGAAGTTGCATCCCTGTACGGGTTGAAACAGAACAAGATCGGCGCGACAAAGACGGCAGCTGCGGCCAGCGCGGCGGCAGCGCCAACGCCTTCCACCCTGGCGCTTACCGACGATGTCAATCAGCAGGAAGTGAAGCTCTCCATCGACCAGTTCTATACGCTCCGTGCGCAGGCCCTCAGCGGCCAGGTATCGCGCGCGCTTGAGGGCGGTCTGACCCCAGGCTTTGAGGGCGATTGGACGCAACTGGCGGACGCGCCTTCCATCTGGCCTGTCGAAGGTAAAGTCGGTTCCAGCTTTGGTGAGCGCGAAGATCCATTCAACGGCGAAGGAAAATTCCACTCCGGTCTCGATATCGAAGCTCCCTACGGCACACCGGTCCGCGCTGCCGCGGACGGGGAAGCGACCGGGGAATCGATGGGCGCCGGATACGGGCGTCAAGTGGTTCTCAATCATGGCCACGACGTGCTGACCGTGTATGGTCATCTTTCGTCGGTTGCCGTGCTTCCAGGCCAGCATGTTACGCGCGGCCAGGTGATTGGATACGTAGGCCAGTCAGGTCGCGCCACCGGTCCGCACCTCCACTACGAAGTGCGCGTCCACAATGTCCCGGTAAATCCGCACAAGTATCTGCGCGCCACCTTCGAGCAAGTGGCCAAGCTGGACGGAGATTCAGGCACTTCATCCGTGCAGTAAGTGAATTTGGAGTTCCAGAAACGAGCGGCTCCCCGTTGACGGGAGCCGCTCTTGTTTCCAGCGCAGTTATTTTGGGTTGACGCCGCACCCATCGAGATTGAAGTTCATCCGCACCACGTTAGGAATTTCGATGGTCAGTCTGGCGGGGATTTCAGCGCCGGCGACGGTCTGGTATTCGAGGCCTATGCGCATCTCTTGAACGCTCTCCGGCGGCGCGCTTGCCGGATGAATGTGAGCCACGAAGCTCGAGAGGCGCAGCCCTTGGCTCGTCTGTTGGAAGGTGGGCGCAATGTTTACCGTAGATCCGGAGTCGACCACAATGGAATGCACGAGCAAGAGATTTCGATCGAACTCCTCAGTCAGCGATTTGTCCTTCGAGCGCAGCGTATACCCATTTTCGGTTTGAGCAATCTCCACATCCTCTTCGCCCAGCGACTCCGCAACCGAGCCATCCGCAAGCGGAATCCAGAGCTTTAGCACACCCAGCAGCGTGTTCTCTATCCCCCGATGCGCCTGGCCGAGCATCGCCATCGAGGTCTTGTCGACGGGCTCTTCCGGCCTGGCCGGGACCTTCCAATCGAGGTTTGAGCCGCCTTTCAGCCGGGCGTGCAGGGCGATCTTCACAGTGCCAAGCAGGGCGAGCTTGGCATCGTCGCCGGCAGCGGGAGCGCCTTTTCTGCTGCTGGTCATGATCGTGTTCCAATCCGGATGAACCTGGCAATCGAAGCCTTGAAGGCCCGCTTTAGCAGTCGAGTCGTAAAGGCCCGTTGCCTTTGCCAGCAGCGAGTCATTGAGTGTGCCAACCGTGGCCCGCTGCAGCGGTGCAGCAGGCGGAACTGGGATTGCAGGCGGATTCTGCGCATTGACCCGCAAGCTTGAAAGCGCCAGAACGCAGGCTGGTACGGATTTCATGAATGCTTGGGCGAACGCGAATGTCTGCATAAAATGAGCCTGCTTCCAAGAGTATTGTCGCCATTCGATGCGGGATTGGGCAAGGTGCGATGAGCAAGCAGCGTAGTCCGGTCCGCAGCGTGGTATGGTTGGCACGGGATTTTCCGAGAATCAAAGGAGGGTGTTTCGTGCTCAGACGTGAATGCTTTCTCGCAGTTTCGATAGTTTTTACTCTTTCAGCCGTTGGTCAGGCGCAGGCCGTACTGGATCGTGCCGCGGGAGTGCGAACGGCCATCGCACGGGCCCAGCATTTGAAACGAGGCATCAACGCATCGGAGTGGTTTGCGCAAAGTGCAAATGACTACTCGGCTGCGCGCACCAATCGCTACACCGACGCCGCTGACATTGCACTCATGGCGAAGTTGGGCTTCGACAACGTCCGCCTGAGCATTGATGCCACGCCTCTCGAAGGAGGTCCGCGCGGGGCAGACGGCCTGAACTCCGAGTTCATGGGCCGCCTCGATAAGGCCGTCGACACCATGCTCGCCGATGGCCTGGCCGTAACGATCGACTTGCACCCCGAAAGCAGCTACAAGGAAAAGATCCGTACATCCAGCGATGGCGTGGAGCGTCTGACCATGCTGTGGCGCCGTCTTGCCGCGCACTATGCTACGCGCGACTCCGAGCGCGTGTTCTTCGAAATCATGAACGAGCCGGAGGTGAGCGATCCGTACCGTTGGGCTGGCATCCAGGCGCGGGTGGGCGCGGCCATTCGCGAGGCTGCGCCGCGCAACACGATCGTTGCCACGGGACCTAACTACTCCGGCATCGCCGACCTGCTCACCCAGCAACCTCTCGTCGACGGCAACGTCGTGTACACCTTCCATTTCTACGAGCCGCACGAGTTTACACACCAGGGCGCAGGCTGGGGCGCGGCGTGGTGGAGTTACACGCATGGAATTCCCTACCCAGACACCGAAAACTCCATGCAGGAACTGCTGAAGGAGGTTCCCGATGCAGCCAACCGGTATGCCCTGGAGCACTATTGGCTGGACCACTGGGACGGTCACCGAATCCAGTTGCAGATCGATGCGGCGGCGGTGTGGGGCCGCACCAACGGCGTGCCGCTCATCTGCAACGAGTTTGGTGTCTACCGCGAGCACTCGGACGAGCAGTCGCGCATGAATTGGATACGCGATGTGCGCACTGCGCTTGAGACCGACGGAATCGGCTGGGCCATGTGGGATTATCGAGGCGGATTCGGAGTTGTGTGGAAGCAGGATGGCCAGCCTGCAAAGGTGGATCGGAAGGTTGTGGAGGCGCTGGGCCTGGGCAAGTAGGCTTGTTCAATGAGATGAGGGCTCTCCTTTCCCAAGTTTCGATATCGAGACCTTGAGTGCTCTCCACTCGTCTCCAATAGAGTACGAGGAGACGAAAATGAGCACAGTTCTGGTTACCGGCGGATCCGGCTTCATAGCCACGCATTGCATTCTGCAGCTTCTGGCCGCCGGCCACCCTGTTCGCACGACGGTCCGCAACCTGAAGCGTGAGGGCGATGTGCGCTCCATGCTGAAAGAGGGCGGCGCCGAGCCTGGCGATCGTTTGTCCTTCTTCGCCGCCGACCTTGAGAAAGACGCGGGCTGGTGCGAAGCCGCCGCCGGCTGCGATTACGTTCTGCACGTGGCGTCGCCGTTCCCCGCAAACGCGCCCAAGCACGAGGATGAGCTGATCGTGCCGGCGCGCGAGGGAGCGCTCCGTGTGCTGCGCGCCTCGCGCGATGCCGGCGTCAAGCGAGTCGTGCTTACCTCCTCGTTCGCGGCTATCGGATACGGACACAAGCAGCAGGCCGCGCCATTCAACGAGACCGATTGGACTGACCCCGATGGCGGCGGCGTTTCCGCATACGCGAAATCGAAGACACTCGCCGAGCGAGCTGCCTGGGAGTTTATTGCACGCGAAGGCGGTAGCCTTGAGCTGTCCGTAGTGAACCCCGTCGGTGTATTCGGCCCTGCGCTTGGCACCGACTATTCCACTTCTATCATTCTTGTCGAGAAGCTTCTGGATGGCTCCATGCCCGGTTGTCCGCGCATCCAATTCGGCGTCGTCGATGTGCGCGACGTAGCCGATCTGCACCTCCGCGCCATGACGCATCCCGCTGCCAGGGGCGAGCGCTTCCTCGCCGTCGCCGGTGACTTCATCTCCGTTCTCGATATTGCCAAAGTGCTCAAGCAACACCTGGGCGATGCGGCCAGGCGAGTCCCAACCAGGGAATTGCCAGACTGGCTGCTGCGCGTTCTGTCGCTGTTCGATTCGAGGGTCAAGCTGGTTTTGCCCGAGTTGGGCAAGACGAAGAACGCAACCAACGAAAAGGCAAAGCGAGTCTTGGGTTGGACGCCGCGTTCCAACGAGGAATCCATCCTTGCGACCGGTGAGAGTCTTGTCCGCCTTGGGTTACTGAAAGGCGGCACGAAAAAAGCTGCTCAATAACTGCTGTGTTTCTGGTGCAAATGAGGCGATTCCCGACGGACCCCTGCACGTAAGTTATTTGTTTTGTTGGGGCTTTAATTATGAACCCACGTAAGTTCTTTGCTTTCAACGAAAGCGCCTTGGGGGGTGGGGGCTATGTTGCGGTGGTACGGACCGGGCACATTCCCGACTGGTTGAACGGAGGAATTTGCGCGGCTCTGAAGGGCATGAGTTGATTGTCCGCGTTCCAGCGAATTAAACTGCAAACTCCCCGCGCTAAATCTTCATTTTTTCAAGGAGACCAGCCATCGTGACTCTGAAAAAAGCGTCGAAGGAGAACCCAACTAGTCTGGTTGCGGCTGGTATGACCCTTGCGGTGGTCCTGGTATCTCCCTTTGCGAGTCAATTAGTTCGCGCGCAATCTGCGCCAGATTTCCCCGGCAAAGACTGGCAGCTTGTATCGCCGGAGTCGGAAGGGTACTCGTCCAAAAAGCTCGAAGCACTCCGCGCATGGCTTGCCGCCGGGCCCACCACATCGATGGTCATTGTCGTACACGGGCACATGATCTTCAGGTACGGAGACACAGCGTTGGTCAGCAAAATTGCTTCGGTGCGTAAGAGCATCCTGTCTATTCTCTACGGGAAATACGTAGACAACAACACCATCGATCTCAACAAGACAGTTGAGCAGCTTGGCCTGGAGGAGGCCGGCAAACCCTTCTTGCCGATCGAGAAAAATGCGACGCTGGAGCAGCTTCTGGCCGGCCGTTCCGGCATCTACCTGCTGCCTAACGACGTTTCTCCCGGGAAAGATCTCATCATGGCCTCGCAGCCGCGGCGCGGTTCTGAGTTACCCAGCATGTACTTCCACTACAACGACTGGGACTTCAACGCCGCCGGCACCGCATTTGAGAAACTCACTGGCAAAAACATCTACGACGCGCTCGATACCGATCTTGCTCGGCCCATGCAGATGCAGGATTTCGATCGTAAAAAGCAGGTCAAGATTCCTCATGAAGGCCAGGTGCATCCTGAATACGCCATGTATCTTTCCACGCGCGATATGGCCCGGATTGGTCTGCTCATGCTGCGCGGCGGCAACTGGGCGGGAAGGCAGCTCGTGCCCAACTCCTGGGCTGCCCGGTCGCTTGACCCCACCACTCCATTCGAAGAGATGAACCCGTCGTACTTCCGCTCGCTTGGTGCCCCCGAGCGCTGGGGATTCGGCCTGATGTGGTGGGCCTGGGATGCCGGCGCCTTTCCCGGCAACGTCTACATCACACCGTTTCAGGGCGCGGATGAAGTCCGCGGAACGGCCGGTCAGTACATCACCATTCTGCCCGCCAAGGACATGGTCCTGGTCCACAAGGTCTACATCGACGTGTATCCGCAACCCGCAATCAACCAGGAGGAGTGGGACACCATCACGAACATGGCCATCTCCGCAGCCTGTTCGGAGCCGTGTCACTAAAGGTCCCGGCCCGCCCCAACTGCATACACAAACTTGCAGCCAAAGTGGGCCAGCTTTTTCGTTCCCAGCTCGCGTTGTTATTTCTTCTCGTCAACCGCCACGTTATGCGTCTGCGCAATCTGCTCGATCACCTGCAAATGCTTTGCGAGCACGTCCGTATCCTGTTTGGCTGCCTGCAGCAGGTTCGGGTCCTGAGCCGACTCGGACGCGGACTTGAAGTCCTTCACATCCTGCCGCTGATCCTTCACGACCGCCTTGATATATTCTTCATCGAACTGCGGCCCTGAAAGTCCTTCCAGCTTTGCGATAAGTTGCCTGTCCTTCTTGGATGGTTCCTTCGGCTCGCGGACGTCGAGCTTTTCGGCGATCGGCTTCAATTGGTCGTTCAGGCGCGTGCGATTCTCCACCATCTTCTGCCCGAATTGCTTCACATCGTCGCTCTGCGATTTCGCCTGCGCCAACTGTCCCAGTTGCACTTCAATTGCGTCGCTCTCCATGACCGATTGCACGAACGACTGATCGGTGGGAGACGCTCTGTTGCTCATGCCCATTCCGCCCATGCCTGTGGTTGGATTTGGCTGTTGTCCCGGCTGTGATTGTTGGCTTGGCATGGACTGCTGTCCCGCCCCGCCTCCGGACGACATCTGGCAAAGCGCAGTCACCCCGGTAAGCAGGGCCGTCGCTGAAAGAATCACGATCCTGTCCCGTGTTCGGTTTCTAATCATACCTATGTCCTCATTTCTCGTGAGTAAGGGAGTTAAAGCCGCTTGCCATGGTGAGCCGTTTTGATCTTAGCTCCTCCACGAACCTGCTTCGAACTCGTCAAGTAACATTGGATGCCCCAGGCTGGAACGCGAGTTGCCCTTGCGAGGCGCGCAACCTAGTTATAAGGCGTATCTCATTGAAACATAACATGCGGCATAAGCCCCAAGCGAGAGACTTATTCGTGACTTTGGAATGCAACGCACATGTTATCGTCGTGAAGGTGCAGGAGGTTATTCAGGCGATGACAACAAACGACTATAGTTAGAGACGATAAGTGAGCAATTATAGATACAAATGAGCCAAGTTATAAGTAATTGAGGAAATATCCACCTAATTCGACTAACCTTTCCAGAAGTTCTTTACCGCGCTGCCGCAGCCGCGATCTTCGCCTCAGCTTCCCAATAGAAACTGAACAGCAACCACGGACTGATTGCGCAGATCAGTTGCAGACGGCCCCGCTGCGAATCGATGAACCCAAAATAACGGATACTGGCGGGCGTGAGCCCGATGAAGCGCACCACCAAGGCGCCTGCCATCGAAAGGTGACCAGAGAATGATCCTGATTCGCAGCATCACGGGTCTCTCACTGACTCTGCGCGCTCCTCTCCTCGGGCCTCAGCGCCGCACTCTGCTCCCCATTCCCTGCTTTTCCCTACTTATCGAAGAACTCCCCATGCCCTCCATTCGCCCACGGATCGTACTGCGCAGCGAAGTTGGCGCGGGTCTTCACCGATGGATGGTTGTACTCCCAGAACTCGATCAGCGGGCTCGGATTGGGGTCTTCAAGCCATGCCTCGCCCAGGGCCTGGAACCCGGCAACCGCTGTTTTCTGTGGGTCGGGGACGAGCCCATGGATGGCCTCCTGGCCGTACACGTCGGCCTGGTGTTCGAAATAGCGGCTGAAGGTGTTGCCGATCGGCTCAAGCACGAATGTGGCCACGGTGATGGCGAAGATGAGAACAACGAAGCCGGTGCGGGTTGAGAGCGGCGCGATAGATGTGTCGTTGCTCTGCAGGAGCCATTTAGTCCCAAAGCGGCGCGCAAGCCACGCGGAAAGCGCGGCGCAAAACCAATCAATAAAGAAAAGGGCAAAGGCCACACCCGCAAGCTGTTTCGGGATGTGGTTGAGGACGTAGTGGCCGCTCTCGTGGCCGAAGACGAACATCACTTCGTCGTCGGGGATCCGTCCGGCGGTAGTGTCCCAAACAACAATGCGCTTGGTGGCTCCCATGCCGTTTACATAAGCGTTGAGGCCGTTGGTCTTCAAGCTGGCCTTCATCAGGAACATGCGGTCGGGAGGGATGTTGGTGCCGGTGCGGGCGACTACCGTCTCCAGCTTGTCAACCAGCGCGGCGTGATTCTGGGTGAGGGGTTCGTATTTATTGAAAATTGGTTCGAACAGGGGGGCAATGAAAAGCGAGAGGACCAGCAGCGGCAGCGTCACAAGCCAGATTCCAAACCAGTAGCGGCGTGGCCAGCGGCGAACGATCCAGTTAAAGAGCAGCAGGACCGGCGTGAGAAGCAGGACGGTTATTCCGAGAGACTTGCCCTGATCGCCAAGCCAGCCTCCCCAACCCTGAATGCTGATGCCGTAAGAGCGGCTGACGTGGTGGCCGTACACGTCTAAGGGCAGATTCGCCAGTGTTATCGAGACGAGGAGCACAACGAAGAAAATGAGTCCCTGCAGCCATCGGCGCGCGGAAATGCGGTGTGCCCAGGCCTCGAGCCGAGCGGCAGTGCGCATTGCTAGCAGGAGCCAAAGCACACCGATGCCCCAGAGCCCGGAAACTATGTCCATGATGTCGCGGATACGGTTGAGGGCTATAGCCTTGGCCAGCTTGTCGGGTGGCAGGGTATAGGCCTGTGCAGGCGGCTGTGTCGTGGCCGGAGCGGCCTGGACAGCGGCTGGATGTGCGGGTGTTTGCTGAGCCAGACAAAGGCTGGGCGCCATGCAGGCAAATAGTAGTGTGAAGCAGAGCGAGATTAATCGGCGGCATGCGAAAGTCATTTGATTTCCTCGGGAGGGCGGCTGACTCTGAGAGAATCGAAGTAACAGATGCTTAACCCAGAGATTTCCCAGTCTATGCCAAATCATCCCTTTGCCGCGGCAGGGCGGTTCCTACCCGGTTCCGTCAGAGCGGCCTGCTTGTGCGCAGGCTTTGCTTTCACCGCCGCTGCCCTTGCATTGCCCGCAACGGCGAGCGCCCAGAAACAGGCAACGCCGGTGCTTCTGGATGCAATGACCACCGAACTGCACAGGGCTCTTGCCTCCCTGGGAAAGCAGGTTCCTGGCAAGCCTGATTCCGACAAGCAATTGCCGCCTTACTTCCTGAGCTACTCCGTCAGCGATGCAAGCTATGTGGGGATTCGCGCGCAATACGGGGCGGTGGTAGACAACTCGACCAACCATGTTCGCATGGCGGACGTGCAGGTGCGGCTGGGCGATGCGAAGCTGGACAACACGCATGGGACGCATCGGGGCTCGGCCGTCAATAGCATGGAACTGCCATTGACAGACGACCGCGAGGCACTGCAGCGCACCCTCTGGCTGGCCACCAACACGGGCTATGGCACGGCGCTGGACAACTATCTTCGCGTCAAGACCGAGGCGCAGGTTCGTGCCAAGGAAGAAGACTCTTCGCCGGACTTCAGCCAGGAATCGCCGCAGACTTTCATTGGGAAGCCGGCGCCGCAGGTGGTAGTCGACCGCGCAGCCTGGGCGAACCGCGTGACAGAGCTTTCGAAGATTTTCCGCGACTACCCAGATGTCTACCAGAACGCAGTCATGCTGACCGTGCAAAACGAGACCGATTACTTTGCTTCGTCGGAGGGTTCGCAGTTGGTGACGCCTCACCTGGCGGCGCGCCTCGTGGTGTTTGCCGTAACCCGCGCCGACGATGGAATGGACCTGTTCCGCGCACAGACGTTTGAAGCTGAGACGGTCGAGGGTTTGCCTGCACAGCAGGAGCTTGAAGCGGCGATCCGCGAACTGGGCAAGAGTCTCGAATCGTTGCGCAAGGCCCCGGTGACCGAGCCGTTCGATGGGCCGGTGATTCTCAGCGGGCGCGCAGCCGCGGTTTTCTTCCATGAGGTGCTGGGCCACAGGCTTGAAGGCCAGCGACAGCGCGGCGACGAAGAAGGACAGACGTTTACCAAGGAAGTGGGGGAGGAAGTGCTTCCCAAGTTTCTTTCCGTGGCCGACGACCCGACGCGCACCACTTTTGGGAAAACCTGGCTGAGCGGCAGCTACGAGTACGACGACGAGGGTCAGAAGGCAAAGCGCGTCGACCTGATCGACGATGGCGTGCTGAAGACTTTTCTCATGTCGCGCCTGCCCATTGCGAATTTTGCCGAATCGAATGGCCACGGCCGCGCGCAAACAGGACGCGTGCCGACCGGCCGTCAAGGCAACCTGATTGTCACTTCCACTAAGACCGAGCCGGAAGCCGAACTGCGCAAGCAACTTATCGACGAAGCGAAGAAGCAAGGCAAGCCCTATGGCCTTTTCTTCGAAGACATCTCTTCAGGGTTTGCCGTGACCACGCGCAGCTCGCCACAAGCGTTTCAAGTGATTCCGCTGGTCGTTTACCGCGTATACGTCGATGGCCGTCCCGATGAGTTGGTCCGCGGCGTAAGCATTGTGGGCACGCCGCTAGCGGCAATGAAGAGGATTGTGGCGACGGGCGACAAGAGCGAAGTGTTCAATGGTGAGTGCGGCGCGGAGTCGGGCACGGTTCCCGTGAGCGCCGTCGCCCCCGCCATGCTGTTGAGCGAAATGGAAACGCAGAAGCAAGCGCAAGGCACAGCCCGACCGCCGATATTGCCGATTCCTAGCGCGGACGCGGCAACAGCAGCAACGAAGGAGGCAAAATGAATCCAATTCGTTCGATCGCGATGATTGCCGGAGCCGGATTCATGGCCGCTTGCCTATGCACACCAATCATGGCCGCAGCGCAGCAAACTCGCGCCGATGCCGAGAAAGACCCACTCCTCAAGGCCATGCTCACCGAGCTCGACCGCAGCATGAGCCAGCTCCAGTTGAAAGGCTTTGAGAAGCCCTTCTTCATCCAATACCGCATTGAAGACGTGGACGACTACGAAACCAAGGCCGAGTTCGGCGCCAGCGAAGGCGCTTCGCACACGCATCAACGCGTCGCGCGCATCACGGTGCGTGTGGGCGACTACAAGACTGACAGCTCCGGCGGCCGCGGCGACGGAGCGCTTCAGCTCACCGGTCTTGACGACGATCCCATCGCCGTGCGCAGCGCTCTGTGGGCCGCGACGGACCAGGCCTACAAGAGCGCGCTCGCGGCCTATGCGCAGAAGCAGGCGGAATTGAAGCAGGTGCAGACGCCGCCGCGGTCCGACGACTTCAGCAAGGAGGCTCCCGTCATTTCCCTTGCAGAGCCGGAGAAGCTGAAGCTGGACGAAGCAGCCTGGACAGAGCGCATAGCAAAAGCGAGTGGTCTCTACCGCACCGATCCGTCAGTGAAAGCGAACCAACACGAAGTGCAATACTCCTCCGCAAGTTTCCATGGCCGCGTGACGACCACATGGCTGGTGAACAGCGAAGGCACCATCGTGCGCAAATCCGCGTCCGAATATCAGGAAGGCTTTGGCGTCGGCACGCAGGCCGCCGATGGCATGCGTCTCGATCGCTCGTTTGCTTCGATTGGCGTGTCGCTCAAAGATCTCGATTCGCAGGAAGCTTTTGAGAAGCGTGCGGTGGGCCAGATTGGGTCGCTCAGCGATTTGCGCAAGGCTCCGCTGGTGGAAGAGGAGTATCACGGGCCAGTCCTGCTGAGCTCCGACGCAAGCGCGGACACGATGCGGTCGCTGGTGGCGAACGGCGTAACGGCGACGCGGCCCAAGCTCGGCACCGAGGCACGCACCAATGGCCCATTCGCATCAAGTTTTCATGCGCGCGTGCTGCCCGATTTTCTCGATGTAGTCGACGACCCATCGCTCAAGACCTTTGACGGCAAGAACCTCATAGGCGCATACGCATTGGACGACGAAGGCGTACCCGCGCAGGCAGTGAAGCTGGTGACCGCGGGCAAGTTGGACAGCTACCTGATCGGCCGCGAGCCCGTTCGCGATTTTCCGCAATCGAACGGCCACGGTCGCGCGGGAATCACTGGCGCGCCGCGACCGGCGATCGGCGTGCTGAAAGTAACGGCGAAAGACGGCCTCTCCAACGACGACCTGAACAAAAAGCTGCAGGACCTGGGCAAGGATCGCGGTCTCAAGAGTGTCTATTTTGTTGAGACGCTGGGTGGAGAAGCGCCCCGCCTGCTTTACCGCATCACTCCCGATGGGAAGCGCGAACTGGTGCGCGGTGCGGAGCTCGACGATCTGGATCAGCGGGCTCTGCGATCGAGCGTGGAGGCGGTGGGCAAGGAACTGTTTATCGCCAACTTCTTTGGCGATGTTCCGGAGACAGTGCTTGCACCCGCGCTGTTGCTGAACGACGTGACAGTGCGCCGCGCCAACGAGAAGAACGACAAGCTCCCGTTTTATCCGCCCCCGGATTGAAAAAAGTCAATTCGCTGCAAAACTACAACCGGGTAAACCACCCTCACTCCGTCGGAAGCGTACCTTGGTGCCTCGAGGTGTAACTTCCGCATAGCCGGTCGCTCGGGCACAACCCATGAGAGTGAATGGGCCGAGCGATCTGCTCATCCGAAAACAGGCTCCAACCCCTCATTGCGGGTCACGGAGATGAGGCTGATGTCGTCTTCCTGGCCGAATGCCTGCGCAGCGTGTGCAATCTCGGTGACTGACTTCGCCGCACGCAAAAGCTCATGCGTCCGCTCGAAGCCGAATAGATGGCCGTCGGCGTCGGTGGCTTCCGCGATCCCGTCGGACATCAGCATCAGCATGTCCCCCGGCTTGAGTTGGAAGTGCATCACGGACGATTCAGTTCCTTCGATCATGCCAAGCGGCAATGCGCCTTCCATCGGCAGCGGCTCTCCGTTGAGGTAAGGAGCCATGTGACCGGCGTTGGCCAGCGTCACGGTGCCCTCCGCATCGATCCGCAGCGCAAGGCAAGTCGCCTGGGCATCGGAGCGGCCGAGGAGGCGTTGATTCAGCGCTTGCAGCACGGCCACCGGATCGGCAGTCCAATCGAGAGTGCTACGTATCGCCCCCACCAGCAAGGCCACCAGCATGCCAGCTTTCAGGCCCTTGCCGGTCACGTCGCCGGCCACGATCAGCAGGCTGCCATCCGTCTTGTGCGGAATGATCTGGAAGAAGTCGCCGCCCACCTCGCGTGCCGGACGGTACTCGCTTTCCACCACCAGCCCCGGCAACACCACTCGCGCTTCGGGCAGGATGACCTGCTGCACTTCCTGGGCCTGCTTCACGTCGAGCGCCATCAGCCGCTGGCGCTTAACGGATTGCAGCCGCCGCCGCAGCAGCAGGAGGGCGATGACCACCGCCTCCAGCAGATTCGCGATATCGCCAAGGCCGACTGTGACGCCGAATGGGAACCAAATCACCTGAATATGGAGAAAGCCGAGCTGGACCGAGAAGGCAGCGATCGCTTGCAGCACGACGACGGGCAAAACCAGCCAGCCCTCCACTCCCTGCTTGCGAATGCCCTCGGTAACCACCCACAACAGCAAGACGAGGAAGAGCACCCGGAGTACGAGGCTGACGGTTCCGAACTGGACGGCAATCTCATGCGGGACCAGCCCGAAGAAGATCTCGTCGCCCAAGTATAGGAAACGATCTTCAGCAGCGCCAGCCCGGCGATGAGCCGGGGCAACCACCGCGGCCGCTGCAGTCCAAACCACACCCAAAACACCATCACCAAGGCGGCGAAGCCCAATGGGGCGGTAACGTCCTGCAGCAGGCTAGAGCATTTCTCCCGAAAGTGTATAGTATAGCTGGCGATTCTTCGCGCACATGCTATGGCGCGACCATATTCGGATGATTTGCGGCGCAAGCTGCTTGAGGCCTTCGACCAGGGCAACGGGAGCCTGT
>Ga0182013_10005747_pt1 | contig 14307 bp, 13 predicted proteins | sample 612S2MmetaG_FD_120487 | JGI IMG/M metagenome (GOLD analysis project Ga0182013, IMG submission 120487) | Permafrost microbial communities from Stordalen Mire, Sweden - 612S2M metaG | ecosystem: Environmental > Terrestrial > Soil > Wetlands > Permafrost | place: Sweden: Stordalen | collected... | reverse complement strand
TTCTTGGCGACGTTGGGATCGCGCTTGCAGGACACCAGGGTTATTGCAAATAGAAGAACGATCGACGCTTTACGCAAAAATGGCATTGCCTTCCTCGCAGGACTGATTCTCTTACACTTTAAGCCACCCAGGGGCCATAGCGCCACCCCTGGAACTACCAAAACCCCGGGGACCATGTCCCCCGGTACCATCAGAACCCACGCCCTTGGGCTGGCGTGACTTCGGTCACTTACATCCGTCCCCAGCGGCGCCAAACTCGGAGCATGAACTCATTCACTCCGGAAAACACGGTGGGCGAAATCGCCGCCGCACTCCCCCTCTCCGCGCGCCTCTTCGAACAACTGGGCATCGATTACTGCTGCGGCGGCAGAGCCGCTCTCCGCGATGCGTGTACTGCCAAGGGCCTCGATCCGTTGGACGTGATCCATCGAATTCAAAACGCCGCACCACCCACCGCCACGCCGCCCGCCGCCACAACAATCGACTGGCTGTCCGCGCCTCTGGACGCCCTGATCGACCACATCCTGGCCACTCACCATACTTACACGAAATCGCAACTGCCGCGGCTGGACGCCATGTTGGAGAAAATCCTGAGCAAACATGGCGGCCTCCATGGAGACGTGCTGCATCCGCTAGCCGAGACTTTCCGGCCGATGCGAGAGGAGCTCGAAGGCCATCTCATGAAGGAAGAAACCATACTCTTCCCTTTGATTCGCCAATTGGAGGCCTCCGGCAGCGGCGACAGCCGCTTCCCTTGCGGGTCCGTGCGGAATCCGATTCGGGTCATGACGATGGAGCACGACAGCGCGGGCCAAGCCCTGGTCCGAATGCGGGAGTTGACTGCCGGATATACCGCGCCGGACGACGCTTGCAATACATTTCGCGCCTTCTATGCCGAACTGGCGGAACTCGAGCGGGACTTGCACCGGCATATACACCTGGAAAACAACATCCTGTTCCCACGGGCGGTGGAGTTGGAAGCCGTTGGGTTGGCCCAATAACGTGGGCGGGCATCCTTGCTGCCTGGCCGACACCTGACCGGAGAAATCGGATTGGAGACAAGCTATCGACGCGTCCCTGCCGGGATTCGATCGAAACTGCATCGCGTAGCGGAACTGCGAAAGACTTTGTCAGCCGCCGATGAACGCAGACGACTACAAGAATTCTCCTATCGCCGTTCATCTGCGTTCATCGGCGGCTAGTGAAGTGTCCGGCAAATAATGGACCGTGGAAGCTGGCCGAAATCATTCGTTGGGGCCGCTGAAGCTGGTCGGAACCTTTGTCCAGTTAATTCGCGGACACTACACTCGTTGTTTTGGGTGTTGACGGCGAGTTTAGTAGGCGACCGACGTTTTCCGTCCCTGGGACTCTCCGCGGAGCCAGATGTACAGCGGAGCGTGCGGTGCGGGCGCAGGCCAAGGCAACGCCACCCGCAGATTCTGGCTGGGGTGTTCGCCTGGTATAGGAGTCGGGATCGCGTCCACCGGCACCCCGTTCGCAGGATCCCAGCCGACCTTTTCGATGACGTCGAGATCGTGGCCGTCGACGCTGCCGATATAGCTGGCGTCGCCGGCCTTCTCGCTGGTCAGCGTGAACCGGTCGAGACGGGGAACACGCACCACACGGCCCAGAATATAGGGATCGCTTCTCCCGTCCGGCTCCACAACCACGGTCGCCGATAGTTCGCAGCCGGGATAACCGACCGAACCCGGATCGACTGAAAGGTAGAGTGCTCCTGGCCCCGCGGTAGTCAGGCTCGCACCCGCCACCGGCGTGCCGGCGGAAAGAGTGAGCGCGTGGCGCAATTCTCCCGTCTCGCAACTCAGATCCACCCGCGGACGCGCGGAATCCTGCACGCGGCCGAGATGCAACACCAAGCCCGCGGGCAGTCCGGCCGGTAATTCATCGGCGCCGATCTCGATTCCCAGAGTACCGGGCAACGACTTCTGCATCGACAGGATCTTCGGCCGCCCTCCCACAATCTCGACAGCCTCAGGCAAGGTCAAAGGATCGTCCAATCCCTTGACCTTCAGTGCGAGCGCAAAAGTTTGTCCGCGCTTCAGACCGGGCTTCAAGTGAATCTCCCCCGTCCAATCGTCTGAGTCGACCGCGCCACTGCTGGTCGCTGCCGCTCCAGTGCTGGTCGCTGCCGCTCCGGTGCTGGTCGCTGCCGCGCCACTGCTGGTCGCTGCCGCGCCACTGCTGGTCGCTGTCGCGCCACTGCTGGTCGCTGTCGCGCCACTGCTGGCCGCTGCCGCTCCACTGCTGGTCGCTGCCGCGCCACTGCTGGTCGCTGCCGCTCCGGTGCTGGCCGCTGTCGCTCCACTGCTGGTCGCTGTCGCTCCACTGCTGGTCGCTGCCGCTCCGGTGCTGGTCGCTGCCGCTCCGGTGCTGGTCGCTGCCGCTCCGGTGCTGGTCGCTGCCGCTCCGGTGCTGGCCGCTGCCGCTCCGGTGATCTCACCGGCATCCGAGGTGACCGCTTCGATGCGGTCCATGCCGCTGCCTTTGAGGTGGATCGCCTGCTTGGCTTCGCCGCTATTGAAACGCAGCGGCAGATTGGAGATTTTGGGGTTCGGCGGCAACACTGTGAGCGGCACCTTGTGAGGAACGCCGTCCGCCTGCGCTAAAGACAGGGTGTACGTACCCTGCTTGGCGGTGTCGATATCGAAAGCCACGACGTTTTGCGGACCGGCACGCTTGCCCACCGGCAGATTGAATTCGGCGTCCACCGGTTTGGCGCCGCGGGCAGAGGAGAGGAGCGTCGCCTTTTCCATAAACTCGAAATCGGGGCCGCTCAGTTCCACCGTGACGATGCCGCTACCCTCTATCAGCTTGTCGTGCTGTTTCGGAGTGAGCGCGATATTCGAAAGATCGTCGGCGGGGTGGACGTGCACCGTGCCTTGCACCGAAGCCTGCTCCCAATCCCACATGAACCCCAGTTGATAATCGCCGGCCGGCACTTTCGCCTTGGAGAGATCGACTTCGAGCGTGCCTGTAGGGGTGACGGCAACGGGGACGGAGAAAGCGCCGGCGCCGCCAGCCGAGACCAGCCGCCAGTCGCGCGCCAGCGCCACTTCCTTGGCGATTTCCTTACCGGGCTTCAATTCCACCGCGGATTTCGTCCCCAACACCAGATTGGGGGACCTGGTCAACGCCAGCGCGGGTTTACCCATTTGCGGAACGCGATAAGCCCAAAGGTACGCGGCACGAGTCTTGAGTTTGGCTGCGTTCGTCTTGGTGCACAGCGCCAGGTTTCCCTTTTCGGCATTCTGTGCGAAGGCCGACCGAAACTCCGTATTGGGGAACAGAACGGTCTTGAGGTTCATAAACAGGGCCGCGCCTCCCGCCGCCAAGGTGACCGGGTTGCCGAAGAACAGCCCCGCCACCGCGCCAGCCAGGCCACCGGTTTGCTGTACCTGCGCACTCTGCACTGCCAGAGGGTCATAGGTGGTGGAGGCGGGGACCAGGGCATTGAGCAGCACTGCGGCCTGTTGATCGGATCCTGTGGCCGCGCTCAGTTTGGTAGCGCTCACGCCATATTCGGCCGACAGTCCCTTGAGCGCGGTGTCCGCGCCGACCCGCGATTCCTCCGCGTCCGCGAGTTCCTGCACCAGCGATTCCACCTGCGAACTCTGCTCGGCATAGTCGGCCAATTCGCGCAAAAGATCCTGATTGCGGGTTACCAACGCTTGCAGCTTGCCTTCGCTCAGGCCTTGCGGTCCATAGACCAGCGCGATCACCAGCGGGCGTTGCAGCAGCTGCCATTCGGTGCGCTCGGATGCCTTGCGCGGCTCGAGCGTGAGCAGTACGCCGTCGTTCGCCGGCACCACCACCACCGTGACTTGCGCGCTATTCGAGGGCGGCAGGCGCAAATGCGCGGGATTCCAAATCAAACGCGAACCGGCCGGTACCGCGGCGACCGACTTCAACGGCAGAGGCGAGCCTTGTGAAAACGGCCGCACCGATAGCTGGAAGGTACCCAATGTGGCAGTTCCCGCGCAGCCCAGCGGCACTGGTGAGGGAGCGGCCGGCGGAACGGTAGGCGGGTCAGCAGCAAAGGCTAGGGCTGCTGCCAATGCCAAAGAGATCGCAGTACGGATCACTCTTCTGGAGACGCGTCGAACCCGCGGAAAGTCTAACTCTGACGATCGCACTTGAATCTTCAGATTACGTGGCGATTGCGCGATACGACATCCTGTCGGGACAGGAGAGCCCCTGCGGCTGTTCGCGAGCGCCATTTATTGAGTCTCGCAGATTCGGGTGACAGCGCTGGTGGGGCGGGCTTTAGCCTGCGCGGGGCTTCAGCCCCGCCGAACTGTAACCGTATTATGTGAGGCTCAATAGAAGGCCACTGGGTGCTTTCCTATCAATTCAATCCCGCTTTGCCTATTCGGCGTCCCGGCCAGTTGCCTCAACCGCAGGGACTTCGGTCGTCGCTTCGTCGCTGAACTGCCGAATCGAACATTTTCAAGGCCAAGTGCGACGGTCGTCTTATGCGCTTGCCTGACTCACCTGGAGTTTCATGCCGTTGCTTCGCCGATATTCACCGGGGGCAACACCATATTTCCTTTTGAAGAGGCGGCCGAAATGGGCGACAGAATGAAACCCCATGGCATCGACGATCTCCTTCGGCGACCGCTCAGTGACTAAGAGTAGCTGGGCAGCCAGCCGGAGCCTGATGGCCTGCAACATTTGAAGTGATGTTACGCCGGTCTGTTGGCGAACGAGGCAGGTGACGCGCGCCGCGGACAAGTCTGCGGAGTGGGCCTGGGCGGCCTCCGTGGCGCCATGCCGCCCGCTGGCAGACGGCGTCCGTTCGATAGCGCGACGTCCTCGCTCATCTAAAGTGCTTAGCTGAATGCAAGAGGCCGTGTGGGATCGGACGTCAATTGCGACAGGCTCCAAAGACACTGCAAAAGTTCCTTTCGTGGCGATATAAAACCCTCGTCGATGCCTGGCGGCCTTCGGACAGCTGAAGCAGGAAAGGCCGCTTTCATCGAATAGAGGTTTTCTAACCTCCATGCGCAAAATACGGACAGAAGGGGACAAAATATTATGCGGGGAAGCCACATCCGAGGCAGGCTTTGCATGAAAGCCCACGGCGAAGGCACGTCAGAGAACCTGAAAAGCGAGTCCCGCGGCCCTGGCTGTGGCACGAAAGACGCTGACAATAAATGACTTAGCTCTATCTGGGCCGCCAGGGCTCTCCCAAGTATTTTCTCAATACCCGCTGCTTCGGTGATTCACCAGCGCCAAGAATTCATCGCGCGTCTTTTTGCGATCGCGGAAGATTCCCAGCATGGCGCTGGTCATCGCTCCGGAATGCTGCTTCTCCACACCACGCATCATCATGCAGAAGTGGCGAGCCTCGCAGATCACACCGACACCCACCGGATCGATGGTTTCCTGAATGGTCTGCGCCACCTGCTGGGTCAAGCGTTCCTGGATTTGCAGACGGCGTGCGAACGCGTCCACAATGCGCGGGATCTTGCTCAATCCGATCACCCGGGCCTTGGGCAAATAGGCCACGTGCATCTTGCCGAAAAACGGCAGCATATGGTGTTCGCACATGCTGAAGAACTCGATGTCCTTCACGATTACCATCTCGTCGTACTTCACTTCGTAGAGCGCGCCGTTGACCAGCTTGCGGATGTCCGCGGTATAACCGCTGGTCAGAAATTTCAGCGCCTTGTCGACGCGCTCCGGCGTATTGGCCAAACCTTCCCTATTTGGATCCTCCCCCAGTTTCGCCAGCATCTCGCGAACCAGCGGCGCGAGATTCGGCTCTTCGGGCTTCGCGGGAATCACCTTCACCAGTGCTTTATTCGATTTCATGGGCCTTCACTTCAAAGATGTTGCGCGCGGTCTCGGCGATGCGGACTCCCTCGAGTTTGGGCCACTCGCCGGGAAACGTCACCGCCCAGTTCTCCTTCAATCTACGGCAGATCTCCACCGCCAGGTTTTCCGAAGTGGGCACCCGCCCCTGGAAGGAATTTACATCGAGATTCAGATTGCGATGCGAAAAAGGCGCCAGAACCGCTTGCTCCACCAGGCGGTCCAACCGTCCGGTATCGAGCGCCATGCCGGAACTATCCACCGGACCGCGGGCAGTCACTTCCAAAACGTAGTTGTGGCCGTGTCCATAAGGGTTGTTACATTTGCCGTAGAGCGTGCGATTTTCCTCTGCGCTCAATTGCGGGGCATGCAGGCGATGGGAGGCCGCAAACCGGTAGGCACGCGTTACGCGGAACACGGCTGCTCTCCGCAGTAATCCACGTATAGATCGGGCGTTTCGTAAACCCGCAAAGTGCGCAGGCGTCCGCGCCCGGCGCTGAGATGCGGTGCGAGCCGCTGCCAGATGTCGCGCGCGATATTCTCCGTGGTCGGCACCACCTTGTCAAAAGGAGGCACTTCGTAATTCAGGAAACGATGATCGTACACATCCACCACGTGGCGCGTCAGGATGTCCTTCAGCTCCTTGAGATCCAGCACCATGCCGGTCACCGGGTCGGGATCGCCTTCCAGGCTGACTTCCAGCACGTAGTTGTGCCCATGGCCATGAGGATTGGCGGAGAGGCCGTAAATCCGGCGATTTTCCTCCTCCGACAGGTCGGGACGGCGGCACATATGGGAGGACGAGAACTCTACTTTGCGGGTAATGAGCATTCTTTGCGCCTCTTTTTGGACGCCGGCGGCTGGTGCGGGGATACAATACGATTATAGTTTTCAGTTATGCAAACCGTCAAAATCGATCGATTTCTACGACTGGGTATCGGCCTTCTTGCAGTGGTCCTGGTCTACGTGCTTTACACTGCCATCCATCAGCGCGTCGTCGAGGCGAATGACATGGCTCCCGGGTTTTCCATCACCACCGACAATGGCAAAACTGTGACCCTGCCGGATTTCGGCGGCAAACTGCTCCTCCTGAACTTCTGGGCTTCCTGGTGCGGACCGTGCGCCGAAGAGACGCCTTCGCTGAGCCAGTTCGCGCAGACGTACGCGCCGAAGGGCGTGGTGGTGCTGGGAATCAGCGTCGATAAAGACCCGCAAGCGTACCGGAAATTCCTGCAGCGGTATTCGCCCGCCTTCCTGACGGCTCGCGAACTGAAGCTCCACGAGGACTACGGCACCTATATGTACCCTGAGTCCTACCTCATCGACGCCAAAGGCAAGGTTCTCCTCAAACTCGCCGAACCAGCCGACTGGACCAATCCGAAATTAACCCAGATCGTCGATTCGCTACTGTAATCTGAAGGCATGGTGCCCGCTCTGTTCCTTTACCTCACGTTGGCGAACGACGTCAAAGAGATGATCGCGCGCAACGATCTGGCATCCGCGGAGCGCACCGTGCGGGCGTCGCAGCGCGAGGCCGGTTCCACCCCGGAGTTCGCGGCAGCGCTGTCTTGGCTGGCTCGTGGAGAACTGGGGGCGAGGCAGTTGGATCGCGCCGACGCCTACGCCGTGGAAACCCGCAAACTCGCCGACCAATTGCTCCACGCGCGTAAGCTCGATTCCGACCCCTGGCTGCCGACCGCCGTAGGCGCAGCCATCGAAGTTCACGCGCAGGTGCTCGCCGCCCGCGGCGCCAGAAGTGAAGCCGTGACTTTCCTGAATGAGCAATTGGGGTTGTTCGGCAACACCTCGATCAGCGACCGGATCCACAAGAACCTCAATCTGCTGAGCCTGGAAGGCAAGGTCGCGCCGGCGCTCGACGAATCGGATTGGCTGGGTGCCAAGCCGGCGGCACTTTCCGCCCTGCACGGCCATCCGGTGCTGCTGTTTTTCTGGGCGCATTGGTGTGTCGACTGCAAATCTGAGGTCTCAATCCTGGCGGAAATTCAGAGAAGCTATGGTCCGAAAGGCCTAGTACTGATGGCGCCGACTCGCTATTACGGGTATGTGGCACAAGGGCAGGACGCCGCGCCGGTGGTAGAGAAGAAGTATATCGAAACGGTTCGCCGGCAATTCTACTCGGCGCTGGGGGAAGTATCCGCGCCATTGAGCGATGCTAACTTCGTAAAATACGGAGCCAGTACTACGCCAACTCTGGTGCTGATCGATAGCGCCGGGGTTGTTCGGCTATATCATCCGGGGAATTTGTCCGGTCCCGAATTGGCTGCTCGTGTCCAAGCCGTCTTGCCCAAATAAAACCGCCTCGCTGACCCTAGATTCTTGGACGTGCAGAATGCCGCCTGTCGTAAAGATGACCCGGCGTTACCCTGCGGGGTACGCGACCGAGGGATTCTGACTTCCGACAGCACGCGAGGGCTGTCGAGACTTCACCGGCCCCGCAGGGACCGCTTCTGTCTCCCAAATCCGAAGGATTTCAAGGGCGTAGCCCTTGGTTCAGGCCGTTTTACTTTCCTTATGCTGCATCCGCTGGGCGCGAAAGCGCTGATAGTCTTCCAACGACTGAATCAAGGCCTCTACGGCAGTCCGGCGAGCATACAAGCTCTCCAATTGCCGCCCATATCCTCCGATCGGGATCACTTTGGCGTATGCTGTGGGGGCCGAGAACGTCTTCCTGGTCGAGAGCATAAGCTCTTTGTACCAGAACTACTAGGGCTACACAATAGGAAATACAGGATTAGTCTTATGCTAAATTGCGGGCTAACCACTACCCCTATTTGTGGGTAAAAGGCAGTTAACCACGCCTACCCGCATAAGATGGGAGATATGCTGGCCGTCCATCTGGAGAATGGCGCCGTTTCGGTGCGCGAGATTCCGATCCCCCAACGTCCCCCTGGATTCGCTCTTCTCCGCCTGCTGACCGCGGGAATCTGCAACACTGACCTCGAGCTGCAACGCGGCTACTACGGGTTCGCCGGAATCCCCGGGCACGAGTTCGTCGCGGAAGTAGCCGCGGCCGGCACACCGGCGCTGGTGGGCCGGCGGGTGGTCGGCGAAATCAACCTGGCGTGCCACGCCTGCGCATGGTGCGCGCGCGATCTCGGGCGCCACTGCCCCAACCGGACCGTGCTCGGAATCGTCCAGCATCCGGGCGCGTTCCAGGAGTATTTCGTCCTGCCGGAGAGCAATCTCCACATGGTTCCCGAAGGGATCTCGAATGAGCGCGCGGTCTTCACCGAACCGCTGGCCGCGGCGTGCGAAATCCTCGATCAGGTGTCCATCCCGGATGGCGAATCGGTCGCCGTGCTGGGCGACGGCAAACTAGGATTGCTGATCGCCATGGTGCTGCGCGCACATGGCTACGCCGTGCGCCAGTTCGGACGCCACCGGGAAAAGCTGCGGATCGCCGCCGAGACCGGTGTGGAAGTGGAGCTTGCGGGCAATCGCCCGCCGTTCGCGCAGTATGGTTGGGTAGTCGATGCCACCGGCAGCGCCGAGGGCTTACGCACCGCGGCGGCGATGGTGCGGCCGCGCGGCACCGTCATTCTGAAATCCACGGTGCATGGGATGGTCGCGGTGGATACCGCGCCGCTGATCGTCAACGAGATTACGCTGGTGGGGTCGCGATGCGGACGTTTCGAAGCTGCGCTGCCGCTGCTCGCTCACCCCGGAGTACGGGTGGAACAGATGATTGCCGCGAGTTATTCTTTGCGGGAGGCCCCGGAGGCCTTCGCACGGGCGGCAGAGCGTGGGACTTTGAAGGTGCTGCTCACGCCCTGAGGAGAGTCGACGGTGAACAAGACGCGTTTCCTGGCGCTGGCCGCATTTTCGTGCGTGTCTTACGCTTTCGCCTGGGGGCGGCGAGTATTGTTCTGTGGAACGGCACTCACACCCGGGCTCGCGGGCGTTTACCAGGTGGCGATCCAGGTCCCCAGCAGCCTCGCCAGCGGAAATTATTCGCCGGTCGCTACCGTGAATGGAGTGTCGTCCCCGGCGGCGAGTTTCGGAGTGCAGTAACTTGGCCGCGGCTTGGGCGGCGCCAGGAACGCCGCCTCAAGCCATCGATCCCAACAGTGCGACAACCGCGTTGGGTAGAACGCAAGATCCTCCGAAATCGCGACCTGGGTGTCAATATACAGGAGCTCAGACCGCGTGCCAACTCCCTAAATATGTAGGACATGCTTTAGCTTGTCCAAAACGGCGGCCTGAAAGGCCGCCTGCAGGCAGGATTGCCTGCCACACGACTACACCAGCACGGTGAAGGTAGCTTCCGCGCGTTCCACAGGACGGTATAAGGTGTCGCGCTCGATGGGCTCGCGGCCAGCCTTGCGGATCAAGTGCAGCAACTCCGCCCGGCGCATGCCTTGCACCGTAGTGGCGCCGGCATCGTGGTAGATCCGCTCTTCCACGATGGTGCCGTCGATGTCGTCGGCGCCGAATCGCAAGGCGATCTGCGCAATGCGCGGCGTCATCATCACCCAATAGGCTTTCACGTGCGGGATGTTGTCGAGCATCAGCCGCGCTACCGCGATATTGCGGATGTCGGCGAACCCGGTGGTCTTGGCAATGTGGTGCAACGCGGTGTTCTCGGGATGAAACGCCAGCGGAATGAAAGTCACGAAGCCGTTCGTCTCATCCTGCAGGGTGCGCAGCTTCACCAGGTGATCGGCGCGATCCTCGTCGTTCTCGATGTGGCCGTACAGCATGGTGCAATTCGACCGCAGCCCCAATTGATGTGCGATGCGCGCGGTGTCCAGCCATTCGTTGCCGTCGATCTTGTGATCGCAGATGATGCGGCGGACGCGTTCATTGAAGATCTCCGCGCCCCCGCCCGGCATGGAGTCCATACCGGCGTCGCGCAGACGCTCCAGCGTCTCGCGAATGGAAATCTTGCCGCGGCGCGCCAGGTAAGCGATCTCCACCATGGTGAAGGCCTTCAAATGCACCTGCGGGAAGCGCTGCTTGAGTCCGCGCAGCATCTCGCAATACCAATCCAAAGTCAGTTCCGGATGGAGTCCGCCGACAATGTGAAACTCGGTGACCGCTTCGCTCCAGCCTTCGCCCGCGCGATGCCACACCTCGTCGAGCGACATGGTGTAAGCCTTGGGGTCGCGTACGCGTTTTCCGAAAGCGCACAGGCGGCAACTGGCCACGCACACATCGGTGGGGTTGATGTGGCGGTTCACGTTGAAATACGTCTTGTTGCCGTGCAGGCGCTCGCGCACCAGGTTGGCCAGATAGCCTACGGACAGAATGTCGGGGGTGCGGTAGAGCGTCACCCCGTCGTCGAAAGAAAGGCGCTGGCCGGCTTCCACCTTCTCGCGAATAGGAACTAAACGAGGATCATCGATCGCGACTGGCATGGTTTAGACTCCCGGTTTCAAGAGGAAGATATCAGCGGCCCAGAATAAAAAGAATAACACGCTCACGTAACCGTTCATGGTGAAGAAGGCAGCGTTCACGCGCGAGAGATCGTTCGGCTTTACCAGGCTGTGCTCGTAGATCAGCAGCGCCACAATCGCCCCGACGCCGGCCAATGCCAGGGCTCCCACATGCAGCGTGTATACGAGCGCCAGCAGGCTACCGACCATGAGCACATGCAGCAGTTGCGCCACGCGGAGAGCCGCGCCGATACCCAACGCGCGTGGGACGCTCCACAGTCCCTCTTCGCGATCGAAATCGTAATCCTGGCAGGAATAGATCACGTCGAACCCGGCGGTCCAGAACATCACCGCGGCGGTGAGCCACAGAATCCGCGGGTCGAGCGAGCCGCGTACGGCGATCCACGCGGCAGCCGGCGCGATTCCCAGGCTGACCCCGAGGACCAGATGCGAGAACGTGGTAAAGCGCTTGGTGTAGGAGTAAAAAAAGACGATAGCGAGGGCGAGCGGCGCCAAACGCAAACAAAGAGGGTTTAGCTCAAATGCGGCGAAGAATAGGAGAAGAGAGGCCGCCACGGTGAAACCCCAGGCAAACTTCTCGCTGAGCACCCCGGCGGGAATCGCCCGCGACTTGGTGCGTGGATTGCGCCCGTCGATCTCCGCGTCAATCACGCGATTGAAGGCCATGGCAGCAGAGCGGGCGGCCACCATGGCGACCACGATCCACAGGATTTGCCGCCACAGTCCGGGCGAACCGAAGCCATTTTGCCGGAACGCCAGAAGCGCGCCAGTCAGGGCGAAGGGAAGGGCGAAAATGGAGTGCTCGAACTTGATCATTTCGAGCGTGAGGCGAAGGCGGTACCAGAGCATGCGGGAAACTCCTTCTATTCTACGCTATGCTGTTCAAAGTAGAATTGCGTTACATGTCGGCGACGGAAAGATGGTAGTGGCAGAGTATGTATGCGGACGGGAGCCGCGAGTCATGTTGGAAGCCTTCGCCATGTCGGACAAGGGATGTGTCCGAAGCAATAATGAAGACTACTGTCTGATCGAACCGGAGCACGGATTGTACGTGTTAGCCGACGGAATGGGTGGCGCCAAAGCCGGCGAGCGGGCATCGCGTCTGGCGGTCGACACGGTCGCGGAGATCGTTCACGCGGCGCCGCAGCTCGATTCGCAGGTGCTGCTGACCGCCGTGGAAGAGGCCAATAAACGCGTGCTGGCGGCATCGCACAGCGATCCGCTGCTGGAAGGCATGGGCACCACCCTGGTGGCCGCCCTGGATTTGATGGAGGGTTTTTCCATCGCCAGTGTGGGCGATAGCCGGGCCTACGTTTACGACGATGGCGGCCTGCGCGTGATTACCGACGACCAGACGTGGGTCAACGAAGTGGGCCGGCCGCTCGGTTTGGATGAAGAGAGCCTGCGCAACCACCCGATGCGCCACGTCCTCACCATGGCCATCGGGGCCAGCGCGCCGCTCACCGTGAACTACTACTCGGTGCCGTTACGGACCGGTGCTATGGTGCTGCTGTGCAGCGACGGCTTGCACGGCGTGCTGGAACGTACGGAACTGGAGCAGATCCTGCAGCGCGGACGGGTGGCAGCACTGGAGGAAAGCTGCGGCGAACTGATCGCCGCCGCGAAAGCCGCCGGCGGTCCCGACAACGTCACGGTAGTTTTGGTGAGAAAGTCGGACTGAGCCGGGCACTAGCCCGGCACAGTGAGACTGATTCTATCCGCAGTGACCTTGCTTGGGGCATGCGCGCACCTGGCTGTTGCCCAGGTGGCGATATTGCATATACAAGTGATCGAAGGGGAAGGCGCCGTCAATGCAGCGGGCGCGCGCAATGCGCGTCCGCTGTCGGTGCAGGTTACCGATGAGACCGGCAAACCGGTAGAAGGGGCGTCGGTAAGCTTCCACCTGCCCGAGGAAGGCCCGGGCGGCACGTTCGGCAACGGTCTGCGCACCGACGTGACGGTCACCGATAACGCCGGACGCGCCAACCTCCATACCATGCTGCTGAACCGCACTCCAGGGCGGTTCGCCATTCGCATTGTGGCGTCGAAGGAGCAGGCGCGCGCCGGCATCATGTCGTTTCAATACATCGCCGAGCCGAAGACCGGGGCGGGTCCGGCGGGTCCGGCGAAGAGCGGGGCGTCCTGGACGCATGGTCCGCTCAAATGGGTGGTGATTGCGGCGCTGGCCGGCGGGGCGGCGACGGCAGGGGCGCTGGTGGCCGGCAAGTCAAGCGGTAATGCGTCCCCAAGTTCCGCCCCGGCGGCAAGTGCGCCAACCCCGGCCACCATCGCCATCGGCGCCCCGTCGATTACGGTGGGTAAGCCATGAAGAGCGGCCTGGACGTGGCGCAGGCGCTCCTGCCCGCAGCGCCCCCAGCGGCGATAGGTAGCGCTTCGTGTGGCAGGCAATCTTGCCTGCAGGCGGCCTTTCAGGCCGCCTGGCGGGCTGAAAGCCCGCCTGCAGCCAGGATTGGCTGCCACACAACAGCGTTGCGGCTCAACTCAATTTCGCGGAGATTCATCCCGGCGTGCTTGGGATCCGCGGGCAGGGACGTCCGCAGCTATTTGCGTGGGGCGGGCCAAGCACCGCAAAACGGCGACAAGAGTGTCCGCGCCACGTCGAGCTCGCTGGCAGTAGCGTTAGGGCGCATTCTGCTGCTCGCTCTGGCGGCGTGTCCCGCCTGGGGGCAGTTCCAACTCTACCTGGTGAACGGCAGCGTCGTACAACCTGTGGTACACACCTACGACTTAGGCAGCGTGGCGCCGGGCACATCTGTAGCGGTGCCATTTCAGATCGCCAATATCGGTTCCGCCCCGGCGACATTGAATCTGCTGACGGTCACCGGCACCGGCTTTTCGGTGGCGAGCGGCAGTGCGCCGGTGCTTCCGATCTCTCTGACCGCGCAGCAATCGGTCAATTTCACGGTACTGTTTCAGGCCCCCGCTCCTGGAATCTACAGCGCCGCGCTCAATTCCGTAGGGATCGCGGTCACCTTGACTGCCACCGTTCCAGTGGAATTGACTTACGAGTCGGTCATCGGCAACAGCGTGCAGC
>Ga0182013_10005745_pt1 | contig 14310 bp, 14 predicted proteins | sample 612S2MmetaG_FD_120487 | JGI IMG/M metagenome (GOLD analysis project Ga0182013, IMG submission 120487) | Permafrost microbial communities from Stordalen Mire, Sweden - 612S2M metaG | ecosystem: Environmental > Terrestrial > Soil > Wetlands > Permafrost | place: Sweden: Stordalen | collected... | reverse complement strand
CGCGAGAGCCATTGTCCGGTCTGGACCGGCGCTCACCTGGAAGACGTGCCGGCGCGAGACGTCGCGATCCGCACCATACTCTGCGCAGTAGATTTGACCGCTCACAGCAACCACACCGCGTCTTTCGCCGCGTCGTTAGGCGCGGCTGGGAATGCGGCGGTTACGCTTGTTCACATCACCACCGGCGTGGAGATCTGGGGCCCCGGCGGACTCCATGTCGATATCGAGTGGAAAGACATCATCGTGAATAACGCCGTCAAGGGGATGGCGGACCTTCAACGGCAGGTAGGCACCCATGCCGAAGTCATCATCGAAAGCGGCAATGTTACAAAGTTGCTGAACCAGGCGGCCGAGCGGATCAAGGCCGACGTCCTGGTTATCGGACGGAGTCCGGGGCGACACCATCTAGGGGACAATGGCGAGGGTTATGGGATCATTCGGGACTCGTGCATCCCGGTGCTGAGCGTTTAAGAATTGTGTCATGCGCCTACCAAATGGGATTGGAGAAAATGCGCACCAGAGTACCAAATAACGCTCTGTCGAGAGTAGTAGCGGCAACTTCTTTTCTGGTTTTGTTTCCCGCCCGTCCGGCCGCATGCCAGAATGGCCAAGGAGCGTCGGCCCGTGATGAATCCACTCGCTTTGACTACTCAAAACCCCACGGTTTTCCCCGTGGTTTTTATCCCTACACCTTTCCCTCCCTGGCTGGCCCGCGACTGGACAACTCGCAACGGCTGCAAGACCTGATTGTCGACGGAAAACTGACGCTGACACTGGATGACGCCATCGCGCTGGCGCTGGAAAACAATCTGGAGATCGCCGTGACGCGGTACGACCTACCCATTGCCCAAACGGACCTGCTCCGAGCGAGGGGGGGCGGCGCCACGCGCGGCGTGGCGGGCTCCTACCAATCCACCACCCTTTTTTCCGGCAGTCTTGGAGGTGGTGTGGGCAGTGCCGGAGGCGTTGGCGCGGGTGGCGCGGGAGGCGTCCTGGGAGGCGGTATCGACCGCGTTGGTTCGTCACCCTGCTGTGATCCGAGCCTCCGTGTTAGCTATGGCTGGAGCAATGCCATCACGCCTCTGAACTACACGGTGGTCAGCGGGGTGCCGATTGACACGACTCACCAGGAGTCGGCTTCCGCGGGGTACAGCCAGGGCTTTCTGACCGGCACAAGCCTCTTCGTGTCCGAGAGTAGCTCGCGTCTAACCTCAAACACGACAAAGAGCATCTTCAATCCGGAGCTGGTCTCAGACGTTTCCGTAGGTGTAAGTCAGCACTTATTACGCGGCTTTGGAACGCGCGCCAACGCCAGATTCATCCTCATCGCCCGTAATGATGTGAAATACTCCGCGAGTGTCTTCCGGCAGAACGTGATCGCCGCGCTAGCGGTCGTGATGACCAGTTACTACGACCTGCTGGCCGACCAGGAAAGCATTCGCATGGCACAAGGAGGTCTGGAGTATTCGCAGAAACTCTTGGCCGACAACCAAGGGGAAGCGAAGAGCGGGCCCGCGGCCCAGTATGATGTGCTACGGAGCCAGGAGGAGGTCGCGTTACGGGAGCAGGTCTTGCTGGCGGCGCAAAACACTTTCTCTCAAGACGGCCAATCGCTGAAGGCCAAACTCTCCAAGAGTTTCAACGAGGAGTTGGCGCAGGTGGAAATTATCCCCTCTGACCGGCTGCCTGAGCCGAGTCCCGAGGATGTGCCCGCTCTGGACGAGGCTTTGCGCGAAGCCGCCAGCCATCGGCCGGAGATCGAGCAGGTTGAGTTGACGCTGCGTAATCAGCAAGTGGTCCTTCAGTCGATACACAACGCGCTGATGCCCTCACTCGATGTCTATGCCTCCTATTACCTCGCGGGTCTGGATGGCGCGTTGAGTCCAACCTTTACGAATATCCTCCGCGGCGACTTCCCCAACTTTTCCTTCGGCGTAACGCTCGACATGCCCCTCCGCAACCGTACCGCCCAGGCCGACGCGGAGCGGGCGCTGCTGGAACAACGACGGTTGCAGGTGAAACTACAGGATGCGAAGAACATGGCCGTTTGGGCTGTCAACAAAGCTTGGACCGGGGTGCGGCAGTCCCGGAATCAACTCGACGCCGTCCAGAAACTGGTGGCACTCGCGCGCCAGGTGCTCGAAATGCAGCAGGAAAAGTTCACCCGGGCTTTGTGCGCGGTGGAAGAGGTCATCACGGCACAACAGAATCTGGCCATAGCCCAAGGCCATGTAGTGAGAGCCCACGTCGCCTACGCCAAGGCACTGATTCAATATGAAGAAGTGACGGGAACCCTCCTGGAAAGGCACAACATCGAGATGTCAGAGGCCGTGAATGGGGAAGTTCGCAGCGTTCCAAATGCTCCTGGCACGCGCGAGCCGGTGAAATGGTGAATGCGAGGTCAGCAAGAGCTATCGAAATCATCAAGATCGTCAGTTCCGGCAGGTCTGGAGAGGCCCTCGTTCCGCCAACCGGCCTCCGCTGGGTTAAGGCGCGCGTTCGAAATCAAGCAAGAATTGAGGCGGTCATGACTTCTTCGTCCCCAAGCTCCCAGACCAAAATGGAGAATACTCGACCATCTTCGGAAACGGACTGCCAACGGCCCCGCATTCTGGTTGTCGACAATGAAAACTGGGCTCTGAATACTGTCGGCGCCACGCTGCAATCCGCTGGATATAACCTCATTACAGCTGCGACCGGCAGTGATGCGCTCCAGAGATTTCACCGCACGCGGCCCGATCTGGTCCTCCTCGAGTTGTGCTTGCCGGATATGGACGGTAAAGCAGTGTTGCTCCGTCTGCGGGAATGGACGATTACTCCGGTAATAGTAGTATCGGTACGGAAAGGAGAAGAGGAAAAAGTCGCTTGCTTCGATAGCGGCGCCGACGACTACATTACCAAGCCTTTCACCACAGGGGAACTGCTGGCGCGGCTTAGGGCAGCTCTCCGGAGAGCCTTTGGCGTGCCGCGCGGGAAGGTCTTCATCACGGGGGCTCTCCAAATAGATTTCGCCAGACGCGAGGTCATGGTCGAAAGCCAACCGGTCCAGCTCACCGCCACAGAATATGATCTTCTAAAGGTTCTCGCCATCCATGCCGGATCGGTCAGGACGCACTGCCAGTTGATTCATGAGGTCTGGGGCAGCACGCAATACCAGGACGCCGCGCATCTACTGCGGGCCACAGTGAGTAACCTGCGGCGGAAGTTACTGTCCGATTCGGGACGCCTCTGCCCAATCGTAACTGACGCCGGCGTCGGATACCGGCTTCAGGCCGGCGAGATGGCGCCTTACCTAGGTCTGCGGCCCTTTGGAGTTGCACCGGCAGGGTTATCTCCCACCAATCGTCTTGCTGATAACGATACGAAGCGGCAGAAAGAAGATGAGCGAGGCGGAGGTCGCCATGGTCACCGCGGCGCCTTGCTCGACTTACAGGGTCTCTAGGCTCTATCTTGAGGCGATCATGGCTCCCAGCTAGGCCGGACGACAAAGAACTGGTAATAATGGACTCCGAGAGCAACGCGCCATGAACACCGAAAAGCAGACCCAGAGCTGCTACGAATCTGGGGACTACAACCATCATCGTCCCGGCTTCCAGCGCAACCTCCTTTGAACCGTGAACCTTCGAGGCGGAGAGCGTCAGCCCCGTGGCGAATATACCAACTCCTGAGGATGTCGACCCGATCAGCCGAAAGCCGGCCGCCAGAACCTCTTCACAGGAAACGCGGAACACAACGAAAAGCAGTCCGATCACGGGGGACAACATAATCGGGTCAAACGCGAGTCTCTTAATTGAACCAAGTAACTTGTCCAGGCGAGGTTCTTCGCCGGTGGCTTGTCTCCTTGATCGCCGATCAGTGCGAAGGCAATTGAGGTCTGAACTATATCCAGCACCAGCGACGCAGACCAGCGGCGCAATCGATTCCGCAATTTAAGCCGCCAGCACCGAACAGTTCCGGAAGAACCGCGGGCCCAAACAGGGGACCCCGCGGGAGAAGCCGCGCAGATGCAGCCGACAGAGGCCCTCCGGCAGAGTGCCTTCGAACACAAAATAACCGATCATGCTGGCATAGGACAGCGAAATCACGGCCAGCGATGGCAGTTCGCTGGTCAGTGTGCCGAACGAAACACTCGCGGTCGAAACGAAGAGCGTGTCCGGCAGAGCGAAGGTCTTGGCAAGCTGCATCGTCTCCCGCGCCGGCTAGCATCGGGAAACCGGCCCCCCCAATTCAGTGTTCGGACCGAGGGTTTCTCAAGAGCTTCGCGGTCGAATGGTCTGCTTACCCCAGGCGCCGTTCGGCAACATTGTCGATGAGCCGCCATTTGCCTGCAAGCACGCTTTTTCCCGTCTTGGTTTCTGGCATCGTCCCCTATGACCGAAGTCCGATAGTCGGTCATGCCAATCTTCCCGAAGACGTGCGCCGGTCTAAGCCACTCGCGTGACTGTCCGGTACCCAGTTGGTTCCGTTTCCTGGTCCTCCGCCGAAGAAAGATCCAAAACGCGCACTCTCTGTCCTTCGGCAAATCTCTGCAGTAGGATCTGAATGCCGCTTGGAAACCGGATTGCATCCCGAAACGTGTTTACGGCGGCAGTAACCTGAGTAAATACCGCCTCCTCAACATCCTGGTGAATGCCGCACTCGCGCTGCAGCCTTGCTGGAATGTCCTGTACCAGCAAGCGGGTACCGGGTGGAATGCAAACCGCCGGGATCGCTGGACCAACCGCGGGGTCGATAAACTCCTTGAGTCGTGACCACAATCCGCGGCTTGGCGGCTTGCGACACTCGTGTCTGCGGCGAAGATCAGAGGCGGACGCCAACCCAAGTGTTCCTGCCTTAAATCTGTGAAAGACGAGTTTTTCTCCGGATACGGCTAAGCGGTTTGGAATCGTCATTAGTGAATAGTCGCACATTGTTCACTTCCTCCTCACAAAATATGAACCATCGAACTCACGCATCGCGGCTCCCGGGTCAAGGAAGCGACTGGCTTCCCCGAGACCGATAACCTGAAGCACGGCCAGGTGGCTGTCAAACCTCGAAAATGGGGGGCCTACGCCGACACTCACATTGCCCCCGGCACCCGCTATCCCTCTCTGGAGACGAATCTATCGTAAAAAATGTCAAAACGGCCTCAAAAATGGCCGGACTGAAAGGTGGTGAGGCCGCTAGACACCCCGACGGGACTGACGGAGCTTTGATATTCTCAGCGCCACAGGAGACCTGTCGTTGCGTGGGGTGTGAGCATTAGGCCGATCGCAATGGATTGGCCCGGCATAAAGCAGCTCCCCGAAACTGCGTCGCCTCGCTCGTGTGAGCTGTTTAAGTCTCCGCCGGAACTCGGAATTCGTACTGAACATCCGGCGCTCGCCACTTCAGCTCGATCAGGCATGCTGCCCCACTTTGCATCGATCGAGAAAAAACTCGATACCCCAACTGACGGCGACAAAGGCGACGATCAGCGCAAGCGACCAGGGCTCAACGAGCATAGTGGACCAGAGGAAACACGCCAGGACTGCGGCTATGAAAACCGCTCCGGCGCCAACCAGCAATCGCGAGCCATTGGTTTCACCGATCAGGTGCCAATGCGCCAGTTGTACGGCCAGGTAGGAAAACAAGAATGTGGCGCTAGCTATACGGGCGAGGGCGGTGAGGTCGAAGAAGTTGATCGCCAGCAGGATTGCTGCGACGCCGAGCAACAAGCCAAGACTTCCTTTGCGCCACACAAAGTGCGCGAACATGCGCGGCAGATTGCCCACCGGGACCATTGAGCGGGCAATCTCCATTGCGGTGAAAACCCACGCATTGATGCCCGAAGCCGTGGCAAGCAGCGCCGCTATCGATACAATGATGTAACCGGTGTTTCCGAGTACCGGTTTGGCTGCCAAAGCTACCGCCGTGTCGGCGTGCTTCGTGAGATCGGCTGTCGAAACGCTTCCCACTACGATCACCGCCAGCCCGGTGTACAGCAAGATGACGACGCCTATCGCGAGGTAGATCGCACGCGGAATCGTTTTCTTGGGATCGGAAACTCTGCCGGCTGCGTTGGTCATCATCCCGAAACCGGCATAGGCAAGGAACGTCAGACCGACGCTGCCGACAAGAGACAGAAAATGAGGGGTAACATGGCTGACCGGCGCATGGCCCATCATGCCGTATCCGCCCGCCAGCATGAGCACTGTCAGGATGATCAGCTTGATTCCGACGAGGACTACCTCGGCCTTGCCAACCTGCCCCGAGCCTGCGATATTCAGGAGGACCAGAATGATGGTGATGGCCGATGCGAAGACATTGATCCAAAGCTGACTCGTGTTCCCCAGCGCCACCGCCGTGGCATACGCGCCAAATGCCTTCGCGACCAGCGCAATGGTCACCGCAATGGTAATCAGGTAGGTCAACGACAACGTGCCCGAGAGTTTTCCGGTACCGAAGGCTTGATGAAAATAAGCGGTCAGACCACCGGCATCCGGGTAGCGCGCATCCAGTTTCGCGTAGGTATAGCCGGACAGGCAGGCCACCACGCCGCCGAGCAGAAATGAGATATAGGTTTCATTGCCCGCGACCAGGGAGACTACGCCGAGGAGCGCGAAGATGCCCGCACCGACCATCGCGCCCACCCCCATGGCCGCCACAGACCACACGTTCATCGAGCGGTCGGCAACTTCTTGCCCGGATGCGCTGGGCGGCCCCGTCTTGCTTTCCTTAGGCGTCCCGTTCATTGCTTTCTCCTCCGGTCAGAAGGACCAGCTAAGCGCGATCTGGGGCGCGAAGTAGGACGATGTATTGCGACCGGCCACTGAGTATTCAATACCAGCGATGATGCCAAGATGGTCCGAAAAATTGTACTCAAGCGCCGGCGCCAGTGCCGTTCCGGCGCTGCCAGCCTCTCTTGTATTCACGGAGTTGCCCAGTGCGTCGATTCCCTGTATCCGGGTGCTATAGGCAAAGTGCTGCACCAGATCGAACGCGAGTACCCATCTTTGGTTCAGGCCATATCCGGCGCCCAAACCAACATTCGCGGCGAACCCGGGCGCGGCATGCCCGGCGAATCCCTGCTCGGTTCCGTAAACGCTCAGGTCATTCACCCCCACGTTTGCAACACGTTCGAAGGCGGCGCCGTACAAGCGCAATCGCAGAGGATGATTGCCCGGGGTGTCAAAGAGCGACTGGAAAAGGAGCCCCTGCTTAAGCGTATAGGCGCCAGTGCCGAGACCGTTGAGTGGGGTTTGCAGACGGTCGTAATCGCCGATGGGGAAGGACATTCCCACTGAGGCGGTCACAGAAGGAAAGCCGGTTTCGTTGTTCTCGTCGTTAAATCGATATTCGAGTTCCACCGGCAGATCTCCGACTCCAGTGGCTTTGGCCTGATCGTTCCAGGCGTGTGCAAACGAAGGCAGCGCTTCGATGCTCAGCCGGTCGGTGATCCCGTACTTGAACACGGTCACCGACTCCATCTGACGGACATTGTTCTCGGTCGAGTGATGTCCGCCATCATTGCCATATGTGCCAGTGTTGCCCTGATAGACGACATATGGCTCGATTGCCATAAGACCTGCTTTTGGTAATGCCGGCGATGGGGCTTCCAGGGACCCAGTGAACCATTGAGCCTGTACCGCCGCATTTCCGGCTACCTGAGCAGAGGCAGTTCCCACGGCGCCAGCGATCGCCAGGAAGATGAGCAACCGTGAATATCGCATGTCAGTTCATCCTACGTGGCATTGGGCTGTCCCTCGAACGGCTCGAAATCTGAATCGGGGGCCTTCCACGCAGGCTTACGGAAGGCAAAGAGGATGAAGGGTATCGCTATGAAGATGATTGCGCCCCCCAACAGGCTCCCGACATAGACCGTCGGACTACCCGTGCTGATCTGCTTTGGCGGTATGGAACTTAAGGACATGGCGATCAAGGCGCCGGCCAATCCGACGACACCCACCACGCATATGCCAAAGTTGCCGCCCGGTATCTTGAAGGGACGCACTTTTGCCGGCTGTGTGTAACGCAGGCGGATGGCGGCGACAAACATGATCAGGTACATCACCAGGTAGATGATGGTCGCCATCTGACCGAGAATCTGATAAGCCGACTGCACCGAAGGCAACACCGCGAAGGCTATGCAGAGCAACGAGACGAGCCCTCCCTGCACCAGCAGAATGTTGACCGGGACGGCGTGTGCGTTGGTCTTCTGCAGAATTCTCGGTAAGTAACCGGCCCGGCCCACCGCGAAGAGCCCGGTAGACGGCCCACCCACCAGAGCGCTAGCTTGGCCCAGCACACCAAATACGAGCATGACCGCCATCACGTTGCCCAGCCACGGCACATGCAGGGCACCCCAAAGATCGCGATAGGCGAGGAGCAGGCTCTGGTTGAGGTTTATGCTCTTCTGCGGGATGACGACACCGACCGCTAGCGTGCCGAGCACAAAAGTCGCGATCACCATAATGGAGGCTAAGAAGACCGACAGGGGATAGTTCCGGGACGGATTCGGGAGGTTCTTGATATGCACCGCCTGAATCTCCATACCGGCGTAGTATAGGAAGACGCCAGCGGCCAGGACCATGTTTTGAAACTTGCTGAAATCGGGAATGAACCCCGTATGCAACGGGAGGTGCATGGGCTTTCCCATGGCCACGTAGACAACGCCGAGAGTAATCAGAATCGCGCCGGGAATGATCGTTCCGAACAGTCCTCCGAGGGAACTAAGTCTCGAGGACGCGCCGATACCACGGAGGGTAAACAGGGTCACGAACCAATACACCGCCAGCACCACCGCGATTGTGTAGAACCGGTTGGCTGCCAAAGCGGTATCGAAGCTCTGGGGCCAGAATATATAGGCCAGCGCCACCGATCCGTAGATCAGCACCGTGGGAAACCAGATGACAATCGCCTGCCACTGATAGTACAAGGCGGCAAAGCCCCATCTGGGTCCAAAGGCCTCGGACACCCAGCGAAACACCCCGCCCTGTTTGGGAAACGTCGAAGTCAGCTCCGCCGCAACCAGAGCCGTCGGGATAAGAAACACAACGGCCGCGAAGACAAAATAGAATATCGACGTCAGGCCGTACTCGGCCATGGTGGGCAGGCCCCGCAGACTCACGAGAGTCGTGAAGTTCATGATCGTGAAGGCCACCAGTCCGATGACGGCAGTCTTCTTGACGGCGCCCTTCTGGGGGGACGTCGTAGTAGACGGCGCGGGTTGGCCCGCTCTCGGCGTGGCCGGCTGAACGCTAGAATCTGGCATAGGGATCTCTTTCCTGGGTTGGCGGGAGGCGGTCCGGTAGGGAGCCAGACCGCCTCGGTTTTCGATTCGGTGCTTATTGGAGCTTCAGCACCTCATCGCGTGCGGCGGCGACGCAATGCAGCGCCCACTTCATGATCTCCGGCGTCACGAAGACATTCATTGGAAACGCCTTGATCGCAAATATCACGGCGTCCGTGTCCGTACCCTCGCGGTTGTATTCGGTGTTCCGGAAGCCCGTACTGAAACTCATATAGGGCGTGTACTTGCCATCGATCTTCTTTCCCGCCCGGAACCACTCATAGAGCTTGTCCCCTACGTCCTTCGTCAGCTTGTTGTGCTTCTGAAGATCGGCCCGGGATGTTTTATCGGCCAGCTCCTTTTTATACTGATCGGCCGCGTCCGTGCCCGTTGGATAGACACGGAACAGCGTAATCAGCCCAGTGTCGTCGGGGTTGACGCAGATCATGTCGGAATGCGTCTTTAGGAGATCGTAGAGGTAGTATTTGGTCTCGAGAATTCCGCCGAGGATGGACTGCATACCCTCTTTCCCGAAGTATTTCAGCGTCGCCCACCCCGCGAGCGAGCCGGACGCCGTTCGCGACACTTCAAGCGTGTAATACATCGGGTTGTAGGGAGTACGAACCTGCAGGTAGGCATCGCCAGCCCACTGATGAAGGGTCTCGAATTCCTTGGCATTTTTGTAGAGGAAGCAACTACTCACGTAAGGAGCCCAGCCGACCTTGTGGAAGTCGATGCCGACCGCGTCGGCATAGCGCAATTCCGCCAGGGCTTGCCCGTTCTGCTTCAGAACGGGCAGGATGCGATCCGAAAACTGCAGCGGGTTCTTCTCGAAGTCATAGTCTTTAAAGTAGACCCAAGACCAACCGACGACCGCATCCGCATACAGGATCGTCTTGCCGAAACCCTCCGGATTCGGGTACCGGTCCAATAGCTTGCGGACCTTGCCGAGCGGATCGAACGCACTCGCATCCGTCGTTCCCATGGTGCAGACCACCGTGGCGACCGGAATCTTCTTGGATGCCAGGTCCTTCAGGATTTCTTCCAAGTGGGCAACGTCCATTTGGTTGGTCTCGACATCCGTCCGGACGTGGACGATGTTGTCCATACCAAGGCCCATCCATGCGGAGGCGTTTCTTTGAACGAAGTGCGCTTGTTGCGAGCAGATGACTTTGGCGTCCGTGCGCACGCCCTTCTTCATGGAATCCGGCAACACGCGGGTAAGTCCGTACTTCAGACCGTAGGTCCAACAGCCGCCGCCACCCCAGGTGTAGATCGCGCCCGTCTCCACTGGATTCCAGCCGACGAGATTGCCCAACATGCCCGCCGTTTCGAGTTCCGCGATGTGCACGTTCTGCGCATATTCGCCCTCCAGGATATTGGCAGGAAACACTTGTGACAGCATCGACGCGATGATTGCCGCCGTGTTGGGCTGCGGGATAACATTGCACATCGTGAGCGGATTACCCCAGTTCGCCGCACCTTCGAACAGGTTCACGACGTCGTCGAGAACCGTGTCGAGATCGCCCCGGTTCTGTGGAATCTCAACATTCTTGACTTCGGGAAATTTGTACTTGAGCGCGCCGCTTTTGCCGAGATAAGCCGGCCCACCCTCTGCCGGTCGTAGCTTGTCGAGCCGGGCGACGAACTTACCGATCTGTTCGGAAAGAGGGTCCGTGCCGCCGCGGAACGGCGACGGGAACTCGCCGGTCATTTCCGAGCGATATTTCGCCCATTTCGGTGCGTGGCTGTGTGCCTTCCCATCGGCATCGAAGTGCCCTTCATAGTCTTTGGGAGAAGCGTGCTTTGGCGGAGGTGCATCTATAGTTGCGTTTTTCATGAAAAGTCTCCTTAGAGTCGGAATGTCTTTTTGGGTCTAGAAACGATTTGCGACCTTATGCGGCTATGTTCCGGCACAAGATACCGGTTAACGCAAGAACGAACACGCCCGGCCGTGTCTCGGCAATGCCTCACCGCTTGCGCAAAACCTCTTGCCGAGCCGCGACCAACTGGAGCAGCGGTTGGCATCGAAGAATATAAGTGCCGGAAAGTAGTTAGCGTCATCGCCGTGTTTCGGTGACTGCGCGGCCGGAGTCTGGTCGCACCAAGGCCTCGTCTCTCTCGATTGCTAAAAGATGTCCGACAACTCAACTCTAGGAGAACCGTTGTCAAAAAAGTGTCAAAACGCGCTCGGAATGGAGAACCTGCGTGCCGCCTTGTACTGTTTGCTACTTCTTGGCGCACCACTCTGTCGGCAACTTTCGCATTGCGGATGCGGCCTTGGCATTTGGGTTCCCGGCGGTTTTCCGCTAACTCGGCGTTGGCTCGTGACTCGAACCTTCAAATAGCAGGACTTCTCAGATGGGCCATCCCGTGCACAGGCCAATGCTCAGCCCGAACGGGCGAAGGGGATGCACATGAACACAGTACAGACAGAGATAGGCGGGTTCCAAGGGATCCTGGAACGAAGAGCGGCCGAACTGATTCAGGTTTTGCAAAATCGAGATGGCATTGCAATTGAGAAGAGCCCGGAACAGATGGACGAGGCTCAGTACGCGACTGAACGGGAGCTGGCCTTCCGCAACGTGGATCCTGAGTAAAGCCTGCTGCGCGACGTGAAAGACGCACTGGGGCGAATTCACGACGGCAGCTTCGGAAGCTGCACTGAGTGCGAACTGGCGATCAGTCAAGGCGCCTGATCGCCGTGCCGTGGGCGTCGCGTCGTATGCAGTGCCAAGAGGCCGCCTACCAGGACGGGCAAGAGGGTACAGAACGTCTCAACGATACTCCAGTGGGGCGTAAGTGGACGGTTCTGACTTTGGCGCGCCGCCCGTCCCCGCCGGTGCAACCCGCAATTTCTACAGAAACGCACCGGAGAAGGTGGGATCAGTTTGGGGTTCCTCTCTGCAATGCAAGGTGTCAGAAAACAGTGGGCGGTGGAAGAAGTGATCACGGCACAACAGAACCTGGCCATAGCCCAAGGCCATCTAGTGAGAGCCCACGCCGCCTATGCCAAGGCATTGATTCAATATCAAGAGGTGACGGGAACCCTCCTGGAAAGGCACAACAACGAGATGTCAGAGGCCGTGAATGGGGAAGTTCGCAGCGTTCCAAATGCTCCTGGCACGCGCGAGCCGGCGAAATAGTGAATTCGAGGCCAGCGGCGACGACGGGACAAATGATTTGCTCGTCAGCGACGTCCTGCGCCGGAACGAACTCCAAGTCTGGTTTGTTCTCCGAGCAGCTCGCAAGTGCAGGGATAGCCGATAAGGACGAAGAGCCTGCGCGTTCGGTGGTCGAAACTCACGCTTAAATCATGGTGTTGCCTCACGCTGCCGCTGCCGTCACGAGCATGATGACGGTCGCGATCAGCATGACGCCAGCGCACGTCCACCCAAGCCAGCGAAGCAGCGCCCCATTTCGGTGCAGACCCATGACGTCGGCCCAGGCTGTTGCCGAGCAGGTCGAAACGGTCGCTGTTAAAAAGCTTGTAGGAGTAAAGGGCGTAATAGGGCTTGGATGGCACGACAAGACCCTCGTGCTCATGGGGGTTCTTCGCGTTACCACGAACCTCCAGGCGGTTCATCAGCCCGCGCAGTTCACCGGCGGACTCGTGCTCGCCGAACAACACAAGATACGCGTACACCAGAGTGTTTACATAGAGCCCATAGCCCATCACCCACTGCTCGTCACGCCAGTCGCTGGTGGGTAACTGGGAGACCATGACCATATCGTCAGGGCTCTGGTATTGCATCCACTTCAGGGCTTTCTGCGCCGCCTCGTCAAGGAAACCCGGCTGATTGGGCTGATTGGCCGATTTCCTGTACAGCGCTAGGCCGAAGAGGAAGAGCGGAGTGGTATCGCTGGAGCCAAGGTCGGCAGGATCGTGGGCGAGGCCGGGAATGAGACCGCGCGCCGTCTGATTGGTTGCCAGCGCCACCAAAGTGCGCCGCAGTGCGTCGGCAAGTTGCTCGCAGCCGCTGGCCACAAACCCGAGCGCGGAAATCATGAGGTCTCGCGTGTAAGGTTCCGGGTATCCCCACCCAGCGGCGCGGGGCAGTCCTTGAAATGGCCCCTGGGCGTTGTGGACCAGGATGCGGAGGGCCGCGTCTTTGGCCTGATCGATCGAGACAAGCGATTTCTCGTCCATAAACATGTGAACTACGAGTCAAGAGCATGGATTCGCGCCACAACCTAATGGCCTCGAAATACTTGGTTCTCAAGAGCCATCCGAAGCTCTCGCACTGCATCCGTCTGCGCGACCAGAACGTCGCCGTCGTGGAGCAGGAAATGCTGGGACCGATATTCAGACGTTCCGAGGGTTTTGTTTCCTTCGTTGAACATCTGCGTGGGTGACGTGCAATCTGAGTGCATCAGCGGCACGTTAGATCGCCGAACCCGTTCCAATACCCACGTCAACAACTCGACCGGTTTGGCGAGGGCGACCTCTTTCCATGCCACCCATAGCGAGATGGGTCGATTACCGCCGCCCGCCGCCGCCACGGGCTCTGCCTCCGCCAGCCGACTGTCTCTGCTGCATTTGCTGCATCTGCTGCGTGTGCCCTTGATGCATTTGCTGCGTCTGCTGCTGGTGTTGTTGTTCAACCTGCTGCATTCTCGCCGGAGCAGCCTTCTGTTTCGTCAGCTGCTGATGTTCCGTCTCCTGCTTTTGCTGCAGTTTCTGCCGATCCTGGTTCTGCTTCGCGACCACATTGTCTTGCTCCTTCTGGTATTTTTGGTCCAGCTTCGCGTTCCCCGTCTTGGGAGCAGCGGGTCGTTGGACGGGCGGTAGGTCCTTAGGATGGACTGCAGTGTTGGGGCGACCAGTGGCAGGAATTGGCGGCGCGCCGTGGTTCGCAGAAAGCCGCTGTTGGGGGTTATTGTGGGCAGACCACGCATGTTGAGTCTGCTCGGATACAGGCCCAATGCGTTTGCCACGGGCAGCAGCCTCTTCTTCAGAAGTGGCGCGTGCGTTGATCCCGCCGTTGCCACCGTTGTAGCTGACACGGTTGGCCCTCTCGTTCACCCTCGTGTTGTAAACGTTGTGGATAGCGTTGGCG
>Ga0182013_10005742_pt1 | contig 14311 bp, 15 predicted proteins | sample 612S2MmetaG_FD_120487 | JGI IMG/M metagenome (GOLD analysis project Ga0182013, IMG submission 120487) | Permafrost microbial communities from Stordalen Mire, Sweden - 612S2M metaG | ecosystem: Environmental > Terrestrial > Soil > Wetlands > Permafrost | place: Sweden: Stordalen | collected... | reverse complement strand
GGAGAGATCCGCTTTGCCATCGAGACGGCATTGGCGCCGCTGCACGTACTGAACGGCGTCGCGCCGCGCGCCCGCGCGCTGGAGGTGTTCGCGCGCCTGCGCGTGTGGGACACCGAGCAGAACAACGGGGTGTTGATTTACGTGCAGCTGGCGGACCGCAACGTTGAAATCGTCGCGGACCGAGGGTTCACGGGCCGGATCAGCGCGGGCGAGTGGGAAGCCGTGTGCCGGCTGATCGAGGAGCATTTCCGCGCCGGCCGCTTTCTGGAGGGGTCGATCGCGGGGGTGGACGCCATCGGCAATCTGCTGGCCCGCCACTTTCCGCCGAACTTAGGCCAACCGGCACAATCACATAACCAATTGCCTGACCGGCCGACTTTGCTGTAGATAGTTCCCATGAAGAGATTAAGGTTGGCCGTTTGCATCGGCGCGTTGAGTTTGGGCGCCTGCACGCTGTTCAGGTCCACTCCCGCTCCGCCGCCGCCGGCGGCGAAGGCTCTGCCGCCGGCCGAGCCGCAATTGCCGACGCCTTCGGCGACCCACCGCGAGGAAGTCGATACCGGCAGCGATATCGTGGGCTACGTGCAGAAAACGGTCATCGGCAAGGAAGACACGCTGCCCGACATCGCACGCCGCTTCGATGTGGGCTATGAGGAAATGCTGACCGCCAACCCGGGAGTCGATCCCTGGCTGCCCGGCGTCGGACGAGAGGTCATCGTTCCCACGCAATTCATTCTGCCGGCGGCTCCCCACGAGGGGGTGGTGGTCAACGTCGCCGCCATGCGCATTTTCTACTATCCGCCGCACAAGAAGGGCGAACCGCAGATCGTATTCACCCACCCCATCGGCATCGGCAAGGTGGGCTGGAGGACTCCCGAGGGCACGACCAAAATCGTCAGCCGCCAGAAGGATCCTGTCTGGGTGGTGCCGAAGTCGGTGCGCGATGAACATGCCGAGGACGGCGAAAAGCTCCCGGCCCAGGTGCCCGCCGGCCCGGACAATCCCCTCGGCCAATATATGTTTCGACTGGGATGGCCGAGCTATCTGATTCACGGCACCAACAAGCCTTACGGCGTGGGAATGCGCTCGAGCCACGGCTGCATGCGCCTGTATCCGGAAGACATCGCGGTGTTCTTCGACCTGATCCCCATCGGCACCAAGGTGACCGTGGTCAATCAGCCGTACCTGTTCGGGTGGCGCGACGGCACGCTCTACCTGCAGGCCTACACGGTCATGGAAGACGATTCGCGCGATTGGAGCAAGAACCGCAAGCGGCTGCTCGCCAAAATGCTGAATCCCAAATTGCAGAAGAAGATCTCCGACCACGACAATGAAATCGACTGGCAACGGGTCGGCGACTTGGCGCACTCGCCGCGCGCCGTGCCTGCGCCGATCACGGGCGGCCTGCCCGGCATCGACGATGTACTGTCCAAGTCGCTGCTGGTCGAAAATACCCTGCCCACGGGCTCCAACTGGGACGGCAAGTCCGGATTGCTGGTCGACGAAAAGACATTCAAAGAATTGCTCGGGGGCCGCACTGAGGCGCCTCCCGCCTCGCAGACACAAGCCGCCGTTCAGTGATGCGAAATCCCCGGCTCAACGCGGCGCTTGCGGGGCTCGCGTTCGCCTGCGCGGGCTTCGGGTCCGCAGGCGCGGAGCCGACGCCGATCGAGGCGGGCCTCGACTATCATTCCTTCGCCAACGTCGATCAGTTCAAGGTCACGCATCTGGACCTGGACCTTCGGGTCGACCTTCAGGATAAGACCATCAGCGGCGTGGTCGAGCTGGAATTGAAGCGCCTCGATCCGCGGGCGACGCAGCTGATTCTCGACACCAAGAACCTGATGATCAACGACGTGAGCCAGAAGGCCACGGATGTCCTCGGCGCCACGGCCAAGAGTGAAGCCATCTGGGTCAGCCGGCCGTTTCACATGGAGAAGCCCGACCCCATACTCGGCAGCGCGCTGGTCATCGAACTGCCGCCGAACCGCAAACCGGGCGAATCGATCCGGGTCGACTACGAGACCGCGCCGACCGCCGCGGCGCTGCAGTGGCTGACGCCGAAGCAAACCGCCGGGCACCACAAGGCCTTTTTGTACACCGAATCCGAGCCGATCGGTGCGCGCACCTGGATTCCGCTGCAGGACACTCCCCAGGTTCGCGCCACCTACAAGGCGTTGATCCACACCGACTCGGACGTCCTTGCCGTGATGAGCGCCGGGAACGATCCCAAGGTCAAGCGCAACGGCGATTACACGTTCGTGATGCCGCAGGCGATACCTTCCTATCTGATCGCGCTGGCGGTCGGGGACCTGCATTTCAAGGAGACCGGTCCGCGCACCGGCGTGTACGCGGAGAAATCCGTGGTCAATGCGGCCGCCAAGGAATTCGCCGACACGGAGTCGATGATCGCGGCCGGGGAAAAATTGTTCGGACCGTACCGCTGGGGCCGCTACGACATCCTGGTGCTGCCGCCGAGTTTCCCCGTCGGCGGCATGGAGAATCCACGCCTGTCGTTCATCACGCCCACCGTCATCGCCGGCGACAAGAGCCTGGTGTCGGTGATCGCCCACGAGCTGGCGCACTCCTGGTCGGGAAATCTCGTCACCAACGCGACTTGGCGCGACCTGTGGCTCAACGAGGGGTTCACGGACTACCTGGAAAGCCGCATCATGACGGCGGTCTACGGCGAACCGCGCGCGTCCATGGAGCAGGTGCTGGGGCTCGAAGAGCTGCGGCGGGAGTTGCCGACGCTCAAACCGCAGGACCAGGTGCTCGCGATCGATCTGCGCAACCGCGATCCGGGCGCGGAGTTCAGCAGCGTGCCCTACCAAAAAGGGCGCCTGTTCCTCGAGTTCCTGGCGGCCAAATTCGGGCGCGAACGGTTCGACGCCTTCCTGCGCAGCTACTTCGATCACTTCGCGTTCCAGAGCATCAGCACCGAACAGTTCACAGCGTATCTCACCGAAAACCTGCTCGACCGCTTTCCCGGTATCGTCACCCGCGGGCAGGTTCTCGCCTGGGAGAACGATCCGGGCCTGCCGGCGGACGCGGTATTGCCCGTCTCAGGCGCGTTCCAGCCCGTCGATGAGGCAAGGGCAGCCTGGCTCAACGGCACGCTCAAGTCCAAGAAGTTCGGCCTCGACTGGGTTACTCAGCAGTGGCTGCATTTTCTCGACAACATGCCGGGCGCGCTTAAGCCCAAGCAACTCGCCGATCTCGACGAGGCCTACGGCTTCACGCGCAGCCAGAACGCGCAAATCGAACGAAGCTGGCTGGAACTCGTCATCCGCAACAGTTATCAGCCGGGCTTCCCCAGGCTGGAAACTTATTTGACCAGCGTCGGCCGACGCGTGCTGATCGAGCCTCTGTACACCGATCTGATGAAGACGGCTTCCGGCACGGAGTTTGCCAAGCGCGTCTATGCAAAGGCGCGTCCCGGCTATCATCCGAGCACGGCGACGGCGGTCGACGCCATCGTCAATGCCGGCGCGGCGGACACAACCGAATGACGAGCGAGTGGATGAAAGTCATGCTCGATGAGATTTCGCGCAAGAAAGCCGAGGCCGAGCAGGCGCGCATCGAGGATGAGCGGCGCAACCAAGAGCCGACCGCCCCGCCGGGATGATTCCCCTCAAGGACGACTCGCCGTCCCCATCGAGGCCGATCGTCACCGTCTCGTTGATCGCAAGCTGCGCCGCCACATTTCTGTGGCAATGCTCTCTCGATGCCGCCGCGAGCCGGCGGGCCGCGGCGGCCCTGGGCGCGATTCCGGCCGTACTGCTGACGGATGCGCGCTTGCCGGTCGATTTGCAATGGATACCGCGCTTCGCGTCGCCGTTCACATCCATGTTCCTGCACGGCGGCTGGATGCATCTGCTCGGAAACCTGCTCTTCCTGTGGATCTACGGGGACAATGTCGAAGATGCCATGGGGCATTGGCGGTTCCTGGTGTTCTATTTGCTGTGCGGCATCGCCGCGATCGCGGCGCAGGCGCTGTCCAATCCCTATTCGCCGTATCCCATCATCGGCGCCAGCGGTGCGATTTCCGGAGTGCTGGGCGCTTATCTGCTGTTGTTCCCCCGGGCGCGCGTGCTGACGCTGGTGGTGCTGCCCTTTTTTCTCACCACATTGCGGGTGCGCGCCATGCTGTTGCTGCTGCTGTGGTTTGCGGTGCAGTTGATCAGCGATCTCGCTATGCCTCACGGAGGCGCGGGCGCCACGGCAGGCGCGGGCGTCGCGTTCCGCGCGCACATCGGCGGATTCCTGGCCGGGATGCTGCTGGTACCCTTGCTCAAGCGGCGCGATGTGCCGCTGGGGTTGTGATAGAGTCGGCCCCGTGCGTCCGAGAGAAAAAAATTGCTGACGCCGAGTAATACCGGTATCCGGGCCCAGGAAGACCCCGGCCCCGATCAACCCATCATGCGTCTCGGCACCGCGCGCACCGCGTTCGTCGGCCGCACCCTGCGCGGACCGGTCAATCGGCCGGTGCTGCTGGCCAGCTTCACCGAATTTCAGCACGTGTTCGGCGGCCTGTGGCAGCCGAGTCCGCTCGGCTATGCCGTCGAGCAATTTTTCGACAATGGCGGGCGCGAGGCACTCATCGTGCGCGTGGTCAACGGCGCGCGCTCGGCGACGCTGGCGCTGCGCGCCGGAGATTCGATGTTGACCTTCCGGGCGGTGCGGCCCGGCACGCGCGAGTTTCTCCGGGCCAGCGTCGACTACGACAACATCGCGCCGGAAGATGCTTCGGGTTTCAACCTGACGGTGCAGCGGGTGCGCGCGCAGGGCACCGCTCAAGTGGAAGATCAGGAGATTTTCCGCAAGCTGTCGCTGCTGCCGAGCGAGCAAGGCTACCTGCCGCGGGTCATCGCCGAATCGGAACTGATCCGCATGGCGGGCGACGCGCCGAAGCAGCGGCCCGATCGCACCCTGGATGCCGCCAGCGGCTTGAGCACGGGTTATGTCGCCTCGAGCTCCGACGGCGACGACGGCGCGCCGCTCACCGACTATGACGTGATCGGCAGGCAGCAGGACCGCACCGGTCTGTTCGCGCTGGAGACCGCTGAGTATTTCAATTTCCTGTGCATTCCGCCCTTGTCGCGCGAAGAGGACGTGGGTCCCAGCACCCTGCTCGTCGGATCGCGCTACTGCAAGGAGCGCCGCGCGCTGATGATCGTCGATCCGCCGGCGGGCTGGCTGACCGCGGAGGACGCGCTGCGCGGTATGCGGGATTGGAATTTCTCCAGCGAAAATGCCCTGATGTACTTTCCGCGCGTGCTCGCGCTCGACAAGCTGCGCGGCCATTTCGAGTCGTTTGCGCCGTGCGGCGCGGTGGCAGGCATGCTGGCGCGTTGCGACGAGGCTAGTCCGGTGTGGGCTCCCGCCAAGAACGATGAAGCGGTCCTGCGCCCCGGGTACAGGCCGACCTGCATGGTTACCGAGGATCGGCGGATGAGGCTCGCCAATCTGGGGGTCAATACCTTCCAGTCGGTGCGCTCCGCCGTGCGCATCGGCGTCAATGCGCGCACCCTGGCGGCCGGCGCCGCGGCCAACGCCGATTGGCAGTACCTGGCGACACGCCGTCTCGCGCTCTTCATCATCAACAGCATCGAGCGGGGCACCCGATGGGCGGCCACCGCTCCGCCGCACGTGGAAGTCGCGGAAGCGGTTTCATCCCAGGTGCGCGCCTTCTTCGAGTCGCTGCATGACGCACGGACGTTCGGCGACCGCCGGATGCAGGACTCGTTTTTCGTCGTATGCGACCAGCGCGGCGCATTTCACCTGGTGATCAGTTTCGCGGCCCAGCGTACAGCCGGCTTGCATACTTTTCGCATCGTGCATTCGCCGGCGGGCAGCAAAATCGTGCCGATCAGCTTGAACCGCCTGAACGTCGAGCAATACAGCCCGGCGGAACTCGAATGGGTCGAGCGGCTGGCGCGCAGCCTGTCGGATTAGCATGCCACGGTCCTTCCGCACCGTGGTGTTCTCGCACGGAAAGGAGAGCGGGCCGTGGGGCTCGAAGATCACGGCCATGGCGGCGGCCGTGCGTGAACTTGCCGCGGCCGTGGAGTCGGTGGATTACCGAGGATTGGACGACCCTGCGGACCGCGTCGCCAAACTCATCGCCGGGGGCGCCGCACTCGAAGGACCGCTGGTCTTGGTCGGTTCGAGCATGGGCGGACACGTGTCGGCGGCCGCGGCGAGCCGCCTGGAAGCGCGCGGCTTATTTCTGCTCGCCCCCGCTCTGTACATGGCGGGCTACGAGCAATACACGCCTCAAGACGTTTCCTGCCCGACGGTCATCGTGCACGGCTGGCGCGACTCCATCGTCCCGGTGGAGAACAGTATTCGATGGGCGCGCGAGCATCGCGCCGCTCTGCACCTGCTGGATTCCGACCATCGTCTGGAAGATCAGATCGGCGCGATCTGCGGGCTGCTGCGGGCGTTTTTGCTCGAACTGGGCTGATGGCGACCCGGATCGGGCTGATGGCCACCGAACCGGGTTGATGGTCACTTGACCGGCGGAGGGCTCGCGGTCGGCGGCGGTCTCGCGGTGGGAATGTCCAATTGCGCCTGGGCGAGTTCACGCAGGCTCTCGCCGAGCTGCTCGCCGCAGCGGCGGCCCATGGCGTCGAAACCAGCGCCCAACGAGGCCATGTAAGCCGAAATATAGTGCTTGCCGGCGGGCGATTCGAGGAAGGCCAGCAGGTGCTTGAGATCCGAATCGCTTAAGGCCCGATACCCATAGGCCAGGTAGCGGCGCAGCGGCTCGCGCATGCCTTGTTCGAGAGCGGGGCGGCTCGCCTCGCCGGATTTGCGTGCGCTTTGCGCCACGGCTTCGGTATCCCGGCCCGATCCCACGGCGGTGCCGATGGCAACGGCCTGTCCCATGCTGATGAAAATCTGCACGGTGGATTCGGTGGATCGCGAGGCCTGCTCCAATTTATCGAACAGCACGTCGCGCTGCGGAGTCGACGGCGCGGTGATCTCGCCGTTCATGATCTTGTCCGTGGTCGCCTCCTCGAGCGAGGCTTGCGCCACATCGGCCGCCACCATGCGCCGCCCGAGGTCGCTGGACAAAAAGTTCTCGGTCTTCTTGACCGTCGCGGGATCGAGATTGGCGGCGAGCGCGCCCAGGGCGGGAACTTCGAAAACATCGATGCGAAACCCCTTTTTGGCCGCCTCGGTCACCGCATTCAATTGCTGGTCGGAGAGTTTCGCCGCGGTGTCGGCGGAGAACAGCTGGCGGATATGCGCCGGCATCGCGCCGAGCGACGCGCGCACCTGGTCGCGGATGGCGGCATCCTGATAGATCTTGGCCGCGGTCTCGATATCGACGGTCGACTGCGCGGCGTAGGCGCCGGTGGACACGATCATCAGCAGGACAAAACGAAACATGCGCGAACTCCGGGTGACTGCAAGTCCGGAACGATTGTACACTTGGGCACCAGAGGGCCGTCAGTTCCGAGGTGCACATGGGCTTGCTGAAGGTTTCGACATTGTCACTGCCGGTTTTGTTCATCTTAAGTTGCTCGTCCCCCGATCCCGCGCCGCCGAAGAAGACCGTTTTCGATCCATTGACGCAGCAAGTCGACCGCGCGAAGGACGTGCAAAACACCGCCGATGCCAACGCGGCCGCCACACGCAAGGCGGTCGACGCTCAAGAACGCGGCGACGCACCTCCCTAACTTGCGCCGCGCCTGGCATTGGACGGTCCGCAAGACCTTGAGCTTGTGGGTGCGGGTTACCATCAAGCCGGACGATGCGCCGGCCGCCATCGCGGCCCGGGGCCGTCCGGTCTGCTATGTCCTCGAACGCGAGAGCCAAACGGATCTCGCCGTCCTCAGCCTGGTATGCGCGAGGGCGGGGCTGCCGCGCCCCGATAGAGCCTACTTCGAGTTGATACGGCCGGCGGGCCTGTTCACCACCCGCGCGGCGGTGCGCGCGCCGCGCCATCTGGTGCAGTTGATCGCCTCCGCGGCGGCTCATCCGGACGTCGACGTCGATCTCGTCCCGGTCGCCATCTTCTGGGGGCGCGCACCGCACAAAGAGGCCAGTCTCTGGCGGCTGCTGTTCGCGGAGAACTGGGTTCTGGTGGGACGCTTCCGCAAATTCCTCAACGTGCTCGTCAACGGCCGCAACACCTTGGTGCACTTCGGCGATCCGGTGCGCCTGCGGGATTCCCTGCAGGAGGGCATGAGCGAGCAGCGCAGCGTGCGATGGGTCATGCGAACCCTGCGTACCACTTTGCGTGCGCAGCGCGCCTCGACCATCGGTCCGGACCTCTCCCACCGGCGCACTCTGGTCGCCCAATTGCTGAAGAGCGCGGATGTGCGCCGCGCCGTCCACCGCGAAATGCAGACACGCGGATCGACCCGGCGCGCCGCCCTGATCGCGGCCCGCAAGTACGCGGTTGAGATAGCCGCCAACTATTCGCAGCCCTTCGTCCGCTTCATGTCCACGGTGCTCGCCTGGCTGTGGAACCGGCTGTTCGACGGCGTGGATTTCGAACACGTCGAGAAGCTCAACGACATCGGCGACGGCGCGGAAATCATCTACGTGCCGTGCCATCGCAGCCACATGGATTATCTGCTGCTTTCGTACGTGGTCTATCGAAAGGGCTTTGCCGTTCCGCACGTGGCGGCGGGCGACAATTTGAACCTGCCGGTCATCGGCCGCTTCCTGAGAAAGGGCGGCGCGTTCTTCCTGCGCCGCAGCTTCAAGGGCGATGCGCTGTATGCGGTGGTGTTCGCCAAGTATCTCGGCACCATGATGGCGCGCGGGCATCCGCTGGAATATTTCATCGAGGGCGGGCGCAGCCGCACCGGGCGCCTGCTGTCGCCGCGCACCGGCATGCTGTCGATCACGGTGCGGGCCTACCTGCGCGATCCGACCCGGCCCGTGGTCTTCATGCCGGTGTACTTCGGCTATGAGCGCATCGTCGAGGGGCGCACGTACATCGGCGAATTGTCGGGACGGCCGAAAGAAAAGGAAAGCGTGCCCGGCCTGCTCAAAGCCGTGGTGTCGGTGCTTCGAAGCAAGCTTGGCAAGGTGCATGTGAATCTGGGCGAGCCCATTTCGCTCGATGAATTGCTGTGCCGCCACGATCCGGACTGGCGGCGAGAGGCGGGCGGGGATGGGGAGCCGCGCCCCGCCTGGATCAGCGAGGCCGTCGACGATCTGGCCCGGCGGATCAACATCGAAATCAATGCCGCCGCCGCCGTCACGCCGATCAACCTGGTGGCCATGGCCATTCTGGCGACGCCGCGGCAGGCCTTGGCCGAAGCGGACCTCGTCCGCCAGGTCGAACTCTATCAGCAGCTGCTGCGCGACGCCCCGTACGGACCGCTGGTGACGGTCACGGCCGACAGCGGCGCGGAAATGATCCGCTACACCGAGGCCATGGGGATGCTCGAAAGGCAGAAGCATCCGCTCGGCGACATCATGCGCATGAATGCCGAGAACGCGGTATTGGCGACGTTCTACCGCAACAACATTCTGCATCTGTTCGCCATGCCGTCGCTGCTCGCCTGCTGCTTCATCGGCAACGCGGGCATGCATACGGCCGACATCCAGCGCCTGGTGCGGCGCGTCTATCCGTATATTTCCGCCGAGCTCTTCCTCCGATGGGACGAAACCTCGGCAGGCGCAGTGGCCGATTCTCTGCTGGATACCTTCGAGCGGCTCAATCTGCTCACATCCAACTCGGACCGCAGCGTGTGGCAACGGCCGGCCTCGACGTCGCTCGAGGCAATCCGTCTGTCGGTGCTCGCCCAGGCGGCGATCCAGACGATCGAAAGGTACTATCTGGCGATTGCACTGCTGCTGCAGGCGGGCAGCGGCAACATCACCCAGGAAGCGCTGGAGCAGCGCTGCCACCTGATGGCGCAGCGCATGTCCGTGCTCTATGGCCTGAATTCACCCGAGTTCTTCGACAAGAGCCTGTTTCGCAATTTTCTCGACTTGCTGCGGCGTAGAAAAGCTATCCGGGCGTCCGAGGAGGGCCGGTTGCTGTACGGCGAGCCGCTGCTCGCCGTCGCCGCGGACGCCCAGATGGTGCTCTCCGAGCAAATCCGGCACAGCATCCTGCAGGTCACGCTGGGGCAATGAGGCGCGCCGCGCCCGTCAGTCCCAGCCTTGGCCGCCGCCTGCGCCGCGCTGCTGCTTGGTCGCGCCGCGGCGCTTCTTCGATTCGATGCGCCGCTCCTTCGAGCCCTTCGTGGGGCGGGTCTTCTTGCGGATCTTCGGTTCCACCAGCGCGGCGCGGATGAGCGCCTCGAGGCGTCCGAGCGCGGCACGGCGGTTCTGATCCTGGCTGCGTTCGCTCATGGACTTGAACAGGATGCTGCCGTCGTCGATGAGCTTCTGGCCCGCGAGGCGCCGCAGGCGGTTCCTCGCCGCCGCCGGCAGACTGGAGTTGAGCGGCAGCAAGAAGCGCAGCTGAGCGGCGCTCGCCACTTTGTTGACATTCTGGCCGCCGGGCCCCGAGGAGCGGATGAATTTCCATTCCAGCTCTTCGTCCTGAATGACGACATTGGGCGCGATGATCAGGGGCATGTCGCGGCCTTAAGCGTCAGTCGAGTTCCGCAGGCGCGCCGAGCATGAGTATTTCCCGCTGCGCCACCGGCATGGTGAGATTGTTCTCCTTGAACAGCCGCCAGATGGCGCGGTTCACGTCGGAGCGCACATTGTTGACGCCCTCCTGCGGATCGGAGATCCAGAAGCGCAACTCGAGCTCTATGCCGCTGTCGCTGAAGTGCATGAGCCGCGAGACGGGGGCCGGCTCGCGCAGCACGCGCGCGTGGCCTTCGCAGGCGGTGAGCAGCACGCGCAGCGCTATTTCCGGATCGTCCCGATAGCTCACGCGGATGGGCAATTTCAAGCGGATGCGCGGATCGGTGTAGCTCCAGTTGATCACCGCATTGGAGATGAGCTGTTGATTCGGCACCAGCATTTCCACGCCGTCGCGGTCGCGCACCACCACGTAGCGGCCGCGCAGCTCCTGCACCCAGCCGAAATTCTCCGTGCTGGTGCCGCTCTGCCCGGAGAGGCTGATGACGTCGCCCGGCTTGATCGAGCGATCCATGAGCAGTACGAAGCCGCTGACGAAATTGGCGGCGATCGACTGCAGGCCGAATCCCAACCCTAAGCCGATGGCGCCGGTCAACACGGTCAACGCCGTCAGGTCGACGCCGGCGGCGTTCAGGCCCATCAGAATGCTCAGCGCGATCAGGAATGCATTGGAGAATTTCGCGATGCCGATGCGCGTGGAGGGCGCGAGGGTGCTCCAGTGCTTCAGGCGGCGCTCGACCCAGCGGCTGATCCAGGCCGCAACGAGCACGAACAGGGTGAGCGTGAACAGCAGCTTGAGCACCGACCACACGGTGATGCGGCTCTTTCCGGCCGCCACGCCGATGCTGTCGAGGTTTGCGATGATGGGATCGAGCCAGCCCAGGTATTCGGCGGCGATCGCCAGCCAAATGAACAAGGTGACGCGGTTCTCCCAGTGCTGCATCCACGACTTGTTGCCGAGGCTCGCCGCGAACAGCAGGACCGCGACGCGCACCACGACATAGGCGCCGATGAGACGCGCGGCGGCATCGAGCACCGTGACGTCGAAATGCGCCGGCTGCAGGAGGGTCCGGACCAGAACCACCGCGCCCAGCGCCACGATGGCGGGAGTCGCCACCACGCTGCCCTGGGAGAAGAAGTAGCTCCAGGTCAACGCCGTCGGCGTCTTGATCTTGCGCCGCCGATGGCGGCTGCGCAGCGCGGCTCCGACGAACCAGCCGGCGAGCAGGCAGAGCGTAACCGCGCCGATTTCGACCAGCACGTTGCGCGTCGACAAGATGTCGAAGAAGGCTCCGATGCGCTGCGCGAGCTCGTTCATGCGTTCAGATCCGGTATGAGCTGGCTCTCGAGGCGCGCGATTTGATCCTTGAGCATGAGCTTGCGCCGTTTGAGCCGCTTCATTTGCAGTTCGTCGATTTTGAAATCCATGGTGAGCCGCGTGATGATGTCGTCGAGGTCCCGGTGCTCGATGCGCAGCTGGCGCAGGCGCTCGATGTTCTTGAACAGATCGGTATTGACGTTGCTTTCTTCGTCGCTCACGGCGTCGCTGCTTAGGTTATGTAGCCGCGCCACACCGGGGCGACGCAATCCGGTAGCTTAAGGGAGCGGCCCAGCGGATTCCAAGTCAGTTGCGGATTGTGGAAATCCGAGCCCACCGAACCTTCCAGCCCGGCTTTGCGCGCCAGAGCCGCGACGGCGTCGACGTGCTGCGCGGCGTTGGCGCCGCTCACCACTTCGAGCGCGGCACCGCCGGCGGCGGCGAAATCGGCCACCAGCTGCCGGCGAGCGCCGGCGGATAGGGCGTAGCGCGCCGGATGAGCCAGCACGGCGACGCCTCCGGCGGCGCGAATCAAGCCCACGACGGCGACGAGGGCGGGCCATTCAGCCGCCACATTCGCGGACTTGCCGGCGCCCAAATATTTGCGGAAGGCCTCCTCGGCGCGATCGACATGGCCGCCGGCGACCATGGCAGATGCCAGATGCGCCCGCGTCGGCAAGCCGGGCTGCGCTTCCACCGCCGCAAGAAGCTCGGTGCCCGGAAGGCCGCACTTTTCCAGCCGTGCGCACATCTTGCGCATCCGCACGCGGCGGCGCTCGGCCTGGGCGTCGAGTTCGCGGCGCAGCGCGGGTCCGCCGGGATCTATCCACAGTCCGAGCACGTGAATGCCTTGCGCGCGCCAGGTGCAGGAGATTTCGACGCCCGGCACCAGGCACAGTCCATGGGCAGCGGCGCCTTGCCGGGCTTCCTCGAGACCGTCGACCGTATCGTGATCGGTGAGCGCGATCACCTCGACGCCGGCCGCCGCCGCATGCGCCATGAGCTGCGCCGGTGTGAGCGTGCCGTCGGAGCGGTTCGAGTGGGTGTGGAGGTCGATTTTCAGATCGGGGTTCACGAGGAAGTGCCCGCCAGCCCCACGGCCTCGAGTCTGAGGCCCGCCAGCACGATGAAGCCCTGCGCCCGTTCGAAGCCATCGCTGGTGTAGTCGAAGGTATAGGTGCGCAGCAGGCGGCGCCTGCCGTCCGCGCCCCGGGCCAGGCGAAAGCCGGCGAAAGCGACGGTGCCGTCCAAAAGCTGCACCACCGCGCGCGAGCAGGTGTCCTTGGCGATGCGATTCGCGGTCTCGCGGGCGTCCAGCGAGAGTTGCCAGACCTTGTAGCCCCCTGCCAGGACGCCGGCGATCAAAATCAGCAGCAGGAGATCGTCCGTCATGCCGGCCAGCTTACCCCACGGGCCCTTGGTTTTTCGCTTAATGCGCCCATACAGGGTGAATGGAAACCAATGACTCACAACCGAACCTGACCGTGCGCGTCGATCCCAATGAAATGGTGCAGTACGTGCATAACTTGATGATGACGCCGCGCAGCGCCAAGGCGTCCGATAAGTCACTGGCTCTGGCGGAGGAGCAGTGGGGCAGCAATACGGAGCTCGCCCGCGCGGCGCAGCTGCGCTGGACGGCGCTCAATCGTGCTTTCGGCGATGCGCGCGTGAGCAGCTGGACCATGCACCCGAAACGCGATCAGATTCATGTGCCTGCGGCGTTGATTGCCGCGGCGGGCGTGGCGAAATTGACCATGGCCGAGCATGAGGTCGTGTTCGATATCCCGACGCTGCTGGACGCGACCTTGGAGCTATGCGAGCCGGCCGGCCGCGCCTAACGGGACGGTAGAACACTCGGATTGCTGAAGGCGAGGAAGTCGCCGTTGATCACGCTTTCCCGGCAGTTGTAGCGCAGTCGGTGGCCATCCAGCAGGGTGACCCGGCCGCCGGCGGCTTCGAGGAGCGCCTGGCCGGCCGCCGTGTCCCATTCGGAGGTTGGGCCGAAGCGCGGATAGAGGTCGGCCTTGCCATCGGCGATCAGGCAAAATTTCAGGGAACTGCCGATTCCCGTCATCACGTGCGGTTCGAGCCGCGCCAGATAGGCGGCGGTTTGCGGACTCAAGTGCGAACGGCTGCCGACGACGCGCAGGGGGCGCTGCGGGTCGGCCACCCGGATCGGAGCTTCCGCTGCGCCGTCATGGCGGCTGAAAGCACCGATGCCGGCGCCTCCCCAGTAGAGCAGTCCTTTCGCGGGGGCGTAAACCACTCCCAGCACGGGTTCGTGATCCACCACCAAGGCGATGTTGACGGTGAATTCGCCGTTGCGCTTGACGAACTCGCGCGTACCGTCGAGGGGATCGACCACCCATAGTTCGCGCCAGGCCTGACGTTCCGCCCAGGGCGCCTGCGCCGATTCCT
>Ga0182013_10005741_pt1 | contig 14311 bp, 10 predicted proteins | sample 612S2MmetaG_FD_120487 | JGI IMG/M metagenome (GOLD analysis project Ga0182013, IMG submission 120487) | Permafrost microbial communities from Stordalen Mire, Sweden - 612S2M metaG | ecosystem: Environmental > Terrestrial > Soil > Wetlands > Permafrost | place: Sweden: Stordalen | collected... | reverse complement strand
CAACAGGCATGGCGATGAATCAGGCTTTGATTATGGGGACAAGCGATCCAATGATGCCCGCTCTGGCCAAGGAAGCGGCGCAAATAACCGTTTGCGTTTGTACATACAAGCGGCCGCACTTGCTTCGACGACTATTGAAGGAGTTGATTCGTCAGGACACCGGCGGATTGTTCAGATACTCGATTGTGGTGGCCGACAATGACGAAGCCAAATCCGCCGAAGCCACAGTTGCGGAGACGCGGACTCTCAGCAACGTTCGCATAACTTACTGCGTAGAACCGAGGCGCAGCATTGCCTTGGCACGCAACAAAGTGGTTGCAAATGCCGAAGGCGAGTATGTGGCGTTTATCGATGATGACGAGTTCCCGGAACCGGAGTGGTTGCTCAAGTTGTTTAGGACCTGCAATGAACACAAAGTGGACGGAGTGCTTGGCCCGGTAAAGCGGCATTTCGATGAAACCCCGCCCGCGTGGTTTAGGAACAGCAGCATATACGATCGCGCCGTTTATCCGACAGGGCAAAAGGTCGCGTGGGAAGACGCGCGAACAGGAAATGTACTACTGAGGAGGCGGATTATCGCGAGTGAAGCGGCCCCCTTTCGTCAGGAGTTCAGAGCCGGGGAGGACCAGGATTTCTTCAGGAGAAAGACCGAAGAGGGATGTGTCTTTATCTGGTCTGCAGACGCTGTTGTCTTTGAGACGATTCCTCCCGCGCGCTGGAAACGCAGCTACATTCTGCGCAAGGCCGCTCTTCAAGGAGCGACCGCCGCCCTGCAGCCGAACTGTGGCGCGGTCAATATTATGAAATCAATCGTCGCGGTGCCTCTCTATTTGGCCATCTCTCCCTTTGTGTTGCTCTTAGGTCAGCACCGTTTCATGGGTCTGATGGTGAAGATTTGCGATCACTCTGGAAAGCTCCTTATGCTCATGGGCATCAATCCGATTCGCGAGGAGTATGTGAGTGAGTGAGGGCCGCAGTTAAGCAGCCTGTCGATGTGCCATCGCGCAAGTCGCATTGGCATGACCTTGTGAGTAGGGAAGAGATGTCAGTAACACTATGGATGACCTAAATCAAGAGATTCGAGTATCAGGGCGCGCGCTGCGTATCGGGCGCTTGGATGCGGAGCTTTATCATTTCCTGTCGAATCCTGAGCCGGTGATTGAACGATTGCGCAGCTCTGACGAACGCATCGACATTTTCACTTTCATGCAGGGACTGCCCGATACCGAGCCGAAGTTCAGCTATCCAATGGAGTGGGACAACCTGGCGGTTGCGCGGATCTCAACATTTGAGAACTGGTGGACCAAGCAAATCGGCGGCAAGACAAGAAACATGGTGAAGCAGGCAGATAAGAAGGGCGTCGAAATACGTGAGATCAGTTTCGATGAAAAGCTGGCGCACGGGATCTGGGAGATCTACAACGAATCCCCAATGCGCCAAGGAAGGCGGTTCCCGCACTATGGAAAGGATCTCGAAACGGTGTATCGAGATGAAGCCACCTATCTCGAAAGCAGCACCTTCATAGGGGCTTTTCACGGTGAGGAGTTGATTGGATTTATCAAGTTGGTGGCTGACGTGGCCGGGCAGCAGGCCGGATTGATGAATATCCTCTCGAAGATAGGGCATAGAGATAAAGCACCAACAAATGCACTTATTGCCCAGGCAGTAAAGTCATGCGCCGACCGAGGAATTGGTCACCTGGTCTACGCCAATTATTCTTACGGTAATAAGCAGCAGGACAGCCTTCGCGAGTTTAAGGAGAGGAATGGCTTTGAGCGCGTGGATGTGCCGCGCTACTTTGTCCCGTTGACGCCCTTTGGATGGATTGCGCTCCGCTTGGGGTTTCATCATCGACTGGTTGATCGCATTCCAACATCTCTCGCGGAAAGGCTTCGTGAACTTCGCAAAGTAGCGCATAGCCGCAAGATTCAGTTACCGAGGGAAGTACTTTAGAGGGCGGGCGAAGTTTATGCCAGGGCTGGTCGGTATTATCACAAGAATGCCGCGACAACAAGCTGAAGCTGAGCTGCTTCAGATGGTTGCGTCTCTTCGCCATGAGATTTCATACGTGAGCGGGACATGGGTCGATGAGTCGCTGGGTCTGTATGTGGGGTGGGTTGAACGGAGTGGGCCTTTTGCGGGATCAATGCCACTCAAGAGCGCGACGGAAAGACTCGTGCTTGTATTCTCAGGCGAGGATCTACCCGAGCAAGGGATCGCTCGGTGCTTAAAGGAACAAGGCAATACGCTCGGCATGGATGGTCTTTCCTATCTTGTTGAGCTTGCTGAAGTAGATGCGAGCTTTCCGAAGAGCCTGAATGGACGGTTTCATGGAGTGTTGGCCGACCAGAATGGCAAGACCATCACGATCTTCAACGATCGATTCGGGTTGCACCGAGTCTACTATCACGAGGCAAAGGGCGCGTTCTATTTTGGTGCGGAGGCCAAGGCAATCCTGGCCGTGCGGCCAGAACTGAGATCGATTGACTCCACTGGCCTGGCAGAGTTTGTTTCCTGCGGCTGCACATTGGAGAACCGGACCCTGTTCAGCAATGTCACTGTGCTGCCTCCAGCGTCTGCCTGGACCTTTCAGCAGGCATCTATCACACAAAAGGGCGTCTATTTCGAGGCGAAAGAGTGGGAAGAGCAATCTCCGCTTGAGCCGGAACCCTACTACCAACAGCTTAGAGATGTGTTTTCACGAAACCTGCCTAAGTACCTCGGCGGTCAAGAGCAGGTTGGCATTTCTCTCACAGGCGGCCTGGATTCAAGAATGATCATGTCGTGGGCCAACGCTGCTCCAGAATCGCTACCGTGTTATTCGTTTGGAGGTGTGTACAGAGATTCCCAGGACGTTTCGATAGGAAGAAAGGTTGCGCATGCTTGTGGGCAGGATCACGCAGTTATTCGCGTCGGTGAAGAGTTTCTGGCGAATTTCCCAAACTATTCGGAGCGCACCGTATTTCTCACAGACGGCTGTGTCGAAGTCAAACACGCGCCAGACTTATATGTAAACGAGCGTGCCGCGAAGATTGCGCCGGTAAGAGTGACAGGGAACTATGGTGGGGAAGTGCTTCGGCGCGTCAGGGCATTCAAGCCGGTCGATCCGTTGCGCGGATTATTTTGTTCCGAACTCGTAGAACGCATCGAGCGCGCGAAGGAAACCTATCGTGGGTTGCATCAGGGACACCCGCTTTCATTTGCAGTGTTTCGGCAAGCGCCATGGCACCACTATGGTCTTCTCTCACTGGAGCAGAGTCAGCTCTCAATTCGTTCGCCATTTCTAGACAACGAGCTCGTGAAGACCGTCTTCCGCGCGCCGCAATCTGCGCTTGCAAGCGACGACATCTCGATGCGATTAATTAGGGATGGGAATCCTGCGCTGCACCGCATTAGAACCGATCGCGGTTTAGGAGGAAGTCTTCCTGCCTGGTCAACGGCTTTTGAACGCGCATATCTGGATTTTGCTTTCAAAGCAGAGTACGCCTACGACTACGGTATGCCTCAATCGGTGGTCAGGATCGATCATGCGCTATCGCGTCTTCATCTGGAACGGCTGTTTCTGGGCCGTCATAAGTTCTATCACTACCGCGTGTGGTACCGGGATGTCCTAAGGAATTACGTCCGTGAGATGCTGCTTGATGCACGAACATTGTCCCGGCCGTATTTGCAGCGTGATGTTCTCGAACTCGCAGTCAAGCAGCACACTGAAGGAACGCACAACCACACAACTACGATTCACAAGCTCCTGACGCTCGAACACTTTCATCGGCTGTTCATAGACTCCAAATGACGCAATTGATCGGCACAATCGTCTGTATCGCTGTCATCGCCTGGCTGTTCATCCTGGACCGCGATGCTGGCGAGAAGCCGTCGGCTGCGCTTTGGATTCCGACGATCTGGCTGCTCATCAACGGATCGCGCGCAGTCTCCTCGTGGATTCATGTCGAGCCCGCGGAGTCCCTGGCGCAGCAATACTCGGATGGAAGCCCTCTGGACGCAGCTATCTACGGGATCCTGATTTTCGCCGGCCTGGTGGTTCTCAACTCACGGGCGCGGCTCGTCAAACGGTTTCTGCATGAGAATCTCCCGCTGCTCGCATTTCTTGCCTACTGCGCCCTCAGCATTGGATGGTCGGAATATCCCTTCATCGGGCTCAAAAGATGGAGCAAGTCCATCGGGGATATCGTGATGATCATGTTGTTAATCACGGACGCCTATCCCATGATGGCAATCAAACGTGTCCTCGCGCGCGTAACCTTTCTGCTCTTGCCGCTCTCTGTGCTCTTCATCGTTTGTTACCCGTCCATCGGGTCTGCATTCAGTCTCGAGGACGGCGTCATGATGTACTCCGGCGTCACCACCTTCAAGAATCTGCTGGGAATGATTTCGATGGTGTTGGGACTGGCATCCTTGTGGTCGTTCCTGTGCGCCTATGGGGACGGGGACCTGCCGAATCGTGTGAAACATATGATTGCCCATGCAGTCGCCATTGCCACCGCGGTCGGGCTGATCGTCAGGGCCGACTCCATGACTTCATTGTCATGTCTGATTCTGGCCGGCGCGGTCATGGTTCTGGTTTCGCAGCAATGGGTGGCGCATCGCCCTGGTCGTGCGCTCGCCATTGTGTGTGCGGCCATTGGCCTCCCGCTGTTCGCGCTGTTTATGAACACCATGGGCACGCTCGTACATTCGCTGGGAAGAAACTCCACACTGACCGGTCGGACTTCAATCTGGAAGGCCGTCTTGTCGATGCACACCAACCCGATCATCGGAACCGGATTCGAAAGCTTCTGGCTGGGCAATCGACTGGAGGCGGTTTGGAACATGAGCGTCAAAGGGATTCAGGAAGCGCACAACGGATTCATCGAACTTTATCTGAATCTCGGATGGGTAGGTCTGGTTCTTCTTGGATGGATGGTTGTCTCAGGCTATCGCAACGCCCTCATCGCCCTTCGGAGGGAGCCGAACGATGGCAGTCTGCGGTTGGCGTTTCTTACGGCGTCATTGATCTACAGTATGACCGAAGCTGGATTCCGCATGCTGTCGCCAGTATGGTTCGTTTTTCTCTTGGCAATTGCCGGCAACTCCGCAGGTCTGCAGCCCAGAGTTTTCGGCGAAGCGGCGGAAGTGTTCAGTGATCGCCGATCACCGGCAAGGCAGATCCGGGTTCTTCAATAGATAACCCCGCGGCTTGCGAGCGGGTTCGAACCGTAAGTGAACTTCGAAATGTCACCAAAAACGGGAGATACAAGATCGAAATTGTTTTTCAGAAACGGAGCATGATTGAGGCCATTTGACCAAGACGGTGCATTTGCCCCCGCCGTTCCGAGTGGCGGAGCCAAGCTCCGGCGTCTCGCGGTCAGAGGAGCCGGGATGACCGTTTTTTCAGGGGGCCTTGCTGTTGCGATCCAGGTGGTCGCGACCGTGGTTCTGGCGCGCCTACTTACTCCTCGCGACTTCGGTCTCGTGGCCATGGTGACAACTTTCAGCTTGCTGCTTTCGAACTTCGGAATCAACGGGATTACAGAAGCCCTGGTCCAGCGTGAACACATAAATCGCTTCCAAGCAAACAACCTGTTTTGGATCAATCTATGCGGGGGGCTGACGCTTACCTGCGTGTTTGCGGCTGCCGGATCGATCCTTGCGAGATTCTATGGCGAGCCGCTGGTTGCGCCGATTGCCGCCGGTGTGTCGATCTCGATCTTTCTTAGCAGCATGTCAGTGATTCATCTCGCGCTGTTAAAGCGCGCCATGATGTTTTCGGCGGTGGCCAAGAATGACATCGCGGCCAGGGCGGTTGCCGTTGTGGTGTCGATAGGTTTCGGCTGGGCCGGATGGGGTTACTGGGCGTTGGTTCTTGGCGTGTGCGCGCTGCCGCTGAGCACAGCCATCGGCGCATGGAGCCTCTGCCGGTGGTTGCCAGGACGTCCTCGAAGCGCATCAGGCACCGGCGCGATGTTGAAGTTTGCGACTTATACGTATGGGCGATTCAGCGTAAACTATTTTGCGCGGAACGCGGACAACGTTCTGGTAGGTTGGCGATTCGGCGCGCCTGCACTGGGGTTTTACAAGAAAGCTTACGATCTATTCTCTCTTTCGGCGGCCCAACTTGTTGCCTCCACTTCGGTCGTAGCCGTGTCGGCACTGAGCCGTGTAAGAGGCGATGAGGCCCAGTATCGACGCTATCTGCTCGGCGCCATTGCGGTCATGGCGTTTCTGGGCATGGGGATTGCGGGCGACCTGACGTTGACCGGGAGAGATCTCATTCGCGTGCTACTTGGTCCCGGGTGGGGAGAGGCGGGACAGATCTTCACATTCTTTGCGCCGGGAATTGGAATCATGCTGGTCTACGGCACGCACGGATGGATTCACCTCTCGATCGGCCGGGCGGACCGTTGGTTTCGTTGGGGAATTGTTGAGTGGACGGTAACCATTCTGCTTTTTCTCGTCGCTCTTCCCTGGGGGCCTCAAGGAATAGCGGTCGCGTGGTGTGTGTCGTTCTGGACGTTGACCCTGCCTGCGATGTGGTACGCGGGCAAGCCAATCGGGCTCGGAGTTGGGCCGATCATCGCCGCGGTTTGGCGATACGTATTGGCTTCACTGTTCGCAGGGCTCGTGTGCAATGCGGTCTTCTCAAGATTCTTAACCCTGGCGCTGGCGTCAGGCGCGATCGGGGCAGCTGAGCGAGTACTCTTCATTTCAATCTCTTTCGTGTGCCTTTACTTCGGCGCGATCGTCATTCTCTACCGGGGCTTCTCGCCCATAAAGATGATGACTGGCCTTCTTCGCGAGATGGCGCCTGCGGCGGCGGATTGATTTAGAAAGTTTGTCGGAGATAGCGATTTGAAAGTTGTGCGACGGGGCCATTTGGAACCCCCGGGGGAGTGACATGTTGGGATTAGTACGCAAGGCGAAGGCAAACTTTATACCAGCGCTTTTCCTAATGGCACTTTGGGGCCATGTCTCCTGCCGCGCGCAAGCGTGGGCACCGCTCCTCAGTTCGAAACAAGCCATCGATTGGTCAGATGCGGGCGTGGGCAGCATTCCCACTCGAAAGACCATCTGCGCCAATCTGACCTCGTCCGCCACTCTGGCTCAAATCAACTCTGCTCTCGCGTCCTGTCCCAGCGGACAGACGGTGTTCCTGGCTGCCGGAACTTATTCCATTCCGGGAACCGTGGTTGTCCCATCGAACGTGACATTGCGAGGCGCTGGCGCTGGCGAGACGATTCTGAATGCGATCGGCACCGGAGGCGGTGATGTGATCAGGCTTGGCTCTGGATCGGTTGCTTTCAGGCCCTACAGAATTACGAACGGAGCTATAACTGGCGCATCCAGTGTTGAACTAAGTCGCGCTTCCGGTATTGAGCCTGGAATGTATCTTGCTATCTCCGAGATTAATGACCTCAGTTATGTATCAACAGCAGGAAGTGGGGGGAACTGTAACTGGTGCGATGGAGGATGGACGGAGAAGGGAAGCCTTGCCCGTGGGCAGATTGTGAAGGTAACCGGGGTGAGCGGGAGAAAGATTTCGTTCTCGCCCGGGCTTTACAGCGGGTATACCAATACGCCGCTTGCCGTTCCTTTTGACATGTCAGAGATTTATGCGGGAGTCGAGGATCTTCAAGTCTATGCGACCAATACCGGCTATGCCGCGAATTTTAAAATGTCAGAGTGCGCTTACTGCTGGATTAAAGGTGTGGAGTCGAACTATGCCGACGGCGATCAGGTAGAGGTGTATTGGGGCTTTCACGATGAGATACGCGATAGTTATTTTTCAAACGCATTCCTGCATATTCCCGGTGAGCGTGACTCGGATATACAGATTGGATTCAAAACCAGCGCCAACCTGATTGAGAACAATATCATCGAGCGGACGCACGTGGCTATCATGTTGGAATGGGGCGCCGCCGGCAACGTGATTTCTTACAATTACTCGACCGGAGAGTTCGACAGCGGCGCCACGAACCTTGATATTGGCGGAATCGCCTTTCATGGGGCGCATCCGCAATTCAACTTGCTTGAAGGCAATGTCGTGACCGAAATTAACGAGGACTCAGTCTGGGGGACCTCGAGTCACACGACCGCTTTTCGCAATTGGGTGGTTGGGACCAACCGGATTTGCAGCCCCTCGAGCGGGCGCGGAACCGTGAGCTGCTTAGGCAAAGATGGTCACTATGGATTCCAGGCGGCTCGCGCGATTGAGGCGTCTTACATGGCGACCTCGGGTAACTTTGTTGGGAATGTGTTGGGCTCGGCGCAGATGCAATCTCTGAAGGGATACAACTATCCTTTGGCACAGAGGGGGTCGATCGAGTATCCCGCCCGTCGAAACTACGATGCCATAGCCTATGGATGGTCTTTCGGATATGGCAGCACGAGTGATGACGGAACGGGAACAGGCTGTGGAGGTGGAGTTCCGCCCTGTCATGCTTCAGGAAACTCCTCCACGGATTTCTTTCACGGGAACTTCAACAACATTGATAAATCCATAGCGTGGGCTCCTGGGGCTGCGCATCAGTTGCCGGCGTCGCTCTACCTTGCGGGCAGACCGGCATGGTGGGGTTCCATGCCATATCCGGCAACTGGGCCGGATGTTGTGGCGGGGAGCGGGCCGGGGGGCCACAGCTACGGAAATCCCGCGCAGGTTTGCTATTCCAAGGTAATGGGTGGCTCAGACGGAGGAGCCGGGGGGCCTCTTGGTTTCAACGCCAGCAGATGCTACGGAATGGGTATTTCAAAACAAGGCGTTCAACCCGACAATATTCATACTGTGGTTGGGTTTAAGTCGGGGAGTGGTGCGCGCGGTGAAGCGAATGAGGAGAGTCAATGAGGTTTAATGAAGAAGCTGCTACGTTAGTGGTTGGTTTGGGCGAAGTAGGAAACCCGCTGTTTACCATCCTGAAACGGCGAGAGCCAAGCACGATTGGGATTGACGTCGAGCCTGCCCAAGTGGCTAAGTCAATCGGCATAATGCATATCTGCTTTCCTTATATCGATTCAGTGCAATTCCAAAGCGCAGTCGTGGGCTATGTGCTGAAGTATGACCCGAAGGTTGTAGTCATCAACAGCACGGCGGTGCCCGGCACGACTCGGTCTATTGAAACGGAAACGGGAGTCCCGTGTGTCTACAGTCCTGTTCGCGGCAAACACACCAAGATGGTTGACGAACTCCTGACCTACGTGAAGTTTGTAGCCGGCACGAATCCACAAGCTTCAGAACATGTGCGGGAGCACTTCAAAGCGGCTGGGATGAAGTCGGAAACCATGTCATCACCAGAGGCTTTGGAACTTGCCAAGCTTCTAGAGACCACCTATTTTGGATTGCTGATTTCCTGGGCACAGGAGATGAACCGCTTTGCCGAGACGGTGAATGCGGACTATCTGGAGGTGGGGAAGTTCTTCAGCGAAATTGCCTATCTTCCCAACGTGCTATTTCAGCCAGGCTATATAGGCGGGCACTGTGTAATGCCCAACATAGCTTTGCTCCAGAGACGGTTTCAGTCCGAGTTTCTTGAGGTAATGAAGAGATCGAACGAAGAGCGGAAATCCGAACTGGCAGCAAAGGAAGAGCGGGGTTCCAGCGAACGGTTGAAACCGCTGACCCTGGCTTAGCCAGGGTGAAAACAGAGCTGTTCGCTGAAACTATTGGATAAACGGTAAAGAGAGAGAAACGGTCTACAGCTCTGATGAAGAAGATCTGCATGGTGGCCTATACGAACTACCTCTCCGACGCCCGGCCTCGACGTGAGGCCGAGACATTGGCGCGCAGAGGAGACCAGGTCGATTTCATCGCCCTCGGTGAAAAAGACAGGCCCTCAATCGAGACTGTTCAGGGTGTGCGGGTATTTCGCATGAAGCAACTGCGTTATCGCGGGAGCGGCGGACTGAGCTACGGTTTATCCTACCTGAGATTTTTGTGCGTAGCCACGTTGAAGCTGGTCGGTCTAATCCGAAAAGAGCGTTACGACATCGTATATGTGCATACCATGCCGGACTTGCTCGTGCTTGTGGGGCTTATCCCCAAACTCCTTGGGGCTAGGATTGTGCTGAACATCCACGACATGATGCCGGAACTCTACATGTCCAAGTTCGGAATCTCGGAGAACCATCCGCTGATCAGAATCCTGGCATATCAGGAGCAGTTCAGCATCCGGCTAGCTGACAAGGTCATTTGTGTTCACGATCCACATCGGGATGTACTGTGCAGGCGGGGCGCTCCTCTCAACAAGATCACCGTGTTGCCGAATGTCCCCGATCCGCTAGTTTTTCGTATCGAGAGTTCATTATCGCGCACGGATGGCGTTTTCAGAATTGTTTATCACGGAACGATCGCGAGGCGACTTGGACTGGACCTGGGCGTGCGGGCATTCGCAAAGGCCGCGGAATCGTGCCCCGGAGCTCGGTTTGAGATTTTTGGTGACGGCGACGCTGGACAAGAACTTGAAGCACAGATCATTGCTTCAGGGGTTGAAGACAAGATCCATTTCAGCAGGAAACTCTTTCGCGTGGAATCTATCGCTCAGATGATTCAGGGAGCGTCCGTGGGGCTTATTCCGAACCGGCGCGATGTCGCCACGGACTACATGCTCCCGGTGAAACTGCTGGAATATGTACACCTCGGCATCCCAGTGATTGCGCCGCGATTGCTCGCCATCCAATATTACTTTCGAGAAGATCAGGTGGCGTATTACGAGCCAGGGGATGTGGACGAATTGGCCAACTGCATACAACGCCTTTATGCGAATGCAGGGGAGCGAGCGGAACTCGCCAGAAAGAGCGCCGAGTTCGCGAAGAGGCTGCACTGGGATGCGCTCAAAGAGGAGTTATACAAGGTGATTGACGAATGGCCCGCTCAGAAGCATGATGCGGCGTAGGTTTCGCAGAAACGTAATTCCTCGATTGATAGAAATGATCTGAGACAGGAGAAATCGGAGCATGGGGCTCATAATTCGCATTGACGTGGATCGCCCATACGGAAAGCAGGGAATCTTACGCCATATTGCCAGCCGCATCAGTTCCGATTACTTCCTGCCCCGCATTGAGGTTCTTCGGTACCTCGATGAGTTGAAGACAATTCTCCACATCCTCAATGCGAACGGCAAACCTGCACATGTGTTCTTCCGTAAATGTACCTATCCGACCCCGGCGGTTTGCGAACTGATGGAGAAAGGGGGGCATCGTTTTGGTCTTCATCTTGAAAACTCACGCTCAGCTGAGACATTTCGCGAAGAACTCGGCTCTCTTGAGCAAACACTCGGCCGGCGGGTAGTCGAGTTTTCCAAGCATGGATCGGGGCGCCTCCACCTTGGCAGACATCATTACGCACCCTATGAGCCTGAGAAGTATCTTCCCTGGGCCACGCAGGCTGGTATGAGGCTTTTCTTTGGCAATCTTGAGAACCCGGAACTTAGACAGGTTCAGGATGGCGAATTGTTGTTTTATCCATCGGCATTCTGGCTTGAACCGCATTGGCGGGATACGAAGAAATTCCCAATTGAATGGCTCCTGAACGAGGCTGCGGAGAGGGACGTTGTGATGTTGATGCACCCCGACAACGTTACCTCCAGTGCGGAAATCACACGAGAATTTCTCATGGCAGTCGAAGGACTGGAAGCCGCTGATTTGCCGGTGTTGTCTCCTGCCAATTGATTGCGAGTGGCCAACCCAGGTTCGTGAGAAGGTATTCCAAGGCGATCATTGCAAGCTCGGTAACTCCAATTGTGCCCGAGCGGTACACAAAGAGGTTACCGAGGGGGACACTCATTCCCCCCCTGTTTGTGGGATTCTGTCTTGCGACAAACATGCATATCCTGACACCAACGGGGACTTCGACCTGAAGGGGTGAAGATTGACACGCCTGCTCGGTGCTGAGGCTGCTGCGGTTGCCGACTGTCTTCATGCGTTGAGCAGACTCGGCATGAGCAATGGGAGCAGGGTGGATTCTCTAAGGGAACTGGACATTGAATTGCTTGCGGAAGACAGAGGCGAGAAACGGACGCCGAATGGCGAAGGGGCCGCGCGATGATTCCTCCAGCGGTTCGGATCTACTTGAGCGGAGAGGCATGGGTATGAAGCACCTGATCGGATTCGCGTACGTGCTTCTTGTTGTGTCTACGGCTGCGAGGCTGGTGGCACAGGATCCTGCACAGGTTCAAGCGGACGATAAAGCTCAGATTGAAGCGCGGATTCGTGCCCAGGAATCATCGCAGGCGCCGCTCCAGTCGGCGTCTGAACCCACGTTGAAGCAGAATCCGCTTGAAACCCTACGAAAATTTGAGCCGGGAGCAGACGAAGAGTACCAACTTGGCAAAGGCGACGAAATAACCGTGAGTTTTGCCGGGCGGCCCGAGATGCAGGCGAAACTGGTCGTCGGTCCTGATGGTCGCATTACGCTTCCGCTTGCTGGGGACATTATGCTGGCAGGCCTATCCCGCCCCGAGGCAGCCAAAGCTATCGAATCAGCGCTGGCAAGTTACTATACGAATCTCTCTGCGCAGGTTACTGTCACCAAGTACACTGCCAACCGAGTCGTGTTATTGGGAGCGGTCGATCATCCCGGCATGTTCACCTTCGATGGCACGCCAACTTTGCTCGAGGTCCTGGCCAGGGGCGGAGTAGAGGCGGGTCCAAACAAATCCGGCACGACTTCCGATGTGAGTCAGATTCCCGAGCGTTGCGCCATTTACCGAGGCACCGACCAGGTGATTTGGGTAGAACTCAGGGAGATGATGGAGTCCGGAAATGCAATGGCAGACCTGCGGCTGCGCCGGGACGATGTCGTTTATGTGCCGAGCAGTTCAGAGCGCTTTATCTCTGTCTTGGGCGAAGTACAGCATCCGGGCGCGATTCCCCTGGCTTACAACTCGACACCGGCGAGCGTTCTGGCACAAGCCGGAGGCGTGACCGATCATGCGGGCAACAACCCACATATCCAGATCGTGGATCCGGCCACCGGCAGTTCGCGCGTGGTTTCGCTAAAGGATCTACTCGATCCGGTAAAGTCGCGGGAAGTGACTCTGAAGCCGGGAGAGATCATGTTTGTGCCGAAGAGCGGGTTCTATCGCGCTTCCTATATTTTGGAACGGCTCAGTCCCTTGGTTACGTTGGCGACGATGGCAATGTATTCGGGGGCATTATGAATCTTCAACGGGTTCAGTCGATTCCCTCGCAACAATTCCGCCCCAACGGCGTAGTTCCCGGCGCGTCGTCCCCTGCCGTTGGCCCGGTCGGGTCCGGCAATCATGACCAACCGTTACTCCGTCTGAACCTGGTACGCGCTCTGCAACTGCATCGAAGGATGGCGCTGGGAATTGCCCTGGGGTGCCTGGTGCTGGCCGCGGCCTATGTAGTAAAGGCGTGGCCCGTATATTTGGCGCAGAGCCAGATCTATGTTCAGCCTGTGCAAACCAAGGTGATGGCTTCGGGTGCGGACTCGAGCATGAGCAGTAATTTGGCAGCTTACGATTCGTTTGTTCAGCAACAGGTGCAAAGCGCTGCCAATCCCGATGTACTGATCAACGCGCTCCACAAGCTGAATCCCGGCACCTGGCAGCGGAGCGGTGAGAGCGAACAAGCTGCAGCGGCCCGGCTTGGGGGGACGATTGAAGTTGCACGCGTGGGAACGAGCTATGAGGTTGCGATTGTTGCGAAGTCCAAGAACCCTCAGTTGGCCGCGCAGATTGCAAACGCGGTCGCAACCAGCATTGTCGAGCGAGCGTCGGGCGAAGGAAATGCGGGCAACGTGCAGCGCATCGCTGTGCTGCGCGAGGAGAGGGATCGAATTCAAAATGAACTCAACTCCGACTACTCCGAACAGGATGAGTTGAACAAGCAACTTGGCATGGCCGCAGTCGGAACCGAGGCCCCGGACCTAATCGACAGCGATATTGGCAAGACACGTGAAGAACTGATCAAGGCGCAGACCGAACACGATGAGGCCGCGGCACGGTTTACTGCAATGGGTGCAGGCAAGGGAGGGTCTTCATCGGCCATCGACGCCGAAGCGGACGACATGGTCGCCGCCGACGCGGGTCTGACCAGCATGAAGACGTCGCTCAACTCCCGCCGCGCCACTCTCATTACACAGATGTCGAACCTGACACCCAACAACCCCGAGTACAAACAGGATGCGGAGGAGTTGGCCAAGATTAACGGCAACCTCGATTCCATGATGAAAGATCTTCGCGCCAAGGCTGCTTCGCGCATACAGGAAAAGTTACGCACGGATTTGGAGCGGACTGCCGGGGTGGAAGCGAGACTGAATGGGCAACTGCGTCAGCTTGCCGGCACCGCTGCCAGCGCCACT
>Ga0182013_10005738_pt1 | contig 14320 bp, 7 predicted proteins | sample 612S2MmetaG_FD_120487 | JGI IMG/M metagenome (GOLD analysis project Ga0182013, IMG submission 120487) | Permafrost microbial communities from Stordalen Mire, Sweden - 612S2M metaG | ecosystem: Environmental > Terrestrial > Soil > Wetlands > Permafrost | place: Sweden: Stordalen | collected... | reverse complement strand
CGTAGTGCCAAGCGCAGTGCCGCCGAACGACACGAACAGCGAGCCGGCGCTGTTGAGGATCGTCGCACTTGCGGTACCGCCCGAGGAGACGATGACGCCGCCATTGTTGCCGGCACCGTAGGTATCGGTGGCAGCGACGGTCGTGCTAACTCCGAGGCCGCCCGCGGACAGCACCAGTTTGCCGGTGCCAGACAGCACCGTGTCGAGCGCCGTGCCACCTGATGACACAGCTTGCGCGGCGTTGGTGGTGCTGGTCGTACCGGTCGCACTGACGGTGGTCGAGGTTGCTACACCGCCGGATAAGACTTGCTCGCGAGCGCCGCTGGTAACGAAACTATCGAGGCTCGAGCCGAATGCGGAGATCACCAGATTGAAAGTGCCGCTGACGCCGCTCACCAATTGCGCCGAAATCGCCTCGCCGCCCGAGGACACCGTCACTTGGCCGCCGGAATCGATCGTGCCGCTGCTGCCTATGCCTCCAGAGAATATCGTTGCCGTGCCGCCGGAGAGGATCGTGCCGCTTAGGTCGAGGCCGCCAGAAATCAACTCGGTGCCGCCCGAACTGATGGTGCCGTCGAGATTGGTGCCGCCCGATATAATGAAGATACCGCCGGAGGAGACCGTCCCGGAAACTTGGGTGCCACCCGACAGCACTATTCCAGTCACCCCATTAGGGATGTTTCCACCGCTCTTGACGTAGCCGGAGCCGATCTCGACCGTCGCGCCACTGAGGAAATCGGTTTCCGATGTAACCGGCGCGCTGCCCAGCCATTCGAAAATGCCGCCGCTCGACACCGTCACAAGGATCGCCGAACCGCCGTTCTCGACCTGCATGAGGCCGCCGGAGGAGACGGTCGTGTTGGACGCCGTGCCCCCGCTCTCGACAGTTTGCCCGCCACCAAACACGGTAGCGCCGCTCGCGTAGCCGGAAACGAGTTGCGCGCCGCCCGAAATCTGGGCACCCAAATCGGTGCCGCCTGAGCTGACCGTCTCCATGCCAGAGGCGTAAATCGTCGTCGGATCCGCCAGGCCCGACGAAATCAGCAGGTTGCCGCCGCTTGAGACGAAGGTGTTGGAGGCCGTCCCTCCGACTAATATCTCGACGCCGAGGACCGACGCCGAAATGGTGATGCCGCCGGAGCTGACGGCCAACACGCCGCCACTCGAAATGGTGGCGCTTGTCTCCGCGCCGCCCGTTTTGACCTGCTCGTTGCCGCCACTGTCGATCGTGGTAGCGATCGCGCTGCCGCCGCTGGAAACGAAAAGGCCGCCGGCACCGGAAGTTTGGCCGGTGCTATTGACTATCGTGTTGGAAGCAGTTCCGCCGGTAGAGATAACGAGTTCGCCACCGCCCGAGACGACGGTGTTGGACGCGACCCCGCCCGAAAATACCAACTCTTTTCCTTGCACACCGCCACTGACGCCGAACACCGTCGTCGATATGGTCGTGCCGCCAGCCGAGATGACCGCGGTGCCGCCAGATATTTGGCCAACATCCAGCGTACCACCGCTCGAAACCGTGGCGCTTTGGACGGTGCCGCCAGAAAGAACAAACAAACTGCCGCCGCTTGAGACAAACGCACCGCTCTCAAGGCCGGACGCTGAGACATACTCCTGACCGCCACTGCCGATCGTCGTCCCAATGGCGACACCGCCGCTGGATACGAATTCAGTGCCACTGTTGTTGAGTACGGTGCCGGATGCTGTGCCGCCCCGTTCGTAAACGCCGCCATTGCTGCCAGGGGCATATAGGGTGCTGGTGACACTGGTGTTGAGGGCGAGCCCGCCGGAGATGACCAGCTTGCCGGTGCCCGATAGGACGGTGCCCGAAGCGGTACCGCCGCTGACAAGTTGGACCGCGCTGGTGGTTGTGGAGGAGCCGGTGGCGCTGACCGTGGTCGAGATGGCAAGGCCGCCGGAAAGCACTTCCGCATAGCCGCCACTGCTCAAAAATGCATCGAGGCTCGTTCCGCCCGCGGAGATCTGCAGATTGAACGTGCCACTGGTACCGCTGACGACCTGAGCCGAAATGGCTACGCCGCCGGACGAGACCATCACAAAGCCGCCGGAATCAATCGTCGCGCTTGAGGTCGTGCCGCCGGCGTAAACGATCTCGGTACCGCCGCTGACGATCGTGTCGCCGACGTCAACCGAGGTCACGCTATAGGGCGAATTGGCCGAACTAACTATAATGCCCATTTACGGCCCTTGTTCACGATACGACCCTTGATCACGCAGTTCGCAATCTTTGTCAGCGAAATCCCGTTCAGAGTTTTAGGCTCTGCTCGCACGCCAACATCGACAATCGGAGGGGAGCCTTAATCGCAGCACAAGCAATTGTGCCGCCAACCGGAGTTCCCCCACAGAAACACCTCGGTAGACTTGAGTTGAATGTAAAATTGTGCACGGCACATCACCCATTTGGGTGGTGTCGTCATACCCTGGGCAGGCGTAGGTCGTGTAACAGCAGCGCGAGGTCCAATTGCCGCTTTGTTCCAGTTTTGGCCAGCACGCTCTTGAGCTGACTTCGCACAGTTTCCCGGGAGACGCGCGACCGATCAGCGATCGCTTCCACTGTCATCCGTGCCGCAATGCCCTGTGCGATGCGACCCTCGGCCGGCGACAGATCGAACAGGCCCTTCAATAGCTCCAGGCTGACGGGCGGCCGCGGCTGCGGCTGGGTGACGATAAGGATGGCGCCAAGACCTGTGAATAGGTCAGCACTGTCTGCGGGTATCGGCAAAAGATGCAACATCGCCGGCAGTTTGCCCCGCGCCGCACGCAACGGGAGCGAAAGCGCGGCGTTGCTGTCCAAGGATGTAAATTGCGCCAGCGTCGTATCGATCAGGCAACACGCCGCCGGGTCCGCAACTCGTGGCCGGCCCCGCACCAGACGGATCGTCCCCGGTAAAAGTGAGTGGAACGGCGTATTGGCGGAGACCACGACCCCAGCGGAACTAAGTACTGCGGCGGCCAATCCGACGACGGCCAGGGCTTCCACAGCGGCGCGGGCTTGCCGGATTCCTAAACTAACGGCAGATGTTACGGCGCCAAAACCCTGTTGTGGTGGCGCCAGTTCGGTTTTTCGCCGGGGGCGATCTGCATAGTGTCGCAACGGCGCAACAGCAACGCGCGCGGGCGGATGACTGCCGTTGACAGTCACCACCGGATCCGGGGCGTCGTCTGAGCTAGTCATGTCCCGTCTCGCCCTTCGGTGCTTTTAGCCGCCGTGTTTTCGTTTACCCGAAGGCGCGACTTTCCCGTTGGTCGCCGCTTTGCCACCCGGGGCGATCTTCTCAGGATGCTCGGCTGCTTTGGTTGCGTGCGCGCCGAAGCCCGGAATTCGGGCAATGGTTGCCTTGACGTGGTCGACCGTGATGAGCCGCGTGCATTCGAATTGCCGCGGCGTATTTTTGTGGCGCGGGCACCATAGAAAATCGCCATGGTCGAACCGAAGATGCGGATCGTTCCAACAGCCATTACAAGTGTGATAATTGATGACCCGATATGGCGTCGCGAACTCGTTGAGCGGATGGGTAAAGCCCGAGATCATCACCACCGGCGTGCCGGAGGCCCAAGCGAGCCAGGACAGTCCGCTCGATAGCCCGACAAAGAAGTCGGCGTGCTTGAGCCAGCGCACGCGCTCGGTGATCGGCTTCTCCCCGGTCTCATCCTCGGCGCCGTTCGGGATGTGATTGAAGACGAGACCGGTGCCGTGAATCGGCTTCTGATCGATGCAAATGACGCGGTAGCCGGCGTCCTTGAGGAAGCGGATTATCTCGAACCAGCCGCCCGGGTTGTTCCAGTATTTAGCCTGCGTGGTGCTCTGCACCGCGATGCAGACATACGGTTCCGGTATCGGTCGGCTGTCGTCGGGAATGACTATACGGGGAGCAACTTCGGTCGGGTCGACGCCGAGGATGTAGCCGGCGGTGCGGTGCAGTCCGACATAACGGAAGTCGCAGGGCTGAAACACGCAATCCTTGTCGTCGAAGAATAAGCCCATGCTGTATGTCGCATAATATCGCTCTGTCTTGAGCTCCTCATGCGGCAGGAAAGTGATTTCCGGATAGGCATCGCGAAACAGCGGGATCAATTTCTCCGCCATGCCGCAGGTGAGGCGGCAGCGATGCTTTTCATAGAACTTCACCGCATAGGGAAACCACCCCATCGTATCGCCCAGCGTTCCAACCGGAAACTGGATCAACACTTCTTGGTTGGCCGCAGAGTAGTCGTGGCTGAAGACCAATTGATCCTGTTGCCAGACTTCGACGCGGAAGCGGACGTAATAGCGCTTGCTGCTATTGACGCGGCCCTCTTTCATCTCAGTCAGGAACAGAATATTGCCGGTATCGATGTCGCTTATGCGCACCTTCCAGGGTGTCGCACTCTCCGGCAGCAACACGCGACAACCGCTGTTGAAATCAAAGCGCACTCCGCCGGGGCCTTGTTGAGTGGGTATATCCGCAGGCGCAGGATAAGCAGCTTTGGATTTTTCCGCGGATCCCGAAGCATCAGAGGTCGCCGGGCTGCCGTCTGCTGATGGCTGACCAGTGTCGCCGGGCGAAGAAGGAACGCTCTCTAGAATAATGTCCGGCGGCGAGTTTGCCGGCTTAGCCTCGTCCATCCCAACTAACGCAACATTCATAGGAACACCCCACCCCTACGACCGCAACTGACCTGCAAATTAACAAAGATCTAATGTTCAATAAAGACAATTTGATCGCAGATCCGTAAAATGGCTAATGGTCAAATGTTGGTCGTGTCAGAGCGGCGGGAATAAATCGGAAATCGCGATGCGTTTTTGTTCTGAGCACTGCGTGGTCCCTTCGTTGCTCCGCCCCGCGGCTGGTGCGCTCGGCCGCTTCCCGTTGGCGCCGTTATCCCATGATGTGCGGTATGATGAGCTTGGCGGCCCCTACAACTTGTGTAGTCCCGTGCACTGCATTTTTACAACGACGTGTTGAAGATGAGTGACGTTCTCGATGAAGTTGCAGACCAGCAGCCCTCCGTCGTGGGGGACGTTGTCGTGCGGTCAGACGTTGCCGCGGCCAATATCGACGATCCTCCGGAAATCCCGACCCAGCAAGGCCCGGGCGGATTGCGCTTCGATTTCAATGACGGCTGCCGAGTCATGCTGCCTGAAAGCACACACCCGTGGCGGGTTCGGCTGAGTGATCTCGATACTGGCAATGTGCTGTATGAGACCGAAATCAAAGGCGGGCGCGTCAATAGCAGCGCACGTTATTTTGTGCGTTTTCGGCTCGAAGTCCGGCAACACGACGAACTGCTGATTTCCCACGACTATAATGCCGCTGACCGCGAAGTGCTGATCAGATTTCCGGTAGAAACCCTTGGGGATACGATTGCTTGGCTGCCTTACGTAGAGAAATTCCAGAAGCTTCACGGCTGCCGGCTGACATGCGCGATAAGCGCCAAGCTCATTGCGCTGTTTCGCGATGCCTATCCCGCGATCAGTTTTGTTACCCCGGAACAGGTCGAGAATACTCGTTACTACGCGACCTATAAGGTCGTTCTGTTCTTTAAGGGCGGCGTCATTTACGACTATAAAGACCGTGTCCCGTGCGATTTCCGTTATGTCGGATTACAACGCGCCGCCGCCTATATCCTGGCGGTCGATCCAGCTGAAACCCCACCGCGCATCGTCATTCCTGACGACCGCCGTCCCATAGCCGAACGATACGTCTGCATTGGGGTTCAGAGCACGATGCAGAGCAAATATTGGAATAATCCGACCGGCTGGCGGGAGATCGTCGATTTTTTGAAAGCCGCTGGCTACCGCGTCATCGGTATCGATCAGAAGCGCAGCCACGGCGTGGGCCTGGTATGGACACATCTGCCCGACGGAGCGGAGGATCAGACCGGCGATCGACCGCTCGGCGACAGGGCGCGTTGGCTCAAGCATGCAGATTTTTTTGTCGGACTTTCGAGCGGTCTGTCCTGGCTCGCTTGGGCTGCAGGAACGCCCGTTGTGATGATTTCAGGCTTCACGCATCCGCGTAACGAGTTCGCGACGCCTTACCGCGTCATCAATTATCACACCTGCAACAGCTGCTGGAATGACGCTCTTGCGGCTTTCGACCGAACCGACTTTCTGACCTGCCCACGGCATAAGAACACGCCCCGGCAGTTCGAGTGCACGCGGCTCATCACCGCCGAACAAGTCAAGTCGGTGATACGCACAATTCCAGGATTCGCCGGAAATCGCTGACGATCTGCGCCGTTAACCTGGATCGGCAACCGCGCCAAAGAAGTCTTGATCACCGACGAACAGCCACGTTAATCTTTGCTTCAAATCTGGGGCGGCCGTCTAACTGAAATTGGACGCAGGAACCTGAACAAAAGCATAGTTGTGACAGTAGCTTAGCTTTGACTTGAACACTTCGCCAGATGCGGGCTTCGATCTGGGACAGAAGTTTGCGGTATGCCGGCGTTGTATGCGTGGAACTGGATCGATCTCATGCGAGTGCGGATTTCGCCGCGCGTTTTTGAGCCGCGTGTGTTGATTGCGGATAGCGACGCCGTTGTGCTCGTGCCCCGACAAAATCCGTTTCTCTTAGGTTCTGCCGAAGCGTGGACCGCGGCATGACTATCGAGAACAAGTCCGGATCGTCCGACCCCGGGCTCTACGTCCTGGTAAGCCTGATGCGTCTGCACGGTATCAGCGTCGATCCCGCGCAAATTCGCCACCGTCTGGGCGTCGTGACGATTGACGTCCCGGAAATGCTGCGCTGTGCCAAGGATTTCGGCCTCAAGGCGCGGGAACGAACGATGACCTGGGAGCGGCTCGCGACGACGCCGCTGCCGGCGATCGCTGGGCTCAAGGACGGGGGATTCCTCCTGATTGGCAAGGCTGGCGACGGCAAGGTGCTGGTGCAGCGACCCGATGCCTCGCGCCCGGAGCTGATGACCAGAAGCGAGTTCGAGGCCATCTGGGACGGCCGCGTTGTGCTGATGACGCGGCGTGCCAGTTTGACCGAGCTCTCGCGGCGATTCGATATCACGTGGTTCTTGGGTGCTATCCACAAGTACAGGCATCAGCTCAGCGAAGTGTTCGTTGCCTCGTTCTTCCTGCAACTCTTCGCTCTCGTTTCACCGCTGTTCTTTCAAGTCGTCATCGACAAGGTGCTCGTCCATCGTAGCATGAGCACGCTCGATGTGCTCGTGATCGGTCTCGTGACGATCTCGATCTTCGAGACGATCCTCGGGATCTTGCGCACTTATCTGTTTGCGCACACGACAAATCGCATCGACGTCGAGTTGGGAGCGCGGCTCTTCCGTCATTTGATGGCGCTGCCAATTGCTTATTTTCAAGCGCGTCGAGTCGGCGATTCCGTTGCGCGCGTGCGCGAATTGGAAAATATCCGCAACTTCTTGACCAGCTCCGCGCTGACGCTCGTGATCGATCTGTTTTTCACCTTCGTCTTTTTGGCGGTCATGTTCATCTATTCGCCATTTTTGACGTTCGTCGTATTGGCTTCCTTTCCTTTTTACATTGGCGTTTCCGCCGGTGCGACACCGCTTTTCCGTGAACGTCTCAATGAGAAATTTCAGCGCGGCGCGGAGAACCAGGCGTTTCTTGTCGAGAGTGTCGCCGGTGTGGAAACGCTCAAAGCGATGGCCGTCGAGCCGCAAATGCAGCGTCGCTGGGAAGAACAATTGGCTGGCTACGTGGCATCGAGCTTTAGAGTGCTGCGACTCGCTAATACCGCGAGCCAGACCGTGCAACTCATCAATAAGCTCGTCATGGCCGCCGTTCTCTATTTTGGCGCAAAGCTCGTCATCGAGGGAGACCTCACGGTCGGCGAACTGGTGGCATTCAACATTTTAGCCGGTCGTGTCAGCGCGCCGGTCCTAAGGCTAGCTCAAGTCTGGCAGGACTTTCATCAGGCCAGATTGTCGGTCGCGCGTCTTGGCGACATCCTCAATACGCAAACCGAACCGACATTTAACGTGGCGCGCGCCGCCCTCCCGGCGATCCACGGCGAAGTCGTATTTGAGCACGTTACATTTCGTTACCGTGTTGACGGTCCTGAAGTTCTCCATGACGTCAGCTTCAAAATTGAACCAGGTCAGGTTCTCGGCATCGTCGGCCCGTCAGGATCGGGAAAGAGTACGCTCACGAGGCTCGTGCAGCGCCTCTATGTCCCGGAAAGCGGCCGCGTGCTCGTTGACGGCGCAGACTTGGCCATGGTCGATACGGCATGGCTGCGACGACAGGTCGGTGTTGTCCTGCAAGAGAACATGCTGTTCAACCGCTCGATCCGCGATAACATCGCGTTGGCGGACCCGGCGGCCCCCATCGAGCGCGTGATTGCCGCGGCGAAATTGGCCGGCGCCCATGAATTTATCCTTGAAACCCCGGAAGGTTACGACACGACCGTCGGCGAGCGTGGCGATAGTCTTTCGGGAGGACAACGCCAGCGTATTGCCATTGCTCGGGCTCTGATTACAGATCCAAGAATTGTAATCTTCGACGAGGCAACGAGCGCGCTCGATTATGAAAGCGAGCGGGTCATCCAAGATAATATGGCCGAAATCGCCAAAGGAAGGACCGTGATCATCGTCGCCCATCGGCTGTCGACCGTGCGCCGAACCGATCGCATCATCACCATTGATCGTGGTCGCCTGGTCGAAGATGGAACCCACGATGAGCTCATCGGGACTGGCGGGCGCTACGCCAACCTCTATAGGCTTCAGGCAGGCATCCATGAAGTCCATTGAGAACATAGTTCGCTTCGGGCGCCGCGACGATCAACCTGATCGCGATGATCGCGAATTCCTGCCAGCGGCGCTTGAAATTGTCGAGACGCCTGCTTCGCCGATTGGGCGCACCATCGCCTACGTGATTATGTCGCTCTTCCTTGTGGTTTTGATCTGGGCCTGCGTCGGCAAGGTCGACATTATTGCGTCGGCAAAGGGAAAGATTATTCCGAGCGGCCGTACCAAGCTCATACAGCCCTTCGAAACGGGGGTTGTGCGCGCCATCCACGTTCACGACGGGCAGGTCGTCAAGGCGGGCGATCCGTTGATAGAGCTTGACCCGACAATGAATGATGCGGAATCCAAGCATTACCAAAGTGATCTGATGAGTGCCCAGCTTGACGTTGCGCGCCTGGAGGCCGAGTTGTCCGACGGCGACCCATTCACCAATTTCAACCCGCCCGCCGACGCCCCGCCCGAGCTGGTAGCTGTGCAGCGAAAATTTCTTTTAGATCAATCGGCCGAACAACAAGCGAAACTCTCTGTGCTCGACCGGCAACACGAGCAAAAATTGGCCGAACGCGATACGATTCAAGCAACAATTGATAAGTTGGAAGCTTCGCTCCCCGTGATGGAAGAGCGGTTGGAGATTCGCAAAACACTTTACGAACACACGACCGGTTCGAAAGCCAACTATCTGGAACTATTGCAGCCCTATGTCGAGGAGCAGCACGAACTCGACGTGGAGAAGCGCCGTTTTGACGAAACGACTGCGGCGATTGCCGCGATCGAGGCGCAGCGAGTTCAGACTCGCGAGGAATATCGTCGCGAGCGCTATGGCGATCTGGTTGAGGCTCAACGTAAGGCCAAAGGCCTTGGCGAGGATCTCATCAGAGCTCAACACCGCGCTCAACTTCAGCTCCTGACTGCCCCTGTCGATGGGACGGTCCAGCAGCTGGCTATACACACGATTGGTGGCGTGGTGACGCCGGCGCAGAGTTTACTTGTTGTCGTACCCAGCGACAGCCATCTTGAAATCGAGGCCATGGTTCAGAACCGCGAGATTGGCTTCGTGCACGAGGGGCAGGATGCGGAGATCAAGGTCGACGCGTTCAATTTCAACAGATACGGGCTGATAAACGGAAAGGTCGTAAGCATTTCGCCTGATGCTATCGCGCGCGAGAAACCCGTCGATAAAGTAAACCCTGGTCAACAAGGCGCGGAGGATGAATCGAGCGAGCCGATAAACCAGGAATTAGTATACGCCGCTCGGATTTCGCTCGCGTCTAGTCAAATGCAGATAGAGGAAAGGTCGGTCAATTTGGCGCCTGGCATGGCCGTAACGGTGGAAATCAAAACCGGATCCCGTCGCATTATCAGCTATCTTCTGTCGCCGCTGTTCAGATACAAGCAAGAGGCATTGCGCGAGCGATAATTTCGATTCCCAGCAATTCAAGACCAGGATGATTTATGGCCTCGCCTCGAAAGGTTGCGTTCGTCACAGCGGCGACAGATCACGGCACTTTTATAGTCAACCGCTTCGACGGTAATCGCACCGCGGGAGGAGGCTACGGCGTCGGTCTCGAGCTCCTGGAAAACGGCTTTCGAGAGCCCGCCGAGATCGCCCTGACCCTTGGTTTGTTGGATTTGAGACGCAAATATTTCGGGGATGGCGTCGTTGCCGTTGATTGCGGCGCCAATATCGGAATCCACACAGTCGAATGGTCGAGGCACATGACGGCTTGGGGTTCGGTCTTGGCGATCGAAGCTCAGGAGCGAGTTTATTATGCCCTAGCCGGCAACATTGCGATGAACAATTGCTTCAATGCCCGCGCCATCTATGCCGCGGTGGGCAAGCAAACTGGAGTGATCAAGATACCGAGCTTGGATCACCGATCGTCGGCGAGCTTCGGCAGCCTCGAGCTGAGAAAACGGGAACGCACAGAGGCCATCGGTCAGACAGTGGACTATTCTGAACAGAATATGACCGACGTGCAATCGGTCAGCATTGATTCGCTGAATTTGGCGCGAGTCGACCTGTTAAAGATCGATGTGGAGGGGATGGAGATCGAAACGCTTGAGGGTGCGACAAAATGCATTTCCAACCACCACCCCGTGCTATTCGTCGAGTGGATCAAGAGCGATAAAAACAAGCTCAGGTCCTGGTTAGCGGACGCTGGATACGCGGTGAACGAATCCGGCATGAATTTCCTGGCGGTTCACCACTCTGACAAGTGCCTTGGGCACGTCAAGGCTCTAGGTTAGGCATTAAAAAACGCCATGAGTGGCGGGAGTAACGATCGGGTTTGACCGCGTCAGCTAATACGCTGGTTTACTCGTATTTCCCGTCGAACTTTTCGGATTTCCTCATTTGCGCGCTTTACTTCGCGGAGGAGCTCTTCGATTGCGTCGAAAAGACTTCGGTTGATATCGTATTGCGAGATTTGTTGTTTTGCTTTTGAAAGATGAGTTGCTGCACCGGAGGCAGACATTTCAGATCACAGCAATATAACGCCATCTATGACCGCAATGAGCATAGGTGTGACGTGTAAAAGTTGTTTCGATGATATCTGTAAAATTATTCGGAATGTCGGGGCCTTGGGCTAGTTCCACACAAAAGCGCTGGAGGGCAGGCTCAGTGCAAATTGGCTCCCAACTCCCGCGCCAATTCATGCGCTTACGCAAGTGCGCAGATAATCACTTTAGTTCACACACGCATCGGCTCGCATCCTTGCCAACAAAGTCACGATCGCAGCGGAGTTAATAGCGACCTCACTACATAAAGATACATAGCGTTCCGGCGGCGAATTACGGCATCCGGCAATAATCCTGCCACATCGATTGGTAGGCGTCCTCGACCGCTCTGGTGTAGGCTGACACGTTCCCCGCAGGAGACGCCGCGATTAGGTCCGGCAGCGATCGTCGCAACTGCCGCAAGTGTTGCGATACTGAAGCATATTTGCAGGCAATCGCTAGATATTCCTCCTCGTTCTCGGCCACCCAGTCACGCAATCCGATCGCCGACATGATGGAGGCCGATACGCGGCTCGATATCCACGTGCCGAGCATGCACACGACCGGCACGCCCATGAGGAGCGATTCCCAGGTACTCACGCCGCCGTTCGCCGGGAACGGATCGAGCGATATGTCGACACCTTGGTACGCCTTAAGATGCTGTACCCGCGGTGTAGACCCAAGAAAAGTCAGACGATCGACCGCGACGTCGTGGTCTGCGAAGGCTTTTGCGATCGGTTCGCTCCGGGAGGCGAGTTCGAGGCCACTAGCCTTGAGCACCAGCCTTGCGTCCGGGATGGCAGCCAAGATCCGCGACCAAAGCCTGATCGCGTCATTCGAAAACTTTTCCGGACGGTTGAAGATCCCGAATGTCACATGTCCCGTTGAAGAACTGCGCGGCTCTCCCAATGCGGCCGAATCGCCCGACAAGGCCGCTGTCGGAACTGCGCACGGCAAATAGCAGATTTTTTCAGCAAAGAATCGGCTGCATTCCGCGGGCACCAGAATAGGGTCGGTTAAAAGATAGTCGATGGTCTGCACGCCAGTTCCGAGGGACCAGGTAGCCTGGATCGGTGCGGGCTTCCGAGCGAATACTTCTAGCCGGTGACCGCGTGTATGAGTGGAAAGATCAATGAGGATATCTATGCCATCGTTATGAATCTGCGCCGCAACGTCATCATCAGAAACCCGCAAGATATTTCGCCACCGATGCGCGATCTGCTGAAACTCCCCGGTCACGTCATCTTCAATGAACGAGTTGGAATAACAGACGATTTCAAACCGCGATCGGTCGTGGTTCTCAAGCAGGGGACGGAAGGCATAGCCAGCCGAATGCTGCCGCAGATCACCCGATACATAGCCGAGCACGATTCGTCGCGCTGGGTCGCGGTCGCGTGGCGCCTTCGGGCTTGCAGTGAGGGCGATTTTCGACCCGACCCTCTGCCACCACTCATCGCGCGCCGTCCAATGTTCCGCAAAACTAAACTGCTTCATAAAATCAAGCGCAAAAATCTTGTTTGATATAGCGAATCCGAAATCGGGCTTGACCGCGATAGCCTTGTCGAAGCTCGCTAACGCCTCAGCCGGACGATTTAGCTCCAGAAGCGCAAGGCCGCGATTGTTGTAAGCGTCCGCAAAGTCCGGCTTCAACTCAATCGCCTTTTCGAAACTTTCGAATGCTTGCGCCGGGCGTTTTAGATCCAGTAGCGCATTGCCGCGGTTGATATATGCCGCCGCAAAGTCCGGCTTGAGTGCGATCGCGCTGTCGTGACTTGCTAACGCTTCGTCGAGACGCCTTAGATCCTGCAAAACAAGACCGCGATCGTTGTAAGCTTCTGCGAAATCGCGCTTGAGCGTGATGGCCTTGTCGAATCTGGCCAGCGCCTCCGTCGTGCGATTCAAGTATTGCAGTACAAGACCGCTGTTGTAGTACGCTTGCGCGTAGTCCGGCTTCAGCGCGATCGCCTTGTCGTGGCTTGCCAGTGCTTCGACGGGGCGTTTGAGATCCAGTAATACATCGCCGCGGTTGCTATGTGCCTCTACCAGGTCGGGCTTCAGCGCAATTGCCTTGTTGCAGTGCGCAAGCGCCTGCTCAGGACGTTTTAGCTCCTTGAGTGCGTAGCCCAGATTAACATGCGCCGAGGCGACATTTGCGTTCAGACTGATCGCCTTTCTGATCAGTTGAACTCCCCGCTCTGTTCGCCCCGTTTGAACGGCAAGAATTCCCAGCCGGTGCAACGCGTCGAAGTGGTTTGGAAGCCGCTGCAAGACTTCTTCATAGAGACGTTCCGCGTCAGCCAGTTTTCCTTGCTGATGGAGCGCTAGGGCTTGATTGAATTTAGCTTGCAGCGCCGCCGTGTAGGGCTGCCGTCCTTGCGGTCGTGAGCCGCCTGCTCTGGACATTGACGCTTCTCATCGGTTGCTTTCGATAAAATTCTAGCATGCGGCCACTGGACCGAAGTTTGCGTCAGATTCGGAAGTTGCGTTTAAGCTGCTTAGGCGAGGCGTCTCGCTCCGTCCGAGTTTTAACTTGCGTTAATCCGCATTTGGCTGCGCGCTGATGAGTCCGCACCTTCGTGACGCTTGAGCCTAGTCTGCCAAGACGCCTTCAACCGCCGATTTGACGTGATGATAGACTTCGAGGTCTTGCTGGATCAAGAGCCCGGCCTCGGGCACCTCTTTGAGTTGCCTAGATAATTCGATCGTGCGCTGAAAATCGTGGATCGGCGGCAAGCTGTCTGGCGGGGCGCCGACGAGGTCGGCCAGTTGGGCGAGGAAGAGCTCGTGGTGCTCCCTTAATCCGAGAACAGTAAAGGAGGACAAAGTGCTAAGCGCGGTCGCGACGGCACCCTTGGTCGGTATTTCGTCGGCCGTGCGCGCGGCCAGCTGCCGGGTCAGCGGATTGGAAAGATTGGCAATCGCCGCCCGCGGCATTGCGGCAAATGCCCGGTGCAAGACTTTTTCGTCGCTCTCGATCGTCTCGGCAAAGGCGATCGCGGGACCGAGTGCGATCACGTCTCGCTCGCCGAGTATTTCCCGTCCCATTTTGGGGACGTATTTCAGCGTTAGTAGCCGTTCCGCG
>Ga0182013_10005735_pt1 | contig 14325 bp, 13 predicted proteins | sample 612S2MmetaG_FD_120487 | JGI IMG/M metagenome (GOLD analysis project Ga0182013, IMG submission 120487) | Permafrost microbial communities from Stordalen Mire, Sweden - 612S2M metaG | ecosystem: Environmental > Terrestrial > Soil > Wetlands > Permafrost | place: Sweden: Stordalen | collected... | reverse complement strand
TTGGGATATTTCTGCGCGGCGGCGACGATGAGGGTGGCGTTGTAGGTGAGGACCGTTATGGGCATGTGCAGGCGATGTTGGCTCATATGAATTATCAGTGCTTAATTGTTAGTTTTGAGTTTGGAAAACATGGTTGTCGCGCAAATGGCTTGTCGGCAGCTTCTTGTAAATTGCGGCGGATTGAGAAAAATTCGCGGCAAGCCCTGGTAAATTGCGGGCAAAGGCCGAAATATTTGCGGCAACCCCCGATACATTCGCGGCAAGGGTGGAAATATTCGCGGCAGCCGGGGAAAAATTGCGGGCAAGGCTTCGTAAAACGCGGCAAGGGTTCCGAAATTCCCGGCAACGGTCGGCAAAATGGAGGCAAGGGGTGATGAATTGCGGGCAGCCCTTCGTAAATCGCGGCAGGAGTCGGTAAAATGGAGGCAACAGTTAGAACGTGCGGGCGGGGGATAGAAAACTTCCCGGCGCGGCGGTGCGGATGCGTGATGCAACAGGATTTTCCTGAAAGCTTCATTGCAAAATTGTTTGAAGAACTCTGTCAAAAATGGCGGGGCGGCTGCAAGCAGTCGGTTGCTATTTTCTTAGCAAAAATTGCCCGCTTGATTTGCCTATTTTTCGGGGCAGAAGAACGGCGGAAAGTTTTTATGATGATTCCAAACCGACCGTTTTGGATTTGGCGAAAAGGTTGGAGATAATTTCCTATACAAATACCGTGTCTCCGGTGTCTATTCATTAAAAGCTCGAAAAGGAAACCTTATGAAAACTGCAATCATTTCTCTTGGGACGGTCATTTTCAGTGTGGCGCTGTTGATCATCGGTTGTGGCAAAAAACAGCCTGCGTCGTCGTGGTCTCTCGACAAGTCGGGGGTGTCCGCACAATTGAAGCAGTTCGTCGCGGCGCAGGAAGCCCAGGCGCGCGCGCTGGCGGAACAGGAAGGGAAGAAGCTGCCTTCGGATTTCGATGCGTTTTACAAGGCCGCCGGAACGGGAAACTGGCAGGATGCGACCAATCTTTTTGAGCGGATGTCAAAGAGCGTCCGCAAAGACAGCAGCCTGCGCGGAAGCTGGTGGCAGGCAACGATGGATGCCTATGGCGTCTTTGAGATGTTCCCGCCCGGCGACAAGTATGCGACGGCTTTCGGCAGCGACATCATCCAGTCCATCCCGGACGGCAGCATTTATTTTGGCGGGACGGATCCGGGAAGGTTTGTCGTTACGGCAATGATGGAATCCCATGCGGACGGGAAACCGTTTTTCATGCTCTCGCAAAATCCACTCGCCGACGGGACGTATCTGGAATATCTGCGATCAATGTATGCCGGAAAAATTTATACACCCACGGATGAAGACTCGCAAAAAAGTTTTCAGGATTTCACCGAAGATGTAACGCGGCGGCAGCAAACCCACCAACTCAAACCGGGAGAAGATGTCCATGTTGATGGTAACGGTCGTGTTCAAATCAGCGGGCAGATGGCTGTGGAAGAAATCAACGCTCTTCTAACGAAAACTATTTTCAACAAAAACCCCGACCGCGAATTTTACATCGAAGAAAGTTTTCCGCAGGACTGGATGTATCCCAACCTGGAGCCGCACGGCTTGATCATGAAGATTGACCGGCAGCCATTGGCGGCCTTGTCCGACGAAATTGTCAGCAGCGACAGCGATTATTGGACAAAATACATAACTCCGTTGATTGGCGGCTGGCTGAACAATGACACGCCGGTTGGGGAAGTCGCCAATTTCGCGGAAAAAGTTTATGCGAAAAAGGATTTGAGCGGATTCACCGGCGACCCGCAGTTTGTTCAAAATGAAAACGCATGCAATATGTTCTCCAAATTACGCAGCTCCATCGCCGGACTTTATGCATGGCGCGTGCAACACGCCGCTGACGCAGACGAAAAGAAACGCATGAACGACGCGGCTGACTTCGCCTTCCGCCAGTCGTGGGCGCTTTGCCCGTATTCGCCGGAAACGGTCTTTAGGTATGTCAATTTCCTGTTGAGCGCGGGCCGGACTGCCGACGCGATCTTAATTGCAGAAACGGCGGTTAAAATGCCTCAAGTAAAAGGACGGGATTCTGAAAGGCAGTTCAGTTCGCTTGCGAAACAACTGAAACAATACCAGAACAAGAAGTGAAATTGCGCGGAGATTACTTCTGAAACACGCTCACGCGAGCGGGCGGGAAATTCAGCCAGACGATTTTGGAGGCGTGAAGTTTAAAGGTGGACGCGCCGCGCGGTCGAAGCTTGTGGATACGGTAGGTGAACTGGACCCAGTTGCCCTGCGGTTCCAGCACCGCGCGGATTTTTTGCGATAGCGCCTCGGCCTGGTCCTCGGAGAAATTGAGCAGCGGCAAACTCGAAATGACGGCACCGACGGATGTGACCGGCTCGCGCAATTCGCGAAGGAGGACGTCGAGCTGCCAGGCGTCGCCATGGATGATTTGCGCGCGGGGATATTTTTCGCGCAGCATTTTTGCCAGCTTGGGATTGTGTTCGATGGCGATGAGTTTTTCCTGTCGCAATCCGTGCTGGAGCAGGCCTTGCGTGACCGCGCCGGTGCCGGGGCCGAGTTCAAGGACGTGGCTTTTGGGGTCGGACGGGAGCCAGCGGGCCATGGCGGCGGCGAGTTGCGGCGAACTGGGAGCAACCGAACCGGTGCGCTGCGGGTTGGCGAGCCATTCCTTCAAAAACAAGGTCGAGTCGGTCAACGCCGCTATGATTTTTTTGGCCATGATGCCTTTGGCTGCACAATCCGGATTTTGTGGCGGGAGAATAATTCAGGAGCCGGATGGCCGCAAACTTTAGTTTACGGCAAAATTGCCGTTGAAAATTTTTAGCGCCCGTTTTTCGGCGGTTTCTCAGGCGCGGAACTCTCATCAAGTTTTTTGCGCGCGGCGTCGCGGCGTGTTGTCCAGTCATCCCAGCTTTGTTCCCATTGCACGCCGGTGAAATTGGTCCGGGCAGCGGGCAAAAGCGCGTCGAGCGCCTTCAATTCCGATTTCGCGGCGTCGCTTTCGTGCCATTGCAAATAGGATTCGGCGAGGTTGAGATGATTTTCGGGGTAGGCGGGCGCAAGCTTGACGGCCAGTTCCAGATAAGTCCGCGCCTTGCGCTTGCTGCCGATGCTCGCGGGCCAGCCGGGGGCGTCTCGGTAAAGCAGGCCGAGATTCCGTTCGGGTCCTGCGAAATCGAACTGAGCGTCCAATTCCGCCGCCGTTTTGAACTCACGCTCCATTTCCCTGACTAGCTTGAGTGCGCCGAGCAATTCCGTGCGCGCGAGCTGGCCGAGATCCATGGCGAGGTAATAGTGTCCGGCGGCGATTTTGGGCTCTCGGGCCGTGGTCTGGCGGCAGGCGGCGATGCCCTGATTTGCAATGTCGGCGCGTTCGGGGTCGGAAGTGGCAAAATCGGCAAAGTCATAACACGTCCGCGCAAACTGCCAGGCGTTGGTGGAATTATTTGCGTCAGCTTGATATTGTTTTTTGGCGCGTTGGAACTCCGTTTCTGCGCGCGCGGCGAAGATTTTCTTCTGGTCTTCACCGGCGGAGAGCAGGAGGCTAGTCAACAAAAACAGGCCAGCCACCGCCAATTTAGGATTGGTGGGTCGGCCGGGGTGGGAATTAAAAGTTGCCATCGTGCCGGGCTAATTTATACTAGCCACGGTGAAATTGAATTGGAATTTCATGTTTTTTGCGTTTCTGACGGCTCTGGCGATGTCCAGCACCGGTTGCAGCGGCATTAACACAGGCACATCCGTTTCGCCCATGGATTTTTTGGTGCCGGGAATGGGACATTTGCTGAGGGCTGACCCGTTGCCGACGAATGCGCCGGGTTCATTTCCTGAAATTTCAACAGAGGTTGCTTTAATCAAATAAACTATGCGTTTCCCATTCGCGCTGACGAAGAAAATCGCCAGCCACATCATTAAACATAAAGTCCGCAAGACGCCGAAGTTCGCGATGGTCCTGCAGCTTGAACCGTTGCACACCTGCAACCTGACCTGCACCGGCTGCGGGCGCATCCGCGAATACTCCACGTCGCTCAAGGACATGGTGCCGTTGGAGCAATGCCTGCAAGCGGCCGTGGAATGCGATGCGCCGATGGTTTCCATCTGCGGCGGCGAACCGCTGATTTATCCGAAGATCGAGGAACTTATCGCCGGTCTGCTCGAACAGGGCCGCGTGCTCTACATCTGCACGAACGGCATGTTCATGCGCAAAAAAATGCGCGATTATCTGGCGGCGGTTTATTCTCCGGCGCTGGAGACGAAGCTGAAAAAACTGCTGGACGGCAAACTGATCACCGAAAAGGAAGCTGAAGTCATCCGCAAATCCGACGACGCGGCGAAGAAGAAAGTTGTGATTAGTCCAACCAAATGGATGTATTGGAACGTCCATGTGGACGGCTTGGAATTCACGCACGATTTGATCGTCGAGCGCGAAGGTGTGTTTAAGGAATGTGTGGAGGCGATCAAGATGGCCAAGATCATCGGCTACCAGGTCGCGACGAACACCACGGTCTATCGCGAAACCGACGTGGCAGAGATCGAAGACATGTTCAAGTATTTGAGTTCGCTCGAAGTGGACGGTCACACGATTTCGCCCGGCTATGATTACGATGCCGCGAAGAAAGACATGGTTTCGCGCCTCGGCAAGGATCCCAAGCAGTTTTTCCTCACGCGCGACATGACACGCGCGAAATTTGCGAAGATCCAGGACTGGGGCAAGGCGTTCACCATTTTCGGCACGCCGGTCTATCAGGAATTTCTCGCCGGCAAACGCGAATTGACCTGCACCGCGTGGGCGATTCCGACCTATAACGTCAAGGGCTGGAAAGCGCCGTGTTACTTGATGACCGACGGCCATTACGGCGGCTATCAGGAAATGCTCGCGAAGGTGCAGTGGGAAAAATACGGCGTCGTCAACGGCGTCGCGCGCGATCCGCGTTGCGAACATTGCATGGTGCATTGCGGCTACGATCCGAGCGGCGCGCTCGGCACGAATTATCAGTCCGGGGACAACTGGAAGAATATCAAATACAACTTCGGCTCGAAGCCCAGGCCGTTCCCGTCCTCGCCGGAACTGGCGAGGCGCGCGTTCAACGGCGTGACCATCGGTAAAGGCCATCTGGCCGAGGCGAAGGCCGCGATCAATTCCCCCGCCGCCGGCGCGCGCGGCGCATTCGCAAACGAAGTGCATCACGATCACGCGTCGCACGTTGGCAGCTCCTGCGGCACGACCGACACATCCGAACGCGATGAGTTGCTGGCGAAGATCAAAGAAGTGAAAAAAGAAAACTGAACGCTCTAATGAAACAAACAGCACAATCAACAAATGCAAATCAGCAGAGTGAATTGCGTTTCATTTTAGTTAATGGATTGCTCAAAAAGGGGACGTTCTTTGCTGGCTTATACTTTTTGTGTGATTACCTGCTTCGCTTTCATTTTCTATTAAACTTTGAGTTTGAAGATTTTTTTGGGGTGGCTTGCGATTCCATTATTAACGGCGCTATTTTGGGTTTGGCGTTTGGACTTATTGACTGGCATCGCTTACAAAAAAAACTCCAAATAGTTTTCTATAATTTTAAATGAGCAAAACACTTTTCCTTTCACCTCCGTCGTTTGACGGTTTCGACGGCGGCGCCGGCGCGCGTTATCAGGCGCGTCGCGAAGTCACCAGCTACTGGTATCCCACCTGGCTGGCGCAACCCGCCGCGCTCGTGCCGGACAGCAAGCTGCTCGACTGCCCGCCGCATGACATTGACGTGGCCAAGTGCCTCGCCATCGCGAAGGATTTCAATCACGTCATCATCAACACCTCCACGCCGTCGTTGAAGAATGACTGCAAGGTCGCCGAGGCCATAAAGGCGCAGAAGCCGGACACCAAGATCGGCTTCGTCGGTGCGCACACGATGGTGTTGCCGACGGAAACGTTGAAGGCGTCGTCCGCGATTGACTGGGTGGGCCGCAAGGAATTTGATTTCACCTGCAAGGAAGTCGCCGAAGATCGCGACCTCGCAACCATCGCCGGTTTGTCTTACAAGGACAAGGACGGAAAGATCAAACACAATCCCGAGCGCGAAATGATCCAGGACATGGACACGCTGCCGTGGGTGGCGGACGTCTATAAGCGCGATTTGCAGATCGAGAAGTATTTCATCGGCTACCTGCTGCATCCGTATATTTCGATGTATACCGGCCGCGGCTGCCCGGCGCAGTGCAGTTTCTGCCTCTGGCCGCAGACGATCGGCGGACACAAGTATCGCGTCCGCTCGCCGCAGAACGTCGCGGACGAGATGGCCTACATGAAGAAGATTTTCCCACAGGTGCGCGAATTCTTCTTCGATGACGACACGTTCACCGCGAATCTCCCGCGCGCCCGCGAAATCGCCAAGAAGCTCGCGCCGCTCGGTGTGCATTGGAGCTGCAACAGCCGCGCCAATCTGGACTACGACACGATCAAGCAATTTAAGGATAACGGCCTGCGCCTGTTCCTCGTCGGCTACGAGAGCGGCAACGATGACATCCTCACCCGCATCAAAAAGGGCGTGACCATGGACGAGATGCGCCGCTTCACCAAGGCTTGCCATCAGGCGGACGTGGTGATTCACGGCACGTTCATTCTGGGATTGCCCGTCGAGACGCAGCAGTCCATTGAGAACACCATCAACTTCGCCAAGGAACTCGACGTGTTCAGCCTGCAAGTCTCGCTCGCCGCGCCGTATCCCGGCACGGAGCTTTACGAGATGGCCAAGCAAAACGGCTGGTTCGTGAAGAAGGACAAGACCGACCTCATCGAAGCCGACGGCCTGCAGCAGAGCACGCTCGAATATCCCGGCTTGAACAAGGACAAGATCTTCGAGGAAGTGGACCGTTTTTACCGCACCTATTATCTGCGGCCGAAACCGATCATGCGCATCATCAAGACAATGCTCGAGGACAAGGACATTCTCGTGCGCCGCTGCCGCGAAGGTTACGAGTTCTTCCGCAGCCTGCGCGAACGCAAGGCCGACCTCGCCGCGTCCAAAGCTGCCGCATAAAATTCCGTTTCGAGCCTGTTGCCAAGCGCGCCTTCCTGATGCACATTGCTTCCGGCAATGGGCGCACCGCCAAAATATCTCAAGGGCAAGTTGCTGCTGGACAGCGGCGATTTGGGCGGCTCGTTTTTCCAGCACACCGTCATCCTCGTCTGTGAGCACAACGCCGAGGGCGCGTTCGGCCTCGTCCTCAACCGCTCGCTCGGCAAGACCGTCGGCGAGATGATCACCGCCAACCTGTCCGACGCGCTCAAGGAATCGCCGCTCTTCCTCGGCGGGCCGGTGCAGCCCGCGTCGCTGAGCTTTCTGCACACGGACAATTTCATCCCCGACGCCGGCGTGCTGCCCAACCTCGCGCTCGGCCATTCGCTCGACGAGCTCGCGGACTTGGGCGAGTCCCTTTCGGCCGCCAAGAAAGTCCGGCTCTTTGCCGGTTACTCCGGCTGGTCGCCCGGCCAGCTTGAGAATGAAATGAAGCGCAAGGCGTGGCTCACGTTTCCCGCGTCGCTCGAACTCGTCTTTGAAACGCCGCCCGACCAGCTCTGGCAGAAAATCCTCAAAAGCAAAGGCGGTTGGAAGAACAAGCTCCTCTCGCAGATGCCGGATGATTTGTCGCTGAATTGATTTATGAAAAATGGATTTATTGCAGATGGCAGTCAGCGGTTTTTTCGTGGCAAGAAAACAGCGACACTTGATTCATTAGAACAGAAATACGCCAAAGAACTTGCAGCCGCGAGCCCGGCTCAAAAAGCGCAAATTCGGGAAAAAATGTCCCGGGATTTGCAACGACGACAAAACCACAAGCCGTCACCGGGAACTTTGTGGTAAAATCAATTCGCCTCGACACGCAGCAAGGACGCATCCGATTTCGCGAATAATTCCGTCCGCTCCAAAATAGCCGGAACCAGACAGAATTGTCCTGCGGATAAATTCACGGTTTCCGAATTGTTTTTAATTTCGATCTGGCCGCTTACCGCCGCGACGATCTGGAGTTTTCGGTCCTTCAATTTTGCGACTGCGCCCGTTTTTATTTCCAAATTTTCGACATTGAAAAGTTTGTCGTGGACGAGCGAACGCGATTTGATTTTCTCGTCGCCGGAAAGTTTTTCGGAAACCAGTTCCGGCTCGAAATCTTTGAAATCAATGCTAGCCAGCGATTGAGCAATGTGCAGTTCGCGCGGCTTGCCGTCCAAGCCGACGCGGTTCCAGTCAAAAACGCGATACGTCGTGTCCGAGTTTTGCTGGATTTCAAAAATCACCAGGCCGTCGCCGATGGCGTGGACGCGGCCGCTCGGCAGAAACATCGTGTCGCCCGCGCGCACGGGCACGCGATGAAAACAGTCAGCGACGCTGCCGTCGGAAATCTTTTTCTCAAACTCCGCGCGCGTCACGCCGCGTTTCAAACCGACAAACAGTTCCGCGCCAGGTGCGGCGTCGGCGATGAACCACATTTCGGTTTTCGGTTCGCCTTTGAGTTCGACGGCCTTGCTCGCGGGCGGATGGACTTGCAGCGAAAGTTTTTCCCGCGCGTCGAGAATTTTAATCAGAAGCGGAAAACAATTTCCGCTCGCCGGTTTTGCGTCGCCGAGCAATTCGCGCGCGTGATTTTCCATGAGCCAGCGCAAATTTTTTCCGGCGAGCGGGCCGTTGGCGACAATGCTTTCGTCGCCGGGCCGGTCGGAAATTTCCCACGATTCGCCGATGACTTTGCCGGCCGGAAGTTTTTTGCCGTAAAGTTTTTCGAGTTCGCGTCCGCCCCAGATGCGTTCCTTGAAAATCGGATGGAAAGTGAGCGGATAAAGCACGGGAGTTTTTTACGCGGCGGACGCCTGCGGAATCGCGTCGTTTTCGGCGGATTCGATTTTCTCGGTGAAATGTCCGTGCGAGCGGAATTTTTCGTAACGCAATTTCAGCCGCTCGGCGATGGGCAGCGCGAGAATTTCCTCGAGATGTTTGAGCAGGTGCGTTTTCAGGTTCGCCGCCGTCAACGCCGTGTCCGTGTGCGCGCCGCCGAGCGGTTCGGGCACGATTTCGTCCACGAGCTTGAATTCGAGCAGATCGTTCGCGGTGATCTTGAGCGCGGCGGCGGCTTTGGCGGCGTTGGCGCGGTCTTTCCACAAAATTGCCGCGCAACCTTCGGGGCTGATGACGGAATAATACGCGTTCTCCAAGATCAAAACGCGGTCCGCGACGCCGATGCCCAGCGCGCCGCCGGAACCGCCTTCGCCGATGACCGCCGCGATGATGGGAACTTCGAGCAACGTCATTTCGCGCAGATTAACGGCGATGGCCTCGGCGATGTGGCGTTCCTCGGCGGCGACGCCCGGATACGCGCCCGCTGTGTCAATGAGCGTGATGACGGGCAAAGAAAATTTATTCGCGAGCCGCATCAGGCGAAGCGCCTTGCGATAACCTTCGGGATGCGCGGAACCGAAATTGCGCAAAATATTTTCCTTCGTATCGCGGCCTTTTTGCGTGCCGATGACGACGACGCGTTGTTCGCCCAGTTTTGCAAATCCACCGACCATCGCGCGATCCTCGGCGAAAAGCCGGTCGCCATGGAGTTCCTGAAAATCCGTGAACGCGCTGCCGATATAATCCAGCGTATAAGGCCGGCGCGGATGCCGCGCGAGCTGCACACGTTGCCAGGCGGTGAGGTTCAGGAAAATCTGGCGGCGGGTTTCTTCCAGTTTTTTTTCGATGAGCTGGATTTCTTCGTCGAAGCTGATGCCGAGCGAATGTTTTTCCGGGTGCTGGCGGAGTTCGTCCAGCTTGGTTTGCAGTTCGATGATGGGCTTCTCGAAATCAAGCTGATGTTTCATGCGTTCGGAATTCTAACCGTTTTTCGTCCTGAATCAATGCGGATTTCGGCCGGTCATTCTGTTAAAAAGCGAAAGGCCGGACTTGCGTCCGGCCTTGCTTGGTGACGAGGTTTATACGCCTTCACCAAGGCGCTCAGAAGGGTGGCGGGCCAACTTGGGGTCGCTGTCCGAGCCGCGCCACGAGCAAAACCTCTCTGCCAACCCTAAACGAACAGCGAAATTCATTTCGTTCGTAACATGAGACCAGCCTCATTTCACTTTGTTCAAAAAATTTATCAAAAAGTTTTCAAAATCATATCAGGTGTTCACCCCATACGAAAATCCTGTTTTATTGGGAAATCGTGAGAAAATCCGCAATTAACCGTTTGGTTACAAATTCATGCCAGCGGAAAATCGGTGAAAATCTTCGTCTGCGCCCGCGATTGGATGACTTTTGCCAGCGGAGTTTTTTTCGACGGCGAAAGTGATTCGCGCAACGCCGATTCTTTGCCTGCGCCGGAAGCCAGCACCCAGACATTTTTCGCGGTGGCGATGGCGGCGTAGCTCAACGTGACACGATCCGGCGGCGGTTTGGGTGAATTGTTCACGGCACAGAAAATATCGGCAGGCATTTTCCCTTCCATTTTGCCCGGAAACAAAGACGCGACATGGCCGTCTTCGCCCATGCCGAGAAAAATCAAATCCAGAACCGGCTGGCCGGCGGAATTTTTCGGCGCGACGTGCGAAATGTCCATCGTCGCTTTATGCGCGGCGATTTGCGGCGAGTCTTCGCCGTGGATGCGATGGATTTGCGCGTCGTTGATGCGCAGCGGCGCGAACAGGAGTTCGTGCGCCGCGCGAAAATTGCTTTCCGCGTCGTCCGGCGGAACGCAGCGTTCGTCCGCCCAGAAAAAATGGACGAGGCCAAGCGAGATTTCGCGCGCCTTGGTCTGCGCGACGACGGACGTGAAAAATTTCAGCGCGATGCGTCCGCCGGAAAGCGCGACACAATGCGGTCTGGCCGCGTGATTGGCCGCCGCGATTTCGTCCAGCCACGCGCTGGCAACGTCTTGGGCCAGTTTGTCGGCGCTGGCGAAGGAAATGAGTTCAAAGTTTTGCATAAATTAAATCTGGGAGGGACGGCGTGTCGCCGTCCCAAATCAAAATACAAAATAAGGGGACGCCGACATGGCGTCCGTCCCGGAAATTTTACCACGGTAAAATATTCATCCGTCCTTGAAACGGCCAATCGTCAGGCTGTTTCACCAATCCTGCGCGCACGGGATTTTCGCGGACGTAATTCCATTTCTGCGTGTAATTTTCACTTCGACGCAAACGCGTATCCCAGAAATTCCGCAGCCATTCTCCGGCTTCAGGCAAATGGAGGCAGCTAAATTCGCGTTTCCAATATGAAACCCAGCGTTGCAAGGTGACGTTCAAATCTCGAGGAGCGCAAAATAAATGGATGTGGTCGGGCATCAACAAATAATCGCCCACGATCCAGGTGTCAGTTGAGAGCCAGATTTTTTTGAGCGCGTCATGGACATTTTGTTTTGCGAGCCAAGGTTGGCGGTCTTGGGTGCAAACAGTGAGAAAAACAATCGTCGGCTGGTCAGATGAAATCAAAACGCCGCGCGCCGGGTGTTTTCGTCCGGGTTCCTCAAACGGCGCGTAATCTGGCGGCATAAAATCAATTATGGGAGGGACGCCGTATCGGCGTCCCAAAAATTTTCCACGTTTTTTATATTGGGACGGCGACACGCCGTCCCTCCCAAATTAAATTTTTATTTTATCACCTGCGGCTCGTGCCATTCGTGGCCGCTTTGCGCGAGCAGATCGTCGGCGGCAATCGGGCCCCACGTGCCGGCGGCGTAAAATTCACGGTTGGTCAGCGGCTTGTTCTGCCAGCCGGTGCGGATTGAATCCACGATTTTCCAGGCGGTCTCGACTTCGTCGCGGCGGATGAAGAGCGTCGCGTCGCCGACGATGGCGTCGAGCAACAGGCGTTCGTAGGCTTCGGGGGTGTAGGCGCCGAACTCGGAATCGTAACTGAAATGCATCCGCACGGGCCGCACGCTGGTGCCGATGCCGGGAACCTTGCCGTTGAAGTGCAGGGAAATCCCTTCGTTCGGCTGCAGGCGCAACGTGAGCGCGTTGGCGTCCAGTTTGTTTCCGCATTGCGCGGCGAACAAAACATTCGGCGTGTGGCTGAATTGGATCCGCACTTCGCTCGCGCTTTGCGGCAGATTTTTTCCCGTGCGCAGGTAAAACGGCACGCCCGACCAGCGCCAATTGTCAATGAGCAGTTTCATCGCGACAAAAGTTTCGACATTGGAATCGGGATTCACTTTCGGCTCTTGGCGATAACCGGGACGCGGCTGGCCGTCCACGGAGCCGGCGAAGTATTGGCCGCGCACGACTTGTTTCGCGACATCGGCGGGCGTGAGGTGGCGGATGGATTTCAGCAATTTCACTTTTTCGTCGCGCACGGCTTCGGCTTCGAGCGACACGGGCGGTTCCATGGCGATGAGCGAAAGCACTTGCAGCATGTGGTTCTGCACCATGTCGCGGATCGCGCCGGCTTCCTCGTAATAACCGCCGCGCTCGCCGACGCCGAGTTTTTCGCTGACGGTGAGCTGGACGAAGTCAACGGATTCGCGGTTCCAGAGCCGCTCGAAAATGGAATTGGAAAAACGGAACATCAAAATGTTCTGCACCGTTTCCTTGCCGAGATAATGGTCAATGCGGCAGACCTGCGATTCGTGCGCGTAACGCGTCAGCTCGGTGTTCAATGCCTGCGCGGACGCGAGGTCGTGGCCGAACGGTTTCTCGACGACGAGCCGTTGCCAGCCGTTGCCGCCGCCGTTTTCGCGATGCAACAATTTTGAATCGTGCAATTGCTGGATGACATCGGCGAACTGGCTCGGCTGCGTGGCGAGATAAAACAAAAGATTTTTCCGCAACGGCGCGCTGCCGAACGAAGTGAGTTTTTGTTCGAGCTTTTGATATGCCGCCGCGTCGGTCAGATCGCCGATGCAATAAAAAATATTCGCGGAAAAATCTTTCCAGACCTGTTCGTCCACGGGCTTGGTGCGCGAAAACTGGTCGAGCGCCGTGCGCAATTCCGTCCGCCACGATTCATCCGTCTTGTCGCGCCGCGCGAAGCCGATGATGCGATACGCCGGCGGCATCTGCTTGTCCTTGGCGAGATGATACAGCGCGGGAATCAGCTTGCGCGCCGTGAGGTCGCCGCTCGCGCCGAAGATGACGATGGTGCAAGGCTCGACGGCCTTGCGGACTTCGCCGATGTTGCAGACTTGAGATTCTTCAGATGGTTGAGTAACGCTCATGCGGGAACAATGGCGCAGAGCCGGAAGAATTTCAATGCCGCAATCCGCCTCCTCCTCATTTTCGCCAATTGGCAAGAATGAGGAGGATGACGAGGATGATTTCAAAAATCAAAACTTGAAAATTGCAATTTGAAACCTGAAACTCTGCGGGCGCGAGCATGAAAGCTAAAATCATTATCACCCCGAAGAAAGCCGTCGTTGACCCGCAAGGCATTACGGTTTTGAAGGCCCTCGAACACATGGGCCACACCGGCATCAAAGCCGTCCACGTCGGCAAATTCCTGGAGATCGAACTCGACGGCACCGACGAGGAAGCTGCGCGCCAGGCGCTCGATTCCGCTTGTCACAAGTTTTTGAGCAATCCGGTCATCGAAGATTACAAACTGGAAATCGAATGAGAACGGTCAGTAGTCAGCAGTTCGTAGTCAATAGCAACTGGCGCGAATATCGCTACTGACCACTGACCACTGACTATGAACTTTTCCGTCCTCCAATTTCCCGCCAGCAACTGCGATCAGGACGCCGTCCACGCTGTGCGGCACTTCGGCCATGCCGCGCGCCTTGTCTGGCACAAGGACGCCTCGCTCGGCGACACCGACTGCGTCATCGTGCCCGGCGGTTTCAGCTACGGCGATTATCTGCGCTGCGGCGCGATCGCGCGGTTCAGCCCCGTGATGCAGGCCGTGAAACAATTCGCCGACAACGGCGGCCTCGTCCTCGGCATCTGCAACGGCTTTCAAGTCCTCACCGAAGCCGGCCTGCTGCCCGGCGCGCTCATCCGCAACCGCGATCTGCAATTTCACTGCGAAAATATTTTCCTCAAGACCGCCACGAACGATTCGCCGTTCACCAGCCAGATTCCGGCGGGAAAAATTCTCCGCGTGCCCATCGCCCACGGCGAAGGCTGCTATTTTGCCGACGAAGAAACGCTCGCGAAGCTCAAGGCCAACAACCAGGTCCTCTGGCAATACTGCGACGCCACCGGAAACCTGACCGACACCGCGAATCCGAACGGCGCGCTGCAAAACATCGCCGGCATCTGCAATGAAAAGCGCAACGTGGCCGGCCTGATGCCGCATCCCGAACGCGCCTGCGAACTGCTGCTCGGAAGCGACGACGGCAAATGGATTTTCG
>Ga0182013_10005732_pt1 | contig 14329 bp, 11 predicted proteins | sample 612S2MmetaG_FD_120487 | JGI IMG/M metagenome (GOLD analysis project Ga0182013, IMG submission 120487) | Permafrost microbial communities from Stordalen Mire, Sweden - 612S2M metaG | ecosystem: Environmental > Terrestrial > Soil > Wetlands > Permafrost | place: Sweden: Stordalen | collected... | reverse complement strand
TACTTGTGCTGGGTGAAATCAAAGATGTGCACGCCCGCCGCGCCCGGATCGGTGACAATGATCCGGCCGCGCGAATCAGTGGTAACGCTGTAAGGACGGACCAGGGAATGAAAATTGGGCTCCCCGGCAATCACGTCCACCAGCTTGTTCCAGAAGCCGCGGTTCGGCTTGACTTCAGACTCCGAGTTGAAACTGTGCTCCCAGGTGAGCTTGCGCCCGCCCTCGAGCGACATCTCCCAGGCCTCGGGCGCGGGCATCTGGGGCTTTGATTTTTGAAGCGCTCGAATGGGAACCGGCAGCAGCGCTGCGCTCGCCAGGATGAGGGCCGCGCCCAGAGTTTGCCGCAGCTTTGCTCTTAAAAGAAGTTGAACCAACGCGATATCCCGATGTAGAACGATGATACAACTTCCGGTGGCGCGCCAGAGTCGCTGAAACCCTGATCGAGGCGGGAGTATCCGCTGATGAAGTACAACTTGCGGAACTGATACTGAACGAGAGAATTAATGAGCTCATTCTGATTCGAGGATGCGCTTCCGCTGGTGGAAGTGTTGCTGGTTGACTTGGCAAAGGAGGCGGAGGCGATAAGACCTCTGATCGGGGTGCTGGAAAGCGAAAAGGAATAGCCGTTTCCGCCGTAGAGGCTCACCAGGTTGGAGGGCAGAACGGGAGAAGGCACCGGAACCGTCACCAGGCCAGCTCCTGTCTCCAGCGCCTGTCCGGTCGATCTGGAGTAGCTGGCGGTGCCGGTAAGGAAACGGCCGTAGCCCAAAGTTGTGTCGTAACTCTGGGTGCTGCTCACTGTGCCGGGTTCATCAGTGAGCCCTGTCCGTGAGGCTCCCGCGCTTGCGCTAAAGCGCATCTTTCCCCAGTTCCGGCTTGTGCTGCCTGAGTAATTGAAATACGAGTTCATGTAGGTGATCAGCAGGGTCTGCACATTCTGCGCATAGCCGAACGATCCGTTCACCCGCCATCCCCGCATGATGCTTGAATAATTCTCGTTTGTCGAGATTCCCAAGTTATCCTCGCCGGCCTGGTTCGCTCTATTGGCGGTAATGGACAGCGAGGCGTTGAAATTGCCGTCGTAAACCCTGTGCGCATAGTTCGCGCTTCCGCCGTAGGAATTCACTCCGTAGTTCTCTCCAAGGAACAACTGGGAGCGGTATTCGGTGAAGGCTGAGGTTTGCAGGTCGTGCGAGACAGTGTAGTTGGCATTGGCGAGAAGGTCCAGGGAGTTCGACGACTGGTTGGTGTTGAGACCTGCCGCCCCGCCGCCGGCGCCGGCTACAGACGCCACCAATTCCCCGCTCAGGTTGTCGGAGTAATTCGCGCTGGCCGAGCAGTAGAGTTTTTCGGTTGGGTGAGCCGAAGCAAAGGCGTTGACGAGGTCGACGGTTTCGGTGCTGGTGGAGCCCAGGTAATCGGTGCTCCAGGTGGATCGGTTGATTCCAGCGGTGACCGAACCCTGAAAGGGGAACCGGTGCGAGAGATTGAATCCGTAGTTGCTGTTGGTCTGATTGGTCTCTGTGTTCTGTTGACCGCTCACCACCTCCGGAATCAGCGAGTGACCGCCTCCCAAGGTGTAGTTGGCGTTCATATTGAAGCCCGCCGCCTGGTAGCCCGAATGGAGGTTGAGCGAATGAAAGGCGTTGTTGCCGGTATCGCTGGCTCCGTACACCGAATACTGGCTGTTGCCCAGGATGAAGGAGGCCGTGAGACTGGGCGCGTCTGGAAGGCTCGCGCTCCAATTGACGCCGAATGTGCTGCTATTGCCATGGGTGACGTAGTTGGCCAGACCGGGAACAGCATAGTTTCCTTCGCTGTTGAAAGCCTTGGAATAGCTGATCGAACCGGGAAACCGGCTGCCGCCGAAGATGGTGCTGGAGAGGTCAAAGCCGCTGGCGTCGGAGATGGACTGGTAGTCTGAATTGGCACGGGATTGGTTGAGATAAACGGAGGCATTGTAAGAGAGAAAATTTGGGTTGTAGAAAGAGCCAGAGAGGATGGCGTTGCCTCCCAGCGTCCATTCGTGGTCCGAACCGGCCACATTCCCACTGTCTTCGCTAAATCCCAGCGAGACAGTGCCGCTCAGGTTGTTGCTGAAGTCGCCGAAGCGTACCTGCGCGGCAACTGGCAAGGCCAGCAACAGAGTCGCTGCCTGGATCAACCACGCGACTCTCAGCGAACCCGCCACCTTGCGCCATCTGAGCATGCTGCTAATGATCTCATTCTTGTATCAGGTATCGCGTCAGCCGTGCCGCCCGCGCCGCGAAACCAGCCGACTGTTTGAGCCCGAGCGCGAAATCCAGGTTCTTTCCGCGTCCTCTTACGGCTGCTCAATCTTTGCGTTCTGCCGCAATTTCTTGTCCAACTCGGCGCGCAGCCGATTCTTCTTGTTCTGCGGCAGTTCCTTTTCGAGTTGCGCTTTGACATCCTCGAACTTTGCCTCGCCCGCCGGTGTGTGCTCACCCAGGCGCACGATGGTGAAGATCTGGTCGACCTGAATCACGCCGCTGACATCGCCCGGCTTCATGGCCAGCAGCGCCTTCACGACCTGGGGCGCCAGTTCGTCAACAGAGATGGGCTTGTGCTGGCCCATCATGACCCGGTAGTCGTCATCGGAGAGCTTCTCCGCCAGAAGGCCGAATTGTTCGGCTGTCTTGGCTGTCTTCGCCTGGGTCAGGGCCTGCTCGGCCCGTTTGCGCGCCTCCGTCAACTGGGCGGCAGTGGCATTCGCGGAGGGAATGACGGAGATCGTCTGAAAGGTAAAGGTTTCCGGGTGCTCAAAGCGGGCCGGGTGCGCGTCGTAGTAACTCCTGACCTCGGCCGGGGAAACCGCGCCCTTCTCTTCGATTTCGTTCTTCAGAACAGCTTCAATGAGCAACGAACGCCGGATCTTCTGCTGCAGCAACTGCTCCGAGCCATGAAAGTCGCTCTGCATAAAGGCGTTGAAGTCATCCGGCGTAGAGAAGGTTTTGCGGAAGTCCGTCTCGGCCTTCTGCATCTTCGCGGCCGGAATCGTCATCTTGCGGCGCTGCGCCTCCTGATAGACCAGCTCTTCAAAGATGATCATATCCAGAGCGCCGGCGCGAATCTGCGGCTCCATCTCCTTCGGGATTCCGTTGTGCTGGCGAGCGTAGGGAAAGATCGCGTATTCCTCGCGCACCAGGTCGGCCGCGGTCAGCGCCGTGCCGTTGACATGCGCTACCGGCTTGTCGCTCGCCGTCAGCGTCACCATGGAGGCCGCTGGGGCGGTGCCCGGAGCGGGCGGCTGCTTGAAGACCGTGGGCGCGTGGGAGGCTACCTGGGCGCCGGCCGCCGCACAGGCCAGCAGCAGGAGCCCACAGACTGAGAGTTTGTGCTTCATCATAGCCATCCTGGTCTCAAAAAAAAGGGAGGGGGATTGTCGCCCCCTCCCCGTTCAGACAAGCGAATTAGTCCGTTGTGACCACACCGTTGACGCCATTCATTTCATTCGACTCGCCACCATGGCACTGGCGGCAGAATTGAGCAGCGCTGTTGCTGGAGGTATTGTTCGGGTTGTAGGGACCACGCAGGAAGAACATAGTCTTGTACTGTCCCGAGAGGCCCGAGGCGCCTGAGCTGATCGCTGTTCCGGCGGCTGCCTGGGAGCTGAGAGGGGTGACGTTGACCACGTTCATCACGTGCTGGTTGTGGCAGGTCGTGCAAACCACATAGGCGTTGGCGCCGTCGGTCGAAACCAGGCTGACGAAGAAGCCATAGTTATTGATGAACGACGCCATATTCGGTCCGGGGGTGACTTTGACCGAGTAGCTCCCGCTGTGGCCGAGGGTGAATGTGAGACCTTCGCAGTCCCAGTTGTAACCGGATTCCGAGTAGAGCGCCGGGGCAGTCGGAGCGTTGCAACTGAATTTCGCGGAGGGTCCCACCGGATGGTCGTTGGCATAATTTCCGGAGCCTGTTCCGTCGTTTCCGAGGAAGGTCGGGACGGTCTTGCCGCTGCCGGTATAGGTGCTGGGCAGGCTCTCATAGACCGTGCCCGTCATCATGGCGCCCTTTGAGGTTGTGTTGCCGTCGTGGCAGCTCAGGCAAAGCAGAACGTCCATCACGTTGGGGTTGCTCGAGCCACCGACCATGGTGGACGGGAAAGTGATCGGGTAAGTGCCGCCGCCGGTGCTAAGGGTCTGTCCGAGCAGACTGCTGACATCCTGGCCCCAGAGAGCGACAGTGCCAGTATCCGCAACATCGACAGTAGGCGTCATGCCGTTGCCGAATGCGCCGCTGTGCGGTGCGTGACAGCCCGCGCACCCACGGCCCTGGTTGAGGTGGGCGCCCAGGACGTCGGTTTGGGCAGCCGCGAAGCCCGCAGTTGCCAGGAACATCATTGCGATTGGAAGAATCCGCTTCATTTGGGTAAAGCCTCCTAGTGAACATTGCCGCTTTTCGACTGAACCGTGGCGCCCACCCGAGCGGTGTCGTTTTCAATCCAGTCTACATCAGTAACGTGTGCACGACGAATGCCGTTGCGGCGGACTCAGGCTCGCTTGGGCCTGTTTCTTCTAAGTGATTGTTGAGGAATGGGTTAAATGATTACGAACGTAAGGCGGTTGAAATCCAGGGCGAGATTCAACCTCCGGATATGAGCGTTTTGGCACAGTGGCGGTGGTGATATTCCTCACAGAGTTCGCCGTGCTGCTTTTATGCGCAAAAGTAACAAAGAAAACCAAGTGCCGGTGACCGGGCTTTCGGTTACATAAGAGTCCCGAGCAGGTCATTTCCGTGGTAAATGAGCGCAAAAGCCCTAATTTTCGGGGGCCGATCGACGGCCAGCGGTCAGCGCTCACCCAATAGACGTCCTGCGATCCAATCTCACGCGCCCCGGCTTTCATTTTCCTGTTTCCATGTGAGCGCCATCACAGTCCCTTGTGATGCAGAGTGCCTCCTGGGCTCTTCTGCACCTTTAAAGTGAATAAGCATCGGGTTGGGCGGAGAAGACCCCTCTTCGGCGGGGAAGGCCTTTGTGCGGCGGTTGCACTCCGATGCTGACGATCGAATGAGCGTGATTCACGAGCAATTCTGACTGGGGTAGAATACGGCATGGCAAACGAACCAACCACGGCATCCACTGCGAGTGAATCCCTGCGGGCGACGCGGGTCTACGCGATGGCAGGCCTCTGCCTCGCGGCTGGCCTGGCGATCGGATACCTGCTCCGGGGACCGCAATCGCCTGCACCTCCGGCGCAGCCCGCTGCCAATGCCGAAGCGCCCTCCGCGCCTGGCGGACCGATGGGCGGCGGGAGCATCCCCAACAGAGAAGAGATGCCGCGGATGGCCGGCCGGCCGGCGCAACCGGCGGGAGCTGGGATGACATCCCCCGGCGGCGCGATGGGCGGCCGGCGCATGCCCACCCTGGAAGAGATGAAGCAGATGGCCGACAGGCAGGCGGCGCCCCTCAAGGAAAAGCTGAAGAGCGATCCGAATAACAGCGCCGTACTCATGCAGGTGGGAGCCGTCTACTTCACGACTCACCAATTCAAGGAATCGTCCGCCTACTACGGCAAGGCGGTGCAGATCGACCCCAAGAATGTTGCTTTTCGCGTCAAGCTGGCCTCCAGCCTTTACTCGAGCGGCGACGCGGATGGGGCGATCGCGCAACTGAATCAGGGGCTGAGCTATGAGCCGAATGACGCCAATTCCCTCTTCGACCTGGGCATGATCAAGTTGAAGGGAAAGCGGGACAGCCAGGGCGCGCTGGTCGCCTGGCAGCAGTTGTTGAAGGCCAATCCGCAATTAAGCGCGGACCGCAAAGCCACGGTGGTGAAACTGATGGCCGACGTGCTGACCATGCAAGGCGATCAGCACGGGATAGAGAGCAGGAAGCAATGACGGAGACAAATCAAACTCCAATCAGACAATGGACGAGAGAGAAGGCCATCTTTCTGGCGCTTGTCTGCCTGGCGGCGGGAATCGCAGGCGGCTGGTTCCTCCACGGCCCGCAGAGTCCGGCGGCAACTGAATCCGGGAAGGCTGCCAGCAGGCCAACGCCGGCGGTAACGGCGGCCAGCCAAAGCTCTCAGACGCCCAGTCCCGCTCGATTGAAAGAGATGGCCGATGCGCAGGCTGCGCCGCTGCTGGATAAACTCAAGGCGGAGCCCAAAAATCCGGAGTTGCTGGCCGGCATCGGCAACATCTACTACGACGCGCAGCAGTATCCGATCGCCGTCGACTACTACGGGCGCGCTCTCAAGGCCAGACCTTCCGATGCATCCGTGCGCACCGATATGGCGACTGCCTACTGGTACATGGGAAACGCCGACACGGCGATTGCGGAGTTCAATAAGGCGCTCAGCTACGAGCCGAATAATCCGAACACACTTTTCAACCTGGGCCTTGTCAAGTGGAAGGGAAAGTCGGACGTCGCCGGAGCGGTCGCCGACTGGGAGAAACTGCTTAAAACCAACCCGAATTACCAGGATAGAGACAAAGTTCAGCAGATGATGACCGAGGCGAAGAAGCAGGCAGCCGCGAAGCCGAAATGAAGGCGGCCAAAGCTGCCGCGACAGGCGAATCAACCGTTGTCTCAGATCGCCTATCGCGGCTGGACGAACATCATTTCTGGATCCAAACCTCAACCCGCCTGTTCTTTTCACGGCCTTCGGGGGTGTCGTTCGAAGCGACCGGAAGGTCGGAGCCGAAGCCTTGCACCACGGCAGGCTTGATGCCCCGCTGAATGAATTGCCTCTCGACCAACTTGGCCCGGCTCAACGACGCGGCTTCACTCCCTTCCGGAGTGCCAGTGTCGTCGGTGAAGCCAAAGAGCAGGATATGGTTTCGCGCGCCGCCCTGATCCGCAACCAGGGAGACGACGCGATCCAAATCCTGTTGTACTTTGGGGTTCTGGTCCAGATCGCCGCTGTCAAATCTGAAATCGACCGACAAGCGCTGCGCGTTCTTCGTTAATTCCTGGTATTCGTCGGGAGCCACAGCAGATACCGTCTGGGATTCCCGCGCAACGCTCTGGGCGACAAAGCCGTTGGCGGCAACCACCTCCTGCCCCTGCCTGGAAAGAGCAAACTCGACAAACTTCTGTGTGAAGGTGTTGTGCGTGGTGGCTGGCGTGTAAAGATAAAGCCGCCGCGACAGAGGATACTCTTCCGTAGCGACGGTCAGCCGGGTGGGCTTGAGCGCGTCGGCCCCTCGATCCGATATGGCGATGGATTTTGCGCTATGGATGAAGGGGAGGCTGACAAAACCGATACCGTTCGGGTCGCTGGAGACGGCCTGGGAGAGCGCATCGCTGTCCCCGAACCTGCGGACCGATGCCGCCATGGGCGCTCCAGCCAATACCAGGGTCCGGAATGTGTCAGATATCGCCGACTGATCGTCCCGGGCATAGATCTGAATCGCACCGTGCGATGATCCGATCTTCGACCAATCGCTGATGCTGCCGGTGAAGATCTGCCGGATCGTCTCTTTGCGAAGCTCTTTGAGCGGATTGGAGGCGTTGACGATCACGGCGATGCCATCAAGGCCCACAACATGTTCGCTGGCCGCCGCGCGATAACCGCCCGCCGGCGCAAGTTTGGCTGCTTCATCTGGCTTGATCTTCCGCGCAGCCATCCCGATGTCGCAGGTGTTGTCGGCCAGGGCAGTAAACGCGGTTGCCGAGCCATGAGCCACAATCGTAATGGCGGATGGAATTCCGTCGCCGGGCAGGATGCCCTGAACCATCTTTTCCTGTGGATCCGGTCCGGGAAGGATTTGCACATCCGTTGCGCCCTGAGCCTTGAGAAAGGCCTCGGCCAGCGCGGGTCCGAGGCTGTCCTGCATGGTGTTCGAGTCGGCCAGGCGGAGAATTGCTTTGGGCGCTTCCTTCAGCTCCGCGGCCGTGGCTTTCTGCGGAGCGTTGATCCATCTCTTTCCGACGGCAACACCAAAGAGAAGGAAAAGGAGAGCGGCGGTACCTACTGCGAAGGCAATCTTGCCGGCGATTCGCCGGGATGGAGGTACGACTTCACTGAGTTTCTTATCGCATAGCGGGCAATGAGTCATGGATTTCTTTTCATGGGAAAAGTCCTCATGACTTTCCGCCAGCGCGCATTTACCGTAGTTTGTGCAAATCCTCTGAGGCATTGTCTTGCTCCCTTTTGGTTCACGGCCCTGTATTCCAACGTGGGACAACGCGCAGCCTGCACAGGCACGCCAAGAAATGGGTGAGGCTGCTTCATGCAAATTTAACCCTAATTATTACGAAAGTTCATACCTATAGTTGATTGGCCCAGTACTATAGTAACACCAATGTTCCAAAGTGGCGCATTTTATAGAGAAATATTAGGATGTGGCAGGCTTTCCGGGCAAAGGTAACCTTAGCGTAACCCGGTGTGGAGGTAGGCAAGGAGGGCGGTCATCTGCTCTTCGGTGAAGCGGCCGGCGAAACCGGGCATCATTCCCTTCCCTGCCAGAACATTCTGCCGAACCGCGGCATCCGTTGCGGGAACCCCGCTGGGCAGCAACTTGCGGTCGAAGACACCATGCAGGTCCGGGGGAACCTTCCTGAGGCCCAGATCATTGTCCTCGTGACAGTGGGCGCAGCGGACCTGATAGAGGTGCTTCCCTTCAGCCTGCTGTGGGGTGAGCGCGGGAGATGAATGGCAGCCGCTCAGCATCAAACCGGCCGCGACCGAGAAAGAGAAAACCATGCTTGAGTAAAACTTCAAAGCGTATCCCATCCTGCGCAGAAGAACGATATCACCATTATGCCAATATCCCGGAGCAACAATCCTCTTGGCGCAGCCCGGGCATCCATCAAAACGCGACTCTCTTCCGGCCTTCGCGCCTGCCGGCATGGCTTCCCTTCGAGGCGGCTTCGGTATGCTGAAGTCATGAGCTTGTCTTCTGAAAACCTGACGCCGATGGCGCACGCCGCCCAAAGCCGCTGCTTCGGCTGCGGCGCGGCCAATGCCACCGGCCTGCAGCTTGAATTCCTGCTTGCCGAGGATGGAGCCGTGGTTTGCCTGTCCACGATCCCGGATCGTTTCGAGGGGCCGCCCAGTGTCGTGCACGGCGGAATCGTGGCCACGCTGCTGGACGAGACGATGAGCAAATCCCTCCGGGCGCGGGGACTGACGGCCATGACCCGGCAGATGGAGGTCGACTATCTTCGCCCCGTCCACTCGGCCGCGCCCCTTCGCCTGGAGGGACGCCTGGTCCGCAGTGAAGGCCGCAAGCACTGGGCCGAAGCCAGGATCTTCAACGAGAGAGGGCGAGTGCTTGCGGAGGCCAAGGGGCTGTTCATCGAGGTCCACACCGGCCATGGATTCTAGGGAGCCCCCGATTCAGCGCGAAAGCCGAATGCCCCGGCCTGCTCAGCATCGCACAACATTTGCCGCATCGATTCCCCTGGTCGCATTGCGCGTATCGACCACCAGTTTGGCCTCCTCCACGATCTTCGCGTAGTCGTATTGGGAGTGATCCGTCACGATTACCACACAATCGAAATCAGGGATCTTCTCAAGCGGCGTGCTGCTCATGTTGAGCGCATACTTGCGTCCCTGGCCGACAGAGGCGAAGAACGGATCATTGTATTCAACCGACGCCCCGCGCTGTTGCAGCAACTCAATGATGGTGAGTGAAGGCGATTCGCGCAGATCGTCAATATCCCGCTTGTAGGCCAGGCCAAGAACCAGCAGGCGCGCGCCCCGGAGAGGCTTGCCGCGCTGGCTCAAGGCTTCCATTACGTTCTCGACTACGAAGTATGGCATCTGGGCGTTGATCTCGCCGGCAAGTTCAATGAAGCGGGTGCGGAAGTCGAATTCTTTCGCCTTCCACGAGAGATAGAACGGATCGATCGGGATGCAGTGGCCGCCAAGGCCGGGCCCTGGGTAAAAAGCCTGGAACCCGAAGGGTTTTGTCCGGGCGGCGTCGATGACCTCCCATATATCGATTCCCATGCGGAGGCAGAGCTGCTTCAGCTCATTGACCAGCGCGATGTTGACGCAGCGGTAGATGTTTTCAAGCAGCTTGGTCATCTCGGCCGCGGCAGGCGAAGAGACCGGAATCGTGCGGTTGAAGATGGTCGCGTAAACGGCTGACGCGAGGTCTCGGGCAGCGGGTCCGCAACCGCCCACAACCTTGGGAATATCGCGCCGCGCAACCGTCTCGTTACCCGGATCTTCTCGCTCGGGAGAGAAGGCAACCAAGAATCCTGAACTTGCGGCATCCCGCGCGGCCCGAAGGCCGGAGGGGTTTCCCTGCTCAAGCAGCGGAATGACAACCTCCTCGGTTGTGCCCGGATAGGTCGTGCTCTCAAGGATGATGAGCTGTCCTTGCCGTATGTGAGGCGCCATCGCCTTCACAGTGCCCGTGACAAAACTGAGATCGGGCTCATGATGCTCGTTCAGCGGAGTTGGGACGCAGATGATGATGACGTCCATCTGCCCAATCCGGCTATAGTCGGTGGTTGCCTGAAAGCCGCTCTTCTGCGCCGACTGAACCTCGGCTCCCGGAATACGAACAATGTAGGAGCCACCCTGATTGAGCGTGTCAACCTTGCGGGCATCAATATCGAAGCCGGTGATTGCGAAACGCTCCGCGCTGAAGAGCAACGCGAGCGGCAGGCCTACATAGCCCATGCCCACAATGCCGATGCGGGCTTCGCGCGACTCGATCCTCTGCCTGATTCCCTGCAACTTATCCACACCCAATTCGGTCATCCCATATCCTCACATTGAAACCAATTTGTTCCGGCAACTCCATGGCGGAAGGATTCCCCCTGCACGCCAAGCTGGTTTTTGCCAGAGCTACAGCGCAAGAGCAATCAAGTGCCTGTCCCGGCAAAGACAACACCGATGGTGCGCACAATGATCTTCAGGTCCAGCCAGATACTCCAATTGTTGATATAAGCAATATCACAGGAGATGTAGTTGTCGAAGGATGGATCCTTGCGCGCCTGCACCTGCCACAGCCCGGTAATGCCGGGGGTCACGTTCAGGCGGCGAAGGTGGCCTAGCTCATACTCGCGCACCTCGCCAGCCAACGGCGGCCGCGGACCCACTACGCTCATATCGCCTCGCAGGACGTTGAAGAACTGGGGCAGCTCGTCCAGGGAGTACTTGCGCAGAAACCTTCCCAGCTTGGTAATGCGCGGATCGTCGGCAATCTTGAAGAGAACGCCTTCCCGCTCATTCATCTTCATGAGCTCTGCCCGGCGCTTCTCCGCATCTGGCGTCATGGTGCGGAATTTGTTGCAGTTAAAGACACGGCCCTTCTTGCCGATGCGCTCCGACTGGTAGATGACCGGCCCAGTGGAATCCAGTTTGATGGCGATGGCGATGGCGATGTAAAGCGGCGCCAGGAGAATCAACGCCAGGCTCGAAAAGAGGATGTCAAGCCCGCGCTTGAGCAGAAGCCCGCCCTCGGGGAGACTACTGCAATGGAGCGGAATCGTGGGGAGCTGGCCAACGTGCTCGATGGGATTGTCCCATAGCAAACCGCCCTGTATGTCGGGAACAAACCGCAGATCAACACTGTGGATTCGAGCCTGTTCGAGGATCTGGTTGAAGATCCCCTGCTCACAGGGAGCAGTGACGAAGATCTCATCCACAAACGCCCGATGGGCGTGCTGAAAGACCGTCTCGATGATGCCAATCACATCGCCGGAGCTGGCGCGCAGAGGGGAGTCAGTGCCTCGAAGGTCGATAAAGCCCTTGAATGTGTAGCCGAGATGCCGAAAGTTCTCAAATTGGTGGCGAAGGGCCTGGGCATCCGGGCCGGTACCCACAATCAGCACGTTGCGGTTTCCGATGCCTCGCCCGAAATCGCGATAGAGCAACAGGCGATAGACCATTCGGCGCAGGCTGAGCAAGACAGTGACGAGCCCAACCGTGATCAGCATAATGCGGCGAGGAAAGTCCGTGGCATGAAGCAGGTACAAGGCGCCGGCAAGCAGGAGGCCGGAACTGAGACTGGCCTGCACACTGAGCTGCTGCTCGTGGAGAAAACTGGTCAGGCGCTTGGGGGCATAGAGATTGAGCCGCCGGCTGGTAAGAATGAGCACCACGCAGAAGCCGCATAGAAGCGCCAGCAGGATTCCTCTGGAATGGCCATGGATCAACGTGCCGCGCCCGAGTCCTCGCGCAGTTCCCATCAGGCCCAAATGCATCTCCCAGAGCATGGCCAGCATTGCGGCTGCAACGACGGTGATGACATCCAGGACCATCCAGACTGCTGCCGGTTCCACCCAACTCGGCACAGAGCTTCCCTCCGCTCTCCGCTCCTGTTGCGCGGAGGATGATTGGGAAGCCGATAAGCTATTACCGAGATCTTTCATCAGGCACAACCTTTAATGTACGCCGGTAACCGGCGGTAAACGGGCAGAAAACCTCGATCTTCCTTAGTCTCTGATGCGCGATGGAGGTCAGGCAAGGCTCAGACTGACCAGAGGGTATAGCTCCATCGGCGGCAGGCAGGCTCTTCCGGCGTGCATTCTCAGAGAACGACGCCCGTTTCACCTGGATGAGCCTTCTCACCAATGCCCTGCCGGAACCAAGTGGATTCACCGGAGTCCGTCTTTTGCTGGGATCAAAATAAAAGCAAGCGCTTTCATGCATCCTTACACAAACCGATAGCGCATCTACAGGCGTGTGAACACAATAGCAGATTACAAAGGGCTGCTCAGGACTCCAAACTCTGTATCCATTGGGGACTCAGAGGTGACAATCTCGCACTCCGTCAGTCCGGCTGGTCTGCATTCGGGGTCTGCGGCTTGGCCGGAGCTGGCTGGGAGGCGTCCGGTGACGCAGGCTGCGCCGCACCGGCAGGCTGCGCCGGGGGCGTCGGCTCAGCATCGGGTTCCCCATCGGGGTTTGCGCCGGGCTGCGGGGCGGGCTTCTGAGTGGGGAATTGCACCGGCTTCATCACCTGAGTATCTTTGGTGTCGGTCGGCAATTTCTCGCCGGGTTTGCGCAGGGTGGGCGGAGCAGCGGGAGCCTGCGTATCGGGATTCCGCTCGGCGTCGCCCGCTTCAACAGTTCGCACGCCAGGCTGGGCGGGAGTCAGCGGCGTGCCGTCGGTGCGCATCAGTCCCGCCACCTCGTCTTTGGTAAAGACCACCGGAGTCTCGCCTACTCTGGCGACTTCGAGCCGAATCACGCGGTTGCCGTTGACGCGGACAAAATCCACCTCCTCGGGCGGCTGACCGTAGATCCACTCCTCGAAGGGCGATTGCCCGTCCATCTCGCGGGATTTGCGCTCCGGCGGCCCCTTGGCGAAGAGCACCATATCGGTGGTCATGCCTACCAGAACATGGTGGTCGAGGATCGCCTCCTTCAACTTGGCGGGAAGAGTGTCTGTGAAGGCCTGGACAGGGGGCTTCACGTCAAACGAGATAAGCGGCGCCAGGAGCGCCTTTACCTGTGCGCCGGTCAGAGCGGGAACATGGCTTTCAAAGATGAGGGTGAGGCGCGCGCCCACCGGCTCGGTGCCGTCATCAGGGACCACCGGCTGCCAGCCCGGCCCCATTCCGATTTGGACATGGCGCAGAATCCGGTGTTTCTTCTCCGGCCCTCCATTGAGGTCGAAGATCATCCTCGTGTGGTCGAATCTGATGTCGCTGAGGACCAGACGATCGCCGGGCTTGGCGGAGAGGCCTTCGTTGGTGACCATATCGAGGTACGGTTCCCCGGAGGGATCCAGCTTGCCATTGGCTCTCAGCGTGAGACCCAGGCGTCCGCGCGGAAAGGGGCGCATGGCAAAGCCCTGCTCCGCCTGCAATACCCGGATCAACTCCAGGCGCGTCCTGGCGTCCAGTTCCGAGTTGGGAAGCGGAACATGGGTTGGCTCGATCTGCTGATAGCGCCGGTCCACCGGGGCCTGAACCTCGGGCCCGTTGGTTACGGTTCCGGTGTGGGTATTGACGGTGATAACCTGGGCTGCCGCGATGCCGGCGGCGAGCAGCACTCCCAGGGCACACCAGAGACGTCTGCGCGGGGAGACCTTCCCGCGGGGGATACTCCGAAGTAATCGGGGAACCGGCCGGATCCCCAGGGGAAGAAATGGCCGAATCATGGGTGCCTCCCATGCATGTAAACAGCATGGCTCAAAAACCAGTTTCGTTCAAGAGGGAAAAGCAAAAACACGCGGCTGGCTGGCTGATAAACTTCAAATTCAGGGGCAAGATGAACATCGACCCGGAGTAGTTTGGCTTTATGGCACAATCAGGCCGGATGTGCTGCTCACGGGCTGAGTTGTTCCATTGGCTACTTTCAAAAACTCGTCCCGGACCGTCGCGTAGGATGGCTGTCCATCAAAAAACTTGAAGGTAAAGTGCGTCTGCGTCCTCTGCCCTTTGTTG